>JAABUK010000143.1_pt1 | contig 166909 bp, 172 predicted proteins | sample 5559141 | NCBI WGS metagenome assembly JAABUK01 (sample SAMN10711869, study PRJNA513367) | rock metagenome | isolation source: Antarctica rocks | place: Antarctica: Victoria Land, Pudding Butte nord | collected 2016-01-03
AGGTTCGATAAATTATAAAGAGGCCCGTATAATAAGTTACCCTTTATATTAATTATATAGTCGCCGTCTTTATATAATAGTAATCGACCTACTTCTTTATTTAAAAAGATATCGTTAAAATTTATAAATTTATTAGGAAGCGTAGGCGGTACGATAACGGAATTATTAGAAGATATTATATTAACGGTAGTATTATTTTTCTTAGTCTTATTTTTATTAATAGGATTTTAATTAAAGGGACTAGCCTTAATATAAATTAATATATATATAATTAGCTACGTCCTTAATAATTTCGTAAAATCTTTAAATAATTCTAATATTACGTATTTAACGCGATACCGAACCGTTAGGTATATATATTATAGTCGGTTTAAATCTTTTCCTTTTTTATAACCGGTATATTTATAATAATAGGCGAGCCTTTTTTATTAATAAAGTAAAAGGTATTATTATACTCCCTAATTTATTCTTATAAATTAATTAACTAGTAAATAATATTATAAATATTATAATAATAAATAGATTACCCGTTTATTTATTTAAGAGTCGGTAACGGCTCGCTCTTAAGATACTCTAGGTTATATTATTATATAAATATCTCGTTAATAATATTTATCTCCGCTCTTAAATCTTTATTTATTTTAATATAAATAATTTTTATATTAATATTAATTAGGTTCGTAATAACTTCGTTATTAATATTTATACTCGGTCGGGTTTTTATTTCCTTTTATTCCCTCGGGATAAAGACTTCCTTAAGAGTTTATTATTTTTTAACTCGACGGTATAATCGCCGATATAATTAATAGTTTTTATTTTCTTCTCCGGATATTTATTAAAGTAATAACCGAGTTTATAATAATTAAAGTATTTAATATCCTTAAGATTCTTATCGCTCGCGTAAATCGTATATATTTTATTTATATTTCTACGATTACTTTTATTAAAACCTTATCCCTTTATATTAAATTTATTTTTATTATCTCCGCCCTTTAACCCTTTTTTATATTTCTTCCGAGGTTTTAATTAATTATTTTAATTATTATTTTATATCTTAAAGTCTTAATTAAGATTATATTTATAACGCGCCGTAAATAATATAAATTCGATTCGTTTAGTAGGAATACTTTAGGCCCGGTTAATTTTTTTTAAAATATTAAATCTTAAGCGGGTTATTAAATAAATTATTTATTACTCTTTATTATAAGGAGGTAATTCGGTTTCTAGGGTATTAAGATAAATATCGAAATCTCGTATTAATTAATTATTCCTTTAACGTATATATTAATATTTAAGATTCGTATTTATAACTCGGTTTAAAGGGTCCTCGATTATATTAAATAAATAATTTATAAAGAACTTCTACGTTAATATATTTATTAGATAAAGTTTCTTATATTTATTTTATAATTTCTTAATTTACCCCTTTAAGTAAGGTATTATATATAAAATCTTTTTTTCGTTTATTCGAAAGTTTACGGGTATTAAACGGAATACGGTCTTTACGTCGTAAATTTATTTTTAATAATTTTATAGATTCTTTATATAAAAATCCCGTAGTTTTAATAATTATAAATTACCTTAATTTATATTATAACCGATTTAATTACGATTTATCGTCGGGCCGTTTTTATCTTTTATATTTAATTTTTAAAGATTATCTTCGATTTCCTTATCTCCTTTACCTACGATAATATATCGTAAATTTTTAATATTCTTTTAAATTATAATAATAAAGGCCTCTTTCTTAAGGGCTTTTTATTATATTTTAATTCTATAAATTATTAATTTATTATAAAATTAATATTCTTTAATAAATCTCCCGTATTTTTATTTAAAGTATTAATCCCGTATATCTCGCCTTCGGGATAATTATTTTTAGAAAGATCTTTTATACTTTTAACGAATTATTATTTAAGAAGGTTAAAAGAGATTAAAATTATTAAATTATAATATTTAGGGTATTTATAATAATATAAAAGTAAGTATAAAGCCTTAATAAGAAAATAATCTTTATATTTAAATAATAGAATTAATTTTTAAAGAGTTAGAGCGAGAGCTCCGAGCCTCCTATTTCTAAGGGGGCTCCGGAGTACCGGAAATTATAATATAATACTATAATATAAATAGTGTAACTACGTCGTATACTCTTTATATAGGATTTATATACTATATTTAATAGTTATTATAAAGCTAGTCTTAGTATAGTATAATATAAACCTAGCCGTTAATTTAATAAATCTCTAGATATTAATTTCGTTCTTTGATAAACGAAGGAGACCTATTAATAATACAGAATAAAAATTAATAATAAATAATAATTATTATAATAATAATCGAAACTCGAGTTATAATTAAGGATTTTTAAATAATCTATATTTATTTCGCTATATATATAATGGATAGTATTATAGATAATTATATTCGAAAGAGTATATATAAAAGTATTAGCGCGCGATTAATTTAAATTTTATTCTAAAATAATTAAATAATAATCGCGTCGTAAAGTTAGTTATTAATAAAGAAAAAAGTTAACGGAAAAATTTATATAAACGGCCTGCGAAAATAATATAAACTTAATAAAAATATAGGGTTTTATGTTTAGACCTACCGCCGTTTAACTACGAAGTTAGTATTTCTAACCCGAAGGGGCTTAATAAACGGGAGCTAACCCGAAGGGGCTTAGCGGTGGCTCGGCAGGTCTGAGGGACTGAGGCAAAGAAGTCGCTGAGCATTCTAAATCATTAGTCATCGATCCTTCCACTCTCGGACTAATCATAGTGAAGGTCTTTTTGGAGCGTAGTATGTCTGAATCAACCAGAGTTGCAAGTTGATTCCTCCATTAGTCCTCATGGACTCGGCTTTATGGGAAATCGCAGGAAGTCATAATGGAAAGTCTTCTCGCTCCAATACGGACAAGCAACGAGTCCGTACTCGAGCTTGAAGAGGAGCTTCTTGCAGTAAACACAAAGCCTACAAATACTGAACACCAAATTTTCTCTTTAAATACTCCAGAAGCTGCATTGGAGGCGCTAAAGTCGAAGCCTGATCGTTGTACACTTGGCAAAGTTCTTCGCTGGCTCACTTTGCCATCAGACAGGCAAGACGTGTTCAATATAAAGAAGCCTGGTCCTAAGGCTGCAGAGATCATCTACGTTCTAGTCAACGATATCGTTCCAGACTACTGGACCACATTGAGCGGAGATGACTGTTCTAAAAGCTCCAAAGAGAAGCGCCTGTTGCTACGATGTCTCAGCAGCGTGGCTGGCATGGGAGCGATTACCTCTCGTCTCCGCATTCTAATTGCCCTGCTCAAAGAGTCGAAAAGTCACGCTAAGCTTGAAATCTCCAACAAGGATCAGCCACTGAAGGAAATTCTTGATGTCATTAAGAGCATTCTTGGCGAAGATACTTTCACCTCCAATATTTGGAATGACATCAATGCTTGTGTTCCGCAGTCTCCACTCAAGTCTTTGCAGTGGAAAGAATTTCTTTCTTTGATAGCTTCAGGCAAAGTTCTTTCGCTCACCAGTGAAGCCACCATCACTCTGAACGATGTGGATTCCTCCATAAAACCTGGCAGCTGGGTTGGCGATGGCAATCAGTATGCCTTTTGGCTGGGACGAAATATTCAGCATATGTTGAGAACGTTACAAGAACACGACTTAGATAGTGAGAAGGCTGTATGTCAACTTTTCAAAAAAGCTCTGACTTTAGGTTACACAGGTTAGCTCAAGCGAATAGCTGTGGGTAGGGTCAGGCTAATTGTTGCGGCATAGATCAAATTGTTCAATCATCTTTCTCAGGCCTGATGAATGGTGACGACCATTCAACAAAGTCTTTTAAAAACATCATGCTAAGCCTTGCGGTACACGAACAAAAAACTTTGCTGTACACCATAATCCGGCATCTCTCCAGCAGATTCCTTTCCCCAATAGATAAAATTGCGGTATCCAAGAACAAGTCCGAGGACAGGGTCGTAGGAGGCTTGGCCACATTGTTGGTAGCAATTATCCACGATGCACCTTCTCTGCAGGATCTTCTGGTTGACTGGCTTATCGGTACCTCTGCTGAAGCTGCTGGTCAAAGTCACAAGACTCATCGGGCTGTCATTGCAGCATTGTCCCATGACTTCGGTGAGTGTAGCAAGCGCATATACTGGTGTGAATAGCTAATGAGCCATACTTAGAGCAAGCCAAACGGGCGTTACAGAAAGCCATGGAGCTCTTTGGGGATAAGCTCTACATAAAGCATACGCCGATCCTACATCAAGAAGGTTCGACCTAATTTCTCCGTGTATTCGTTCTCCAGGATGGCTAACTTGCGACAGTCAACGCCCAACTTGCGCTTATGCTTGCCGGCTATGTGTATAGAGTGGACAAAAACCATCTCGCTAGTGTTTCTCGCTCCAGCGTGTACTTGAACGCCATATCAAACCGTCTCAGTGCTTCTTCCGAGCGCGCTTGCTTCTTAGGCATGATAGTTGGAAACGCAATCTCTGAGCTGGTCGATCCTGTGGACAAGAGAATGAATTTTAGCTCTGAAGATATGGGTAGCCCTGATGGGAAGTGGTACAAAAGTCTGACGAGTGTTAATGATTCTGTTGGATCGATTGGTGACCTCAAGCCTCCTCCAGTATGCTCAACCAAGCCTCGTACAACGAGATCAAAGCCTGGAACCAGCAAGGGAACACCAACCAAAGCCACAGCTTCCAAAAAAGCGACTTCCAAGATTATTTCAATCGAAGAAATAAATGATAGCTTGGAGTCAGAAACCGAGGATCTGCCAATGTATGAGAAGCCCGGCTCTGATCCCTCAGATGAAGACGAAGATCCGACTCTAGTACAACGTGACAGACCTACAGCTCCAGTGTAAGTCACGAGCCCCATTTCAATCGAAACCAACGAATCTTTGCTTATGAGCGTATTTCCAGTTATGTTTCAGACCTCATCGCAGGCCTGCGAGATACAGAGAACTTCGACCGCCACAAGCTTGCCCTCAGCACAGCATCAAGCCTCATCCGCCGCAAAACTTCATTCGGCACAGAGGTCTTGGACAACATAGAGGAGCTAGCTAGGCTTCTTGTAGGCCTGAGTGACAGATGGGAGATTAACGATTTCCAAAATTTGCGCCTTCAAGGCATGATTGCAGTACTGACCGCGGAGCCTCTGAAGATGGGCCAATCGTTCTCCATGATCTTCTACAATGGCGATTTCTCAATGGGCCAAAGAGCGTCAGTATTGACAGCCCTTGGCCTAGGCGCGCGAGAAATAGCCGGACTTGGGAAAGAAGACGCTACTTTGACAGGTGTCAACACTGCAGAAACGTCTTTCCCATCGAAGAGACTACCCGACAAGCTACACAAGCTGTACGCCCTAGAAGCCGCTCCGATGGACACCATATCCCAACAGCTCGAGCGAACCATGATCCAGCCCATGGCAGCCGAAGCAGCAGACAAAGTCACAGGACCCAACGCCCTCAAAGTTCGCACCTTCTCCTCTCGCATGGCCGTTGAAAAGAAACGACGAAAGCCAATTTCCAACGCTCTAGCGAAGATCGTACTAGAGGGTTTCTTCTTTCCATTGACCGGTCGCTGGCGGATCCATATACAGTCATAGTATTTTCCCTGTCTCTTTGCTTTATAACATTCTCGACCAGGGGCACTGACGGTTATGTATAGTGGAGAATCTACTTCCCACACCTCCCCTTTCCTCCTCTCACACCTCTTGAAAACCCTCTCCCTCATCCTCCACGCCTCCGGCCCCTCCACTCTCTCCCTCCCCCTCATGACCTCCGAATTCTGGAGCCTACTTCTCTCTCTGCGCCCGCGTGCTGCCGACCCTTCAATCCTCGAAGCGCTCCTCTTCGCCTTTATGACCCTACTGGACATCAACGAGAACGATCAACGACGGCTCGCGGAGGAGCATGCGAAGGAGTTGTTGGAGACGGAGAGGTGGGTGGAGGCGGTGTTTGAGAGGGTAGGGGGTGGGAGTGTGGAGGGGGACCGGATTAGGATGTTGGCGGCTGGGGTGTTAATGAGGACGAGGAAGTGTGTGGAGAGGTATCAGAGGGTGCTGATGGGGGATTTGGTGGATTTTATGTGAGGAAATTGAGCAGCATGAGGACAATTCTCCGCACCCAGCACCACACAACACATCCCAGCCCCTTCTCCGCGATAAGGACTTGATACCGGCGATGAAAATCCGATATTCGCCACCCATCTTGGCGCCCTAAAAGTGGTCACCACAACACAACGACCAGGCACTTTACCTAATCGGGCCCATTTCGAGGCACAAATTTTAAGATTGAACGTCTATGCTCGACCTCACCTCGTCTGGACCCTGAAATCCACGCTCGAATTCATCCACTCTTTGCTCTTCTCCACTCATACGACTAGTAAATTTGTTTCAAAGTATTCAAGCCTGCTCGACGGCCAAGTCCGCCATCAATCCCAAATGATCCGTAATAAATTGCCCTGCACCCTCCTCTTCAACATCCTTAATCCTCACTCCTGCACCAATTCTCTTCAAATTCTCCACAGCCACCTGCCGGCAAAACAACACCTTATCCAACCTTTTACACCCACACACTTCCCTTTGCCACTTACTATTCTTCATCCCCCACGTCCACCCCTCCTCACCCGTCTCTTCCCCTCCACCCTCCAAGTAGTTGTCCTTCAGCCCCTTCTCTTCATGCAAGGTCAAAATCAAACTCCTCAATAGCATTAAAATCCTCCGCAACCACTCCAGCATCCACAGTATCATCGCTCAGAGCTCGACTGACAAGCGCTATTTGATCCGGCCACAGCGGAGGAAAAGCTGGCAGGCTTTCAAGATGGGTGTTGCACAAGCGTAGCGTAGCCCCAGCTTCATCCTCGACATCAACGAGGGAAAGCGGTCGAAGAATAAAGCTCCAACTTTACATCTGTCTAGATCTTTAAAGGTCGGCTATACAGTCTTGACCTGGCTGGACGAATTCTAGATCTATTTTTTCCCTATCATTCTGTCATAGATTACTTTTGTCATCAAAATTATTCCTGTTGACATAACAAGAATATCGCGAGGTCGGTGATTTTTATGCTAAGCGCCAAGCGCCGCTTGCTGAGTAATCTCAAGCAGGAGCCTTGGCGTGTTTTGTTGCCCAGATTTCTCAAACGGTATGCCTATTCATACGCTTCTTTCGAGGAGCTCCTTCTCTTTTACTCCTAGATAAGAACCTTCCGTGTCAATATCAGGCTCTGATGCTGACTGTCACATTCCCTTCAGATGCCAGTGCTCTCCTTGTACTCGTACAAGTCTATTCTTGATACAGACTGTTCGGGTGATTAATAGCCTTGAACATGACCGAGGAAAATTCCCAGCACCGGTCGAATTATGATTCCAACTCAAGCTCTGGCAAATTGGGGTTGGTTGATTATCTTTGTATCATCTACTTTGTCCTACGAACATTCAGAAGACGCCCTATCATAGCCATGTTATGATTAGTAAGATTTGCATTGTCAGCCTGACACCGTCCATAGCTTTTGAACTGCCTTCGTTTCTCGTAAAACATCCGGCAATCAAATCAAGGGATGGTGAACTGCCATTTACAACCAAGCTTACAAATCGTCTCATCCGAGCGTACGTCTTCTCCAACTACCGTCACTGCCCCTCCTCCCGAAGGCCAGCATCAGAGAGTAAGGACCACGCTTAATTATCCCTCCAGAAGCAACAATCTGCTCACCCCGAATGGCATCCGCTTCATCCTCTCTCCAGCCAACAACCCTTCCGCGATACTCAACTCACCCCACTACCAACCCTACAAAGAAAATCTCTACCATCCTGTACCCTGCCGCACATTCAGTGGCTACTGGATCATCCAATCCTCCTTCACCACCCCGTCACCCCCAAAAGACTCAGATCTAACAATTTATTTTCTCCATGGTGGTGGCTACTTCTGCTCCCAGTCATCCACCTACCTTCTCTTCCTGCTCCGAATAGCAGAATCATTGATCGCCGCAGGCTCCAGCGTATCAATTTTCTCGCTGGAGTACCGTCTTGCGCCCGAACATCCCTTCCCGGCACAACTCGAAGATGCAATGGCCGCTTATGCTTACCTTCTCGAGGAAATGCAAATTTCACCGAGCAAGCTAGTCGTGATGGGGGATTCAGCGGGCGGGCATCTAGCGCTGAGTTTGCTGAATAATCTGCATCAGCCGATGCCTGGGCTTGTGTCGCCAACGACCGAGGGTAGGCGATGGCCTAAACCATGGGGTCTAACATTGCTATCACCCTGGATGTCTATCCACCACTATTCATCCCCCTCATTCACCAGAAATGCCGATAACGACGTCCTGTCGGTGTCGTTCCTGTGTCAAATAGCGTGCCGTTTCCTCGGCTCTACAGAAATTCCAGAAGCGGTGAAATCGTCTCCACAACTCGAGTTCCTGAGCCCTAATCCCCCCGCAGACTGGGATGCCATTCTCCCTGCCCGGGTCTGGGTCACGGCAGGGGACAAAGAGATCTTCTTCGATGATGTAGCGGGGTGGGTGCAGATATTGAAAGGGGCGTTGAAGCAGGGTAGAGTAAATTTCGAGGCTGGGGTCAGCAAGGTGCATGATTGGCAATGGCTGGAGACGATGGATGAGGGGCTGAAGAGAGATTATCTGAGACAGCAGGCTGGTATCGGGAGAACGGAGGGGTTTAAGTCTATAGATGCTGTTGCCATGGCGATCAGGGTCGCTGCTGTTCCCATGCCAGACTAACAAGCGCGGCTCTTCTGGAATACCTGAGAGCGCATATGAAGTATAGCAGTGACGTTGATTAGAGGGATGGTCCGCGTGATTATCGCAACGAAATAAAATAATGCAAAGATCCGAGGCTTCTACTTCCCTGAACCCACAAATTCATCTCTGGTTGAATTCCAATTCAGGGGCTCGCAATCATTCTACCGCCCGTTCCGAGTCCCAATCCACCGAGCTAAGAAGAGCGCTAGCAGCAGACTATGAAGGCAGTGGTCGAGTGTTATCTAATACAAGGCAGGGCTCGGCGCTTATCGAGAAAATATTCTAGATTTTCAAGGTTAAGAGCCAGATTCTGAGATGAACGGTCTGATCCTCAAGAGTACTCCAAACGAGATGGGTCCGCGGATACAGATTTTGAGGGAGGTGCGAGAGGGTATAGGGTTATTGCAAGTGGCGGGAGATAACGATTTCGAAAGAGTACCGCAGGTCAGTGCTATGGTAGCGACTTTACCCTGTCCGACAGAGGCGCTCGAGAAGGCAACTAGTCAAAGGCGGGGTTGGTTTGCCTTTATGAAATGACTGGAATCGTGGATTGGAATCGTGGATAGCACCTTTAAATCCGTGATCAAATAGAATGTACGAAAACCTCAGGTAAAGATTTGTGCGTTCTTTGCTTAATCAAAAGTGCATCCTTCCAACTACAACCACTTTCAGGCATATTCTGACTCTGGTACCTTGATCACGCTTGATGTAGTAGTGTACTGAGAGGTGTGACCAATTCGAGGACCATTCTGGCTTTCTAAAAGCGGGAGTGCTCAGTTATCGTAAGGTGTAGGTAGGGCGTTCGATCGGTAAATCCAGCCTCGAATAAACGCCCAATGACAGATGTGATGTTAGTGATCAAATGATGATAATCTCTTCCCATACACCATCGGCCAGCAATCTGTCGTGGTCATCGTCATGACTTTTATTGAGAGTGCCAACCCTGCGGAAAGTATCGTCAACAGATCTCTCGTCCTCGTGGACTTCTTCAAGAAGCAGACGGAGGGTGTCGTACCTGATAGGAGCTCTGGACCTCGCTTGCGACGTCCAAGTAGCCATACTGACAATCCAGCAGGGGTGCTTTGTTGGGCGGCTCAAGTAACCAAGTCCGTACGCTCCACCTGGCATGCACGCCCTCGCCAAAATAATTTGCAATGAGGGCCCCGAAGCTACCTCGGGAGCCGCCCTGTAGATCCGCCTAAGGTGATCACGAAGAGCAGCTTGGCGGCACCTTAGGGGCTCGCTTAGGGGGCTCCCTCTTTGTAAATTATTTTGGAAGGGCGTGGCATGCCTTCGTTGACAAAGACTTTCATCTGCCGCCAGGGCTCAACACTTGGCCGTGAGAGCTTTTCCTCGCTTAGCAAAGCAACGTATCCTTTGAAAGTGATGGATCCTTCATTTGTTGTAGCAGTTTTGCTAAAGTTACTCAGTGTCACACGAAGGTCCCTGAAATTACTATCAAAGGTAGTCCGAAATAACTCCTTCTCCAGCAAGTGTGTATCTCAGTACAAGGCAGTGTCGGAAGAAGCCCGGCTCCACAAAAGAAAGCGGAAGTTGAGGACATGCTTCGCAAACTGCTCTTCGTTCTCATGGTTATTTCCATGCTGCCATAACAAGCCCCGTAGGAGATCTTCTTTCCACAGACCAGCAATATATTCCTGACACCAACCCTGGTCTTGAAATCCATTCGCCAGGCCAGCGATGGCCGCCAGCTTGTCCGAGTCATGTGTCACAGACTCGTCCATATAGGTTTCGACGACCTCATACCACCGCATTTTTTCAACAGCTAGATGCATGCTGGCGGTCCCCGAGTGCCGAAGCTGGAGATCTTTAGTGAACGGATGATGTTCTCTGGTTATTGTTCTCTGGTTATACCGTCTTCATAGAAGGAGCCTGTTCGGCACTCCCAGCATAGTCTCTGCCCAGAAAAATGTAACACCGCTGTAGCCACAAATCTCTCTTGTAACGCCAAAGCGGGTTCACCGAGTGAATTTTCCTGCAACGGGGTCTGATACATGAACGGCCAGGGTCCTTCCCGAATATATACACCTGAACCTTATACAATGGAGACATCTGAAGACGTGAGACAGGGTATTCTATTGTAGAACATACCGAAATGATTGTGCTGAATCATCGTCTTGAATGATGCACACTGCGTCGATCCAAAGATATCTGATACCCAGCTTGCGAGCCATAAAGACAGCATCACGGACGGTTTGAGGCAATTCAGTCACAGCAAATCCCAGTCTTCTCGTGGAGATCGTCTCGGTAGAAGTGTTTCCAGAGGCCCAGCAGTAGCTCAATTCAAGATATGAAGCAATTCTACTGCCGGTTTCGAGAAGTACGGGTTCTGCGACCAATTAGAAAGTCCAACATCAATGACACGCGTCGGCAAGACAGATTCCCTGAGCTTGCATGATGGATGAGTCGCAGTACACTCTGACAGCCAAGATTTGATACAGTCAAATGTCTACTCTGATTCGGTGTGATTGAGAAACCATTTTTGTCGCTCCGAAGCCAATGGCGCTTGATGGGCAGTCTGACCAAAAGGACAGAATGCCTGACGATATGCATGCCCTTCCATCCAGCAATGAATCATCCACGGCTCATCCAATGTATTCTTGATCGTCTCGTAGGTCTTTTGACGGCCTTCACGAGCGTGTGTGACAGATATGTACATCTGAGACAGATTCTTGTCTGGAGGTTTCGCTCTTTCCACCAGATGCTGCTAAGGTCCGTCCTTGGGAGAATAGAGCGTAGAGTTCGCAGCCTTCGCGACTGGCTGTCTCGGTATGTACGGGATGCTCATAGAAGTCAAGGGTCAGTTCTCGGCCCTATCTGTTGGCTGATATTCGCTGATATCTCCATTCTGAATCTTTGTTTGATGAAATATTGAAGCAAGAGCCTGTGAATACGTCGAACATGCATGTTTTGCAGAGATTTCATAGTTCAGGATTGACTAAGGGGCGATTGCGAAATCTGCTCAAGTCTGTTGAGGATAGTATGATGTCTCTGCGTTATCGGGGACAACGTATATCGGTCCCAAGATATACTTTGATTTACTGCAAGAGAAGTTTGCGTACGTCTTTGTGGCATGATTTCTTACGTCAGACGGGTCTTAGTCCCCCCTCTGGAATTGGACTATGCATCATTCCAGGAACCCAACCGCCAGGATACTATGTAGATTGAGAATCTTTCAGGATTTCATCAATATACAGTAATGAACATCATTCGTAGGTGTAAGCGAACGCTAGGTCGAAAGCTCTTGGCACGTGATGAACTTGACTTCAGAAAAGCCTCTGCAGTGTACCCAGAAGAACATGCGCGCGGGGCCTTCCTCTTTCTCGCACATCCCTTGTCGGGTCGTCTAGAAGATAACCACCTTGTGTGATATAGTTGAAAACGGTACGCCGTTAGTGAGTAGATGTCGGATCCTTCACCATCAGTCTTAGGCAACCATAATGAAAACATCGACAATCTTTGAATATAAACGCAGGCTTAGGATATATAACGCTTTGCATTCCTGAAAATTTGGTTAGGATCACACTCCGTTTGGTACAATGCTTTCTAGACTCTACAACCTCTTACCATTCCAACTCCCGACAATATTCCAGCCTGTGTCCACTCCGTCTCATCCTCCAACCAGCGCAACCAGCTGCAATGGGAACCCTCTCCGCTCACATGCTCGCCTCTCCCTTCCCCCCGGCTACCCTCCCGAAATCTTCGGCTACCTCCGGCACGCCCGTACAGACCCCAGCCCAGGTTTCCTCTACCTCTCCGACCCAACCCCGGCCAAAATCCTCTACATCTTGGCCCCGATCGGGGCGCCCCTCTCATCAGTCCCCTCGAATCCAGCGCTAACAATATCGAGAATCCTATAAACCGTGTAAAAAATTACAACTATATCCCTATCCCGCGCCATGACGGGGATGAGGCCAAGCACATCTTGTGTATGAGACGCTGCGGTATACTCTGGACGAGAAATCTTTCGGAAATGGTCTGCCAGCAGGCAGATTTGGCCGAGCTCCCACTAAAGGCGGCCGAGAAACAGATGTTTGGCTGGCCGTCTGAGGAGGTTGGTGGTAGGATCTGGGTACTGCGGATTCCGAAGGCTGGCTTGACGGCTGGATACGGTGACGACGTTGATTGGGATAGTCCGGCCTGGTTAGAAGCGGCTTTGAAGGAGATCGAGGAGAACGATAGGCAACAGGAAAGAATGGGGCTCTTAAATACGAGGATGAGGGAGCAGGATGATATGGATGGGGTTTGTGATGGTTTGAGGGAGGCTGGGGGAGTGTACTATAGGGGTTGGAGGGATTGTCCTCAGGTTGTAGAATTAGGGTTGTTGGAGCCAATTACCGGGAGGAACGATTTGGTGCCGCGTGAAAATCCTAATAATATGTGGAAGTGGAAAGAGGGGCATGAGTAGGACGAATGGTATTAGAAAAGCCCCCCCTCTTATATGATCTAGGAAATCGGATTTTGAAAAATGAGGGGAGGATTTGTCGATTATGGTATACACTACGGTACGCTTTGTGTGGTGACTTGATAATGTCAACGCTAACATGTTTTCCAGGGCTGCTTGTTGGCAGACATATCCCTTCCGCCGGCAGAGAGAGGGCTCGTTGGGCTGAGTACCGCCGCCAAGCCAAACGAACCCTCTCTTTGCTGGTGGAAGGGATGCCAGCCATTGATTGAGCGTTTTGGGGATTCCGGTGCAGGACGCTGCATTCAAAGATCCACAACGCCTCGCATCATAGTGCTTCTTCTTGTCGTTTGTTGTTCTTCAAGGTGAGTGAACGGCCCCCATCTTGCGATATTGACGCAGTTCTGCACTTGGAGTCTAGGACCATGCGATGTGAGGCTCGCGGATACAGGAAGCCCTGCCGAAGACAAGAATCGATGGATTCTTTCTGAAAAGGGCACAATTGCAGCACCATAGGCTGGCCATAACGTTCCAATGACATGTCAAAACCCCACCCGATGGCAGATACTTGCCCGATGGGTACTCCCGTCTGGTTAAACGGACGTTGTGGCTGCATGCGAGGATGACGGAAGTTCTGAATGCGATGTCCGTCGATGCATCGCTGCCTAGAACCCCGGCTTATGTTCGTCGATTTTGGGTAAGACCAACGTCATGCTAGTGCGCATAAACCTAATAAGGAAGCATAGTACCCCAATTGGAGCCTTGCATAGTGACTATCAATGGGAAGTATCCTTCCATGTAGCAATGTCCTTCATCCGCCACTGAAGGCAGTCTGGCTTTTTGTTCCGACAAGATGCATCAGCGGCCGTTTTGTTCTCTCCTGTTTCATAAACACAGCATCAGTTGACTTTACTACTACTCGTCAATGGGATTCAATATCAGTTGTATCCTACCTTATCATTGAGAATTCTTCATTGAGGAAGGTTTTTCTTCTAGGAATGTATTGGACGTCATTGATTTGCTCCTCTTATCCTGCATCCTGCAAGCTCGTTACTCGCACCTATTGTCTACCCTCCCATGCATAACCCTATGCGTGGGGTATACACGTGAACTTATCAAGTCTTTGTCCCATTGACAATCGACCGTTCTAGCTTTCAGCTTTACAAGCTACGAAAAATTTGACAGCGAGACAGCGTTGCTAAGATACTCGACTTGCTGACTGCACATGCATATGCCTTCAGAGCTTTTGGGACCACGAATCACGTTTTCACAAACTACAGGTTCTCCACAATCAATAAACCATATTTGATCAGCGTATTGATTATCTACTCGGAACAGACCCTTCCGTCTAGAGTGCATGAACATGGAGTTTTTTGAATATGTCAAAAACTTCTGATAGTTGAAAGAGCGCGTGCCCCGGCCTTCTCGGAGTGCAAGCCAATTTCGAACATGGAAAAGTGAGGTACCGTCCGAGAAATCAATATGGCAACCTCCAGCACATCCTCTTTACCTATGCCAACCGATGGCGACCACAACCGAGGCGCTGCAGTCATTGTAGTTGGCACGGTTTTCGGCAGCCTAGGACTCGTCTTATTTTCAACGCGACTATGGGTGCGACATCACATCGTGAAAAACCTAGGCCTAGATGATCTTTTCATTGTGCTGGGTCTGGTGAGTAGCAAATGTCTTCCTCTTCCACATCCCTCCTTATAGGCGCTTTTTAAGACACCAAAATCAGATATTCATCATAACATTCCTCATCATGCAAATCCTCGAGATCCATGACGGCGTGGGAAGGCATCAATATTACCTAAACCTCCCCCCCATTTGCTTTCGCAAGAGTCTAATGCCCTTGCATTGGTATACATATCTGAGACGATCTTCATCCTCTCAACCATGTTCACGCGAATCTCGATTTGTCTATTTCTCCTACGCATATTCGGCTCCAAAAGACTGTGGAGATGGGGCCTCTATTCCATTATCGCCTTCGTTACTGTGACAAGCCTTGCTCCTGGGATATCGGTGCTTTTGCAATGTCAGCCCATTCGAAAGGTGTGGGAACCTTCGCAGCCGGGCACTTGCTGGCGGCCGGAGATAGCTCTTGCTATTGGGAATTTCAATGGCGGTCAGTTTCTCGTTTTTTGATTTGGATGATGGTCGGTGGGTTGTACTGATGTGTGGTAAAGCTTCGTCAATCTTCTGTGATTGGGCACTCGCGACGCTGCCGATCGCTTTCATGTGGAATATCCAGATGAGTATTAGGGTCAAGATGGGAATTTGTGTTTTAATGGGAATGGGAGCCTTGTAAGTCTCACCCACTGCAGACTCGAAATTGTCTGGCCTTTCCGCTGACATAGTATGCAGTAGCGGGGTTTGTGCGATTGTTAGATCAGTCCTGCTGAAGAATGAAAAGACAGAAGATGTCAGTTGTACGTTTGCTCGCGCTTGCACCAGATCGTCGACAGCACTGACAGATCATCTAGGGAATTTAGTGAACCTCATGATTTGGGGAGGGTGAGTACTTCGCCCCTACACTTTCTCTGTTGTTATCAATCCAGCTAACGACCTGCCCCCCCTTCCCAGCCTAGAAGGAACCATAGGCATTATAGCCGCCTGCATCCCAACCATCAAACCCCTCTTCAATCCTTCTCGCCGCAACTCCCACAATAGGATACGCAGATTCTGGAGTCACACGGACAAAGAAGATAAGCATCGACTTCACGAGACCGTGATCAATCTTGACTATCTATCATCGTCGCCCTCTTCATCAAGCTCGCCTGCTCATGTCGATGCCCAAGGTAGGAACTATGTGGAGATAAGCGGCGGGAAGAATGTGACTTTCTTGGGAGAGACGATCCTAGAAGGCAACCATAGAAGGACCAATTGGGTGATGTTTGATCGTGAAGGCGAGATCAGGAAAGAGAATTCTTTTCTCGTTGGATAGTTTCCATGCTGGTGGCAGGAAGGCGGTCACACATGAGCATTGGAAGTTTCTGATAGCTTTTGAGCATTTGGTCCTTGAAGAGCGACTGGAGCTCAAGGCGGATCTGAAACTCCATTGCGGCTGGCGTACGAGGGAAGCACTATCTATACACAAACCTTTTACAGTGTCGTCTTCTCGGTATAATTGGCCTTGGGAAGGAAAATCTGCCAGAAGTTCTTCGAACAGGCGATGCAATAACTTCAATGGTCGGGAACTTGGAAAGCCCGCTAGGGAATTGCGAGACTGTACTAGAGCAGATAATGGTCAAGATTGAAGCTCACCTGAAGCTAGGCAGTATTGCCTTCGTATGAGTTCGATGGACATCAAGTGGGGCTTGGAGACCAAGAACGAGGTGAAGGTTTCGTCGACCCACTTGGCATAAACGAAGGCTACTCTTGATAGTGCCTTTACGTCCCTTGGCACGTAAGTGTGAGAGCTTGCCCATTTCTGCACCCTCGACGACAGTCATGGCCTTTTCATTGGCCAACCTAGCCGGCATAGTCGCTATGTTTTTCTTTCTCGAGTTCAACGGTCGTTTGTGCATAAGCCGTCTTACTTCTTACACCGTCGACAGATCTTTACCTTCTTTCCGACATGTTGGAGTCTATGCAACCTTCGTCTTTTGGCAATGGGCATCAACACTACTAGACAAGTTCCCAACAATCCAGGCTTCGCACTTCGTCGATATATGGAAGAGAGCGTCTTTTCATCCTCGGTGACCCGAGATACCCCACCTACATCGCCAACTGAGAGCCACTCGCGATCATATCAAGGCCCGATGTAAGTCTCATTCGATCTCGCTTTGTTGTTCCGTAGGTCTCCGTCGATTCTGGCAGTTCAGGTTCAATACTGCTCCCGAATGAAGTCGGGCATCTGTAATATAGCAATCATCTTCGGAAACGTCAGTACAGCAAAGCTCCTGATCGGTAATGCAGCTTCGATCACGAACAGAAACAGTAAGGCATGGACGGCTCTCCATGAGGCTGCTGATTTGAGGCAAAGCGAAATTTTGAGACTCTTGATTCAGAAGGGCGCAGAAGTAGATGGGGTTGCCAAAGCTCCTCCTCTTTTACCTTACAGCTTCAAATGGCCACTCAGATGATTGCAGCAGAGGCCAAACTAAACGCAGCGACTCAGTTTGGCTACCAAGCAATCCACGTCACAGCTCGGGAGGGTTACACTGACTGTGTACGCTTACATCTGGACGCAAGCATTGACGTCGATGAGCCGGCCGGGATAGAGGAATACGCGCCTCTTCACGAAGACCTACTGTGGGGGTGACGGCCACCCAGATTTTGGCGGGCAGGTTAGCCACACTCGCCACACTCCGGCTATTGTTGGATAGGGGTGCCAATCCAGAGGCCGACTGTGGTGATACTACGCTTTTAAGCCTTGCCGTACAGGATGGGAAGAACGAAGCTGAAGTACTGCTATGCAAACACATGAAACGGCCGAAGAAAATAGGAAGGTAGTCTGGGATCTGCTGACGACTGGAAGTTCGTGTTTAGAGGAATACACAGTGTATGAAGTCTCCCAGATGGGTCGCGTCCTCCCTAATCACAATTTTACGGTGTAACGGAGGAGGACGAAAGCGCTAGGTCTAACGCATGGATGACGATGCAATGAGGGACGGAAATCAAGGCTTGTGGCTGAGGATGAGCTAGGGAGTCAAAGTTGTGTTTCTCTGGTGCCCGCGTATCGCTTTTGGCAGCCTCTGTTGTTCAGTCCCTTATCTTACTAATTTTTTACCACATTATTTGAAGCCAACGCTGTAGAGTTGCCATTTTCATGATATCCGCTGCTGAAGGCTTGAGGGACGGGTTGCAGTTGAGTGAGGGGTTGGGGCTTGAATAGGAGCCCAAATTGGCCCTATACTAATTGTACGCCTACCTCCAGGCCGCTATACAATATGATGGCGGTGCGATGGTTCATGTGTATAGACCACAGCCTAGCTGGGATCATCCACGATAGATTTTGATCTTTTTAACGCCTCCAGCCTTTGGTGTACGCACATAAAGTCTCACCCTCTTCTCAGCATCAACCAACCGGTACAATTCATCGTGCCTCGGACGCATCGAACCACCAATACTCAAAGTCTTGAGCGTGTTTCCAGACTTCTGATGGCCAATCCAGCCCTTCTTTTCATCCAAAATAGCAATATGCTTCGCTTCCAGTGCCGAGATAGATGGAAGCTCTGATGCCATCGCCGCACCAAATCTCAGCATTGCAAAGCCGTCGAGTGATTCAGTCCACGTAGGTCGAGTAGAAGCGTATATAGCCATGGATAGTAGACCTGTAAGCTGCAAAGCAATTAAGAAACTGATTAGAATCATTGCACCACTTGGCATGTGAAGCTTGACTATGTCTGTTCCGGCACTCGTGTATATCACTCGGCCGCCACCGTGCCAATCTGGCTGCGTGAGCGTCTTGGAAGCCGAGGTTGTGGTTGCTCTTAGTACTTTATCGAGGTTCGTAGGAGTCAAGATCAGATTCAGCCAATCAAGAAGTGACTGTGCTAGGAAGCCATTCTTGTATTGCTCGCACGGAAGCTCAGGATCTGTGAAACTTGGCAGAGCTGGGTCAAGGGTTGCGTGAAACAAACCCATGAACGGGCGACGAAGCTGGCTACAAAGCTGAGCACCAGCACTTCCAGTATCGTTTGCTGAAGAAATCTTATCGAAAAACGTTCCGCGGCCAAAAATGGCCATTGCAGACATGACCATTGGTCCTAGGTCTTGATTACCATCTCTGCGGGCTAGGTTACGGGCGCTCGGAGGTTGATGAAAGGGTGTGCCCTGGGTTCCATTTCCGCTGATATCCTGCTTGAAAAACTCATCTTGATAGAATTTCTCCGGGGGCCACAGTGCCAGTATTTCGCCAGCTGTATAATTGTTCCAGTAATTCGGTAGCTCAAAGTACCCAGCTGTTGTATCCAATCCACAGCGATACGTGAGATTGGCGGTTGGATAGGACAGATCCAGATACATATACTCTGAGATATCTTGCCTATCTCGATCGCCTTGCACAAAAGACGCTTCAGGGTCATCAGCAGCACATACCCTAAAGCTGAATAGCTCTGACGTGTTGTAATCTGTATCACCATAATTGGCAGTATTAGAGTAGTAAGCTTCGAATTGATTTTGCCCGGGACATGGGGTTGGGAATGATGCTACAGGAACCACGTTGCATGTAAGGGAAGAGTTGATTCGTAGCGCGAGCTGATGTAGGACCCCAGTATCTGTGCCAGCTGGGAGCAAGGAGATAAACCAGGGGCTGTTAGGCATACCGAGTAGTGGTTCAGTCATTGTCTGACTTGCTCCTCCTGGATTCCAGATATTTGTCGTTATTTCATCAAAGGACGAGGTAAAAGTAGCGTCGGTGATGTAGTCAATCATAGCTGAGTAAAGTCCTTGTAAACTAAGCTTGGAGTCTGGTGGTGATAGTATTGCTTCCCACCCAATTTCCTTGACAGATGGTGCATTGAGATCTTCTCTCGTTGTGGTCTTCACATGCACAGTGTCTATCAAAAACCCCTGTAGAGCGGGTGTTGTGATGCCTGAGAGGTAAAAATTTAGCGCACACCAGCTGGCATGTAAGATCGGGGGTCTTACCAAGACCACAGAGCAGCGCTGAAAAGACGAGCAATCGGCTTCGAATGCGGCGCCCTTTTTTAGGCCGCAACATTCTCGTCAATGTACGGAAGTCAGACCATCCGTTGTCTGCTAAGGCAAGCGTCTGGCGCATGGTCAATCCTTTCCCGTTCGCGCTTGGGGGCGTTTGACAGTAGGCTACGGCAGCCTTTGAACAAATAGCTGAAGTGACAGGAATAGTGAGGGCTGAAAGGATGGAATTAGTGGCCCTAGCCATAGTCGTCCACCAATCATTGTCTTCGTACTGTTTCTTTGTATATGATCCTTGGCCCTCATAAGACCCTAGTCGTACTGGTCTATAACATAACATACAAGTCACGGTCCACGAAAAGCAGGTGGCAACGGTGTATATTAGGACGAGCCAGAGTTTGAGCCTATGATATCTGAGTTTCATGGCGGGGACTCGAGCCGATGGCTTTTCACTCTCCTTGTAGCCATCTGAAGTGGATCGTTTCCGGACTCTAGGCCGACTCCAGCAATGGAACACAGGACGCTTGGTCCGAGAAGGTTGGTCATGACTAGATGCATACCGTACGGTGACATCATCATCTTGTTGAGAGCCAGGAGTAAGGGGATTGAGAAGAGTCTCTCGACTGTATGCATCATCATTTGTTGAAGCTGTATCGCGTACGGTGACAACATCATCCCCCTCAGCGCCAGGAGTGAGAGGAGTAAGTAGGGTTTCTCGACTATATGCAGCATCTCCAGCTGAAACTGTGTCCCGTGGAATGACAGTATCATCTTGCTGAGAGCCTGGACTGAGGAGAGCTTCGCGGCTGCAAGCATCGCCGCCCATTGACGAGGACTTCTCGACGACGGGCATGGTCGCCCATTGAGAATTACAATTCCGAAGTAGCAAAAAGTTCGAGAGTGAGTGGAAAAAGCATTGAGCAGGGCTTTTCAGAGGATGGAGCAGCTTATTTCCGAGAAGTTTCTCAGCCTCATGCAAGCGCTTTTATGCATGCAGCTTGAAATATCCGAAACACATCTTATGCACAATTCATGGCTCTCATTGGGTTTCCACCCAAAAGCCATTAGCCAGGATAACGCGACCTCTACCAATACGTCGACAATAATTGAGAGGTGGGGTGGCGGAGGCTCCTTCGCGCTGCCGGGCGCCAGCACTGCCAGCTTCCAGCACGAAAGAAACAAGATCGAGTTGGACTCAACTAGACGTCTTTGAGTGACACACCCCATTTCCCGATATTGCTCTTCTCGTATCTACAACAGACACGGCGCATTTTCTTCCTTATGTAGCAATAGTGCATAGATTGTTAGTGCAGTCCAAAAGTCATAGAGACTCCATTACGGTCAGAGCGGAGGCCGTATATAATTATTGACAACGTTCAATCAGTAGATCTCAAGAATGAAAGCTCGGTCAATTCGCGCGAAAGCATTCAGGTGTATCTTCTGCTCAGTAGAATTGGATGGCGAGGATGAAGATGAGGATGGCATCTCGGAATCTATGATGTTCTACCGTCACCACTGCCACCACTGCCAAGACCTCGGCAATCGAAGTCGTCATGGAGAACCGAAGACGACGACATCTCTTCTCCATTCTGCAGTATCATCCCGTACATTACTTCCAACTTTTTCTCTTTACTATCTCTATCATGGAAGACGATTTTCTTCTTGTCATTCTGACAATCAAGGCCCTCTGGCCTGGATCTCCATGTTTCTCATCATTTTCATCCGCATCGTTACTTGATTGGAGCGTCTTGATTGCTGCATTTCGGCTTGCAGCTGTAGTCTCTGCGGCTCTTCAATGATTGCTCGTATTAAGCTTGAAGATGTGATCGGATTATTGGAAAATCCCAAATGGGTTCAAACACGCGATGATGGACGAGCTATCTCGAGTCCAAGGCGACCTGCACTCGAGCTTCGGACATATCTTGGCAGGCTGGATACCTTTCGATTCGTTCCTCTGTTTTACGTGTCTGTTTGGTAATTTCCCTAGTATTTGGTGACAGAAGATGTTCACGCAACAAGGTTCACGGGCCGTGGTCGTCGTCGCGAAGTGGTGGCGACGATGTGTTGACAAATTTCTGTATCAATAAGCCCGATAAGGCCGGGAGAAAACATCAACAGCTGGACCAATACTCCTTTCTGATATTCCTCTGCCTTGCAAGACTTGTTCTCCTCTTTCGTCGAATCCTAGGTCTATATTGTGTTTTTACATTGGGACTATATCGTCGAGAATCTTCAAAGCCGAATGTTTCCTTCTGATCCTTTGCTCTTAGAGCCCGATACCAAGATGACTCTGGACAAAACCAAGAGACCATTACCTTCGTCTACCTCTATGGCCTTCCCCGAGCAGCCAAGGACAATACAGCAATGGCAGCTAGCTCTGCAGCGAATCAAATTGCTATACGTTCGAGGCCAGTGGAAGCAATGCGCTGCCCAGTGCAGCCAGCTTCTCTCAAAAGCCAATACACCAGTAAGCCCAGCCGTTCTATGACTGCTGGAATTTGTGCTGATTAGAGTAGCCACTCCCCTTGCACGCGACCTACATCCACTTCTACTCGGCGCTCTCGAACGAAGCAACAGCCCGCCTGACCCATGACCTATCGACGGCAAAGCTTTACATTCTCAAAGAAGCCAAATCGTCCTACCAAGCAGCCGCTTCCTCGCTCCCTGTAGCAGACATCATCCCCAACCTCGAAGAAGACGACAACTACTCTTGTGTCACATATGCATCATCAGACTCGGACTCTGACTTAGATTCATGCGAAATACTCGACTATTACCAATCCGTCCCAGATGCATCCAAACCTCCCCAATACGCCACCTCACCCTCCTCCGTCGATTCCTACGACTTCAGTCAAGAAGAAAAATGCCTCAAACTTTCGCCTTCCCGCCTTCCAAGATCCTTCAGCTTCGTCCGCGACTGGAGGAAAGAAGACCTCAAAACCAAACAACTCTCCAACACCCTCTCCTCCTTCCCCACCCCCCCAAAACACCCTCCCTTTACTCCCACCCCCATTCCGGCCAACAGACCCCAATCCATCACCTTCACCCCCTCCACCTCCACCTGGCTCCGAAGCCGCATCTACGAGCGCTACAACGCCTCCCTCGCCACGTTCGCCGAAATGCTCGCCAACCATATCGAAAGCGTCAACGCGCTCATTCAGAAAGCTGAAGAAGGACATGCCACGCGGTATACTGTTAAGAGAATGCTGAGCTTTTATGGGGATGAGGAGGCTAAGGCGGCGGATATCAAGGCTAGGATTTTGAGGTTGAGGGCTGTGGGGTGGAGGATGGGAAGGTTTGAGCCGCAGAGGTATCAGAATCTTTGTGCTGCTGCGTTGGCGGAATTGTGAGGAGGTGGGTTGGTGTTGCACTTTGGGATTATGAGAGGATGTTTGCTGTTGTGTTTGAAGGGGGTGTATGATATGTGGCGTTGAAGCGTTACGCTGGAAGGCGAATTTGTATAACAATTGCCTTGAGGATGGCTTTGAATGGGATGTCTAATATGTGGCGTTTGGACTGTGGTGCTTGCGAGTGCAATGTTACTTGCAAAGTCCGTGGTTTGATGCATAGACATGTGGGGTCTACTTTCGGTAGGCATATACTCTGAGCAGCAGCGATCTACTACAGTATGCAATGGCATGCATCACGGTATGACTTCACCGTATATAGCTTCTGTAATGTCTCAACCAAAGAATTGTCGAACACTAGACAATCAGGGAGCACACATGTGTATACAGCCCTGTCAACTCAACGCTAATCATCCTGCAAAGTATGTACAGAAATTCTCTAAACGCCTATGTAGAGTATCTCATCCTTCATTCCTCCGAGGCGGAAGTTCTACCGGTCAACCTCTCCGAACACCAAATCCATCGTCCCAATAATCGCCACGGCATCAGCCAACAAATGGCCTCGGCTTATCTGGTCGAAACTCCCCAAATGGGCAAACCCAGGCGCACGAATCTTACATCTATACGGTCTCTCGCTGCCATCACTGACCACGAACACACCCATCTCTCCCTTGGGTGCTTCGATAGCTGAGTAAGTCTCTCCAGGTGGGACAGTGTAGCCTTTTGTAAACAGTAGGAAATGATGAATCAGAGCTTCCATGTTCTCTTTCATGGCTGCTCGCGGTGGCGGCGAGATCTTATAGTCCTCCACACGGATAGGGCCAGGAGGCATCTTGTTGAGACACTGGTGAATAATACGCAGTGACTGTCTGAATTCCTCCATTCGGCACAAGTACCGATCGTAGCAGTCGCCGTTCACACCGACTGGTACATCGAATTCCACCTGATCATACGCATCATACGGTTGGCTCTTCCGTACGTCCCATGGTACACCTGAGCCTCGGAGCATGACACCAGAGAAGGAATAGTTGAGGGCATCTGCGGCAGAAACGACTCCGATGCCTTGGGTGCGGCCTTTCCAGATACGGTTGTCTGTAAGAAGTTCTTCGGTTTCGTCAATGCGGTCGCCGAATTGGGTGGCCCATTGGTAGATATCGTCGAGGAGACCGAGAGGCAGGTCTTGGTGGACACCACCGGGACGGACGTAGGCAGCATGGAGACGGGCGCCAGAGACACGCTCGTAGAATTCCTGCAATATTGATCAGCTTCGTCATTTCCTAACGATATGATGGACATGGAGTGGGAGGACTGACCATCAGCTTTTCTCTTTCCTCGAAACCCCACAAGAAAGGTGTCAAAGCCCCTACATCCATAGCATGACTGAGCACACTCATCAAGTGATTCAAGACCCTCGTAATCTCCCCAAAAAGCGTCCGTATCCATTTCGCCCTCTCCGGCACCTCAATATTCAACAATTTCTCCACCGCCAGCGAGAAGCACTGCTCATTCGTCATCATAGAAACGTAATCCAATCGATCGAAATACGGCAGCGCTTGCAGATACGTCTTATACTCGATCAACTTCTCGGTCCCACGATGCAACAGCCCAACATGCGGATCCGCTCGCACAATCTCTTCGCCATTGAGTTCGAGAATTAAACGCAGCACGCCGTGCGCTGCTGGATGCTGAGGCCCGAAATTGACAGTGTAGTGTCTTATCTTGCGATTCGCTGTTGAATCGCCATCGTCTTTTGGCAAGTTCATGTGCTCGGGCTCATCTGCATCTATGGGGTGGCCGAAGCGTTCGTCGACAGGGATCAATCGCGTGGCTGTATGCTCGGCAGGCGCTTCTGAGGGGGTGGCATAGTGGCGAGGTAATGATGTTGAGACCGTTCTTGAGGAGAGGCGTGGAAGGGAGGATCTGTAGGGGCAGAGGCACAGGCGCTTTGCTGAGTGACTTGCCAGCCGAGTGAAGGAGGAAGCCATTGTGTCCGATGGCTAGTAGGAGAAGAGAAGTGAGACGGTAGAATGGTTGTTGAAGAGGGCTTGAAAGCGGAGTGAAGGAGATTCGCCGCAATGATGTCCTCGATATTCCACTTGGCGGCTCTTCCCGATTGGCGCGCTGCAGCTTGCGCTTTTTGGCTTTTTGGGAGCTCGAGTCGAAACACTATGTACCCCACCATGCAAAACTCATAGAACCCCTCATAATGGCTCCAGAGGTGTCGCCCGAAGAGCAACGGCGGAGGAAGGTGTGTAAGCTTCAGCGTACCGACTGTTGGACTCCCCACTAATTGCTCATAGATCGTTGGTGTCAATGCAGAAACAGTCACTAATGTCACATCCACCGACTTCCCAGGCCATTACCCTGGCGAAGACCATACCTGGAGCTTGGATAAATTCGCTGAGGTAAGCTTCGCACAAGCCAATATCAATTGTCCAATCCTGAGTACGATACCTAGAACTTCACCGTCCAATTCCACAAAAACCATCCCCACGACTCCGCCTTCTCCCTCATCGGCCTCGACGCCAGCGTCGCCAACGCTTTTCGCCGTATCCTCATCGCTGAAATCCCCACCCTAGCCATCGAGCACGTCTTCATCCAGAACAACACCACAATAGTCCAAGACGAAGTGCTCGCCGCGCGCCTCGGTCTCGTTCCTCTAACCGGCCACCCCAGTGGTCTCGACTGGATCAATTTCGACAAGAAGCGGAGGGAACCCGACGAAGAGACAGATCATGAGAAGGAGGGAAAAACAGATGCTACGGATAAGAATACTGTAGTGTTGAAGTTGAAAGTCGAGTGTACGTGGGCCAAAGATATTCGGCCTGGGGAGACGGAGCAGGATAAGTTATATGTGGTTAAGGTTTATGGGAAGAAGGAGGAAGATGGGTATGAGATGGAAGCGGGACCGGGGGTTTATGCGAGACATATGGTATTCGAGCCCGCGGGAAGACAGTATGAGGAGTTTCCCGAGCCAGATGGGGTTGTTAGGCCTGTGAATCCCGATATTCTGCTCGCGAAGATGAGGCCGGGACAGGTTATCGATCTGCAGATGCATTGTATCAAGGGGGTGGGAGCCGATCATGCGAAGTTTTCGCCTGTGGCGACGGCGACCTATCGTTTACTGCCCACGATTGAGATTGTGAAGCCGATTTTAGGGGAGGATGCGAGGAAGTTTGCTAGATGTTTTCCTAAGGGCGTTATTGCGCTTGACGAGGTTACCGAGGAGGAGAGTGATCAGATGGATGGCGAGTACGAGGGAAAAGTGGGCGAGAAGAAGGCGGTGGTGAAGAACACGTTCAAAGACACTGTGTCGAGAGAGTGTCTGCGACACGAGGAGTTCCAGGGGAAGGTAAAGCTGGGGAGGGTGAGGGATCACTTCATCTTCAGTGTGGAAAGCACGGGACAGTACGAGAGCGATTCTCTCTTCCTCGAGAGCGTCAGAACTTTGAAGGCAAAGTGCAGTACGATGAAGAGGAACTTTCAGGTCAACGTGGTCAGGTAGGACTGGCCGATTAATGACTGCATGATCAAAAGCAACATTGCAAGGCGCTTGGGTAACGTAGACCTGGATAGCCTCAAGGCTGATATCTGCCATAAGTTGAAGAGGAGCTACCTTGTATCTAGCTTCATGAATAACTACTGTTCATACCATCACACTCTGAAGCCGAAAATCGAATTCTGACTCCAATCGCTATGCAAAAGCTATGATCATCTCATCTTCCGCCCATAGATTTGGGATAGTCCTTCAATAAACTATGAGCTGAAGATCAGTCTGTACTTGAAGGCGATCGCAAATGCTTGGTCAGTGACAGCAATCTCCTCTCCGTCCTCTACCAACTCCGACAGTTTTTTCGAGAGATTTGGCGCCGTCTGCTCCCTAAGTGAAGCTGGAAATTGTATGTACAGCGACTTGGCCTCAGAGCGTATAGAAGGCTTCTTGAGTTGCGCCTCTGCCCGCTCACCAAGGCTGTCGATGAAATCTTGCAAAGTCATGTTCGGGTTGACTGTCAAGTTCCGGGCGAGATTTCCGCACACCGGGCAGTCGTCCTTTTTCTCAGTCTCGAATGTGTAAGTGTAGACACCCTCGTCGCCACTATACATCATGTAATTGTTCAGGAAAGGGTTGCAGCTTGTAGCAATCTTGAACGCTTCATTACAGCAGCTTGCAGCGATAATACCGTTCGTCGAGGCAATTGCAGGGATGATGTTTTTGACGACTCCTTGAGTCAGCGAGTAGGTCACTCCTGGTATTTTGAACTCCTGTGCGCGTGCTAAAGCTTTATGGTAAAGCCAGGTGATATGCTCCGGATCATCTGTGTCGAGAACAATATCCTTTCGGTGCTCTTCCCACGCGATGATATGCGCCCATTCGATGCAGTGCGAAGGCTGTCGTGGTATTGTTGCCAATGTGCAAAGTGGTACTGCGGCGCGAGGGGCATGCATGTCGAGCTGGCACTCGATGCATGAGTTCAAGGTGGGTAGTATGACTCTGGCTTGACCCTTGAAGCCTGGAAACCATTCGTCAATATCAAGACTCCTGCTAGAGATTTCTCGTCCTTACCTTCTGTTCCACCATCTATGAGCGGCTTCAGGCTCTCTGGCTGCTCCATATCGACCATATCTACCAAAGTAGCATTGATCCAGCGCCGAGCTTCAATACTGTCAAGACCACATACTACCATTTTGAATTGCATATAGTATTCCTCATCCTTGTCTTGAATTTTTCCGTTATATGGTGTTATCTTGACTCCCTTGACTCTCTTTTCGACGAACGCGGCTGCCACCTCAGCTTTTGATTTGCCTACATCAGCTTCGCGGAAAAGAAATTGGCGATTCAGATTTGAGACGTCGATTGTGTCTGCCTGGTGTTAGACAAACTTCGAAAGCGTTGATCAAGTACATACCCATATCAATGACATAGATGTCTCTGAACCCAGAAAGAGCCAAGTTCTTCAGAATCTCGCATCCCAGGCCTCCAGCTCCTCTGTGCCACTGATTAGTACCAGCAATCCCTGGGGATTTGCACGTAGTCTACCTACATCACTCTGCCCCAAGTTAGAATTGTGGCTACCATAACATTTTCAAATGCTTACTGACAAGACCTTTGAAGTTTCTAAAGCTGTAGTCGTCTCCTCGCCTGGCACCCATTCAGGATCTGAATTAGGACCAGGTTTGTTCAAGAAATTGTCGAGGTACACCCTGACAGATTGTTAGAATTTATTCATCCGCGTGAGAATCGCGCACCGTCTCACCATCTCGCCCTCGAAGGCTCGGTTCCATTAGTTATTGTCGTCATTATGGAAATAGCTCGACAATATTGCGTCTACAGAAGTGATAATATTATTATGGAGCTCGGAGACAAGCTTGAAAAGCCAAGCCAAGACAAAGTGATGAACGGCTAAATTCCGTCATGCCGACCGGCAGCGGTATTCTCGGCTAGGGCTCTGTGGGGATCTCAAAACGGTCTCACATGAAAGGAACCTTGTTATTTAGATATTCAGATCTTGAATATCTTCACCGCTCTATGACTGAAATTTTCCTGTTTCGTTCCACCTTCTAGTTTTACAATAATCACACACATCCTACTTCCCAAGAGTCAAATACAATGTTCGCAACTCGGCGCCTAGGCAAGGTGAGCCACACACTTTCCGACTCACATACGGTTCCTGCATGCTGACTATCGCTATAGGAGCTTACGAAGGTCATGGTGATTCCAACATGCACAAGACCAGCTTCTGATACTAGTCTCCAGATTCAGCAATCCCTTCCTCCAGGCGTCAGCCTTGTCGCGGCCGACGACTTCAAAGAATGGCAAATGGATATCAAAGTACTTGATCCCAACCCAATCTACCTAGACCAAACATACCGCCTCCGCTTCCGCTTCAGCAACAATTACCCCATAGGTGCACACCCATCTCCTAGCCGTCTCTCCCCCACGCTACACTTCGTTTGCTATACTCTACCCGTACCATTCCACCCCACGACACGGTCTGACTCATACCCCCACAGAAGCACCAGAAGTAACCTTTGTCGCACGCTCCGACCCCGCACGCCTAATACCCATGCATCCCCACATCTACTCCAACGGCATCATTTGCCTGGATCTTTTAGGCAGCCAGGGCTGGTCGCCTGTACAGAATGTGGAGAGCGTTTGTATGAGCATTCAAAGTATGTTGACGGGCAATACGAAAAATGAGCGGCCGCCGGGGGATGCGGAATTTGTGGCACGGAATACGCAGCGGCCGAGGGATATTCGGTTCGTCTATGAGGATAGTACTGTGTGAGACGGGAAAGCGGGGATGAGAGGGCAGGGAGATGTGATGGTTTTATGAAAACGATATGGATTTAGCGAGGCGTTTGTTTGGCGAAATGTCATGCCATTATTGTGTAAGCTGGTTTTAGGTCTTGGTGGGAGAATATGTAGCACAACTCGCAAGGACGGCATTTCCGACCATGTATGGGAAACACAAGATAGGAGGACTGTTGGACTGCTGAGTTAGAACCTAACCCCTCCCAAAATCTCTTTTTTCCACCGCCACCTCGATCATCCCTTTCCCACTAACAACATCAGTCGTACAAATCAGAATCCTCCTCCTCCCCTCCTCCGCCCTCGCCACAAACCTCAACGCCGCAATCTCCGTAAACGTAACGCCGCCCAAGAACATCACTACAACCGTCTTCGGCTTCCCCCCAGCCCCAGCAAGCATTTGTCTCGCCTTCACCGCCTGTTCCTCTCCCTTCTGCACTTTATTGAACGTCTCCCCTTTGATATTCCGGAGCGCGTCTTCGAAACCTTGCCAGCCTTGCGCGGCACTGCTCACGCCATTCGAGGCGGTGGGTGCGCCCTTTGTGATGGTGAGGAGGCGCTGTTTCTGGATTATCGATTGAACAAGGCGGACGCTGAGGGGTGCGTAGCCGCTGTAGACGTAGGCAATGTCGTCGGGGTTTTGCTCGTTGACTTCGTCGACGACTAATTTGAGAACTTTGCGGAGGTAATTGTAATTTGTCTTTGTGCCTTCAGGGGCGCCACCACCGACACCGAGAGGGTTCATCAAGACGTTTGCGGAGGCGCGGGAGCTGAGGAGACCGATCTTCTCGAGAGCGTCGAGAGTGAGGAGGTGTTGGTAGCCGTAGGCGTGGAGGATGAGGCGCTTGAAGTTGTCGAGATCTTTGGGGCGGAGACCGCCTGAGATGCAGGATTCGAGGCAGAGGAGGCGGAGGACGGTGGTCAGAGGGACGTCGCGGGCTATGAGCTCTTCGATGGTGTCGTGTTGGTACGATGGGTCGGAGCCGTCATAGAGATTCTGTTGGACTTCGAGGGCGCGGCGGAAGATGTCGGTTTGAGTGTTCTTCATGATTTCTTCGGTCAGATTTATGTGGATCTTTAGGCTCTGCTGCTCGCTCTGGTACCCAGGCAGCTTGCTCACAAAATCTCGAAGCTCCGAGACGCTCTTGTTATGGCGATTCTCCATGTCACTTTGCAAGCGGCGTGCGACTTTGTTCAGAAGCCCGTCTACTATTGCACCATTTGTATCCCGAAGCTGCTCATAGAGCTTATCCGAAGAGTCAAGTTTTATCTTCCGTTTCATGCCCTGCTGAGTGGGTGCAGCCGGCGCCTTTCCAGACTGCTGAGGTCCGGGCGCTGCACCAACGATGGACGATTCGATGTCTGCCTTGTTGTGCTTGATGCCGAACATCTCATCTATTAGACCTTCGTACGTGAGCTGAGTGAGAAGGACGGTAGCGAAGTCGATCTCTCTGTCTAAAATGATCAAACTCTCGATAGAGCCACTAGGCATCATGCCAAATTTTGATGTTGTAGAATCATTTGCTGCAGCTTCTGTGCGCATACGGAGCAGGAGCTCCATCAGTCGATGGGCGTTGTCTCCCTTGCCAATGATACGTGGAAATAGACCATGTGCTTGCTGAATCGGCATGAGGGCTTGGGCTGCAAGGAATATCAATGTTGGGTCTTTTCGCTAGACTTTATTAGAGAGACGTTCCGCATGCTGATGAATAATCTCACCAAGTATAAGTCTTCGAAGGAATCATCGAGGCACAGAGACAATACGTCTTGCTCCAAAGGTATAAAATGCATTGGGAATTCCTCGACCCCAACATCTCCTAAGACGCCGGCCTCTTCTAAAATCTTGTTGCACACCAATGTACGTCTCGGTACCCAAATAACCGAGAACTCATGCTCAATGTTGCTATTCTTCTGCAACCGCTTGACCTGTTCTACGTGGGAGATGCATGTCAGCAAGTAATGATGGCGTGAGACCTAGAGCAAACGCAGGAAAACGCTATAGATCGTGCTGGTTCTTTTGGAATTACTATCGGGATCAAGACTGACTACGTAGAGTAGGAGAAATCTACGCCTTCTACTTAATGATCCCATTTGTAGTTGTTGAGAGAGAAATAAACCCAACATGGAACTTCCAGGAAAAACAGCAAGGACGTAATGAGACGGCCTTCTAAAATATTTCTGCACATACATACCAGCGATAGCTATGGGCTGATTTGCCTTTTCCCCTCGAGCCAGGAAGATGACATTCTTTTGAGAAGCATCGACGTTGTCATTCTCGAGGAAGAAGACTTTGTCCACTCCATGGTCCTGAAGAGTCGAAAAATTGACGAATATCTCTATTGGACCTGCAAGTGATTGTTCGAGCACAAGGTTCTTTTTTCCTCGAACCTGTGAGAGCTTAGCAGGTGGAGCGAACCACACAGGGTAGCTTGTCGAGCCTTACATACGCCTTCGAGCAAGTCTAGAAGATTCTTGCGTGCTTTTTCTTTGATCTGGTCCGTATCAATGCCCGGATGAGGAGCCATACTGAATGATACTAGACTAAGTCAGGTACAGCTATTCATTTAGTGATTTGGCGGAGAAGGTCCGCTAGAACTACGGCAGGCGCCAAGTACACTCTTGCCGTCGATATCAAAGTCACACCAATCAATGGCGTGAATGGCTGTATGACTGCGCTCTCCAGCATTTGCATGAGGTATACATACAGAGCCATCGTACGGGTTACCCGCTTCACTTCTACCGTCCCTCAAGCTTGCAGAGGATTCCACCACAAGTTTTCCTGCAAACGAACCTTTATAAGCCAGCCCTTCGAGGCTGAAGAATCCGCACACATGGGGAAAGATAGAGATAAAGAGAAGATCAATTTCAACCTCAAGACTCCCAAAGGAACGAAAGACTGGGAGGGCAAGGACATGGTTGTTCGCGACCGGATCTTCAACACCATAACAACCGTCTTCAAGCGCCATGGCGCTGTCACAATTGACACTCCTGTCTTCGAATTAGCTCCCATACTGAAGGGCAAATACGGCGAAGACAGCAAGCTCATCTACGACCTCAAGGACCAGGGGGGGGAGGATTGCTCCCTACGCTACGATCTTACGGTTCCTTTTGCACGATGGCTGGCTATGAATCCGAGCATACAGAATATCAAGAGGTATCACATTGCAAAGGTTTATAGACGGGATCAGCCTGCTATGTCGAAGGGGAGGATGAGGGAATTCTATCAGTGTGATTTCGATATTGCTGGGAGCTATGACCGGATGCTGCCAGATGCCGAGATCATACGGATCGTGTGCGAGGTCTTTGGGGAGAAGGGCCTCGCTTGGACGTCCAAAGGAGGCTTCAATATCAAGGTCAATCACAGGAAAGTGCTAGATGGGATTTTCGAAGTGTGTGGAGTGCCGGAAGATAAGATACGGACGATAAGCAGTGCTGTGGACAAGCTTGATAAGTCGCCTTGGGCGGAGGTCAAGAAGGAGATGGTGGAGGAGAAGGGGCTGAGTGAGGAAGTCGCAGATAAGATATGGGAATTCGTGCAGCAAAAAGGCGGGAGGAATGTCTTAGAAGACTTGAGGACAGACGAAAAGGTAACAGGCAACGAGAGCCTAGTGGCTGGATTGGAGGATATGGAATTACTGTTTGAATATCTGGAGGCGTTTGGAGTGCTAGACAAGGTCGAGTTCAATCTCAGCCTGGCACGAGGTCTGGACTACTACACTGGTGTTATCTTCGAAGTCGTTACGGAAGGTTCTGCACCGTCAACGACCACAGGCCAGAATATACACAAAGCAGCCAAGAAAGAGAAAGCAGATGAGGGCGATGAAGACCGATCAAACGATCCTTCCATTGGAGTAGGTAGTGTGGCAGCGGGAGGCCGCTATGACGAGCTCGTTGGCATGTTCTCAGGAAAGGCGCAAATACCCTGCGTCGGCATATCTTTTGGCTTGGATCGAATATTCTCAATTACGAAAGCGAGAATGGAAGCCGACAAAGGTGCCGCCGCTGTACGGAATACAGAGGTCGATGTCTTCGTCATGGCGTTCGGAGGCAAAGGTTTCACGGGACTCTTGAAGGAGCGAATGGACGTCGCCAAGAGACTCTGGGATGCCGGTATCAAAGCAGAGTTCGCGTACAAGCAAAAGCCTAAGCTGCCTGCTCAATTCAAGTCGGCTGAACAAAATGGCATTCCCTTTGCTGTTATCCTAGGCGAGGATGAACAAGCGCAGCGGAAGGTGAGGGTCAAGGAGATGGGGCTTCCGGAGGGTCATGATGAGAAGGATGGCGTTCTGGTGCCCTTGGATGACCTGGTTGCTGAGGTTCGGGAGGGATTACGAAAGAAGGCGGAAGGCGAAGTGGTTGTGGAAGGAGTCAATGGTCTGAGCACATGAAGCTGCGGGAACGTATCTGCAAGAGCTTTGAGATAGACAAAATATGATACCCGCCTTTCTATCCATCCGCTTCGTTTTGACGTCCAAACAGGTGGCATCGGTGAGAAAATTGATTTATCAGCGCTGAGTATGAGTCAAGATCAGGAAATTGGTGACCTTGGGCGGGCTTGGATGCCTCACTTACTTCTCAGACTGAATTGACGATAGCAATAAAGTACTTTACCTTAAGAAAGAACGAGGCTGAGAGCGGGTGATCTTCGGTATACGCGTCGCATTACCGCTTTCGTAGCGGAAGCGCGTGTTCCACTATGAATGGTTTCCCAGCGACTGTGCGTTTCGATTAATACAGGAAAAGTCGTTCTTACAAGACAATGGCAAGCTTCTTCGACAACAAAGCTCGAGCAGCAGCCGCTGCAGCCAATGGAGCCTCCTCTTCCAAAGCTGCGGCCCCTAAAGAGACTCAGAATCTACAGCCATGGGTAGAAAAATAGTACGTCGCTTTGGAGAACATAAGCTGCACAACTCTTTATTGAATGTGAATAGTCGCCCGAAATCGTTGAACGATGTCACTGCCCAAGACCACACAATCACTGTCCTCCAACGAACACTACAAGCTACCAACGTACGCACTCTCACCTTGGAGAACATGACATCTGCTGACCAGCACCTATAGCTTCCCCATATGCTCTTTTACGGGCCCCCAGGGACAGGTAAAACATCTACTATACTCGCTCTTGCCAAAGAGCTCTATGGACCCGAAATGTTCAGGACCCGTGTTCTTGAACTCAACGCCTCCGACGAGCGCGGTATCTCCATCGTACGTGAAAAGGTCAAAGACTTTGCTCGAATGCAGCTCTCAAATCCTCCTCCTCATTATAAAGATCGATATCCATGTCCGCCTTATAAGATCATCATTCTTGACGAAGCAGACAGCATGACGCAAGATGCGCAGAGTGCCTTGAGGAGGACGATGGAAACTTACAGCAAGATTACACGATTCTGTTTGATCTGCAATTATGTGACGAGGATTATTGACCCATTGGCTAGCAGATGTAGCAAGTTTCGGTTCAAGATGCTGGATCAGGGAAATGCGAAGAAGAGGTTGGAGGATATTGCAGAGAACGAGAATGTCAAGATGGAAGCTGGTGCTGTTGACACTTTGATCAAATGCAGCGAGGGAGATTTGAGAAAGGCGATAACATTTCTGCAGAGTGCTGCGAGGCTGGTGGGTGCCGTGAAGGTATCTCAGCCTAAAGCCAATGGGCATTCGAAAAAGAGAAAGGTTGTAGAAGACGATGAGGAGGATGCTATGGATGTAGATGGGGTTGATGAAGCTTTGATTACGATCACGAGCATAGAAGAGATTGCTGGGGTCATCCCGAACAACGTCGTGGACGGACTGCTGCAAGCTATGCAACCGAGATCACGCGGAGCTGTGTATGAAGCGGTTGCGAAGCAGGTTACAGATCTTGTGGCCGATGGGTGGAGTGCTACGCAAGTTGTGACGCAGGTAAGAAGATCGTGCGTCAGTATGAGGTGCCTCTGCTGACCTCGCATTTACAGCTTTACCAAAACATTGTCTATGATGATACGCTCTCAAATAAACAGAAAATCAAGATTGTCATGGCTTTCTCTGAAGTTGACAAGCGCCTTGTCGACGGCGCAGACGAGCATCTCACCATCCTCGATCTGGCCTTACAGATATCTGGCATGCTAGACGAGAGTTGAGAATCGTTCTACTCTATGACCTTGAATGAAAGCTCATCACAAGTCTCCTCAGTTGCATATCGATCTCAGGGGACACAGATCAGATGCCGCACTTCTAGAACGATATGCATGCCGCCTCGTGGTGAAGGGTCACTGAAACAGAGCAGAAGGCGACGCTATACAGCTCTTGCAGATCTCGATCTCCAGCTCCAACACAGTGAAGTACAGGGAGGGGGCGGTTCGGAACGCTCAATACCCGGAGGGATAGCTATCACTTGTCCGGCGCTTACACAAAAAGCTGTCAGATTCATGGTAAGGGGTATTTTAAATACAGAACGATGCGCAAGCATTGATTCATAAAGCATCCTCGAACTCAGCTTCTTCATCTTCGTCGGAGTCTTTCTCCACCTTGTCAGCTAAGAGACCTTCGGAAACGCCGATCCCGTGGGTCGCCTGTGTGTCGTCTTCTTGAGTGTCAAATTTGACCTTTTTCGCTACTGGTCCTTCTTCTTCGAGTGCAGCCCCAGTGTAAGCAGGAGTGGCCACGTTACTCGTGGCTCCGCTACTCCCTGACACAGTTGCTTTTGGCCGTGCGTTGCCATTGACCTGGGAATCCCGTGGTACAGACATCGAGCTAGAAGGCGTGCGAACACCAGACTCTCCTATCCCGACATCTTCGAAGTCCTCTTCCGCTTCATCTCCAGAAGAGTCGTCAGCTTCTTGGTCTTCCTTTGCTTCTTGCGCCTTCTCTTTTGCTAATTGAGCATAGTATGCAGCCAGTTCGTCGTTCAAGGCGATGCTGTCCTTCTTCTCATCTTCCTCGTCTTTAACCAAGGAAGCACCGTTGACTTGCTGATCACTCTCCTTTCTACCCATTACTATCGATTCTCCCGTGACAGTTGATTTTACGTGCCAGTCCGGTAAAGCGTTCTGCTTAGCCAGTCGTGCCTTTTCCTCAGCTTCGGCGGCCTTTTCTGCAGCTGTCTTCTCCGAGCTCGTCGTGACGGAGACATTCAGTGGTGCAGCAGCAACTTGAATCATCCCTTTCACGGCAGTCGGCCGACCATTGGGCCCACCAATGGGAACAGTAGGTCTGGAACCTGGATTGAATGTTTCATCTCTTGGAACAGGGACAAGATTCGAATAAGCCCTCTCGAAGTCGTTGCTCGGAATGTCTTCGGAATCTACCTGCTGCAGCAATTTGAGCAACACTCCAAGCTGAGTCATGAGTCTACTCTGCATCGCGTGCCCCGTTTCAGCACCCTCTGCTCGTACCATCATTTCCAGAATGGCGCCACATCGATGACACTCGAAGCCCATCGGACCGAACTTGTCAAGGACCTCGAGCTGCGTCCATTGAGCTTCGCAAGTCGTGCACTTATAGTCCTTTTTCTCCTCGCTCGGCTTATACATTTTCTTGACCCTTTCAGTGAGATGGAAGACCCGGTATTTGATAGCATCGATGGTTGCATGGTAGTCGACGTAATAGTAATCTTTGTTGATCGGCCGCTGTTGTCCCTCGCGAGTTTCTGGGCGTGAATGACTGCGCCAATGCTTGTTAGTGGAGGTCTCAACACGTCCTACAGTTCACGTTAGATTTACATACACTGTCAGCATTCTATCCTCTTTCAGCTTGCCGCAGAGCTTTCGCAGATCTTTTTGTTGCATTCCCAGCAGACGAGCTAGGTCCTCATTCACGACGGCTGAATGCACCATTAAGGCTTCGATCACCAGGACATGCTTCGTGTCATAGAATCCCCGAGCAACGGTACGAATGAGAGTCTTTGCGAGGTCCATGGCTGTATAGAGGCGCTCGCAGAGCAAACACAGTGTACAGTCTCTACTCCGCGGTATGAGTATTTCGTGGCTCGAGGCCTCAGCGATGTGACGCTGAGAGGATAGTCATAGTGTAGACAGCTTCTGCGATCGGGTCGACACAAGCAGCCCGTGAAGGAAGCGGCTAGGAATATCGGTTTAAGCCTCTGACACGAGGGTCCGGTGCAACACTTGGATCAAGTGTTGAACGAAGAAGCAAAAAGTGAAGTTGAACCGCTGTCTTCGGATTTGGTTATGATGTTAGCGTCTATGGACGGAGATAAAATGGATTTAATCAACGAGGCCGATTGTCGTCCACTAACTTTCGAGCAATTCTACTCTAACCTTTTAGTACCTGCAAAGATCCAATCCATGAGTCTGTCTGGCCCAGGATGGATAGCCAGACTCCAGTGGTCAATGCGACTGTTAAGTCTGAAGGAAAGGTGTCCGACGCAATGCCTGCCTCGAATCAAGACCAGCACGCTCCCTCCGATCACCGCCACAACGGCGAGAGGTCCTCAAACCGTGGGCGCGGTAGAGGCAGAGGGAATTCAAGAGGAAGAGGTGGGCGTGGTGACCACAGAGGTGGCAAGAGGAAGAGAGAAGTCGGGCGCGCAGAATGGAGGTATGCGAAACCTGCAATTCCTCTCATTCCCATCTGGACTAATTAATGAAGTCGGAATTCAACAGACAAGCGCGCACGAAATACTAAGAACCAGGCGAAGGCGCAAAGGCTAGATGGTGGAGGGAGAGACCTGCCTGCCTACGCTACACAATTCTCCAAGGAGGAGATTGAAGCACAAGAAAAGAAGCCTAAGAGGAAGGTGGCAGTCATGATTGGGTACTCGGGTAGTGGGTACAAGGGCATGCAATTGAATCACCACGAAAAGACTATTGAGGGCGATTTATTCAGTGCTTTTGTGGCTGCTGGAGCTATATCGAAGGCTAATGCGGATGACCCCAAGAAGTCATCGCTCATAAGATGTGCGCGCACCGACAAAGGAGTCCATGCTGCTGGCAATCTTATTTCGCTAAAGCTCATTGTTGAGGACCCGGACATCGTCTCCAAGATCAATGAGCATTTGAGTCCGCAGCTACGGGTCTGGGGCATTGAGAGGACCAATGGCAGTTTCAGTGCATATCAATTCTGCGACTCGAGGATATACGAGTATCTAATACCAACACACTGCTTCCTACCGCCGCACCCCAAAAGCTTCCTTGGGCAAAAGATGGCTGAGCTTGCCGAGGAGGCTAACGATATGGAAGGCTACCTTGACCGCCAAAAGGAGGTAAATGATGTTTGGAGCGAGATCGAGGAGAAGTACATGCAGCCTGTCATTGACAAACTTGATCCTTCCATAAGAGATCTTACGATCAGAGCCTTCTACGACCACGATGTCGACATAGGCGACCAGACTTCGATAGCGGTGAGCGAAGAGCAGGTGCAGGCAGTTCGAGAAGCAACTCCGCAAACTCAAGCTGGATCTCTAGTCGCAACGGCTGAATTGACCGATGGACAAGCTAAGGGAGGTACAAACGCAGATAGTGCACCTACATCTGTCGAAGGAGAGGCAGAACAAATATTTGTCGACCGAGCAAAGACGAAAGAGGTAACGCCTCTCGAAATTGCAGTCCGCTTACTCAAAGCTGCCCAAATAAAAGCTAAAAAGGCCCATCGCATCCACTCAGCCCGCCTCGAGCGTGTCCGCTCCTCTCTTTCCCGCTATGTTGGTTCACACAGATTTCACAATTACACGATCGAGAAAACCTTCAAAGACCCCTCTGCAACCCGCGTAATGCAAAGCTTCAAGGTCGGCGAAAAGCCAATCATAATCAATGACACCGAATGGCTATCCCTCAAAGTCCATGGTCAAAGCTTCATGATGCATCAGATTCGTAAAATGGTCTCTATGGTCGCACTGGTCGTGCGATGTGGATGCCACGAAGGTCGCCTACAAGACAGCTACATGGCCGGTAAACTCAGTATACCAAAAGCGCCATCGTTAGGTCTATTACTCGAGCGCCCCGTGTTTGACGTCTACAATGAAAAGCTCGAGCAGTTTGGCCGAGAGCGAATCGACTTCTCAAGGCATGAGAAGGAGATGGAGGAATTCAAACAACGCGAAATCTATGATCGGATCTTTAGGGAGGAGGAGAGGGATAGCACTTTCCATAGCTTTTTCACAGGGCTGGATAATACGAGGGGCAGTCAATTGTTCTATCTGTCGAGCCTCGGGGTGGAGGCTACGAAAAAGGAGATCGTGAGGGAAACAGCGGCGAAGGTGAAGATTGAGGGGTCGGAATCTGAGGACGAAGGAGGCCAAGTGGAGGAGGGATGAACAAAACGAAGAATTGGAAGGCGCTCATGCAAGGGCAATACTTACTTGCATAAAGTTTAGAGGTCATCTCGCATAGCTTGAGTAAAAGACCACAAACCCAGATTCTGTCTCTAAATGAAGGGCCGCCGACGAGGGATTGACAAGATTTGATATGCGACCAGCCCCAATCCAGGCTCTGTCATTACGCTCACCCAAAGACTAAGCTCTCGAAACTCGAATGCGGTATTGACTCTGCGCGCTAGGACTTGTCGGGCTCTGCATCATCACATTTACTCCAAGGAAGAAAGAGGATCGCAAAATGTATTTTTGATAATCTCGTGTGCGGGTGCTAGACTTGTTTGGGAATGCGTTGTCGCGCTTAGTCTAACGATGAACTTCTATGAGTTAGTTGGGAGCTCTGGAGCTCCCAAGCCTAGGATCCTCTGGCTTACGTGAGACTTTGCCCAGCCACAGACATTCATTTGGGGTTGTTTACCTATAAGTGACAAGTCTATATGCGGATTTTGCTTCCAGTCCTTCACACTTTCACTTTCGTATGTTGTCAAAAGTGTTATCATAGAGGAGACATGTGCTATGGTGCTGACTATCCCTAAGTGCCAATATAATTCGTCATAGCACAATCTTTCAGTGTAAGCCACAGTCATTCCATACATATTTAACACCCAACACTATCATCTCAACTTCCCCATAAATTTCGCTCAGATCAAAGCCTGCCCCTTGAACATGCCCTCCTTCACTTCTCTGACTACATCTCTCCTATCGTTCTTCCCAACAAGGACAATACCACGCCCTCGTCGCCCCATACGGCCAGTCCTACCAAGCCTATGGATGAAGTCGATGGTTGAATGTGGGACGTCGTATAAGATTACATGTCGCACTGCTAGAGTGTCGATGCCTCGTGAGCCTAGGTCTGTAGTCACAAGCACTTTCGTGTTCGGGAGATGGCGCTTCGGTGGTGCCATAACAGTGCTCGTGTCCCGCTTCGTGATAGGAACGTAGGGAACGCAATTCGGTCCGTCCGATGAATTTGAGACCGTCTTAGGAGCCACGTCCAAGTTTGGTTTAGAGATCTTAGTGAACGCGCCCAGGGTCTCGGATTGTCGTTCCTCGGGCGTGTCCCTATTCAGAGCGACGGCATCTATGCCTTTGGAAATCAGGTATTCAGCAACTTCCTGCGTCTTTTCACGCTCGTTGACAAATACCAAGATTCGCTTGACGTCTCCATGGTCAACATCGCCATTGGGAGCTGCCTCGGCTGCGGCTTTGCCGATGGACCAGATAGTGTCTGCACAAGCGAGGGTCTTGTTTCCTCGGTAAGGTTCTTTCTCGACATCAACGACGCTGAGCTGAACTCGTCGTGGGATGGCGTGCAGATTCGGTGTTACGAGACGGCGCATATCTGGGAAGCGCTTCCGGAGGTAAGAGTCAAGACTTCGAGGGATGGTCGCGGAGCAGAGGATGAGTTGTTGCAAGGAAGGAGTGACCTTGTCAAGGACAGTCGACGTGGAAGGGGCAAAAGATCGGTCGAGCAGGGAGTCGGCTTCGTCCACTACGAGATGAGTTACTCGGCTCAAAATATTGGGATCGGAATCTGAGATACTGGCGAGAAGATGCGGAGTGGAGATTAGGACGTCGATACCAGTAGTTGCGAAAAGACGATTACGGATGACTTTGCCTGAGTAGGCTGAAGATATGAGAGAGGAGCGGAATTTCACCGCGTGGGAGAGGAGTTTTGTCAGATGGCCGACTTGTGTTACGAGCTCAGACGTGGGTACCAGGATGATCGCTCGTGGCCTGCCAGTGGTTGGATGGGGAGCATTCGATAAAGGCGGAGCTTCGAGAGCATGGAAGTTGGCATGCTTTCGTTCCTCCTCCTCTTTCGCTTTTCTCTTTGCTTCATTTTCCGCATCGACCACCTCTGCGCGTTTGATGGCATCCAATACTGGTAGCAAGTAGGCGAGTGTTTTCCCTGAGCCCGTCTCTGCAGCCAGTAGGAATTGTTCCATCTCTTTCCTCTCGGATGCTGAAGATCTTCTTCGGGCTGCTCTGGTCTCATTACCCAGTAGTATCGGTATGGCTAGCCGTTGTACCGGCGTAGGAACGACGTCTACCATGCCTGACAAGGCCTGCGAATAGATCGATTCTTTCACCACTGGAAGAAGAGGAAAGTCCTCAAAACTATCGGTGTCACTGATTTTCGCCTTAACAGAGCTACGCTGGCCATATGACACCGGGCTCAAGGCTCCCTGCATCTTCAGTGCATGGAAAGTCTCCCTCTCTTTCTGTGGACGATCTCTTCCCTGAGATGACCTTTTCAACTCCGCTTCAGAGCGGGCGCGAGGCTTGCGCCGTAGGTTCGCAGATGTCATGTTCATCCCAGCAAATGGACTGTTGGTTCGCCTCCCGATGGGTCGGCCACTCGGGGTAGTTCTGGTAGGTGGGCGAGATACTTTGGGCGAGAGTGTCATTCGTGATGGAGGACGGCGGCGTTGTAGTTGCGCCATGGAGCGTGAGGATTTCCATGGTTGGCATGCAGGTTTTGATGGAGTAGATAGAAGAGCTCTATGCTGGCAGAACAGACATAAAGTTTGGGTAGAGCGCGACATCATCAATGATAGACCTGTAGCGTTTTAGATTCCCTCCCAAAACTTTTCTCGAAGTCCTAGAGCCTTGATCCCTGCAGCGCGCGCATGTTGCCCCTCACAACACTTGGCGTGCATTAGCGGCCGTTTTCGCGCTTGGTCGCTCTAAACTTGAATCGAAAACAACATCTGAGCTTATTCTTATCTTCTTCGACCAGAGCATTGCGTGGTCGCTTCAATTCAATCATTTTGGGATGCTGTGCAATTGTTGGTGATATCTTTGCGCTTCATTAATTGCTCTTGTATCACAACAGTATTGTCCCTGCGGACCGAATCAAACAAATACATTCCTCGCATGGTCCATTGTTCGAAAACGTGAAAGTCTGGACTCGACTTATTTGGGGTAGAGAGTCAGCCATTTGGCAATCCTTGGCTTGCAATCATGTCTCAATCTGTAGGTCACAACATCAACATCCCAGAGCTGGTTTTGCGCTGGTTATGGGGACCATAACACTGAATCATGACTGCAGATCCAGCCTTTGCGCATCTCGAAGAATGCGCCTTTAACGTCACCCAACAAAATGAACGGTACTCCAACCCATCGGCCGCTCGCAGAGCTTGGCCCTATGTCGCAAAGACGAAACTCTCCAAGCTACAATCAGGCCACAATGGTAAGGATGCTCAAAGCAGTAATTGCCGGACAGGGACTGACAGTCAGCAGAAGAGCGTGTTCGGTGGCGACTCATCACCTTTCGACTCTTCGCCAATTGCCTCTAATTCCCCGCGCCTATACTGGCAAAATCGAGATCCGGCATCGCCAACCCGATTCAATGAGAACAGGAATCCATTGGGCGAGCGGGACACTTCTCCATCTCCCGCGAAACGATCATCCATCGAGAACCTGAAGCGCGCGTCACGAGTAAAGAACAGCAACATGTTTGCTCGCGAGCATAACCAGGAGTACGATCCAGCATCGAGCCCAATGATTGAGAGACCTTTGGCACCAGGCAGGCCGCTTGCGGCACAAGTCCAAGGAAATGCATATGGTGGCAGAGGTCTCGAGGGTTTTCGTCAGTCAATCAACACAGAGAAGAATAACACGCCGGTCACTAGCCCGCTGAGGTCGCCCATCAAAATAAACGGAATGACTGAAATTTCGAGCTCACCGGCAAAGGGGCAGACGTCACCCGCTAAATCTTCTCTTTCTAGCAAAAGCAGATACGCTCAGGAACATCAGCCTTTCGATCAAGAGAATGGAATCTGGTCGGATGAAGAAGAGCCATCCGCGGAGCGTGAGCTACCTCCTGGCAAGTCGTTACACCGTCATGCGAAGAGTGTCACGTTCGATGTGGCGCCTCCCCAAATCAACGAGTACGAAATGACTACGCCAGACCCCTCATCTGTGGCATCCGGGTCTCGGGAGGGAAGCTACGAATCCGTCGATAATGAGGGGGACGAGAGTTTTGACAGGGGCTCGTCGATGGACCGGGACGATAGCTTTGATGCTTCTCTTGAGGACACAGAGAAAACCCCTGTAGTCTTGCCAGAGGACTGGCGCTTCATCAGCCCGGAGGTCGCCAACAACGACCTTGCAGCCCGAGTAGAAGACCCTTTTGATGGTGAGCATAGCAGTCCAGCCCCTACAGCTCGTGCTTCTTCGGCTGCTGGTGCACGTTCCTCGCCTACCAGGACAGATTCTGCGAACTCTGATGGCGAACGTCGACCTCTTCCACCGCTTCCCGCCTTGGGCATGCCAATGTTCCCACGCGAACGTTCAGATTCTCATGACAGCCACTCGGCCACAGCCGAACGCATAAATAATGCACAGTGCACAGCCGCACCACCTCCCCCGCGCCCGGCGCCAGCTTCGATTTCGAAGTCTGAGATCCAAGGAATGGGTGGATGTTCTATGCCCCTTGAAGAACGTCTGCGTCTAATGATGATCCAGGATGAGGAGAAGCCTCAAACAGCTGCTGAAGGACAACAAGAGCAGCGAGAGAGGCGGCTTCGACGGGGCTCTGCTGTCCGAAGCCCTGGGTCAGAAGAGAGTAACAGTGATGTTCAGATTCACGAGCAAGAGGTCGAGAATGATGATGTAGCCGACCTTGGAGAATACAAGCTGCCCCCGCGAATCTCACGAGAATCCATCCTCCGGAAGGTCAAGAGCCGTACCTTCAATGAACCTGAAGATGACTATTCGTCGCTTGGCTTGAGCCCCGGCTTTGGCAGAGACATGTTGGAAAATTTGGACCCTGATGTTCCAATTCCCTCCTTAGAGACCGAGACCATTGAGAAGGAAGTCATCATTAAGCAAGAGCCTATCGATGAGGATAGTGATATGGACGTGTATTCGATTCCAGATCTTTATAGCCAGCAATTGCAAGCGGAGTCTTACATGAATGCCATTGAAAAGCTCGAAGCTTTCAAGGAATCTCGCGATGCAGCTAAAGATGACGACGATGAGAGCCACTACTCGGTAGACGCCAACGAAGACGGAGGGCATGGCGCTCCATTGAGCAGTGTCCCTGACGACGAGGGTCCGCCTACCCCACGTGCCGCGAACTCAACTCAGACACAACTGGCTGTGGAGCGCAAAAGCAGTCATCGCATGTCTTTACCACAGTTCGCTGCTCTCCTTGGAGAGTCTGACTTTGGCTTCGGTTTGGAATCATTCATGGCTCCTTCGCCGCAGGTCGATCAGGAACCAGAAAAGACCGTGCATGTATCCAAGCCCTCTTGGACACCGTCACCACCTCCAGTGCAGGAACCCATTGTATCACCCCAGCCTTTCGAAATTACTTGCCAGGAGCAGCCTCCGTACAGGCCAATGACGCCCGAAGCACAGCTTGAACCACCTAGAATTCCTGGTCAACAGAACGACTCCGTGAACGACCCACAGACCCCAGAATCTGTGATTCGCCGCCCTATGGCCGAATCCCCTGTACCAGACTCCCCTGAAGTACCACAACCAGTCGCAACCATCAAAGCCCCTGGTGCCAAGCTCAAGACTCGGCCTTCACTCACACCATCGGACGTCCACGCAATGGCCGAGGTGCGGCGCCAAGTCAGCAATGGCAGCGAAGTTCCAATGGTGCCAAAGATTGCAGAACGATACTTGAGCAGGCCGTCTGCTGTGGGTGAAGAAGGCGAGTCCGTTCTAAGGCCAGCCGAGGAGACAGGCTCAATACAGAGCACCGACGAACGAGACCCATCGAAACGAAGCCAGCGCAAGAGCAGCTTACTGCCTTTGGAGGTTCCCGTAGAAGAAAATGATGATGGACTTGGTATCGAGAGCGAGTTCGACCGCTTGCTCGAAGCCCAAAAGGTGGCGTTCAACTTTCCTCCCCCTGAGATGGCTGCCCAGGCCAGGTCCCCCGGTTATGCAGAGTGCATAGCAGGACAAGGGTTTCGACCCATTCGTGAAAATTACGCTGACAAGGCTTTCCGTACACAGAAAGGCTACCTTATGAGGCAGAACACCAAAGTCATCATAGCAAGTAGCGCTTCCCACGAATCCGCCGAGTCCGCCACAGAGACGAACCAGTCCCGGGAGGCCGGTGCTCGAGGAACCCGCTCGGCAGGCAACTCCCCTCGGAAAGCAAGCAACATGACCACAGAGCCTTGGAACGGTAAAATCCGACGGAAGAGCATCCGCAAATCAGGAGGTGTTCCGTCCAAAGCACCGTCTAGTGGGCCTGCTCCTCCACTGCCCGGACAGCAGAGCAATGTCGCTAGTGGCCTGGACAGCGTCGATGAAGATGCTGTAGTGGAAACTACCGAAGAGATTGGTGAGGATGGGGAGAGAGGCCGACTGTTCGTTAAGGTTGTCCGAGTCAAAGACTTGGATTTGCCATTACCAAGAGGTGAGCTAGAATAACAGACCGTGTAACTCTCAAATATTGACGTCAACGTAGGCGAGCGTTCATACTTTGCCTTGACTCTCGACAACGGTCTTCACTGTGTCACCACAGCCTGGCTTGAGCTTGGCAAGACTGCACCCATTGGACAGGAGTTCGAACTTGTCGTGCTCAACGACTTGGAGTTTCAGCTTACATTGCAGACTAAGCTCGAAGAACCGAAGGCCAAGCCTATCATAGAATCACCTACGAAGACGCCCAAAACTGCGAAACAGTCAACGTTTAGCCGCGTATTCGCCTCTCCTCGCAAGCGCAAAGAGCTCGAGATGAAGCAGCAAGAAGAGGCGAAGCAAGCCGAGCGACAGAGGCAACAAGAAGTAGCAGCCCGTCGACGGACAGCTCAGCCTACTGCTTGGGACCTCCTTCACACACTCGTTGCAAAGGACGGCAGCTTTGCACGTTCTTACGTTTGTCTCAAAGATCACGAATCGTCTGCGTATGGTAAGCCATATACTGTCGATGTGCCCTGCTTCAACGAGTGGGCGACCGAAGAGTCGCACAACGGAAGCAGTGTCAAGAGCAAGCGTAGCGCTGTCAATGGTGGTGTCCAGCGTAAAGCACCATACAAAGTTGGTAAGCTTGAGCTACAACTCCTTTTTGTGCCGAAGCCGAAGGGTGCCAAGGATGAGGACATGCCAAAGAGCATGAATGCGTGTATCCGCGAGTTGAAAGAGGCGGAGACCAAGGCTCCCACGAAATGGGAAGGTAATCTAAGTCAGCAAGGTGGCGATTGTCCGGTAAGACTTGTCCACCAAATCTCTTGATGTTCTCCATACTAAAGAATACTAGTTCTGGCGACGTCGTTTCTTTACATTGGACGGAGCCAAGTTCACCGCCTACCATGAGGCTACACGCCAACCAAGAGCCACCATCAACCTCGCGAAGGCGAGTAAGCTGATCGACGACAAGAACTCACTCATGCGCAACGATGCCTCACCCAAAAAGGGTGGTCGGAGAAAGTCCGCGTTCGCTGAAGAAGAGGATGGCTACATGTTCGTCGAAGAAGGCTTCAGAATGCGCTTCGCCAATGGAGAGACAATCGACTTCTACGCCGATAGCGCTGCCGAGAAAGACGGGTGGATGAAAGTACTTGCTGACGTGGTCGGTAAAGACACCCACAAGCCTAAGAGCTGGACAGATCTCGTTATGGCCAAGCAGCGCACAACGGCTTCACAAGCTTCACGAGCTTCGCAGGCCCAGCAATCTACATCTAAAGGCCACTCGGCCAAACAAGCGCCGCCTAACAGGATGGCGCCGCCCACACCGGCGAAGCACGCTCCTCACTCCTCGGCACCGCCTATGCCAGAGAAGAGCCCCAGACGGTCTAATGCCGACCAGATCGCCCAAAGGAGGGAGGCGGTCAAGACGAGGTCGATGATATTCTAGTTTTCGGCATCGAGACTGCACAGGATGCAGTACCGACGTATGACTGTACAAACATGATTTCCCCACGACTCGCGCGTGGGATGCCCATTGCGGTTCTGTAAGGTGCTTTAAGCTGTACATTGGAAAAGGCGTTTCTCGCCAGTCGAGGGCCGCAGTAATGATATTGACAGTCGTTCAGAGACCTTTTCGTTTTCCATGTTATCAACGTCTCGATGGGGTTTTCGCATGCACAGTATTGTACATAGGCACTGGCGTTAGGAGCAGTATTGTAATCAAGCAGACAGATGGTATTTTTGAAAAACAGTCTACAGAAAAGGTTCACCGACAGCGATTACCCAGTCTTCGAAAGAATGTGGAGTCCATTTATTGACGACTGCACTCGGTCATGGCATCAGTGCATCTCTAAATCTACACTCCCCCGTTTGACGTCAACAAGCTGCTATCTTGTCCATCGGGCACTACCCGATTGGCCTGCTCCCAGATTCCTTGCGAGGACTGCGGCTGTAGTATGATCGTCTGATATGATTTACTTCTTCGCTGCTTACAGGCTGGGGGATTATATTTTGTCCCATTCGATCGACAATCTATAATGAGTCTTGTGGATTGATTTCACGTTCTATCTGGTGGAGGCTCAGGTACCGTCATCGCATCTAAAAATAGCCCTAGTGGGATATTGCTCGCAAGGCTGACATCATCTGAGCGAGAACCGCCTGGAGAAATGAACATTTCTGCAAGTCAGACACAAGATCCATGTTTTAAACGTGTCCCAATCCAGTGGTTACTGTTCGTTGGATACCAGCCTCAGCCCTACTATGCTTGGCATGTACCATAAGTAGCAGCAAACCTCCATAAATGAATAACCAGTCGTCTCCTCCCATTCCAACATTGTTTGCTGTGGCTTGTTACATGGAGGAAGGTAAGTGCCTGGACGGTACGGGACGTGCGAGGTACATGATACTTGAACCTGATTGATCAATATATATTCCATCGCCCCACTTGTTTACATATCTCTATTCAAGGCACCTAAGTATCACACCGTATAAACTACGCTTTGATCCTTTGCAATTAGAACTTCCATTGCAGTCTCATCACTTTCTTAAGTTCATCAAGCTTTCATTTGTTTCCATCAAGTATCTCCACATCTCCTTCAACAACCCCTGATCACACATCTTACCATTCCAAACCCCATGGTCGATCCACTATCCCTAGTCACAATGGCAGGCGTCAAAACCGGCATCGATCTCGCCATGGACGCAACCCCCAAAATCTTCAACGAAATCCACGACGCGCGGACCAAACGACACCTCACAAAATTGAACCTTATCTTTCTAAAAGCAAAGACGGGAAAGCTGACCGAGAATGATACTGCGCATGCGCGGGATTCTTGTGTGAGGATACAAACGGTTGCGCTGTTGTCGCAGAATGAGACTTTGTTGGGGCATCCTGAGAAGGATTTGCCGTGTTTGGAAGAGTGGTTGGCTGTCAAGAAGGCTGAAAAAGTGGAGGACGCGATCAAGAAACAAGAGAATAATGATACGAATGTACTTGGTCCTCTGGGTGACGAGGCAGAGCAAAGCTTGGGGTTTCGAAGATTTCCACGGTTGGCACGGTGGAGGTGGGAGAACTGATCTTGGAGGGTGATGACATTTCTGCTATTGGAGGCTGGGAAACACCTCTGGAAATACTCGACTCTCTTGGCGAAGCAGCTTCTTTGGACAAGCGAAGAGCTGAACTGGAAAAGTGGAAGGCACTGGAGAAACCAGCTGTGTGGATGTGTGTTGCCTGCATGCCGCCGTTGCTCTTTGTGCCAAGGATCCGACATGAATGCTGAGGTTACGGCGAGATATTCTGATATTGTGAAGCAAGGACAATCACATTCAACAAAATTCGCGCAATGTACATCGAACGCGTAGTGGGCTCCCCCAACTGAAGTCAAGACGAGGCAATAGAGGATTAGGCCTAAGTCGAGGCACTCCAAGTTAAGTGATTTGTCATGACACTGAGTGAACACGTATACGCATGTCCTCGTCCCCAGATCTCGTTTAGGTCCATATAATATGAAACTGATTCCAAGTTCCTTGGGCCCTGTGTTGGGATGAGAGGAAGCAATTTGGCAACACATCTGTTCGCCAGCAAAGGTGCAATAGAGTCGTTGTGACTGTTGAGATGGTTTATGTTTCGTCCCGTCAAGACACTCGAAGCCAGAGGCAACCTGAACGTTGATATAGGAACTTTGGCTGTGAAACAGAGTTGGCGCATGTTTTATGTTAGAGAGTGTAGGTTATCAGGCATTCACGGGTTCTCTTTAGTCCAGTAATAACTCCTAGGTGGCATAGCGCTGGGATTTCAATATTGATCTCTTTGGACCTGCATAGTTAGAACAGAATTGGCTTCCGCACTTTTCAATCTGCCAGACGCGCTCTGCTATTTTTCCCTCATGCCAGAGAAGTAAGAAGCTGTAAACAAAATACGACATGTCGTTTCCATTCATGAGGTTTTTATTCATTGCTGAGTGGCACTATTCTTCACTACGTCTGTTACATACAAGGCCGCAAACCATGCGGCATCAATCGCCCTGAACACAAGACTGCGTATAAAGACTTCGAGTGCGATGTCATTTCTTTGCCAATATCTTCCTCTTGAATTGCCGCTTACCTTTCTAGTACTGAATGCTCTACTCACTCAGTGCCGGAGCGCTTCTGCTCCCCTTCTCCATCGCTCTATCCGGCATCGCCGAAATCTCTCTCTCCAACGGCCCTCCAGTCGACACAGGTCAAAATCTCCAACATGTTTTTACCTTTACTGTCGACAACTCCTACAGAACCTGCCAATCCCAGTGCATCCCTGAGCCTGGCGTAACTTGCCTCACCTATGAAGCTGAGGGTACATCGCCATCTGGACCCATTCTCTTTCGATCGCTTCCAGCCTACGAGTTTTCTATGCAGGGGTTCCAGGCATCTGACTGTACGGGCCAGGCTGTTGGTGTAAAGGCTGCGGACTTTCAGTAGTTGCGTGGACAGATGAGATGAAAATGGATCGTTAGGGACGAATTTAGGATGAGAGCCGGATGAGAGCCGGATGAGAGCCGGATTCGAGAATTGTACACGACTGGGCCGAGTCTTGTCTGTGTCTACTTTGGGACCACGAACGGAAAGCGAGGAGTTATTCAACATCGATATCAGCGATCTTCGTTGCAAATATAGGGCGCTGCCGGTCTTTTCTAGAAGAATTGCCACGGAGGTATCGGGTTTGGATGTTTATTTAAGACTGGCTGTCTATAATTATCTAATCCTTACGCCATAAGAGCTACTTGGAGAGTAATCGCTCTGTGCAGCACTCATCGCCTCTATCTATGTCCTCATCACCGCTTCCCCGGCCTCTTTGGCCGCGAGAACCCCTGCTTTGCCTCCTGCTTCGGCCTAAACTCCTCTTTCAAACTCGCAACTGTGATTTCATCTGGACTCGACACTTCGATCTTCTTTGCAACCTCGATGCCAATGTCCGAGCTGACACCAGAAATAAAGCCCTCTTTTGTCGATGCGTATATCATGCGCTCTTTGATCTTGGATCCTGAGGGACAGGTGTAGATGAAGACGATGGGCGTCTGTTCCTCGCCCTCGAAATTGTGTGTGTATCTGAGAAAAGAATAGCGTGGTTCGGTGGATGAGATAGTAGTTGAAAGGGTTCGGGCGGACGTGCTGGTGGAGGAGGCGAGCTCGATTGTTTCGGTGGGGATATTGATTTTCTGAGTCATGTCAGCCTACTCGTACCAAAGTAGAGTTGGCGAAGTGAAAGATGCAACGTACCAATTGCAGCAAAATGTCCCCGCCGCCTTCTTTGAACGCTTCTAGCGCCCCTCTCGCCTCCTCACTCAGAGCAATACTAAGATGGCCACCCGTCTCCAACCTCCTCCCCGCAGTCCCACCTCGCTCATCTGCCTCCGCCTCCTTCACGCCTTGGAGCGTCTGCTCCTCCTCAGTCAGGGGCGCTTTCAGTGCGCCAGACGCGTCGTGCTTCTCCCATCCTTCTTTGTCCAGTTCCTTTATTTCTGTCACAAACAGACTTTCTCGAAAGCGTTCTGTACCCAGTTCCCGTACTAATGTCAACCTGGTAGACGCAAATAACATCTTCTGCCGCACGGGAGCGGCATCTGGAATGTAGCTGACAGCGACATAGCCATCTGGGGCATTTTGATATCGACGAAGGATTATATATGCGGCTTCTTTCTTCGATAGGAGGAGTGGTAGCTTGGGTAGGTCAGAGAAGAAGTCCGTAGATTCGGCGGGGATGGTGTGGACAGGGTGGAGCGCTTCTGAAGAGATTGTTGCTATGAGACCCCGTCGGGAGGGGGAAGAGACCAGCTCATTGAAGGCGGATTGGAGCTCCTTCGAGACACTGATGCCGGATTGCATGGTGGGCAGCTATGATTTAGCTGGGTAGTGGTTCTCCTATCATGACAGCCTCGGCATCCAAAGCGCGCTAGTCCCCACTCATGGCGACAATTGCTGCTGACATGGCTCGTCATGTTAAAAAATAGTTGTCAATGAGGGCCCTAGAGACCCCCTGGAGCCGGCCCGGGAGATCCCGCTACTTGGGCCTAAAACCAATCCTGGGGGCGCTTTAGAGGCGGGACTGGTGGCTCGCTTAGGGGCCCCCTCAGTGACAAGTATTTTTAACATGACGAGCATGCTTTCCCCTGGCATGTCACTTGACGTCGCTGCCAATGCTTCAATAGTGGATCGACGATGGCTTCGTCACAGACACTGAAGCCAGCCTAGAGGAGAGTGACCAACGGCCCCCAGAACCATTGGAGTGGTGTGCCTGAACCCCCCTCCCTTCGCCCAGATGCCTCTCCTCCGCTCGTCCTGATGGCGGAGCTTCATCTTCAAGAAACCTTGGAGACATCCCAAACAGCATAAGCTCCCGATTCCGTAACTTGCCGCGGTTCAAGTGGAGAGGCTCTTTGTTCACATTCGGGCTCCTGCGTCACGCTCTCTTTCTTCTCATCCTCTCCCATTGTTAGCATGTACGGAAACCCGATACTGTTACTCCACCACATACTTGACTATACGTTTAATCCCCAACTGTCTCCTGCCTGAAAGTTTTCTCGACCTGCTCTCTGACCCTCCTGTGCTCTCGCCCAAAGCGCGTCTCTTTTTCAGTGCTCTCTTCATCCTCTCACGTCCACCACAATGTCTGCAAAAAGCGTCAAAGGCCCTGGGGGGAAGAAGCCCGCGTCAGCGGCGACCAATCTAATCGGTACTATAAATTTCACCTCAATGGCTCATGGCAATACTAACAAGCCACGACAGCTGGAGGAGGGGCGGGCATGATGGAGGCTCTGGCGTGCCACCCACTTGGTCGGTAGAGATCAGCCTTGCTACTGAATGGGACTAAGAAGGGATACAGACACTATCAAGGTCCGAATGCAGCTTTCAAAACGAGCAAAGCGATCACCCGGGGTAATTACACCCAGTGCTCAATGCCATGTTGGATACTGACCTTTGGGATAGGCAAAACCCTACGGCTTCTTTACGACAGGGAAACAGATTGTCAAGCGCGAATCGCCATTGGGGTTGTATAAAGGTCTCGGGGCTGTGGTGACCGGGATCGTCCCAAAGATGGCTATTCGATTTACATCCTACGAATGGTACAAACAGTTGCTGGCAAATAAACATGGCGAAGTCACAGGGCAGGCTACGTTTTTTGGTAGGCTCCACTGGACCACTTTCCGAGCAAAGCAAAAGTGCTGATCAAAGCCACTCCTTCCTAGCTGGACTTGCCGCCGGTGTAACGGAGGCCGTTGCAGTTGTGACGCCTATGGAGGTTGTCAAAATCCGACTACAGGCCCAACACCATTCGATGGCAGATCCACTAGACATTCCCAAATACCGGAACGCTGCTCATGCTTTATTCACCGTACTGAAAGAAGAAGGCATCGGCGCGATATATCGAGGTGTCTCGCTCACTGCATTGCGGCAAGGCACGAATCAAGCGGTCAACTTCAGCGCATATACCGAGTTCAAGCAGCTGCTTCAGGATTGGCAACCCGCATATCATGAGAAGGAGCTGCCTGGCTACCAAACGGCATTTATTGGACTTGTCAGTGGTGCTATGGGGCCTCTCAGTAATGCTCCTATCGATACGATCAAAACGAGACTGCAGAAAACGCCTGCGGAACCTGGAGAGACGGCCATTAGTAGGGTCAAAACTATTGCGAGGGACATGTTCAAACAGGAAGGATTTCATGCATTTTACAAGGGTATTACGCCTCGAATTATGAGGGTTGCGCCGGGACAGGCTGTCACGTTTACCGTGTATGAGTATCTAAAAGGCTGGTTGGAAAGTACGAATTTGGCGATTGTGGGTGGGAAGTATGAAGAGTAGTAGAAACTTTCTTGCTTGAGCATAAATCGATTCAAGATTTACCTGATTGTACAAATACATGAAATGCACCTGTCCAGTTCGTAAAAAGCGATTCCTACCTGTCAAAAGTAGCACTAACTAGAATGATTCACCTATCAAACCCCCCAATGGGACACACGTAGGGCTGAGGCCCATTGGCCGCCTAGAGGCGGATGCTCGCGCACTTGATACCGGACACTCATTAACGTCTCACTCCCAAAGACTGCATGGCATTTCTTCGAGAGCAGCTGAGAGGTGTTTTGAACATTGCAGAATGACATGAACAGAATCCGCCCCCAGCATAGCGAAAAAGCCTGACACAATGTCCGCTCCCGCTAAAACCCTCACCTCCCTCCTCCAACGCTCCACAATCGACGACCACGACGAAATCCTACGCGCCTGTAACTCCTCCCTCAAAGCCTCTAAAAAAGCCCTCGAAATTCAACATCTTAAACTTGTGGCCCTGCTGAAATTGGACCGCTACGATGACGCATTGCGAGTCCTTGAGGAGAGCGGGGATGAATTGAAGCAGAGAGCTGGTGTTGAAAGAGCATATGCTTTGTACAGAGTTGGGGAACTGGAGGAGGCGAAGAGCATTGCCAAAGGCATCACGGGGGAGAGAGGGGCAAGGCAAGTGGAGGCTCAGGCTGTGAGTTGATTTTGTATAAGTGAGGGGGAATGGTTGCGTGCTAACGGTGGAGGTAGTCATATCGATCTGAGGACTTCGCGAATGCTGCTCTGCTGTACAAAGAGCTAGCCGGCGACAATGCTGCATTGGAGGGCGAAGAAGATGACCTAAGAATCAACAGTGGAGCTACGGATGCACAATTGGAGTGGACGGGGCAGGGCGGTCTCGTGGTGAAGAAGAAAGCTGGACGAGAGGATTTGGAAGCTTTTGAAACGGCCTATAACGCTTCTTGCGGTTCTATTGCTCGGGGGGAATTGGGGCAGGGAGAGGTGCTGTTGAAGAGAGCAAAGGGTGAGTGTGGTTCCGTGATTTTGGGGTTTTTGGGGTGAGGCTGATTGAGTGTGAGCAGATCTTTGCAAGGCCCTTGACGAGCTTACGGATCAGGAGAAGACGGCAGAGTTGCTTCCGATTAGTGTGCAACAGCTTTATGTGCTCAGTAAGCTCGGGAAGAATGATGAGGCGGAGAAGTTGGCTTCAGATATTTTGGTTGAAGAGTAAGGATTGGCATGAAGGCAGAATTTTCGAATATTGCTGACTCGGATTAGGATACCAGATGCTTCGACCAGGCAAATAGCACAGAACAACAAGCTAGCCGCAACACCGACTACTTCGAATCCATATCTCGACCACAGGCTGTTTCACAACTTAGAGAAGCTGCCAAAGACAGACAATCTGTTTCGTCTTCAAGACGAGAAGATGCAACAAAATGGTTTGGCTCTTGATCTGCTAACCTTGAAGTCCAATGGAGTCATCAAGGCGACGGACAGGATCTTACTAGAGACACCGTCGACTATATCGCCGCATACAAACAACATTTCCGTTCTCAATGCCGCAACTCATGCCCAGAGCCAGCTGGCAAAGATGGGATTGAAGCAGATATTGCCGTTACTGAAAAAGCGGCCGGGAGACATTGGTCTTGTAATGACAGTCATCCAGCTCTACGTCCTAACCAACAATCACGGCTCAGCGGTCACCGTGCTTGAGTCTCTAATCAGGCACCTTTCCGAATCTATCACACCCGCCAATCAAGATGTCCTTTTCGCCCCTGGCCTAGTCGCTCTTCAGGTTTCCCTGTACAGCTCCCAAGGTCGCAAATCACAGATCAAGACCGTCCTTGCAAAAGCAGCTTCCTACTGGCGACACAGATCAAAACATCCCGTCTCGCTTCTCCAAGCTGCAGGTCTATCTCTTCTCGATTCGTCAAAACCCGAACACCAAAGCATAGCTCGGGATATTTTTGATACCCTTCATAAGCAGGATCCCCATTCCAAGTACGCCACAGCGGGCTACGTCGTCGCACACGCCATGACATCTCCGGATAAGGTCGCCGCCGAAGCCGACACACTCACATCTGTCCCTCGACTCATCGCAGGTATTGACCTGGCCGCTCTCGAAGAAGCTGGCGTGCCATCTCTACCCTCCACAAGCACTACCACAAGCCGCAAACGCCCCTTGGACGAAAAGCCCAAACCAGCTAAAAAGCGTGTCCGCCAGTCAAAGCTGCCAAAGGACTACGATCCCTCAAAGACCCCAGATCCGGAGCGCTGGCTACCGCTCAGAGATCGTTCGACGTATAAGCCGAAAGGTAAGAAGGGCAAACGAAAGGCTGAGGAGAAGACGCAGGGTGGTGTTGTCACTGAGAAGATTGAGGGGAAGGCTGCAGGTGGCGAGGGCGTTATTAAAGCGGCGGCGAAGCCCGGTGGTGGGCAGGGGAAGGCGAAGAAGAAGGGGAAGAAGTAGCTCCAAGTCAAATATGTTCCAAATTGACTCAACATCCAAGCCCGTCCCTCGCTTCGCATGGCAATTGGCACAAGTTTTTGGGTTTTGGCGTCTCGCAAGGGAGGCTCGGATAGCTGCACAAAGTATGTTGACGAGCATGCAGGACGAAAACAGATATGATTGTAAGACCCAATAGCCGCACACTGCGCAAGTACCGTTTCTGTGTGCCGATTGCGATTCGACGACTCGGTAGTGGGGTGAGGACTGCTTTCTGGAGTCTAAGCAATGATGTATGGGCAACTTAAATGTGAGATTCGCAGGCTCCCAGCCGCTTCTCAAGAATTCGATGACGGCCTGCAAAATTCTTTCATCAAGTGTCAACTGACCAAGCTCTGACTGATTCATGGCGAGTGCTAGTGACGTTCAATCTCAGGGTGTGGCTGTAGATGGCCCATCGACTGCATCTCATGGGCGAATCGGCTCGATTGCGGTCAACCGCATCGGTCTCAGTGAAGTCTACTCGCCTCCAGAAGGCACAAATGTTGCCGCGCAGTACTGTTTCACAGCTCTATGCAAGCATGACCCACAGCTGACTCCTGCAAGCATCGTCTTCATACACGGCCTGTTTGGTCACCCTCATGATACATGGTATGTGAAGCAGCCAAAGGCGAAAGATCGCCTGAAGTTCCCGGGGTATGTCTTCCAGCACTGTCTTCGAGTTTTGTTATCTAGCAGCATTGTGATGGCCTCTGGAGCCCAAGCTAACTGTATGTTCAAGTTGGAAGAAAAACACACCAGGGGCCACGCATCACGATGCAATCGAAAGAGCTGGGAAAGTTGGAGTGTTTTGGCCACAGGATCTGTTGCCACATCGAACACCTGAAGCAAAGATTTTCACCTTCGGATACGATGCAGACATAGACAGCTTTTGGTCTTCTGCTGGCCAGAACACCATAACTCAGCATGCGCAAAGTCTGCTCTCTGACCTGACTGATCTACGCCGAACGTCCAAGGCTCAAGCCGTTCCTATCATCTTCGTGGCCCACAGCCTTGGCGGTATCATTGTCAAGGATGCATTGAACCAGTCAGCATCAACGTGGGAAAACAGGCAAAAAGATATCGTGCCTTCTGTATTCGCCGTTTGTTTCCTGGGCACACCACACCGCGGGTCTAGCACAGCCACTACTGCAAGGAGGGCATATAATCTCACGACTATTGTCAGCAAACGCCCGAATTTGCGAATATTGCGATCATTAGAGAAGAATGCAGAAACACTTGACCGGATTGGGAATAATTTCGTACAAACAATGTCACAGTACGACATAAAGATCTATTCATTTCATGAGGAGCAAGAAATCCGAAGGTATCTGTTCCTCAATACTATTGTAAGAATCATCTCACCTTTTAGTTGCTGTATATGCTTCAAGTTGCTACTCATCTGCTGACGTCGAATAAGGTTGTCGAACCCGACTCCGCCAAGATTGGCGGTGTTAAAGAAGGCTTAAACAGCATTCCGGCTAACCATCGCAACATGACAAAATTCGGGAGCGCTGAGGATGTCGGTTTTACTCGTGTGAGCGCACAGCTGAAGGTTTGGGTAGAGGAAATTGGGGCTCATCACAGTAAGCGATGGGCATTCACCAAGCCTGATATAGACTTTCTAGGCTCAAGAATATTTACTAACTGCATTCAGTGGAACAAGAACAACGCGGTGAGTCTACGACTTGTCATTTGAAAGCAGTGGGTTGATACTGATCAACAGATGTCATGATCAGCCTGAACGATAATATGACCAGGGCCCGTATTGCTGACGTAAATGAGGCACACGAAAGAACTTATCGATGGCTTTTCGATCCGACAGTCGTATCGTTTCCCGAGTGGCTAGGGACCCGAGGGCCAACCGCTTCTCCAATATATTGGATACAAGGGAAGCCGGGATCAGGCAAATCAACGTTGATGAAATTAGGTATGAGCGACGCGAGGACGAAAGAGCTGCTAATTTCGGATGGTGCGGAGGGTTGGATTATCGCGGCTTTCTTCTTTCACGACCGTGGATCCGAGATACAGAAATCTATCCAAGGAATGCTACAGGAATTGCTTCGTTCAATCTTAGCCCAGATTCCAGCGCTCATGCCGTTCATGATCGCTTTTTACAGGGAGCTGGCTGGTTCCCAGATGACCAAAGCCCCAAGGTGGGACTCCAAATCACTTGGAAATGCTCTAAGTGCCCTAATCGAGCAAAGAGAAGTCCCCGCTCGAATCATGATATTTCTAGATGGTCTGGACGAACATTCGGGCAACAACGTAACCCTTGCTTCAGCCCTCAAAAACTTGGCTGATAAGTCTATCCAAAGCTCCGTCGCTCTGAAAATGTGTGTGGCTGGTAGGCCCTGGACTGTCTTCGAAGCGCAGTTTGGTCATTATCCCGGCCTTGCAATCCATGAGCATACACGACAGGACATTCAGACATTTACCACATCTCGCTTAGAACTAAGCTTTGACACCATTCCGCCTTCAATGGACCAATCTAGCATGTCAAGGCTTATGGATTTGGTGGCTGATAAAGCCCTGAGGGTCTTCATTTGGGTAAGGCTTATTATAGATCTGCTAATCAAAGGAGTACGTGATGGTACACCCTACTTAGCCTTGGAAAGACAGATCACTCAAGTACCACAGGAGCTTTTCGCGCTTTACACGGACACTGTTCGGCGAATTGAACCCGAATACCGGACAGAAGCGTTCATAATGCTAGAGATGGTGCTACGCAGCCTCGTACCCCTCCCGATAGAAAGCTTGATGGCTTGTCTAGACATCAACTATAATACACTGTTGGGGTATAGTCTCCCGGCGAACGAGATGGATTTACCCGAGACCAGTAAATTAGACGACGCTGTTCAGTATGCTAATCAGGACATGGGACAACCTGTAGCTGCTCTGAGTCATCGCCTTACGAGTCGAAGTGGTGGGCTTCTGGAAATGATCCCAAGGCCTACTCGAAATAGGTTTGGGGGGTTAGCTTGTCTGGGCTATGATGTGCAATTTATCCATCAAACAGTCAAAGACTTTGTTCTAAAATGCTATAAGAACTTGGAAAAATCAACTGTTCCCCAGAAAGTGCTAGCGGAAGATGGGAACTGGTTTCTATTGAGATCTTGCGCATCAACAGATGCTTGGGTTGCTTGTATCAAAAATTCAGTCTTCAGATACGCCAATCGCTGTATCCACGCTGGGGCATCAGGTCCATCAGTAGCGAAGATGTGGAGGGGTGTAATGCTTCGTCGAGGTTCAGTGGATATGAAGTGGGTCTGTACGATCGCATTAAGCCACCATATTGCGGAGACTATAGCGTCTTCCTCCATGTCCTTGGCGACTCTATCGACGCCTAGTGGCGATCGTCAGGCTGAAGAGAAGGTCCTCGCCATGTTTACGGTCGCTGTAGGTATGTACTTGTCTACAATCATAAATCCGCACAGCATGCGCCAGGAACAAACAGCTTTGTCTCGTCCATATGAGGCCTTCAGAATTAGCTTGCGACTCATGTACGGTCTAGATGTTCCTTTGCTGATTCACGAATCCTTAAAAGGTCATCCAACCTACATAGAATCTATGAACATGTTTGGGAACGAGGTTAAAGCGGGCGAACCTGCACGGTGCGTTTTCCACATCTTCATGACGAATCCTCCGAGGCATGAAGGGCCGGGGCGAGGTCATCGCCACTGGCTTGTCACTCACAGTCTCTCGTGAAGATGTCGCCAGCCGTGGACCGATATGCTGATCTTGGATTCCTGAACAGTTATCCCGAGCTACTTCATGTTGCCGTTAGTAGGCTTTGGTGTGACACAGATGTTACGATTGACGATCGTATCAAAGTTGTCAAGCTCCTCATTAGCCGCGGATATCCAATTGATCATCTCGACAATTGGAGGTATCGATTCCCCAGACCTGGATCCACTATAGAGCTCGTTGAGCACAAAATGCTAACGCCCCTTGGATGGGTGCTAGCAGGATCCGAGCCCGTAACGAGGAACCGTCTTAAGATTGCGAGCACATTGCTACAGGTACGTGTGTGATAGCGACGACTGTGCCCAGTTTATTCATGTCCCGGAACACAAGATTTCTTTCAACGCAAAGACAAATTCTCTTATTTTGTGGCATGCGCCCATACTCTCTTAGCCTGGTCCTCCTCTATAGAAGTACATGCTGACGCCCGAATTCTGTACAGCTTGGAGCCAATCCGAACACTCATGTGTACATAGTAAAGTTGAACCGCAATGCACCCGCCTCTCCTCAAAACGATACCGACGTCGATGTCTTTCCCAACAAGCTCAGCCTTCTCCAATACTGCATGTGCTACGAGACTGATGTGTTCGTCCGATTACTGTTGAAATATAAGGCCGATATCAACATTGAAAGCCAGGGTTGGAGCCTTCTTAGCCTTGCCATTGTGAGACGAGCTCCAGACATCATAGAGACTCTACGTCAGCATGGTCTTGAGTTGAGAGACAAAGGAGAAACCCCCCATGATCCTTATTCAATACGGGAAGCTATGATGATACCTATTCATGTGGCTGCGGCTCAGACAGGCGGCTGGCCAGCTACCCTGTTCAGCGTCGACCAAGCGCAGGAAGGAGGCTGAGAATGGTTGCGGACCACCGCTACGCTTTCATAGTATGGTTTCAGAATTGTTGTAGAAGGATGACCACAGAGAGCAATGTAGCAAGTCAGGCTCGAAACTGTGTCAATTTTAGGACTGCGTATCACCTCTTTTTACCAAAGCACTCTAAAGGGGCCATTCGAAATTTTACCTAACATTTATTTCTCAGCGGCTTTAGCATGTGCAATTGCATCAAGCCACTACATACAAACAGATACTACACTGATATCGTATCAAACTTCCAGCCTCTAGATTTTCTTAAATGGTAAAATCGGGCTCAGTCATCGTGATGATATCAAGTGGCAGTCGAATCCCTCTGACCGTGAATGGACTAAGCTAATACCTCAAAATCTATGGACAATCACCTCCCCACCAGCCCAGACGACATCATCTACGAACACGATCAGCCGTCAGGCACATATTCCCCCCATCATACCTTACTAATTCGACCCAGCATTTATTGTATCTAGGGATCTGTATCATCTAAAGCCCAAGGCGGGAAGGCCAAGATACCTCAAACAATTTGCACCCTTCCATGTGGTTCAACCCACCTGACCAACGGGCCAATCCATTTTTGGCTGAAGCACTCAGATTGAGAAAAGTACTACTGACATGATTAGTCAAGGCTACCAGCTAACGCTGTCATCTGTGCACTTTTTGGAAGTAAGCTCAACCGGCCCGGCTCCGGCTCCTAGATGCTGGAAGTTGGATCCATAGAACTTTTATAGGCCCTAGTAGGTATAGCGGTCCGGTCCGAACTAAAAATCCCCGATCTAGGGCGCAATATATCTTCCGGACCGGACATGGATTATCTACATCCTTCATTACTGTCAGGACATCTCTCAACCTATAAACCTAGCTCAGTGGCTTATAATGCCCAACTATATCACCTAGCAGTATAAACTAGCTTAAGACAAGCTCAAGACTGCCTAAGAACACAGTTCTGCTCTCGGAGCCAATTGTGCGTTTAGCTAGGGGGACGATTGAAAAGGGTCTCAAGGAAGGAGAATCATCCAACGTGAGAATGATGTTGTCGCTTATATCCCCATTGATGAAGCTCAAGTGGCAAGTCTAGGAGTCTAGTTGCAGGCTTCGTGCTAGTTCTAGTCTAAGCAAAAGATATTGATTTTGACGAGCGCTCTGCCCTGCATAACGAAGCCTTGTTGAAATTGAAACTTCTACTTAAGTACTTCTGGAACTCTATTCAATACTAGGCAAGAAGGTGGCCGACTACCTTGCGATCCCAGTTTACTGAAGAGAGCATCCAAGAGAGCCTTCTAGAGCAGATCCTCATCGATAATCAGTACCACCAGACAGCTTTTCACTCCGCTTCCCACGCCTAGTATCTTTACACATGAATAGGTGGACCTTGGAAGAGCGACATCTCCAATCATTTAATTTGTGATTTCCGTATAGTCGAGTAGGGAAGCCTCCGCGCCACGCTTTTCTCCCCGTCCTACAAGCGTATCGCGCTTTCGAGCTGCAGCGCACAAGGTGGCTTCTGCATCTAGCAGGTCTAGAAGTATGCGAAATGACTACACAGAAGTTGTGACTTTCCTTCTGCAGGTAAAATTTGTTAACGATGCCTACGAGCAGGTAGTACTTGCATAAGCTGAGCAGACTTTTGTACGAATATACAAACATCAGCCTATCATAAGTCTTGAATACGGACCTGTCGCGTGAAATACATGCAGCGTTTCGTTCTTGTTACTTGGCAACGAGATTAGAAGGAATTGCGTACTCGAGGCGTAGGAAGATGCCGAACATTGTGTTGGTTGAATATTAGTGAATGGGGTCCAGATCTCCTGACGGCATCTTAATTTGCTATTCTGCGTGGCCGAAGTATAAGAGGCACATCGCTGGCGCATTGTCCGTCTCGAAGATTGATCTGAACCAGACAAGCCCAGTTTCAGTATTTGGCACAAGGCTAGGCATCTCGGTTCCAGCCTGCCACTAGAAAACATAGCAACAAACATGTACCTTAGTATCAACCTCAACGACGATGGTGGTCCCCATGTGAATCGATCCATCTCAATTCTTGCCTTAATTATCCAATTAACGGCTAGGAGAATGAATAGGGTGTCGCTGGGTCCATTGATTATACCCTACTCGTTGGCTGGCTTACAGCATGGGCTTTGAATGGAATGATTACGCAGCGAGTTTGCTCAAATTCAAAAGACTCACATTCGGATGACGATATGCCTACTGCGGATCTTGCTAACGTGATTCTCTGTTCAGCCGTGACCCTGGAAATAGGCAAACATATCCTTGTAGTCCCGTTGGGAAAGGCGGTGACATTGCTAAAGGTTGATCAGCACTATATCCTGGTGGTGAAAAATATGCTAATAGATATCCAAGATGCTATACGCGGCTTCGATACTCTGCAACATTTCGCTAGTCGCGACCAATATCTCGATCCTCCTACTCTACCACTCGAACTTCCCCAGCCGTCAGTTCGCTCTCGTGACCAATATCGTCGGAGCATGTGTTCTTTCCTGGGGGATTGCGGTGACCCCGGTCTCGATATTCTCGTGCAACCCTGTTCGTGGCTTTTGGGATTTTACCGTCCCTTCGACTTGCATCCACAGCCGTAATTTCTATATAGGAAATTCTGCACCGAATATTACTATGGACGTGTTTTCTCTCTCGCTGCCTATCAAGAATATCTGGGACTTGCAGATGTTGATGAGGCAGAAATTCGTTGTCTCCGGTTTGATCTTACTTGGAGGACTGTGAGTGATCGAGTCATAGGCGCGACATTCTGCCTCTCTAACAATATCAGCGTATGTGTCATGAGCGGGATTAAGCTTCATTTCTTACTCGCAATGGATGAAGCAGACTTTATTTGTATATATCCCATGCCCTCTCCATTGCAATACAAAACTACTAGCACCTCCCACATCGCAGGGATCTACCGCGGTGTCGCTATGGACTACCGACGAGGTCCACACAGCCGTCATCAGCGCATGTCTACCAACTCTACGTCCTCTAGTGCAATATTCTCTCTCAGTATCCAGGTCTCTAAGTTCGACGATCAAATCGTACGAAATTTCGGGCCACGCTGGTACGAGCTCTGACGAGTCGTACATGCTAAGTCAGAAAGAGCGAGACGTATTTCAACTTCTACCAGAATCGAAGGACGGACACAGGGGGGCGCGAGAGCCGGCGAAATCGAAGTTTGTTAGCGCAATGGTGATGCAGGTTGGTCCTGAAAGAGGTGATAGATTCTAACGCTGACATCTTCGCTGGAGCTTGAAAGAAGGTAGTAGTTCTTGTTCCTGTGCGGACTGTCTGGGAGTGACTCACGCCACTCTCATCCGATCCGATAACAGTCAGGAATGTGGAGACAATCTTGCCGTTTGCGAGAAATACGATAACAGGTGTCTAACATAGGACTACGTAATGGGACGGGGAAAAGAGCTTCGGCATTAATGAATAGGCAATTTTCCAATTATGACTTAAAGTTCCTAATCTCCCGAAGAATGAGATGAATTGGTAGAGTGCCCTTAACTTGCGGCTAACCCGTCCAATTCTGACGTGCACGATCTGACTTACTCGTCTTGAATGGGTTCTCACAAATGGCGAGGCTGTGGCAGCGCTACGGAAGCTAGTTGGCAGATTGAGTTCATGTATAGTGCAACAGACTGTAAGCAGCAAGTCCGAGATTGGCAGACGGTGATCGCCAGGCAAAAGTCCTTGTCTTCAGTGGCAGATACCTAAAGCCTAAGCAGTATGGGTAAAGCCTAGCAGCGGTTGGTCGTCCTGAAGCAGAGCTCGAGCTAAGCAACATGCAGACTTAACAAAGCAGGGCGAGATCCTCAGAGCCTGCACAGCACTCGAAGTGCAACTGTGCGTACTTTATTTTGATTGGTTTTACTAGCTTCGCCTACCTTGCATACACATCGGAATTGGATAGGACTTTTCATAGCACATGTAAACTCGTGACTCAATTTTCACATCTTACACAAACTCTGTACTGCAGTTCTCGTGCTTTCTTTCGTCTCCTTAACCAATCCTGCAATCTCCTTGAACCTACAATACGTCAGTATCAGCTTTTTCTGCAGCATCCCTTCTACAAACAACAGGAAAACCTACTCAGGAATGTTCGCATCACCCATGCACTCATATAAGAAGCTCTCGCTCGTTGTTATGATTGCGCCTTCCGTCCTCAACCTCTCCAACGCCACACTCCTCTCCCCCTCGTGACAAGAAGATACGCCATCCGTAAGCACATAAACCCTATGCCCCTCAGCCAGCAAATCCAATGCCGTCTGCGTAACACAGATATGCGTCTCTATCCCCACGATGGCGATTTGGTATGGATGTGAGTATGGCCCATTTTCGTGGTTTGAATTGATCAGGGCATCCCGTAGCTCAGGGACCAGCATCGAGAAGGCTGTCTTGTCAATTGTGGGGAAAGTACAGGAGGGGATGGCGGAGGTGAGTTCGCTGCAGATGGGGCCGAGGCGGGAGGCTGATTGGGTGGTGGCTGGACGGGTACTGTGTGTGAGCGCAAGACTCGTTGTGTAACTGGGGAGGCGTACCATAGATGGGGATGTCTAGGGTGGTGGATGCGCGGATCATTTTCTGGGCTGTTGAGATGCTGATGGAACCGTTAGTCTTTGCGAGTGAGGGTTTTGGGAGGAATACTGACACTTTGTTGTATTCGAAGATAGCGGGTCTAAACCTCTCCTGGATGTCACAGACACTGTCACGATGGTAAGCCTAAGCAACTGATCGTATGAGACTCCATAACGTACAAAAGAGCTGGATTTGCTAGAGAGAAGTTTCGTTAGCCACACTGGATTGAGTAGCCCATGATGCCACTCACGAAATCGCCTAGGTCGTGCCATGATTCCAATGAGTACATCCAGATAGCTGAATACAGAGAGAGTAAAGGATAGGAAAGAAAAGAAATTCAGTGATGAGAAAGTGACCGATATCGAACTGTTTCCCCGCCGCTACAGCGGAAGGTCTCGAATCGGACCACGGCCTGCGGGAAGCATTTCTAGCGCAAAAGAGTTCGGCAGGTACGAGCTGCCAAAGGAGCCAATCTTGAGCCAATCTTCCAGCCTTTTCTCTTCTCCTCCACCACATTCGACTGTCATTATCCCCTTTCCCTTGTCATTTACTTTTTTGCTGCAGTGACTTGATCTTGCTGCGGATTCTGCAACTCAATTGATCTGAGGCTTTCATCACTTCTAAAACACGTTCATCAGTTGTGCAACACATTCATTCATTCATTTAGAAAGCGAAGTTTATTCTTGTACAACTTCAAGTCGATCGAGAACGAAGAATCAGCAATGGCAGAACCAGAAGTCCGTATTGCAACCGGCACAGCGCCCGATGAGTCGATTGACGTCGAGATGCAAGGCGAGAACGTAGTCGAAGTCGGCGAGACAGGCGCAGATGATGCGCCAGGAGAAGAAGACGAGGCAATGACCGCCGAAGCCGATAAGCCTGCTCCTCGAGCCACTTTCGTCGAGTATGCTTGCCAACTTCCAATTGAACCCTGCAAAACGTTCTCACAATTATCTAGCTATCTCAAATCCCCCGTCATAACCCTCCTCATCGGCTCCGGCTCCGAACAAACCACCCTCTCCGCCCACCAAGCCCTCCTCATCAAATCCCCCTTCTTCGCCGACGCCATAGCCCCCGACTCCCCCTCCCCCAAACGCTCCATCGAGCTCATCGACGACGACCTAGAAGCCACATCCTGCTTCCTCGAATACCTCTACACCGGCGAATACTTCCCACACAAACTCCCCTCCGGCACCCTCGAATCCGACCCCGCCTCCCCCTCCATCGACGACAACGGCGCCCAGCTCCTCAAACACGCCAAAGTGTACACGCTGGCCGAAAAACTCGGTCTCCCCGCCCTCAAAACCCTTTCCCATTCAAAGATTCACTTGGTCACATCTACCGCGCTGGCAGAGATTACGTATGCGAGGTATGTGTATGCGCATACGAAGAAAGAGGACGCGACGATTCGGAAACCGGTGGCTAGTTTCTGGGGACAGAGGAGTCATGTATTGAGGCATGAGACGGAGGGGACGTTTAGGAAGATGGTGAGTTTGATTACATTTTCTTGGAATTCGGAAACCCTTTTGCAGTGCTCTTGCGAGACTCAAGATAAATGTATGAGGAGTATCTCTGTACATGAAACAGTGTCCCACAATTAATTTCTCGCTTGAAGAGATGAGTACTAACCATAGACTATCTAGTGTCTGGAGTATCCCGAATTTGCCTTTGATGTGCTTAGCTTTGTCTTGGATGCGGAGGAGAAGAGGGAGGAGAGGAGGCGAAAAACCGAAGATGGGGATGTGGGCAAAAGTGCCAGGAAAAGACAGAGGGGCCTGTGAGCATTCTGAGTGGATTTGCATGCATCTATTTGCTGTATCACCCGGCAAATGGGGACCGATACAAAGGGTTGAAATCTCGTGTGGATTTTGAGAGCAGTGACATATTTGGCACATTCAAAAGCAATTTTGCAGATTTGTAGAACATGATGGCAGAAATGTAATAACAAGTTTAGATGATCATCTTTCGGAGCTGTACTCCCGAAAACTATCCACAACTACTACCTAAAGTAGCCCATCCTTCCGTAAATGAAATTGGTATCAGTCTAGGCTCGCTATGGTACGCCTGCACATGCATCAACGTTTCAATGCCTCGCCGGACATGACGAACTACAAAGACACACATTTCCCTGCGCCTTTCCTCTCGAGAATCGAAATTTGGCCCCAGACGCTGGGATCGTCCATGATTCGGAACGGGCCTCCGCCTCATCTCTCCAGATGCAGAAAGCATTGCCGCGTCTGACTCAGGCCCGGACTGTCTGTAGTAACCGATGTGTGAGGATTGAAATCACAATCGTCCACCTCTTTGCCGAAACCTCTCCCCCGTGCTTGGGATTGGTTTCTCCAACCTCAGCAGCCATAGTAGTAGATCCTCCAGGGGCAGTAATGTGAGGAGGATGCCATTGCACAGGTAAGCAACACCAGCCACGACCGTGGCCATCAATGCATCCATCCAGTAATGATTCGCAGTTGCGACGATAGTGACTAGGATCATACTTGGGTATCCCAGGCCAACTAAGCAGTAAAAGAGCTTTCCTATCCAACCCTTCCTCGTCTCTCCTTTCTCTAGCGTTCTTCTGAAGATACCAGAATGCCACACCATGGTGCAGCCAATGACAAATGCATAGCCAAAATGCATTGAAGGCATTGCGGCGAGGGAGTTGACGAAATTGCCGCTCATCCAGATAGAGGTCGCGTTGTCGTGGCGCACGGAGTCGAGGAAGCCGTACTTGGGTGGAAGGAGACGTGGCGGCATGCACGGGTAGAGGGTGAATGTTAGGAAGGCGAAGAGATTTGTGAGGGTGAGTGTGCGCCGGATTGTGGCGAAAGTGGGGTGGGAGGGCGCGATGTAGTAGTACCATGCTATAAAGCTGGAGGAGATGTTAGCTTGACTGCCTCATGAAAAGTGAAGGGACAAAGAGTGATTTACCCAACAGTCCCCGGAATATGAATCAGAGCATAAGCGCGATTGAGCAGCGTCAACGCCGTCTGATGCCCTTCCATGAACCACTGCTGCACTTCATGCTCTTTCCATGGAAAAAGAAAGCTCGCCCAACTGAACTGCTCGAATTCCAATACGCTCAATCCATGCGCCTGCGCCACGTCTATTATCGAAGTCGTGAATATTCGCTGTGAGTTTACTTTTGTCATGCGGTAGAAGAGGTAGGTGATGATCCAGTAGAACATCTCCACTAGAAAGGGGAACCTCTGTAATATTCGGCTGTGAATATGGTCCGAGAAACGGGAGGTGTTGGGGGTGTAGACACTAAGGCCGCAGCATCTTCGCCGATTTGGCAGGTATTTGGTAGATGAAGAGAGCGCGTCTTGAGGGTCGTCGTTGTTGTCGGGATCGTACCATAGGAGATCGTCTGAGGAGGTTGAGGAATCGGAGTCAAGGTAGGAATCATGGTAGCCTTCTTCCCGCTTGCCGAATAGTTGGTAGTTTCGTCTTCTCGTCATGAACATAGCTGTGCCGAGGATTGATAGAACGATCTGATATAATTGTTAGCTGGGCTCATCCTCGAGGGACTTGAACATTGCACACCAGTGGCTCTCCCCATGGTGGGAGATGGAACATCGGTTCGCTGTTCCATTGTGGTGGGGCGCCGGTGATTGTGAGGTTCGCTTCCATGATTGTGATCGTTGTCGGTTCCCAGAATTCTGGAGGAATGTGTACGACTTCTAGTACCTGATGTTGACAAAGGTCACGCGATGACTTTTTCTCGGCGCAAGCCACCACGATAGCTAGCGAAAGTAGAGCCCCAGAGTGGAACAGAAGGTGCAAGCAGCAGGTCGTTAAAGAGGGTCAGCCGGAGGCGGGACAACGTCTGTATGTACAATTTTTAAAGATGACTGTACAAGCTGTAAGCATTGGGCTAAATCAGGAGAGACTCTGCGAAAGGAGTTGAGGTCAATATCTTCCCAGCGTTGGACGTACCGATGTTTCCGAAGTTATTAGTTATTGTAAAGACAGACAGAATGAGAAGCGTGAATGTACTTAGGGTCTAGGGATGGAGTGATGTCTTGGAAGTAGGGGCTGTGTTATTCGTACTGTCCGGCGTAATGTCGGTTTGTCAGGAGGCCGAATCCGATCTTCACTGCATGACATCTGCAACGGTTTGGCCCTATTTTTCGACGACGGTAGGGGCTTTCAACGAAGTGGAATGGGTTCTCGAGAAGTAAGATAAAGAAGAACAGAAATAAAGAAGAACAGAAGCACATGTTCTCGACATCTAGAGTCGTATCACATATCCGTGGCATTTCAAGATACTCCGCTGGCCGAGACATTTGGCAGGCTCGGCGGGACCTTGGCACCTTGGCAGGCTCGGAGATAGAGCCTCAACTCCCGCAAAACTTGCAATTTCTAAGTATAGCTCAGCCCTTGAAACTTGAGACAGGATCCGAGCAGGTATCCGAGGTCACGTGTTGAACCAGTACAAGTTGAACATTGCCAACAAAATCCCTTCAGAGCATGTGATTATGCCTCGTGAAGCCGAACCATCAATCAATGAGCGCGCATTCGTACTCCAAGCACTGCAAGAGGATGTTCGCTTAGATGGTCGGGCTCTGGATGCCTTTCGCCATCTCAACATTTCATTTGGCGACGAGTATGGTGTCGCTGATGTGCGACTGGGGAAGACGAGGTAATTTCTGCGAGTCAGCACCTCCAATGAATGACCGTCAGCTGAGAAACCCATCCAAAGAGTCCTCACTCGCATCTCCGCCTCCATAACAGCACCCTACCCCGACAGAAAATTCGACGGCGTCTTCACCATTTCAACCGAGCTCTCCCCAATCGCATCTCCAGCCTTCGAAGTTGGCCGGTAAGACCCCTCCCATTCTCAGCTATGGGTAAGACCTCTCTCATTACTTCCATCACTTTCCCTGCCGTTCCATTGAGGGACCAGTCGCACCACTAACATCTACCCTTTCAGACAGTCCGACCTAGAAACCCACCTCTCCCGCATCCTCGAAACCTCCCTCCGGCGCTCACAAGCACTCTCTACCGAATCTCTCTGCCTAGTCGCCGGGCAAAAAGTATGGTCTCTACGCGCCGACATTCACATCCTTGATCATGATGGAAACCTCATAGACGCTGCCTGCCTGGCTACATTGGCCGCACTACGGCATTATAGAATCCCAGACACCCAAGTAAAAGGCGGAGAATTGACCGTCTTCACACCATTTGAGCGAGACCCGGTTCCACTGGCCTTGCTCCATCACCCTCTTTGCGTCACTCTCAATCATTTCGAGTCGGGCGAGAAGATGATAGTAGATGCTACGCTTGTCGAACAGCAATGTTCGGAAGGGAAGGTCGTGGTTGCGGCAAACCCGCAGGGAGAGGTCTGCTTGGTGCAGAAAGGGGGTGGAGGGGAAGTAGATGCGTTGGTGTTGCTGCGGTGCGTGGAGATGGCTGTGGGGCAGGTGAGGGAGTTGGGGAAGAAAGTGGACGGAGCCTTAGAAGCAGATGCGGAAAAGCGGGATAAAGGCGGTATCAGTAGAGAATTGCGGGCGGATAATGAGCGGTAGTGGCAGTTTTGAGAGGAAGAAGCAATCAGATTGACGAACCGCTCGATATACTAAAGTAGAGGATCCCCTAATAACAATCCAACGTAGTCATGATTGCTGGGAGATGCATGCTCCGAGCTCAGAAGACGCCTTCAAAAGTCTAGGTAATACATACTGTGCATGTACGAGGTAGTGACCTTGGTAGGTTTTCCCCGCAAGAGTCGTAGAGCGGTTGATATCATACGGGTATTGAAGGCATGCCTTTACTCATGCCGCGCTAAAGTATACACATGGTTCGCGTGGTCTCAAACTCTATGTCAACCCCACACTATTTGGACGTTTCGTCATTCTTTTGATCACACGAGTGATTGGCAGTCACGGTAGTCATGGTAGTTCCCCCGCGGCTAAAAGAGCGTCGACGTATCCTTGGCGGAACCGTCTCAACTCTCGAGTGTTCAAATTATCAATGATCAATGATCAATGATCATTTATCAAAACAAAAGCTTCAAAAGCTTCAAAGTTCAATAAGCCCAATTCCCTGCATGTTCGGGATTTGATGGGCAACGTGACATCCCACCGAGCATGACCCTACATTCCCGTGAATGCCCCGAGACTCCCAATACTTTGGTTCTCCCCTTCCTGTGCTTGTTGCTCGTCTGGCTCCTGTGCTACGACTCCCATTGTACCGCATATATATTTCCGAAACCTGCACTGCCTTTATTTTTGTTGCCGCTTTAACGGGATACACACGTATCTTTGGTACCTTGCATGCCTATTGTTCCTTTGTTGGTTCTGCTGCGTACTGAAATGCTTTTCAAAGGATTTTTAAAGTGTTTGAGACACCTTCACTAAGCCACTCTGCTTCATGACCTTGCGGCTCAGAGCAGTGGCCATGCTCGACTCGAAAACACTAGACCATCTTGCCCACACCTCGTGCCTGCTCTTTTCGCTCATGGAAAGCTTATGTACTCCAAACCTTTCCTTGCCTAATACAATCAGCTGACTCAAGTGACCATGACTGACAAACGCCCTGGTGCTGGTAGAAACCTCCGACTCACTTTCGCTCCTCTTCGAATTCAATCTCCACGAATCATGCCTCGATCCAACTCCTCCCAGCTGGCGTCCCAGATAGTCGACGAAGACGACGACGACGACGATGACGATGACGGAGAACAGCATATCCTACCCCAACTTCCAAGCCATGTGTCGCCTTCACCGACAGCAGCCCGCCGCTTACATTCCGCCAGGACCTCCGACCTCGATCTCCGAAGTCGTCTACCTTCTAGTCTGCAATCCATAATAGCCTCCGATGAACGATCAAGCCTTCTAGGAGATGGCGTGATAAGAAGCTATACCGAGCCCAACACTGCTACGCGGCCAAGGTTCTCCAAATTTCCAAATTCGCCCAGCAAGTCGATCTCAAGAAACCACAGCAGGGCAAGCTCGTGGGGCTTTCGATTAGCAAATGCACTTGGCTCCAGCCGGAAGTTCTCCACAGGCGGGATGGAAGAGTCGAGGGCTTCCATATTCATGGACGAGCGCGTGTGGTATGATCAATTTACGTCAACGGACTGGGTCCACGACAGCATTGCCGATGCTTTTCGGGTACGTGATTTAAGAGCACGCAAGGATCTACGAGGACGCATATATGCATGGTTCGACGGTGCGCAAGGATGGCTACTGGTGGCTATCATCGGTTGCATCACGGCTTGCATAGCATATTTTGTTAATGTCACGGAAACGTCGATTTTTGACATCAAAGAGGGCTACTGTACCGAAGGCTGGTACTTCAGCAGGAGAAAATGCTGCTACGGAGAGGAAGACTGCGACGTATGGCGAACTTGGGGCCAACGCTTTGGCCTCATTGGTGTCGACCAGAAATGGGTAGACTTCATCGCTTTCGTATTCTTCGTGGTGATTTTCGCTGTTGTATCCTGCTTCTTGACTCTACTCACGCGGACTGAAATACCATCGGCTTTCATGCTCGCAACACTGGACGAGAACCTAGGTGCAGACAAACGAAGAAATCAACCCAATCGCGCCGACGACAAGGGTGACTTAAGTCCGACTGAACCTAGAACCGTCAAGGCGGAGTCCGGCTCATTGGTATACTATCCTGCGGCGGGAAGTGGTGTCGCTGAAGTCAAGGTGATCCTCAGCGGTTTCGTCGTGCACGGATATCTTGGTGTCCGAACTTTAGTAGTGAAGACTTTCGCACTTGTCCTCAGCGTTGCATCTGGCCTCAGTCTCGGTAAAGAAGGTCCATACGTACACATCGCTACGTGCGTTGGCAACATCACGTGCAGACTTTTCTCGAAATACAACCATAACGACGGCAAGAGAAGAGAGATTTTGAGCGCAAGTGCGGCTGCTGGTGTTGGTGTCGCATTTGGTGCTCCCATCGGAGGCGTGCTCTTCAGCCTAGAGGAAGTCAGCTATTATTTCCCGCCAAAAACCCTTTTCAGGACCTTCTTCTGCTGCATTGCTGCGGCCCTGTCGCTCAAATTTCTAAACCCATACGGAACAAGCAAGATTGTCATCTTTGAGGTCCGCTACACTACCGACTGGAGGATTTTCGAGATGGTCGTGTTCATGCTGCTCGGGGTGATGGGTGGCGCACTCGGCGCCTTGTTCATCAAAGCATCTCGAGTCTGGGCTCGAACCTTTCGTCGCATCCCGACTGTCAAAAGATGGCCAGTCTTCGAAGTCGTACTTGTAGCATTGATAACAGGCTTAGTGAGCTTCTGGAACCGCTACACGAAACTCCCAGTCACTCAACTCCTTTTCGAGGTGGCAAGCCCATGCAAAGACAGCGATTCTGGCCTCTGCCCTCAGAATGGAGCGGAGATACTTGGGGTCATTGGGTACTTGTGCATTGCATTTTTCATCAAGGCTTTCTTGACTATAATCACCTTTGGCATCAAGGTTCCAGCCGGAATCTACGTCCCATCTATGGTTGTTGGCGGCTTAATGGGACGCATCGTTGGCCATCTCGTCCAATACATAGTCGTCATGCACCCAGACAACGCAATCTTCGGCAGTTGTCCCAAAGACGCCGGGCTTGAAGGCTGCATCACCCCGGGGGTCTACGCGCTCGTCGCCGCGGGCGCAACCATGTGCGGCGTAACTCGCCTCTCTGTCACCCTTGCAGTGATCCTATTCGAACTCACAGGCAGCCTCGACCACGTCCTGCCCTTCTCCCTCTCAGTCCTAGTAGCAAAATGGACAGCCGACGCCCTCGAACCCCTAAGTATCTACGACCTCCTCACAGACATGAACTCCTACCCCCTCCTCGACAACAAGATCCGACCCATCTTCACCTCCGACCTCGGCGACATCACCCCCCGCGTCCGCTCCCACCGCATCATCGACATCTCCAGCTCCCCCCTCGTCCCCGCCAAAGGCCTCCGCCGCAAATTAAACCTCCTCCACGACGCCGGCGAAATCGACGGCGGCCTCCCCGTCATCCGTCACGGCGTCCTCGTCGGCTTAATCCCCGCTCCCGATCTCGAGTTCGCCTTGGATAAACTCGATGATGAAGAACAAGCACTCTGCCTCATGGCCACGAATATCACGTGGCATGAGCGTGTTGAGGATGATGAGGACGAGGAACATGATCCAACGGATTTCACGCCGTATGTTGACCCTGCGCCGGTGGCGTTGGATATACATAGTCCGATGGATTTGGTGTTTCAGTGTTTTGTAAAGTTGGGGTTGAGGTATATTTGTGTTTTGAAAGATGGGGCGTATGCGGGGTTGGTACATAAGAAGGCTTTTGTTAAGTACGTTAAGGAGTTGGAGGAGAAGGGGGGGACGGAGAAGACGTGAGAGAGACGATTGTGGCTGTGCTGTTGGTATAGTGATATCGGGGGTTGTTTTTGGGTCTGAGTTTGTAGCATAGCGGGGTTTGCGGGTCTGGGACCATTGGATTGTCCTTGAGTGACGTTTGGCAAAGTCGGAGTCGATGGCGGTTGTCTGACTGAGCATTTACTTGATTATGTACGAGCTGTCTTCCACATAACCATTTCTCCATCCCTAACACCGCGCTACACCGTGCTCACCCCCCACCATCCACCCACACCCCAAAACCCCCTTCACAGAAAACTCCTCAATCCCCCATCAACCCGCCGCAACCATTCCGCAACAATCCCACACACCATCTCCGGCTTCTCCCACAACGTCCAATGTCCCGTCGCCACCTCTTTCCGCGTCAAATTCGGAATCCAATTGTCCATCCCCTCAGACATGGCCGGCGGTAGCGCTTCATCCTTCGTAGCTTGGATGAAGAGAACGGGGATGTTGATTATCCTCCGCTTGAGCGACAGCTCATCACGAAAGTTTTGCTCGCGATTACGATACCAATTCACTATCACATGAAAGCTGAGCTAAGGATTCCAGAGGAGCTGGGGACGGGAGATGAGTCTTACGGGTGGAGTGGATACCATACTTGGAATACTGATCCGCATAATACTCCAACACGTCCTCATCAATCAGCCTCGACCGCTTGAGCTTCGGTAGGTTATCAAACAGTATCCCCTCCCGCACATCAAACCCCACCTCCCCATTCCCAGCCTTGCCGCCATAGATGCCGTTTAAGAGTTGCTTGATCTGGTTTTTAGTTTGGATCTTCTCTTCCACGAGCCCGGAAGCGAGTTGGAGCTGGTATCCGAAGTTGGGAAGGCGCGAGGCCACGATGTCTTCTAGACGTGTAAAGGAGTTGCTGGGAGGGTGGTAGGGCGTGCAGATTGTGAAGATGTGGGAGACTAATTTAGGAAACCACAGCGCGATGCGGTAGGCTATCGCACCTCCCTAGAAATAGATGTAAATATGCATGGTTAATCACATCCACACATACACACACACACACACACCAATTCGTCTCGGGTGGTTGGGACCTACCCAATCATGCCCCCCCAAAATCACCCTACTCGCACCCAGCTGTCGCGCCAACTCTTTGATATCTTCAGCAGCGCGCTTGAAACTGTATAACTCGATTGAAGCCGGGGGAACGCGTGGTGCCTCGGTGCCGCCGTAACCTATCATGTCGGGGCAGACGACGCGGTAGCTTAGGTGGAGGAGAAGGGGAATGAGGTGGCGAAAGCCGAGCGAGAGGTCGGGCCAGCCGTGGATCTGAGGGGTGGGTTGTTAGGGAGGGTGGTGGAGGGGGGAGAGGGGAGGATAGTTTTAAGGAGGGGTCAAAAGAGGGGTGAAGGGGGAAAATTGAAGTTCAGGTAGGCTTTGGGGTTTTGTGCAGGGTAATTGAGATGAGGCCGGTACCAAGAAAATGGTGGATCTGTAGGTGCCACCTGGTGGAAGGGCGAGGAGGTAGTCTGGGTATAGGGTGTTAGTTGGGGATTGGGAGATGGGAGGGGATGGTAGTGGTTGTACGGTAGTTTATGCCGTTTAGGTTTGCGTTGCAGTGGGTTGTTCTGAGATCGTTCGTGGGGCGGATTGGGTCCATGATACCTTTAGCTCCGAGGAATGTGCTGTAGATGCCCCTTCAGTGAAGTTCAATCAATTTCACGGAGTAACAGGAAAGCTGGGACCTTGAAAGTGTGAAAGAAAGAACGATATCATCACCCCGCTTCAGATGGGCAAAATAACCGAGGCAAAAAAGCAGCTGTGCATGATGAATGAGAACGAGTAGAAGATGGTGGTTAATTCAGTGGTAACCGATAGCGAAATTTCACGCAGACTTTTGCGCTATCAGGGAACCAGCCACGCTCTTCTCAATGATTCAGCATAGAATAGACCTTTTTGGGGTACTTAAGGGTTCTGTACATGGAAGTTCAGGAGAGCTGACAATTTTGGTAGGCTTCTTGTGGACTCGAAAGCAAGAGATACTCCGGACTCTAGCGTAGTAGTGGGCAAGTATCCCGTATTAGTAGATGACTGTATCTTCCTCGCCCTCGACTACTTCTCCTCCATCATCTCCATGGTCCTTCGGACCATCTATCGGTTCAGTGGGCTTATCCTTGATATAAGGGGTAGTAGTATCGCTCATGTTAGTATCCTCAGCTGGGTTGGGGCTGGAAGGCTTCTCTTCTTTGTCTGCAGGAGAACCCACCGTATCCCCATGACCGTTAGTAACAGCTGCTTCTGCAGGTTCTAGAGGCTCATTATGTTCGTCTAGCACCTCTTTCTGCTCTGTTGCTGGATGTTCGATATCCCATTGTTCGTTCTCTTCTTCGATTGTAGCTTCTGCTTCGGCGATCTGGGCTTTGATACCTTCTTCCTGAGATGGTAAAAGCTCCCAAGGCTTGTAATACTGGTAGAACATCGTTAGAAATCCCAAGTCGGTAATCTCCGACAGATCAGACTTACAATCTTGGGTTCGGCCTTTGTGTGCAGGAATTGAGTCTGGGCAAGAGTATTCGAATGCCGAATATGCATCTGCCACGAGGTCAGCTCACATCGATCCCTTACGAGGCTTTCCTCGAAGATAACATACCGACTGCTTATCATATTTGACCTGCTCTTCCCGCCTCACCGCCGTAAGAGCTTCCTTCTTCAGCCTCTTCTTCTCGGTCTCTTCTTCAGACTGTAGCTTCAGTTTCGCCTGCTGCTTTTTCTCAATCTCGGATCGTCGATTCGATGCTGTCGACGATGAGCTCTGGGATAACGTGCCGAGCAGAGCGCCAAACAATCTTTGCCCGCGCTTGCGCTCCTCCATCTGTCCGCTCTTGCGTCGTTCCGAGGCTTGATCTAAAGGTCGCTCTTTCCGGGGCGTGGCTGCTGAGTCCCGTCTATTGTCATTGCTGACTTCTTCGCTGAGCCGGGCCCGTTTGGGGCGGTCGGAGGAGAGGGAAGATTGGCGGCGTTTGAGGGTCCCTAATGGTGGGGGTTGCTGCTCTTCTGATTCTGGGAGAATGACTGCCGAAGCTACGGTTCTGGAATTTCATAGTCAACACAGGTTTTGCTAGTCTGCAGACTCAGCTCCACTTACAGCGGTGTTTCGGCCATATTAAATGCTAATGACTGCTCCCAAAGAACGATTTGCGAGGTAATCTCATTAGATTACAATAGGCTTCAAGGAATCGAGATTCAACGTTTTTCAATAGGGCTGGAAGTCTTGGCGTTGCCTGAACTGCAAATCTTCGTCGACTTGGCCACCTCCGAGACCTCTTCATTTGGTTCTTGCCAGCATACAATTCTGAAGTCACGATATTCTCTGGTATGTGCTGGAAAATAGATACAGCGACCATATTCCCCAGGCGTTGCTCTAAGTGAGCCATACCTTGCATCAAGCTTCTTAGACCGTTCGACGTCCGCTCTTGCTCTCATCTTCAGTTGTCCCTCTTCCCGTTTGTTCAGCAAAGTTTCTAATTATTTCTGGAAACTACGGCATCTATCCTTATCGTCAATGCTCCAACTACTTCCATCAGTATAATGATCATTTAATATTGCCCAAAGCAAAACAGTGCAGTCTTTTTTCGCTAGCAGAACCTTCTCTCCTAAGGGAACTGTTAGATAGATACTGCTTACATTACATTTACTGGGGAAAGCACGGTGGAAGATCTTGTTCAAAGGATACCGTGCCCAGTGCTTTCATGATTTCGATCTAGTCCACTTTTCTTCCGACCTCTTTTACTCATACATACTCATACATACTCATCTCCCTTCATCCATCCCAACTGCTTCCACATGTTCAATTTATCCCACTCCTTCGTGAAGCTATGCACCTTCCCATCTTCAACCTCAAAAATAGCCGCCGCTGTCCACTGCGCTTTCCGCCCGCTCGGCTCAATCCCATTATGAGCTTCTCCGCAGTGACTACCCTCAGCGCTGTACCTCAACAGTACATGCCCGTCCTTTGCAAAAACGATGTCATACGAGACGATGTGAAGATCAGCAATAGCGGACATGACGTGTGAGTGTGATTCGGCATAGTCTAGCGGCGTCTTGCACGAAGGGAATGTGGTGGGCGCGCTGAATGTGGAGTCCGAAGTGCAGAGATGAGCAACTGACGAGCGGCCTTTGTTGTCTTTGGGTGAGTATGCCGTGGACATGTATTCGAGCACGACTGCGATGTTTTTCTAGATTGTTGAATTAGCGATCTGAGTGTTGGAGTAGTAGTATTGATGGCAACCTTTTCCTGCTCGGTCTGATCGGTGGAAACTTTGATCGGCGGCTGTTGTCCGGACATGATGTCTGCTACCTGATGGGGAAGTAATTGATCGGTACGAAGTATGCTACGTAATTATCAAGATGGGTTTCTTTTTGAAGACTGATTGAAATTAATATATCTTTGCAACAAGTCTGGGAGGCATCGAGGATCCTATTACGTCACTCCTCGGGATGCACTTGCATCCTCGCTAGAAACCATCCATGGCTATATCTGCACATATTGTTGATATTGTGAGAACTTTGTAATTCACTCGATCCCTCTCCATGTTCTATATCTCACTCGGATGTTTCACAGCTGAGGAAGATCCCTCTAATTTTTAACACTCCTAGAGATCGGGCGTATTTCAGCTAGCAGAGTGGCTCTGGATCGAGAGAGACACAGGCAGTCTCGCAGAATGAGTCTCGACATGGACATGCCTATGCACGCTCTTTTTCTTTCTTTAGTTAAAGCTGAGCTGGAATGCTTTGGCTATGCACTGTCGTTACAACATTCATGTATGTCTGTATCCTGGCTAGTCTATCACATTCTGTGGCTACGAACCTAATCAGTGTCTGTCGCATCATTGGTGGGCCATCAAAGGAACATATTTGCTAGATGGTCAAGAGTATTTCATCAAAAAAGTAAACCCAAAACAGTCACTCAATTGGCCTTTTTCCCCGACCGTGATATCATTCTCATCCCAACATAGTATACACCAAACCCAGTGCCAAGTCCCTCATATATAAAACTCAATCTACATAACAGTAAACCGCCTTCCCACCGGCATCAAATCATGACAATGAGTACAAACTGGCTCCGGCGCGATACTCGTACTCCAACTCTCCACCCACTGCCTCACATACTCAAACGGACTCTGCAACGGATCCGAGCCCCTCGAATCCACATTTCTCAACGGTGCAGGCACATCGTCGTCCCAAGAATCTAACATTTCCAAGGCCCCAGGCAATTCATCGTCCCAAGCATCTGCTTCGTCCTCGCTTAGAGGGGAGAGTGGGGAGTGAGATTTGCGGGTGCCTGATGTGTTTTGGGGGCGAGGTGTGGTCTCGCGAGGGGCCCAGGAGGTGCGGTATTCGAGTGGTGATTCGGGCACGGAGGAGGGGGGTTTGATGCTGGGGTAGGTTAGGGTTAGGGGGCTGATTATGTCTTTTTCTAGTAGGGGTTCTCGCTCCCAGGAGTCGAGGGTGCTGAGGTCGACTGTTGCTATTGGTGAGATGAGATCTTCGGTAGAGCTTCGTTGGCGAGGGGTCGATGTATCTGGTAGCTCTGTAGCTTCTGGGTTGTTGCTATCGTGCTCCCAGTCGAGGGCAATGTCTGTGAGGGCGCTGTAGTCTGGCTCCAGCATGGTGACGTCTTTAATGCTTGCGGAGCAGTAGTTCAGGCTGTATGTCGAATTCACCTCCTCCCACGTTTCTTGATGGAACTCCAATTCCTTGTAGACCCTTGCTATATACCCTCTCGACAATTTAGGATCTGTATAGATTTCGTTGATGCGGTGTAGGAGATGGACGCAGGATGAGAGGCAGACATCACGGGCGTGAGGTACCCAGTCTTTCTTCGAAAGTGTGCAAAGCAGTTGCTTGAAGGTGTAGATGTGATCGATGCTGAGTAAAGTAAGACCCTCCTCGCTGTAAATGACCTCGTGCTGGACGATGGATCGGCGAACAATGTAGGAGTCTGGTTGGTACTGGTCGAAAATTCTTGGGAGGTCTCTCTTGTTTGAATGAGCGGCCAAGGCTGTAAGCCAGCTTGGGCTTAGGTCAAATCGGGAACAGGCCTTGCGCACGATTTTGGCGAGGATGAGCTGGGCCTTTCGAGCCAGTGGCCAGATCGGGATGACGAATGGTTCGTGTTCTGATATTATGAGTGCAACTGAGAGTTCTCTTTCGGCTAGTTTGCGATTTATGTATTGGAACGCTGGGAGCATTGGCTTGCATGTCGTTTGCAGGTCCCAGCTATACGAATCTGGCTTCAGAGCTGGCCTGGGATCCAAGGGCGCGATGACGCCTGCTGCTATTGAGTCATCATCGAAGAACGAGGTCCTGTCTCTGTGCATAAAAAGGTCGATAGCATGGGAGAGTTCAGCTGCCATTTGAGTAAACAATGAGAATTATAATTCAGTATACCGTGGAACTAAGGACAAGAAAGTCACATTCACCTGAGCAGAAAGAAAGAGGTACAGAGAGACAAGGTCAAAGAATCATCCTACATAGGCAAAGAAAGGCGAATCATTGCCGCTATGTACCTGCATCGACCGCAGCATCATGGCGGGGGATAACATATTGTCCTAAATCCGCACGTGAAAACACAAATAAATTCCAACATAGCCTTTGCACGTAATTAGTATAATCCTCTTTTCTAGCCTTCAGGTCACAGTGCGCAGTAGTGAGGAACTGGAACAATCAGGATGATGCAGGTGAGGGGAAGTCATCATTGTGCTTACTTTTAGTTCTGAGCAGTGTGGCCGGTCAAAAATAACCGCGGCGCGGACCCTATTTTTGGTGACGCCACATGACGCTAGTCTAAATCTGCATCGCGAGCCAAGCGACCATTGTCACCACTTTTAGTATTCATCGCGAGGCTTTGAGAGTACAGGTATGACACTTCGGTATCAAGATGCACATCTAGTGACTTTCTTCTAACCGAGGATATATCTCTCTCGGAAGCAAGCCAAATCAAGTACTGGCCCCGTTATCCCTCTATTATGACTGCTGTCAGAATCAATCAATTCCGTGCGAACCAGAGGCTGTTGGCTAGACCAATCTGGGCATAGTTCCGTATAAAGAGGGTGTTAAGTGCAGTCGTTTCGCCCAAATGCCACCATCGACCTTTTACACATCTCCTTCCACATCACTCTCACCACAATATTCATATTCCCCACATTCAGGCAATGCCCTTATCCACTCTATAAGCCTCTGCTCATTCTTTGGTTTGCACTGCTTACATAACAAGGCTTCTTCTGGGACAATGCTGAGGGTTGTCCGAATCGCCTCACAGAAAGCATGGTCATTGTATTGCCCCGCCCATGTCCACATTTGCTCGCACATGGTCCATTCGGTGGATTTGTGGCCACAGCTGGAGAACTTGTATTAGTGGTTTTGTGTGAGTGAGGGTGAGGGGTGAGGAGGGCGCTTACCGGAATCGGGTGATCGTTTTGTGGCACATGGAGGGATGATAGCTTTGGGGTATGGATTGTGAAGCTTTGGTGGGTTTTGGGGGTGGTATTAATTCTGTATGACTGTTACCTATCACAGAGGAATACTTATAGAATATATCATAGGTGTTGTGTTAACAAGGCAATGACTGTGTTGTACGAACGGGGTGGTCTGGATTGATGTTGATTATCCGACTAGTTATGCTGTTTAAGGTAGGTAGCTTGTGACACTCATCATGATTCTCGGCATTGCAAGCCCAAGTCATACGAAAAATACCACTTTCCATCCGATGCACACAAGAAACTAGTCTCACGCAGTTTCAGTAGCAGAAGGGCCAGGTGTAACCGGTCTGCTTCCCTTCTCTCTCTTCGTCAAACTCACATTCTCCCTCAATGCAACATACTCTGAGTCCGCATACCCCAACACCGTCCCAATCTCTGTACTTTTAAGGCCCTTGATCCGTAATATTTCTGCTGAGGAGTAGTTCACCAACGCCCTGCCCACCTCAACAGGTTCTATGTTAACTGGCACTTCTCCACCATCAACGCTATTTTCATGAGCAGCTGAAGACCATTTCGAATCTTTGCTCTCGACAACGACGAGTCTCACAGCTTCTTGCTGCGCAAACACACCTTCTACATCAACGATACCAGCAGCGTAGAGACCTGCCTTGGATGCAAGAGCGCGGTGGGCGCCAGTATCTATGTAAAGAGTGCCGTGCGCAGCGAGACCGTGAAGAAGCCAGAAGGAGCGGTCCCGGATGGGAAAAGGGTCTGGAAGAAACCGCGTGTGGAGTGGGGGTTCGCGGGTGGCATCGACATGCAGGGAGGAGAGGGAGTTGGCAAGAGAGCTGCCTTCGCCTGGTGTTACTGGAAGCGAGGAGATGTCGCCGGTTAGGCCTTGTTTCAGAGCTTGGACGTGATTGACGATGTTGGCGATGTTGCCTGGGCTGGAAGAGCGGGTGATGACTGTCGTAACGCCCGCAGAGGTCGCGAGGCGAGCAGCGACTATCTTCGTAGACATGCCGCCAGTACCTAGTGAGGAGCCAGCTGAGGATACGTCGGCTTCGAGCGATGCTACGTCCTCCACGACCTCGATGGGCTGGGCGTCAATGTGCGTCCTTGGGTTTTTATCGTAGAGGCAGTCCACGTCTGTCATAAGGAAGAGGTAGTCTGCATGGACCATTGCTGCGGTAATGGCTGAGAGGGTATCATTGTCTCCAAATTTTTCCAATTGGCGGATTTCCTGGGAACGTTCAACCAAAGAATCCAATGCATAGCTCAGGCCGTTGACGTACAGAGACTGCCAGGGTATCATTCTCGTTGACTATTGGGATGACGCCCATATTCAATAGCTCCGTGAACGTGTTCTGGGCATTGAGATATTGTGTTTGCTAGACCCCATCAGTTTGGATATCCCGAGATACGGTTCGATCCAACGTACATCCGCGATGTCATTCCTCGTCAGCAGTATCTGAGCTACAGGCTGTCGTAGATGTGCGAACTGGCTCTCCCAGAGGCTCATAAGCTGGCATTGTCCCACCGCGGCCAAAGCCTGACGTCTGTCAGTCGTCCAGTCTTTTTGCAAAGCAATGGCCCCTTGTTCACCTGAATCCTGGGTAGATATTTGGGCCTCTTATCAACGTTCATCCTCCGTAAGCCCACCGCAATGGCTCCGGAGGAGACGATAACCACTCGGTGTCCATCTTTGATCAATTGGACTGCGGTCTCGACAATGAGGGACAGGATCGATAATAGAGGTTCGTGTGTCTTCTCATGGACTATAGAGCTCGAACCTAGACAAATTACTAGGTCAGCTATCTTGTCGAAACACTTCCCATGCCATGCATACCCAATTTGATCACGAGGGTGAGATGCCGGTGGCCCTTCATGCTTACCTCTCCCAGATGCAGCGAACAGCCATTGGATATGCGCTAAGCAAAGAGACGGACAGGAAGGTAGAGCAGCACCTTTAATCTTCAGCGAACGAATTGTAACGCGGTTGCTGAGTGATTTTTCTCTTGGCACCAAAAGAGGACGCGGATATAGGGTTAGGGTTATCCTGCTGACCCTGCCTTAGCGCGTTCAGCGACCAAGCGTCCATATACGCCTCGAGCAGTAAGTCGAGTACATAAAAATTCAACCGAGAATACAAAACAATACAGAAAGCGGTCTTGTCTAGATCGGAGAGAGACTGAAATCGATTACGAGCAAAAATTGAAATCTCTAGCCTTTGCAACATGTGCTTCTACACAAATATTCATCCTGGCTATGCGAGAACAGAAGTACGCGCAGAAGTACACTCTCTTCCTTACAAGGGTAAGTGATAGTTACAAAGACTTTATCTACGGAGCGAGCCTGAGTGCTAGCTCTGGAATCTACCAGGCAGTCCTATCCGAGAGCGAGCGACCGAGGCAAACGTGTCTGACCGAGAGCACACCGGGGTAAGCCACTCTTTAGAGCGTGAGCGGACATTTCCACGCTCAAGATAGAGAAAACATGACTCGCAATCGGAAAGTAAAAAAGAAAACGTTCATCTTGGTGGATGCTCGTTTACAAATACCGATCTTGCGGAAATCCGTTATAATCCAACAACGAAGAGTGATGAAGAACATTCATATATTACGAAATTGTAGGTGACGGTACGATATTCACCTTTTCTTGCGAGATAAACATTGTAGAATCTATCCCTATGAAGCTAGAGGTTGTGGAAGATCAGGATATACATCAGGCATGAGTGCTAGCGTCTTAGAAGTTCGTACCTCAGGTAGTTGGATCCATATAACCATACTCTCGATCAAGCTTAGCGCTCCGTTCTTGATAGGCACGCTATGGACAAAATAATTGGCAGGGTGGGGCCCCTAAGATAGCCCCTAAGCGTTCCCCTAGAGGGCCCCCAAGGGTGGTTTTAGGCGCTCACTGGGGGATCTCCCGGGGCCGCCCTAGGGCTCACCTTGCCAATTATTTTGTTGATAGCGTGATAGGTATCTAACATCGAGTCGATCGAATTGAATGATAGCCTTTGCACAAAAACATGCATAAGGTATACATAATATTTGATATCTTGGCATTCCACGTTGAAGACCTAATCTCGAAATAAATAGGAGCTCTTCAATCCACCAATGTCTGATGCAGAATCATCATCTCAAGTCAACTCAATAGACAAGACCCAATCAGTCCCCTGCCCTAAAGATACTGGCTACGAGTTCACTGACGACCCATGGATTCGATGGCGGAACACCTGGAGATACGTGACTGGCGGCTTGACCCCTGAAGGAGAAAACCAATACGCAAAAGGTCGCGATGACCGTCTCGAGCAGCAGGATTGTCAGAGATGCGAGCAGCAGCGGGACTATCTGCTGCAATACAGTACATCAATCTGCCTATCATGAGAAATAGACGTTGCTAACGGGTAGCAGGCCCAATTGTACGGTTCATGAATCAGAAAATCACAGCACTAGGCGGTGACCTGCACAGCGGAAACATCAGATGCATGAAGTGCACAGAAGCGCAGGGCGGAGGTCTAGACCCAAACTACGGGATACTGCTATGTGCGAACCGTCAGGATCATCTGGAGGATACATTGGCCCACGGTCGGCTTACCTTGGCCGCGAATCACCCAATGGGAATGCTAAAGCTAAGCAGAGATGGTACACGCCTACGATTACCTCCGCTTCAAGGTCGACTTCGAAAACCACGATCTACGCCACGCCGCCTGCACTGAAATTCGGGCCTCTTCACTAAGTGGTGAATGCAGATTCTGGAGGGAATTTTGGCATAGGAGCCAATGGAAGCTTACGTATCAGCATCAAGAATGTGTCAAAAGGCGGGCGACTATATCGGTGTCGAAGAGGCCGAATTGTAAGAATGATGTTGAGGCTGCTAGGATTGTTAATGAGGTCTGGGATAGTTGCTTTGCGGACACAAGACCTTTTGATGAGATCTATAGGTGAAGATGAAGAGATGGCTTATGGGAAGAAGACTATGATACAGTTCGGACTCTCGTGTATAGTATCTGGCATTAACATGGCGTTCGGCATATGAGCACCAAGGAATACCCCAACTCCGAGCAGTATGCAATCATTATCTGAAGACGGACCACGTTCTCATGACGAAACGGGTGGCGCTGTTTGCGTCGATGCAGCTGTCTTGCCCGCTGAGCTTCTCTGTGTTGCTCTCTCGCCTTTGATGCAGTGTTTGACGATCCATGGATGCTTTTGCACTTCCGTGAGAGGGATACGTTTTTCTGGATCGAGAACGAGTAGCTGGAAAGGAGTTAATTTTGGCCAAAACCCTAAGTATAGGATTGACAAGCTTACCCTTTCGATCAGATCCCTTGCCTCTGGGCTCACAGATTTTGGGACCGTCATCTCTCCTCTTGCTATCCTTCTCTGTGTCATGACTGGTGTGTCCTCGAACGGCGCCTCTCCTACCAAGAACTCATAGGTCAGAACACCAAGACTCCACAGATCGACCTTCTCGTTGTAAAAGTTTTCCTGGCTTCCAGGCTTGATCATCTCTGGAGGCAGATAGTCCAGAGTACCGCACATTGTGTTTCTCCGATTGTTTGGTGCATGGACGCTCCATCCGAAATCCGATATTTTGATCTCCCCGTGGATTCCCACCAGTATGTTTTCAGGCTTGATGTCTCGGTGCATGACATGCTTCTTGTGAAGATACTTCAGCGCGGCAGCCATTTGTGCAATATATTGCGCTGCTTTCCACTCGGGGAACTTGTTCTCCTTTCGTAGATGTTTGTACAGCTCTCCTTTACCGGCAAATTCGAGGATCAGGAACACTCTCTTGCTGTCGTGGAAATGGCCGTAGAAGCGCAGGATGTTTGGGTGTCGCAGGTTGCTGTGAATCTCGATTTCTCGCCGCACTTGCTTCTCGACCTTGCCTTGCTGCAGCTCGCTCTTGTGGAGGACTTTCAGTGCGCAAACGAATCCAGTCGAGCGCTCTTTAGCCAGGTACACTCGTCCAAACTTGCCCTTTCCTAGAGGCTTCCCTATCTCGAACATCCCAAGATGGAATTTCTTGGGCTGGGGTTTATCGGATATAGGTGGATTGGACAGGCGCTGTAAAGTACTCTCATCCGAGCTTCGGCCAGAGGAGATGCTGGTGCCTTTGTAGGTTGGCGATGATGGTGGTGGTAGTTTCGAGTCGCGCCATTGAGAAGCTTGAGACGCTACGTTGACCGATGTGATTGTTGCTGTCTTTGCGTTGGCTTCGTTGTTGTTTTGGAGGGCGATCTTCAGCAGGTTGGAGCGATTGGGGTTTGAAGTCAATTGGGTGGTTGAGCCTAGACCTGATATTGACATTGCGGTTGATAGAGAGCCCTAGAACTATGAGCATATTTATGCCCTAACATTAGGGAGTCATACCTTTGACTTGTGAAATACGGGGCCGCCATTGAGTGGTTCATTCTCGTCGTTGACGGACATTTGCTCAAAGCGAGACTCGATCGTTCTGATAGCCATGATGATAGACACTTATGGATTTTGACCAAGGCGCTGCACCTGCGGTCTTTGTCGAATGCGAGTTCGTACTGTCTACAAAAGCGAGATTCTCGGCTCAATCAGTAATTCAAACAGATGGCTTTGGCGTGGCAACCAGCGCCAAGCCTTGATTGCGGAACACATTGCGTGCATCTCGCGCGACCATGTGACGAAACATTTGACAGCTTGAAGCCAAGCTTCGAAATGGCAGTCAACGGTCGCGCGGATGCGGCTGCGCACTACCCTTCTGCAGCTGACGCTGGCAACTCAATTTCACAGCAAGGCTTCAAGATAATTACACGAAAGTTACCAATATTGAAAGCTGAACCAATTGAGCAAATGACAGCTAGCCTGGGTATCGCACCTCCGGAGATGATATTTGGAGACAATATGGTATCGATTGAACACGCGTCTGGATGGGGGATCAACTTCAACACATATGACGCGCTGGATCGAGTGGATAAAACAGGTGGATCAATGCTTCAGGTCGCGCATTCGAGAGAGTGGCAGAGTACCCGGTACGGCGGACGATATATGCCTTGAAACACTACATGCTGAGTAAGAGTAGGGAGAAGAAGCATGAGGGGATCACAGAAGTGGTGAAGCCATTCGATTGGTCTTATAGCTCGGACTACAAGGGTACAATGAGAACGAGTTCGCCAGGATTCGAGCCTTCAACAAAGCCAATACCTCTTGAGCTGCTCAAACGACCTGATCCGATATTGTTCTTCGACGAGGTCATGTTATACGAAGACGAGATGGCAGACAATGGAATCACTCTTTTCTCTTGCAAGATCAGAGTCATGCCACAGCGACTGCTATTGCTCTGCCGCTTTTTTATGCGTCTGGATGGTGTACTTCTGAGGATAAGGGATACTAGGATATACGTCGAGTTTGGGACAGGCGAGGTGATCAGGGAATACGCCGCGAAAGAAGAGAAGTACGAGGTGGTCAGGCAGGTCAGAAGCATCATCACTAAAAGGTGGTTTGGTAGAACTATCACTAACGCGAACCAGAAACTTGCTTCGAGAGGACAAGACGTGCCAGCACAGCTGCGGGATCCGAATAATTTGAACGATCTTCTCCCAATCGTAAACAAGTCACTGGAGCGTCTTGTTGTCGGATAGTGGCAGCAGACTTGAAGCATTGCAGGCCACACGGAGTGTCAAGTGGGATTAGCATTTCTAAGGCATCCCTGACGCTCTCTGCATGAGTAGCATGCGCAAAGCTCATGATTCAGAAACGGACACAGGCCGAAGAACGATTTGCGAGCCCAAAATTCCAAATTTGACTTGCCAAACCACAATAGAGAGGACATAGGTTTCTCATGATACCACCGAGTTCTGCTACAAATATTTGCAGGCATCGAGTGCACGTTTGACCTCATTCTGAGACTACACCCACATCAGCTCCAATGCTGCACATAGCTGCAGGACAGGGATGAAGAGCCTAACCGGGCCATTGGGTCCTGCAATTAGAATACTGATTTGTAGTGTTCTAGCCCTGTGGGGTTATCACTCGGCGATCGAGTTCACACATCCTTTTCAGTATTTCCCGTGGTCTAGCAATTTCTAATTGAGGTATCAAAATCGATTGACTGCTGCCATGTTGCCATTTGTCGGAGCTTTGACTTCACGTTCTTCATACCAACCTGTCGATTCTGAGCCGCCGCTCAATAAGTAGGAGCTGACGACTGCAACGGATCTGTACGCCTAGCTCGTATTTGTAGCAAACAGAGTGCTGACGCCATCTTCGACCTAGCCAGACTACTATAGAAGCTGATACCATATCTATGCGCTCCATTAATCCACCCATTTTGCGACTTTCTCGTCCCCGTTCTATTACTGAACCATCGCTTCCAATGTCAGAACCTATAGTATACAACGTCCCAGCCCGATCTGTCACAGCACCGTTGCTCGGACAAGCACAGCTTGAGGCCGCTGCAGCCGAACAAGATGATTGGCTCGTTTCAGGCAAGGGTACTCAGAGCCTGGGGAACTTCCAAGGCTGGCGTCTGGGAGTCGCTCTCTGTGCTATCGCGAGTGGCCTAGTTCTTCTCGTCAACCTCACATTGACGGTATGGGCGAGCTTGAGATACGGTCTACGAGAAGGTTTCGGGACAATTCAGCACGGACACTGCAAAGAAACAAAGAGTCTAAGTCTATGGCTTCATGTCGTTATCAACGGACTCAGCACCACATTGTTGAGCGCAAACAACTACACAATGCAGTGCCTTGCCTTACCTACCCGAGACGAAATCGACAACGCTCATCGTCGCAATATCTGTTTAGATATCGGAGTTCCAAGTGTACGCAATATAAGCAAGATATCCCGGAATACGCTTATACTTTGGGGGGGGGCTATTTCTTTCGAGCGTCCCGCTACATTTACTGTATAACAGTGCGGTATTCTCAACATTGGCTGCACAAAGAATACGGAGTTTTTGCCACTACTTTGGAATTGATGAGTAGGACTGATCTTGATTGGTCATTGCCAGTGAACACATCAAACGGACTTGCCCTGACTCTTCAGCATGTCCGAAATGCGTCTGCTTGGGACGTACTCGAGAACGAAGAGTGCATCGAAGCATATGCCCAGCGAATCGTGTCGGCTCGAGGAGATCTATTGGCTATGTCTTCTGATGTTAACACAACCGAGCTTTTGCTGGAGATGGCTAATACCTATGGTAATGCATCTTACTCTTCAATTTCCGCACAGGCATACAATTGGATTCGCTACGACTACCAAGACGACAGGCCGGTAAATTACTCGCTAATCTGGTGCGACCCCAACATCATAATAGAGCGGCATCAAGCCATAAGTTGGGCGATCACCGATAAAAGTAATATCTATCCCGTTGACAGATGCCTTAGTCAGCCGGTGGAGAAACGTTGCATCTTCTCCGTCTTCTCCTCGGGTCGTTTTGAAACATCGGCAACTTAATACTGACATGAAATCAGCGGCGCATCAACCCTCCTGGCCGTATCCCTCGTCCACCTTTCGGGACCATCTACCAGCGACAGCCTGTGCCAAATGTGGAAACAAGATTACGGCGCACTCACGTCTGATTCGCTCATTGCAGTGAACCTTCCCGGTCCGAATGGCATCCTGCTCATAGATCTTGCCGCTAACAGTCCACAAGCAGTATTGTCATTCCTAGTCCTCACTCGGAACGGGGTTTTCACTTGCATGCTCCTGGCTGAAGAATACAATGGCGACGCATTCAAACAAAAAGCGCTTCGAGTCACAAGGCCCACCGGTCTTCAAAGATGAACCTATCGACTACAGTTACCGTATGGATTCGGCATCAATCTTATTACTAGCGTCAGGCGTGCTCCATTGGCTTGTCTCGCAGAGCTTGGTCCTCGCTCGCGTCTCCGTGTTCGATGAAAATGGGAACGAGGATACAATGGGCTCGTCTTCCACGGTTGGATACTCGAATATAGCGGTTGTCGCGGTAATAGCTGTTGGTGGGATCTTGTTGATACTAGTCAATATCCTAGGCTTCAGGCGATTCAACATGGGAGTACCACTTGCAGGGACATGCAGTGCCGCGATCAGTGCTGCGTGTCACCGACCGGGAAACGACGTGGATGACGGTACTCAGCCAATCATGTGGAGTGCGGTCGCCAAGGAGGGTCTGGTGGGACACTGTTGATTTACTAGTCACGAGGTTTCAAAGCCTATTGCCGGGCAGTACTACATGGGCCAGTGCCTCACGGAGATTGATCAATTAGGTCTATGTGATGAGCACGAGGGAGAGATTTGAGCGGTGGGTACGATGTTTGGCTTCTACTGACAAATCATCTGTTGTAGCTAATCATTACTTGACAGCAGGAAATCATGATCGTGGTGTGCGAGGCATGGACGTGAACGTTTGAAATGCGACTACGTCACATGGCGAACTTGCCAGATCTGGGGCTACCGAGCACCAAGCGAGCTTAGTGTTTGCAGGGCGTCCTGCTACAGATCGCGCATAAGTGTATAATATCTAGCTCACTCAATCTACGTGATAAAGTCTTGACTATACCAAGAGATTTCTTACCTAGGACCGTAGGCAGTACGCTGACTCTTTCCCACAAGGGCAGTGGTGATTTAAGTCTTGTACCTCCGTAGCTTCTGATATAGTAAAGGATAGAAACCTAGCAAACGACCTCGGCAAGGGAGAGAATGTCTAATCTGAATAGGACGGCTATCCCTACTTGAACTTACAAATATTATGGGTCCAACTTCGAGCGCGACAGACTGCTGGATAGTGGCAATGAATTTCACTGCTTTCCATTGTTGTTGTGTGATCTCGCTTCGGCTTAGCGTCTTTCATCCCGTGCTATCTGATCTAGATAGGACCTCTATTCCTAGTTGAGCTTTATGACGGCAACTACTTGATCTTCTTGAATTCAGTAAACAACAATCCCACAGATCCAAGCAAAGAAGAGCGAGTGACGAGTCAATCTCTTCCAATGGCTCCAGCTTTGGTCTGTACAGCATGTCGCCAAGTTCTACGACAGCAATTGCGACAACTTCGACATGCACAAAACCCTTACCAGTTAAGGACAACCTACATCAGATCTCCAAACACAATCCGACCCTTTTCCATAACGCGATCCCCCTCAGCAGCCCAACCCTTCACTAAGTCCGTCGAGCCCAAGATAGGAGATGTGCCCCAGGAAGCACAAGCAATCCCCGACAGCACTACCAAATCGATTGCGAAAGAGCTTCGCAAACGAGCCAGTTCAATAACAGAGACATACGTAGCGTACGGTGTCTGCGAGAATCTGGTCAAAGAATGTGCTCGTCAGGCAGATTACACGATTCCGCAAGCTCATGAGAAAAACGTACCGGTTCCTAAGACTAAGGATGGTGAGGACCTGGGTGTTGGCACGGGATGGTGGTATGAGAGTAAGTTTACTCAGCCAATTAAGACGAGGTCCAGCAAGTAGAAAATGTAACAGCAGGCTGACTTATTCTGGCAGCACTCGGCCTCACCCCAACCTTCAATACCTGGGCCCAAATTACTTACCTCCACATGTACCTTTTGACTGTCCGGCTGCGCTGCTTCCCTCCTGCTGATGCACCTATATGGCATCAGCATCTTCTCGATCACTTCTTCTACACTGCTGAAGATCGCATGGTCACCACGCACAACATTGCGGCGCGGTCGACTCGAAACAAATACCTGAAAGACCTTTTCGTACAATGGCGAGGGCTGATGGCAGGGTATGATGAGGGATTGGTGAAGGGTGATGCGGTGCTGGCCACAGCGGTGTGGAGAAATGTCTTCAAGGGAGCTAAGGACGTAGACTTTAGGGGCGTGGCTGAGATCGTCAGCTACATCCGGGGTGTGCTAAAGGGCTTGGACGAGATGTCTGACGAAAGCGTTGCGGGTGGAGAGGTCGTATTTGGGAATCCAGGGACTGAAAGAGATGGCATACTGGTGAAAAGCAAAATGATGGATGCACCCGGGCAATTGGCTGGTGGAACAGCGGCGGCAGGACGGAGAGCGAAGGCCGCATAACGAACGGGTGCTGGTAATTTGAAGATATATAGCTCTATGGGCACCCCTAGAGCTTCCTGATCGCTCGGATCCTTTCGACGTGGCATTGAGCTTGGAACGTTCATGTATATATTATTCGAAAATATATACATCCTTTCATTCATCCAGCTGCTCCCCAAATGCTTCTCACATAAACGGCTGAGGCGCCTCAGCACCCAACAACGGCTCAAGCCCCGGATCCCCTTTCCCCATCGCCCTCCTATATCCCTCTCTCTCACCCACCCTCTCCAACCACCTCAGCACATGTGGATACGGCTCCAGACTATACGGCATGAATAATCTCAAAGTCGTCAAAGACACCACAGTCATGATATCCGCCGCCGTGAACTCTTTCCCCGCTAAACACTCATTTTCTTTTAATCGATCGTCAAGGAGCTTGACCGCATGTTCTCGCCTCCCAACACAGGCTTGCATGATTGGATTCTCGGCTGGAACCTTGGCCATGCGCATGAACATGTTGCGTGATGTGCTGAGTTGAAGGGTGCCGTTGGCGAAGTGCAGCCAGTAGAGGTAGTCTGCGTAATTACTCGCGTCCGGACCTATCACGAGTCTTCCTTTCCCATGTTTGGTGAGGATGTACTCAACAATGGCGCCTGACTCGGCTAGAGTGATGTCTCCATCTGTGATTATGGGGGCCGTCTCCAGTGGATGGATAGCCTTGAGTACGGGCGGGGCGAGGAGGGGAGAGCGGGGGTAAAGTTTTAATTTATAGTCGAGGTGCAGCTCTTCGCAGAGCCAGACGATGCGTTCGGATTGGGAGCGGTTGAGCTGGGGGTGTCAGTGTTTTGCTGCAGAAGAAGATGGGATAGAAGGAGGAAGAATTATAGACGGCAGCACCGTTGTGAGCCAGTGAAGGAAGCAGGAAGGCACCGCTCCGAGGAACGTACGTGGTGCACTGTGAGGACCATCTTGAGAAGATGCGCTTTCTTATGAACGAAGAAATGACCTCGAATTTTCGAAAATGAGAAGAAACAACATAAGCAGAGTGACATAACCCCCCACCCCACCAAAGGGCCCCGCCAGCGCCGGACCTAGAAGGGGTCGCGCCCTAACCGTCCAAACTCCTTATCCAGTAGAATGGGGGCACTGTTCCTAGCACTAGTACTCCCCTTACCCCTAGACGTGCCATTGGTGTTGTTCTTTCATCCGTCCACTCGTAGGGCTGAAGCCCGTAGACCCCGAAAGAGCACCCTAGAATGCGCTACTCAGCCGACAAGAACATCTCATCCCCTGAAGATCACGGCTCGGTCACCGGACTGCGGGTTTCAGGACGCCTTCTAAAGCCCCCGGCTCTACGGATCCCCTGAGGAGACTCACTCCAGGCGCATGTATGACATTATATCACGCGATCTTCATTGGATTTTTCTCTTCATGTGAAAAGCATTATTTATTTAGAGGCAAGTCCAAGTCATGCTGCATGACAATTGATGTTTTCAAAGTGTCCCGCAGCTAAAAGCCATGGTTATTGATTGTGTCCGCGCAGTTCAGTGTGCAAGCTACGTTGCCTGTTGCCTGTTGCCTGTTGCCTGCTGTTTGAACCATGTTATCACGTCTGACAGTATCCTCTCTAGACGTCCTCCAAGGATTCGAATACTTAGCGACTCCAGGACTTGCCCACATGTCATCCTAGAGATCCCTAGCCATCATCCTTGACAGCCTCTCGTCTTAAACATATGGCTCAAGGTGTGTTCGACTGAGTAAACGATCCCGTACTGCCTTCGCCTATCGCTGCCGCTCCGCCATCATCCATGGCCCGTACTGTTTCCAGCACGACTTCTGTACACTATTAGCCGTACCATAGGTGCAATGATGCTGATCCCTCAATGTAATCGTCGTAGCCCTCAATGGCAACGCTTCAAGAACCAGCAAGAGCTTTGTGACTTCATCCTGTCCACCATCCTCTATCTTCCGGGCAAAAGGTGGCTTCCGATCCAGACCCTGCTCGACATCTATGTGAACAAATTGTAAGTTCTTCATCGCCTGTGTGACAGTTTGAGGAGAGCCTTGCCACGCGTCGAGGTCAGATGTATGGCGAAGACGCTCTATAAAAGAGACAAGGAGATCCCTGTCCTTAGGCCACCTGATATCGGTCTGAAGGCGGAGATGTCGAATACTGCCAATATACGGAACGGTTTTCATGAACTTGTCGAGAACCTCGCATCTGGTGAATGAGAACGCAATACATTCCTCCGGAACAGTCTCGCATCAGTATAGACTTGATGGCACATACGAAGCCAAGAGATGTCGAGCTGAATAAAGAAGAAACCCGAAGATTGCCGCGAATGGATGCTCGGCAACGCAGTCTCTAAAGGGTGTCTGTTTCGACTCATTGCGCCATGTTGCTGATGGAGAATCGAAGACAATTTGCTCCATCTCCTCCGACACCGGCTTGTGGCAGAGTGTATGATGCCGCTGATGGGCTTGTATGATGCCGCTGATGGGCTTTGATGCTGTGATGTGGATGGTCATCATTGTTGTGGATCGCATATGGCCTATCGTTCTGGTAGATATGGACGGTCTATTCCCACAGACGGTTTTGTGTATGATGGCCTTGATCTCAAGAGGGAGTCTGAGGAAGGGCGAGGTTGCGTTGTGTTGGGATCGCTGCTCATCTTCGTTCTCGACGCTTTCCGTGTCGTTGCCAGTACATAGCTTCATGTTGACTCGAGGGTACTGTAGTGATTAGCTATTAGGGAGCTGTTGCCTGGGATAAAGCATTGGGAAAATCAGAGCTGGAGTTGATAGAGTGAGTCAGCGTTGTGTAGAATTGTCGTGGCAAGTGTCTAGAAAAATGATTGGACGTAATCAAGATCAAGAGCAATGACACATTCAGTGCCAAGTAGAAGGTGTGGTCCAATATCAGCACGTCACGTTTCAACACCTCTTGTTGAAGTTGGACGATCCGTACCATTAAGCACATTAATGCACGCAAACTTAGGTTGGTATGCGTCTTGGCCTTTCCATTGCCTTCGCTGCTACAAACTGTAGTCGTGATAATCCTCCAGCTAATATCAGCAAGTTTCTCACTACCATAGTGACGCCGTGCAGTGGTCAATTATTCTAATGAAGAATTCTGCGGCTTCCTGTTGGGTGTCTTCTGCTCTGACTTTAGTAAATCACCCAAGGAATCTGCTCTAGATCACATTTCACTGGCAGCCTGGCTCTTAGGCCCCTGCGAGAACGACCCAAACTGCATTATCAGAAGGATTCTCATTAAGGGACTGTCAGAGGTCAATTTGATTGCAAAAGAAGCCTGCCTGGAATCCTGCGTGGCGACAGTCATGGTCAAATCCTTTCCGTGTAAAAACCCTGTTTTCTGTCAAAGCTGAGAAACAAAGAAATTCTCGCGGAATCACAATTCTGTATTGCGCCTTGTACATATAAATCGCAACTGCGACGTTAGGAAAATGTAACTTCTCAGCTCTGACAGCGGGAAGGCTCACTAGCTGCGCATGGGCTGAAGAACAACCCACCAGTTATACTCAGCCGCAGCAGGTGATCTGATTAGGCTCGAACACCATGTCCGCGGAATTTCCTGTAGAAGCATGTGGTATGAACGCCATCGCCTGGTTGCCTTGAAAGACTGGCAGGAGGGGCAGTGTTGACGTTGAGGCATTGGGCCACGCCCCCAGAACGATTGATGGGCAGCAGGCTTTTGCGCAAGGGCCAGCCTGACGCTGGGGCCATGGGATGGGGAGATCTTCAGGATTCGTGACAACTTGAGTTATTCGGCGTGCGAAAAGGATGGAATCGTGCTGTTTCATAGACCGCACATAGCCGTGGTACAAGAATAGTTGCGGCGTGAGTGATTGTAAATGCGAGGATCGCGCAGCGAGTTTCATCACCCCTTCAGACCGACTTCGGCGAATTCAGGGGGGGTTCCGGAAAGCAGCAATTGGTCAGACTGGCCAGCCACTCGTATGACGAAACAAAAAGCGCCTCAGAATGCCGCAGAGAGCCTCTCCAATATTCTAAAGAGGGAGCTGGCATCGTCTTTGTAGAGAGGAAGGATCCAACGAGGCTTGGCCAAGCGCCCTAGCCACCGCTTCGCCTCCGCACTAGCCGGGCACTTTACTGGTTACGGTCAGCTGCGCATCATTCGCTCACAAGACGAAGTCATTGGGCCTTTGTTCTCTAGTATAGCTATAAAGAGTTCATAACCCCACGGACTTGTCTGAAGCCTCACGTTCTGTCTTCTCGTACCAAGCCGATCAGAAGCACGTATCATTTTCATCAAGTATCTCAACGGCATAACAACGGTTATGTTGGCTTAGCCATATGTCTCCCCAAGAACAGCAGCTGCGAAAATCACATCAGTTCGCCTGGAAGAAACGGAAAAAGTAGCGCACAATTCAAAAACTTTGCGAAGCCAAACCCAGTGTCAGATGTGCAGGATCGAAATCTTCGATATCGTTTATCCCAATGGTTTTCGTCAAAGAGGAGAGCGGTTGGTCGAATGCTGCGCTTATGGAACCCCTTACCGCCCATGCAGAAACGTTCGATATGTGAACACATTCCAGGAACGTCCAGCTTCAGTCGCTGAGCTGCGCGCGACCGGTGCTGCACCGAGGACCGAAACCATCACCCCTGGAGGTCCCGAACGTTCAGCCTCGCGCCCAGGCAGCAGTGAAAAAGAAAAGGGTGTGCTCGGTGTCTTCAAGAAATGGAAACGGTCGTCGTGGGGAAAGAAAGGAAAGGCCGATGGTACTAAGATGGCTTTCGTGCGTCCGGCGTCGGGGGATCGTGGCCCTCGACAACCTAATATCGATTATCCGCTACCTCAAAACCCTCCACCAAGGGCACCGTCACCGCCAAGGAGACAGCAAGGACCCGCATCGCCACAGATTATTCCTATTAGACCTTCTCGTGAGAGGCAGCGAGAGCGAGAGCGAGAGCGTGGTCGTCCTCGCGAGCCGGAGCGAAGCACCAGGAGAAGACGATCACCACGGCCAACTGTCCTCCACCAGTCTAGCAGCCAGGATGAAACACCTTCACCACCATCAGCAACTCGTGAACACCGAAGGCCCCGAAGCCTATCCCCAAACACTAAGTATAAGTTGGAGAAGCAGAAGATGCAAAGGGATAGAGAGCAGCGTCAATACGCAGAAAGGGCCGCGCAAGAGCAACAAGCAGCTCAGCGACGAGCCGAAAGGCTGGCAGAGTTTCAGCGCCTAGAAGCAGAGAATTTAAGGCAGGAACGCTTAGAATTTGAAGAAAGAAAGCGCATCGAATCAGCTGAGAGGGCTAGGAGACGACGCGAAAGAGAGGAACACGAAAGAGAGCAGGCAAGGAGTCGTCAAGAGTTAGCAGACGCGCAAAGGATGGCTGCTGCGAGAGATAGAGAACGGCGACTTCGAGAGCAGGAAGAACAGGACCGGCTTGACCGGGTTCGCAGGGCGAATTTACCCCCCGGACCTCGACACCCTCCCGCCGTGCATTATCAAGAAGACATCGATGATCGAGGCGCACGATACATACGAGAGGCAATCAGGTTAGCGAACTTAAGACAATTCGACAGACGCTCGCCGCCAAGTGCTGGTAGGCGAGACGGACATAGTGGGGAGGGTTTGGGAAGACACAATTCAACCGGTGGTATTCATCGGAGAGGGTATGGAGGAGACCGTCCATGGAATTCGCGTTGATCCTTGGTTGACCTGGGCTGTTGCTCGTTGTGTCCGCGTTTCTGGTTGATCACACTGTATATTTCGCATATAGACACTAGATCGCGTGTTTTTGATGATATCCACCCCCTCAAAATTGAACTAGGACTATCCCTTGCATCGAAGCTGAAATGTGACTCCAATTGTGCGAGACATTGTAAGGCTTCCATGGGACGCGTTTGGACTAGCGAGCTTGAAAGGTGTCAGTGGGAGATGCTGCTCATTAGGTTTCAAAGCATGGTTCGTGATATACCCACAGGTCTAGAGTCTTTGGTCTATTCAATTGCGTTCACCCAATAGATAGACGAGGCTGTGTAAGAAGGTTGTAAGCTGGAGGAATAAAATTGTCCCACCATAGGAAAGCCTCGTAGGGCTGTTCCTGGGCGGATTTTCTGGCCCGGGCTACTTTACGGCAGCCCATTAACGCGTACATATTTAGCGGTTGCGAGACTATTGCGATTTCTTGGCATAAAAGATCCATGCCATACACAACTGATCCAAAGTTTGAACGTAGTAATTTTATCTTTATTGATTACATTGTACGTATAAATAGAGAGATAAATACTACTATTATAGAGCCGTTAAGTATATAAGAATTATTTCAGAAATAATCAAATAATAAGTGATGAAAGAATTCGTACACTCGATTACGAAACTTCGAAAGAATCTCGTTAAATTTCTAGCTTAATGAATATAGCCCGTACTAAAAACTATCGTATAAAAAGACTTATAGACGTTAGTATTGCGATTCCAAGACTTCTTTAATAAACCCGATAAATGGAGATTTCGCTGAGATAATAGGTTTGAACCTTTGGATCAGGTGTGTATTGCATTGCCAAGAAGTCGCAACACTTTTGCAACTGCTAAATGTGCCAGTTGCCTGTCAACCCCGCCGGAACCATCAACCTGGATCCATTAGTCCTGCACACTGCACACATACTTCGTCGATAGACCAATCTTGACCGAGACCAAGAGAAGAATTTCACGTCCAAATATGGACACCTGCATGTTGAGGACAACAGTACGCAGGAATGATGGCTTACGAACTGCCTCACAAGGCCTAGCTACCAATCGAATGTGCAAGAACGCATTGCTGCTATGTGGAGGCCTTCGCCGAGAGAAACGTGGCCCAATGGCTGCCTACATCGCCAACAATAATTTTGTGCACGTCCTAGATTCATGGTGATCCAGAGCCAATCTCAAGAGACTTGTCTCTATCGCGACAATGATACGTCAAGCTGTCGTAGCATCAAGTGCTCTGTCGTTCACGCATCAGGCAGTAAAATCTAGGCAGCTGCCACGTCCTCTTTCGACACGTGCGAAAGGGGATGAAAGGTCGCCAGCGGAGCAATGGCTCGAATCCTTGAAGTGGAACTCAGAAACTGTACCTTCAGCCATCACGGAGTTCAAGTTCAGTCGATCTTCTGGTGCCGGTGGGCAAAACGTTAACAAGTATGACTCCTCCACCGCAGATGCTCGCCGAGAATACGTCTGACGGTTGTGGAGTATAGGGTTAACACGAAGGCCACTGGCTATACACCCCTTGAAGCTCTAAAACAACTAGCGCCACCAGACATCCGGCGGGAGATTGCAGAGAAGCTCAAGTGTCACAAATATTACGCCTCTGGATCAAATGCGATGGTGATTCACTCGGAAGAGCATCGGAGTCAGAACGACAACCGTAGGAAAGTCATCCAAAAGCGCAATAACGTGCTCCTAGAAATAGTAGTCGATATTGTTTCGAAGCAAGCTCATAAAGGGCCTCCCAAACATTTGTGAGTATAGTCGAGCAATTGCTGTTGTGGACACGGCCCCTAAAGCGCACTCCCAGACCGAAGCCACCCCCTCTCAAATTGAATACTCGTGAAGCACGTATGCGCTTCATGGCACAGAAAAGTCAAAAGAAGAAGGAGAAGGCCTTAGCAGCTGTAGAGCAACGGAGACGCGAAGCAGAAGAGCTCAAGGAAAGGGGTCGGAAAGGCAAAAAATGATATTTTAAGAAAGCATGCTAAGTCAACGATGGGGAAGCATGCATCATGACGCTACGTGGCCAGAATCTTTGTTGTTTTGATGCTATTACCGCAAGCTTCTCTTATTTCGGGGGTCTCAAAGTCCCATGAGAAGCTTCGACTCTCAGTATCCTCATGAGGCTTCGGATTTTGGTGCAGTTCCATGAATAATGGATTGGCAAAACTTTTCGTCTGTATCCAATCACTTGGATGGCTCGTCAATTTTCACCAGTTTCTGAACGCGAATTGGGCATATCTAGCAGCTGCGGACTTTTGCCCCCCCACCCTTCCATACCCCCTTTCCCAAATTTATTTTCCTCATCTTGCAGATGTCCCGGGAGGTCTAGACAGATCTTAACCCCAGCTTCCCATCCCTAATCCAAGAACAGGAACAAAGAAGCTTCCCCGAATGGCTCTCGCTCAAAATCTTTTCTCACTGACTTAAGGCGGACTGGTTACCAGCGTTCCGATCCGCTAGCAGAGAACGGGCATGCTGTGCTCAGTCTCTACCTACATGGAGGAACTTCCTACACTTAGCGCAGAGGATGGCAGCAAAGTTTCGTCGGTTGTCGGTCTCCACTGGAAGGGCCATACTTTCGTATCGGGCACTGTCGTTGTACGGAGTATCGCGACCCTACTCGTTCTAGTCTATGGCCCACGACAACAATGCGCGTGAAGATGTCGCAGCGGTCAAAAAAATGCTCGACGATATGAATAATAACATCGAAGTTATACCTAGCAGTGTGATGAAAGTTCTCATGGTCACAATCTTCTTCATCTGGGGGTACGAAGAAGTCCGTCAGCCAAGCTTTATTTTTAAGACAGGACTCTAAATCAACGGTGTGCAGAAGTGCCTCAAAGGCGATGACACAGATTTCGATTCACCCACTCTACAAGCGCATACCTCAAGAGGTAGTTGAAGCAGTCAAAGGTCACCGGTACTATTCAGTCAATTCAAGCGCAATACTCATCCAATCCGACAGAACACCACGTCAAAATCAAAATAGAGACGACTGCTGGGAGATGTTTTCAGAGATGCTTCAAGAAGTAGGAACTTAGATCATCAGGCAAGCTTCGAGTAATGTTCCTGCTCAATGGTGAGTCAAAATCAGTAAGGTAGCTTCTTTTCATCTCGGTTCATTCTGACCTTTGTAGCGGTTCTCGTGAGGGCCGGGGTAATAACAAGAGATCCGATCACGAAGATCACACTTTCATAACCAAATGCAAGGCCGAGAAGAGGAAGGAAAAGGCCGGGGCAGTCTTGGAGGCTGGTCAGGCTCGAGCAAGAGAAAAGAAAGAAAACACGAAACCTGGAGGTAAGAATTGATATGAGTAATTTGCTTCTTGACAACGAGACAAGCGGAACGCGGAGTAGAGGATAATCATATGGCTCCAGCGTTACGATTAATTTTGAGCGAGACTACTGTCGTATATAGCACGGTGAGCGAACCCTCGCTATGGCCCTGGAATTGCTCGATCCTATCAAAACCGCCCAGTATCATCCGAAATATTGTACTGCTATTTTGCAAAACACTGTCCCTCCAAATACCCCTTTGTGCTGATCATTTAGCCGCATCTTTCTTGTAATTCACACGACTGAGGTCGTAATGCATCTGTTTCTGCAAGTGGCCTAAAGGAGTTTCGGCTTGCGTCCGACGGCCCCACCTTCCATTCCTATCCCATGTATACAGGGTATGATGTCTAGACTGCAGCTTGGCCTGTCCAGCTCAGGCTCATTAGCCTGAACCGGATGCCTTATAAGCTGCCCATCAAGGAGTGATTAGACCTCAGCATCTATGATTCATCATAAGGAACTTCTTTCAGAGCAGAGTTGAGTTTGGTGAGAGGGTCAAATGCTACAATAATTCGCCAACCTGTCCACACCCCTGGTGCCTTTTCCATTACGAAGCAACTTCCCCAATCTGTTGTCAATTCGCTTGAAGCATGACCTCCACAGCACCGGACATGTCGCATCTACAACAAGGAAATTCCTGGAAACTTTAAGGGAAGATGCAGACACCGTAATATTCCCCAAGATCACGCAAACCAGGACATCAGGTGGCCATGGTAAACGAGATGCTGCCAAGTGAGTCCAGGGTTTCAGTAATGCGGTAGTTGGCTGATCTATCCGATGTAGGACCACCTCGCATACGCCAATCGATGCTCTGCAGGAATCAGGTCCAAAGACATGTAGCCGTCGACATGACTGAAAAGATCGTAGAGAAGCTGAAGGCTTCCTCTCACCACAAGCTGGCGTCTGAGTCTTTGGTCTTTCAAACGGCTGGGTACCGCGAATCCTCGAAAAGCCAGCGAGATTGCGTGAAAAGGGTTCGCGAATTGCTCTAAGGACACCGTGACTGGGGTAATTGCAGAGGAGGTAGCGCCACGGGGCCAAATACCGCAATCGTTAGATCCCCTCCCCCAAACCGAACGCTTCGAGAAGCAAGAAACCAATCTAGCCGTCCTCACTGCGATGCTTGGTCAACTGACATATCCGGCATAGCAGGAAGAGAAAATTGGGCAAGCTGTCAGGTTTCGATCTAGTCAAAGCGTTGACTAAGCAAAGCAATGACTCTAAGAAAGCCAAGAATAGGGGAGCTCATGAAGCCCGTATTGCGAAAAGGAAAAGGGAAAAGGGAAAAACAACGAAGTCGAACCCGTTGGCGAAAGTAACACAATATATTCATTATTCACGTACAACTTGCTGTATTGCAATCTGACCCGTACTTGACGTGGGAGCGGTAAGCTATCATCGCGATGAAGATGCCCATTGGGATCGAGAGCAGGATGTCGTACACACGGTGAATCTTTACAGCATAGGGAGGAAAGAGTCAGCGAGGCTGGTCAGATATAATAGGAATACGTCTACCATGAACTGAAATAGCATTAAATGGTGTCAAATAAAGATCATCCATGGGTAAGGTACCATGAAAGTGTGCGCCCATTTTGGACTGACATCGAAATCAATGGTGCTAAAAACAACATCGAACAGGGATAAAGTATCATCAACAATACATGCATCTTAAATTGACAACGTCAAAGCAGCATACTACACATGGAGAAGGTACCATCGAAATGCTTGCATTTTGAGTCGACGTCGCATCCACCGGGCAAAATAAGACCATCCATGGGTAAGGTATCACAAAAATGGATACATCCTTCAGTGGTCTGAATGCTTCACAAGCTATACTCTCAACATCTCATATCAACTTTCTGTGCAAACCAGCAGCGTACGAGATGTGCAATATCGCCAAAAATCCACACCAGCAGAGAACACCCATCGCATTCCACGCACGGCCTGCATCCCCCTTCTCGACTATTGCAAGTATCGAGCTGATTGGCTCGTGGGGTGGGGGGATCTTGTGGGTGGACGAAGGTGTTGGTCGGGTTGGCTTGCCGGCAGCTGTTGGGGTCGGGACAGCGTCAGGGTTCGGAGGTATCTCATCAAACTCGAGCATTGCAAGCTGAATCTGATATACGCCGCTCTCCGTTCCTGCAACCTTCTAGTACCTCTATTAGCATACATTCACCCTATAAATAAGTAGTTAATACTTACCTGCTCCGTCCAACTGAGTAGCAGATTCTTCCCGTCACCTCCAGCACTTGACTGTGGTATGGGGCCGTACCAGTCATTGATTCGTTTTTTTGAAGGTGTATTGTCGGGGTATAACGATTGAGGGAAATACTGCGTATTGAAAAATTCTGGATGGGCCATTCCTGCGTAATTGAAGCCGCCTAGGCCAGGCGTTGATGTGTACAGCTTCTGTTCCGTGGACCAGGAGTACCTGATCAACGCCTCCACGTCCTCTGATTCGATCCCATTGCCGTTCTTCCCACCCGCAGTCCATGTGGTGTCGTTTCCCAGCGGATCATCGAGCTGAAGGTATCGTATATAGAAGGTCGAATCAACTATCTTGTTAAAGTAAACCATGAGGAAAGTGTTGAAGTATGGGCTGTAAAAGATGCTGCCGGAAGAGAAGGTGCCGGGCAGATAGATTTGAGCGCTGTCAACGACGTTTGGATTTGGTGGAGTGGTCGAGAAATTTTGGCCTTGAGGACTCCAGAACGTATACTTGGCGAAGTCTGTCAAGTCATCAATACCGACTCGAGCGAGTTGAAGGCCTGCGTTGGTCATGCCCAGCAGGTAGACGTCCCTATCACCGTCATCTCGATCCGTAGCACTGTCTGTACTCTTGTAACCGAGTAACGTAGAGAATCCTCCGAAAGCGACCTCAGTCCCAGGGATGATGAGGTCTCCTTGGCGAATGGCGATAGGTCTAGAACTCGGTGCTGTTATTGTGATCAAGGTCATACCCCGCGGCTGGTACTCTTTCGATGGATCTTGTGGCTTGTAATCAACGTAGACTAGAGGCGCGTAAAGGAACGCTTGTGTAGTGCTGATGGGAGTTGGAGAGGTTCCTGGCCCTGTGATTTATCGACCATCAGTGTCAGACACTCAGGAGACCAGGACCGTCAGAGTGTGAGGCTCACAAATTGCCACTCGCTCTTTGCCATTCATATGCTGATTGAAGTCCAACTCGTCAGGCTGGAAAGGTATCCAGCCCCCAGTACCGACAGTGGTTCCAGCAAGGACCGCCGTCTTTGGGCTGCCATTCTTGTCCTTTCCCAAATTGACTACTCCAAAATCAGTGACCGTGGACACATTGCCGTTGTTGTTGGTTTGATAAGCTGCCGTGTTGGATACGAAAGAGAGCTGATCGCCCTCCAAATCCATGCACTCTGTGTCGTCGTAAAGCCAGACTATGTTGCCATTGATCAATACTGAGTAGCCACCGTCTCGCGAGACATCGGTGACATCTGGGCTAAGCTGTGGACCTAATGTGGTGACAGTCTTGACAATGACGGGATTCCATGCTTGTACAAATGGGCTCAAGGCAATGCAAAGTGTTAGGAGAGGTGCTATAACTCGAGACATCTTATTCCGTGGAGTTTCTTTCAGGATCGAGAGATTTTGTTGTTCAGGGTCGTGGAAGCGTTGAAAGCCAATTGCGGATGCGGTTGCCAAATAAATACCTTGGCCGCCGTATATCATAACGATCGCCTTGGCTTTTACTATTCACTCCACAAGAGACTAAGAGTTCAATCACTTTCAAAGTCGCCAAATCCTGCGAGGTTTTCATCACATTGTCTACGCAAACCTCCCTACTTACGCTTCACAGCACTTCTCTGATCCTCTCTGATACCAGGAAAGATCCTTCGCCTCTACACTCTTCTTGCTTGAGGACTTTCGTGAACATCGAATACTACAAAATTGGAATATTAGCATGACTTGAGAGTCAATTTCATTGAGACAGGGACCGACTCTTTCCAGGCCTACAACAACATCAATCAGAGCTTGATGTCTTCGTACATCCTTGGACTCTGCTTCAACACAACAACGTGGCATCGAGCTTCGAGATGATGTCATGTTAGGCTTAATGAAGCAGCCAGTCAGCCACTTGTCGAGACGTTGAACCTTGGAACTTGTACTCTGAGGCTGGGATGAAGGCTTCAACACGACAGTAAGGCTAATCATCACATGGAGAGGTGCCTCAAGGATTCGGGATATTGAGGAGGTCATTACGGGGTTTCTTAGCGATTCAACACCACTCCGTGCCACGAATTAGACAGTCGAGACTCTTCACCACTGGCCTCTTCTACATCTCAGGGATCTTTCGACAACCATCGCGCATGTCAAGAACCTTACAGGCGACGGCTTGGACAAACGACCCCGCAACTCCACGAGACTTCGACTTGTGACAGGCTCCTGATCATGCATGGGTCCAGGATATCGAAGTGGTGTTGAGGAAGGCAGGTCGTCAGCTGCCGAGCTTGTCACACTAGGCTTCGTGTCGCCATAACAGTTGATATATCCACTATTAGCTCACCGTTCCCGCGGATTCGCGATCATTTGACAATGTTTATCTGCTTATTACACGACCGTGTGATCGCTCTCTGCCGTGTGCTTATTCTATAAAAGTTTTGAGGTTCCCGATGCTTTACTCCGTCTTATCCACTAAATTGGGAGGTCAGTGAACGGGGTCGACGGCCAAGTATATAATCTATTCTAGGGGCCCTATTGTCCTCTCGCTCTTTCCAATCATTCCACAGATGCCGTCGAATTCCTCGCTAGCGCCGATCTCTTATGGCTCCTCCATCGTCGGATTTACAAGCTTTGCATTCACGTTCTTTACTTTTCTAAGGGTATTCTGGGAGACGATCTTGACATTGTGGTCTGCACCTAAAGAGATGAGAGCCTACATGGACCAATTGAGGTTAGAAATACACAACGAAAGATTCTACTTCCTCTCTGCCTTACGGCAGACAAAGTCAAGAAGCAGATCCGTCAAAAAGTACCATCAGGATGTCTCGCCACTAAGAATTCTCAACGCTTCCGTGAAGCGCATTCACCGTGGCTTCAATAGACTAGAAGAGCCTTTCTTGAACAATCCACCGGAAAGAACGGAAAAAGACATCGAGAGATCCACGGAGAGCGATGAAGGTACCGACTATGCACCCATGACTCTACGTCGTCGCTGGCGATGGATGAGAAGTAAGGCCAACGTCATTTCAATGGCAGACCAAGTCAACAGGATTCAAACTCAGAGGATCACTTGCGACACTAGCAACGTGCTAATGTAGGTAGCCTTACGTAAGAAAAAATCCCAAGTTGACATGGAAGTATAGGAAACTTCATTCCATGGACAAGACTATTCAGGACTTCGAGGACAGACTTTGGGACATTGAGGAGCATCTTATGGGGGCGCGGTTAGAAGATGGGAAAATTTACATCAAATGACGAAAGGATCGAGACTGGGACAAGTGAGGCGTTTCGATTATGCATTCCTGCCAGAGATATAGCGCTCTCATTTTGACAGATGTCCTCGAGATCTACCCATCAGACGGGCCTGAAGCGATCATACCAATTGTGGCCGCTGTTAAGATGGCCCTAATAACTTTCTTGGTTCAGTTTCTAAAGGGTATCCTGGGTCCAGCACCAATCAATGACCCAATCCCAGCTTGGTAAGGCTGTCTACACTTTGATAGGACTCAAGATTCTCGGCTAAATATCGGATAAATCACTGCGACTTCGTATGACCTCAAAGAATATCAAATTGGATTTCTTTGTAGCCATGTCAGGAACATAACCGCACCGGCAAAATGGCTCAGTACCAAACATGGCCGCAGGATACTTTGCATGCATTAAACTTGGTATGTGCCACCATAGCCTGGCAAAAGCAATAATTAACAGAGATGCAGGTCTGGCAGCTAGCATGGCGTCGAACAACAATTGCCTGGTTCTATGTTCCAGTCGGTTCATTATGTGTACTTTTAGCTTGCTGGGGCGTTGATAGCCTCATTGGCCTGAGCTCGGTCTCGTTCCCAGCCTCCGTTGCTCTGCTCATTGTCCTTTTCTTTGCCCTCACTTTATGCGAAACCGCTCTCGGCGATAAAAAGACGAGAAAGATAGTTCAGATCATTGACATACCTGTGAGATGCAAAGGACTCTAGGACGTGAATAGGGCAGACTCACCATTCATCAGGCTGGGTTTGCCTTGCGCTATATCAACGTCTTATTTACACCTTCATTCGGTCCGTGAACGTTTTCCGAGCCCAGGAGTCATGCTCCTTGAGCTGAGGGTCATCTTCGAGAGTTCATGGCTAAAATCATGAAGTGCTACTACCACTCAGTCCGCCCGTGAGTGGTGTCGAACTGGGCAAGATCATCGGTGTCTTCTGTAGGTCCAGATTTTCCCATCAGTGTCTCAAGCTTCTGAATATTCTCCCAGTGATCGGCTTCGTGGTCATGCTAGCGACGACAGCATACTTCGCTCGTGGACTGCAAATACTCCTCGGCAGCTCCAAACGATCCGTCATCGAAAGAGCCGAGGAGATGGGAGTCGAGGACGACGACATCCCTCTCACTCAAATGTCACGAAACCTACCAACCCTGGAAGAGGAATCGTCCACTACTCTGGCCACCGATTTATCGACCAATACATCAATCCGAGGACTCGCATATCCCTCCCGAGCTCAAGACCCCTCCCAAGTGCGAGGAACAGGTAAGGCGTTTTTCGGAGTCATCTTCCCTATTTGATACCCTTCCTGGAGGTCTCAAGACATGTTTTGGAGTGGATTCGTGAGCTCCTAACCTGAAACTACCCTAGAGACATGACTTGTCACCCGAACTTGCGCTCGGGAACTATTGCTGAATACGAGATGTGCGTAGGCGATCCACCACAATCCGAAACCCTCGGTGCCTCCGTCCCATCTCCGCCAATCCCGCAACAAGATCCTCTTCCACCAACCCGCGCCCAAAGATGGGCAGCCCTCGCCAACCACTACCTCGACACCCTCACTTATACCACGCTCTTCCTCTTCATCGGTCTCCCAATCTACTACGCTCTCGACTACGCCATGCCCGCCCACCTCACACTCTCAATCCTAACATACTTCTCCGCCCTCTCCATCCCCGCCAAATACAAATGCTTCCTCCACCCCGTCCTTGTTTCCTCCGCGTTTACAATCCTAGGAATCTGGATCCTCGCCCTCTCGCACCGCTCCACCCTCCGCGCCGCACTGACAGTCTACACGACCAAAAGCCGCTACATCCAACTCTTCAATGGGCAAGGATCCCACCTCACACCACCGGGTGCGGGCGATATCTTCGGTTCCGTACTCGACGTAAGGCATTTTTCCAAGACTATCCCTATTAGATGCTCCTCCTGGATTCTCAAGACATGATCTTCGAGTACGATTGCGGGTTCTGACCCACAAGTACTCCCGAGACATGTCTTGATCTTCAACACTCGTCTCAAAGAAGTAATGCTGAATCCTGAATGTGCCAGGTCTCGATCGTCGCTCTAGCTTTGCCAATGTTCCAATATCGCAACGAACTGAAGCGACATTTCCCCAGCATTATCCTCCCCAACATCCTCATAGCAACTGCCTCTCTCTTCGGCTACCCAGCCCTTTGCCACGCCATCGGCATCTCGCCTGCCCGCAGCCTCTCATTCGCAGCCCGCTCCCTCACCCTCGCGCTCGCTACACCAGCTACGCGAAACCTCGGCGGCGATCTCCAGCTCGTAGCCGTGCTCTGCATCATGAGCGGTGTCATGGGAGTGCTGATTGGACCTACGTTGCTGAAATGGATGCGGATTCCTGAGGATGATTATGTGACGAGGGGAGTGGCGTTGGGGGGAAATAGTAGCGCGATTGCTACGGCGTTGTTGCTCGTTAGTGATCCGAGGGCGGCGGCGCTGAGTAGTCTCAGTATGAGTTTGTTTGGGACGGTCATGGTCGCGTTGACGAGCGTGCCGGTTATTGCAAGGGTGGTTGCTGGGGTAGCAGGGCTTTGAGTGAGCCGTGCACTCGTAGAAGCTTCGAGGTTTCTAGACGGTCCTTTGAGGGAGGGGACGGTGGACAGGGAAAGGCAAGTGAAAAGACGGGATGACCAGAGTGGGAAATGTTCAAGACCAACACATCCTGTCACACGTGCGCTCTCACCCCGTTCCACTTCAATCACAAGGACGGACGCCCTGCAACTTCACATTCTGCTAGCTGAGCCACCTCAACATAGACGTCAAGAGTTACAAATCCCTCGTGCTTGGTGCGGTGGCGCAGAAGACTTCTTCCTCGGTCACCATCGTTGCCGTCTCCTCGTCGTATCCGTGATGTCCTTTTTAGTCATCCTAACGTAACGTCTTCTCTCATACAACTCATCGCTAAAAGGACTCCGTAGTCAACCACCGTCATCGTCACACTGTTGTGCATTGTTTTTTCATCGCTAAGAAAAGCATTGGAATATCTTTTACTAATATGATCATTTATACTTATTAGTATTAACCTCTTGATATTATTATAATCAAAAATATAACTAACCAATTCTGTCGTCTACATCGTCATGCCCGAGCGGTCTCTTATAGCGTCGCATACAGAGAAGGGATCTTTTTGGGTGGTCAAATGGGATGAGGATGTAGGAGTCCGCTGGTCGGGCAAACACAGAACTTTGACGCTGATCAAATTAGATTTGGCAGGTGCGACTTTGGGCTTCGGTGATTTGCAACACAACATAGGAGTCTGGTACTGCGCTTACAAGTCTAGAATAACGAGCGGTCTTCCCCCCAACTCCACGCTCACATCAAGACAAAGACATTGTTGAGGATGCCAAAACACGACCAACCAACCCTCCATAAACGCCTTGTCCATGCAAGGTCGTATCCCAATTCCAGCAGTACGCCCAGTCATGACATGGATCTCAGTGTTCCCCATTCATCTTCCCTTGCTTAACCAACCACCCCAACAAATCCACCTTCGTCACAACCGCAACCGGCTTCATCCAGCCCTCCTCCCCACCCTCATTCTCCGTCACAACAGCAGCGCTGTTCCACTCAAAGAACCTCGATAGCGCTCTTAATGGCGTATCAACCGTAATTTCTACAAACTTTCGCTTTTGGGGTGCTCCATGACTATCCGCTTCTCCGTTCGTTTTCAAGCCCGAATGCTGCTTGTGGTTTTCCTTGCCTGATGGCTGGTGTGGTGCGACATTTCCGATATCGGTGGGGTTTGTGACTACCTCGGTGATCTTGCTGAAGCTGAACATTACGTCCTCGACGGGGCTGCTGCCAGTGGCGCGGCCGTGGCTTATTCGGCTGAGCAGATTGCCTAGGGTTACGAGTCCGACTAGTCTCTTCTTACCTGAAGATGCGAGCACGGGTAATTGGTCAAAGCCTTTCTCACGCATTGTTTCGATAGCTTCGGAGCAGAGGGTGACTGTGGTGACGGTAGTGATAGGTTTCAGACGGAGAGTCTTGATTGTGGCATCTTTGAAGGGTGATTTGGTTTTCGAGATGGACATTGAGGTACGGCGCTTTTGGGTTGGTAGGGTCGGTGATGGAGGGTTTGTAGTTGGTGGAGTCGGAGGGAGGAGATCATTTGCTGCTAGCCAGTCGTCATCTACAAACTGTTGTAGATGTTAGCCTCGGGAGAATGCGCTAATGTGACGGATTGAGTAGTCACCTTGCTGAGATAACTTCTGATGCTGTCCGGCAGCAGCACAACCACCACATCATCCTTTCCCAGTCCTAGGTCCTTAATGCTCTTCACCATCGCAGCTATAGCACTGCCGCTACTCCCTCCCACCAGAAGCCCCTCTTCGGCTATAAGCCGCCTTGCATATGCAAAAGCTTCCCGATCATCAGTCTTGTACCACGTATCAACGGTCTCCTGTTTCAGCACGTCTGGCACAAAATCGTACCCAATTCCCTCAACCTTGTACGATTCGTTCGCATTGATTTTATTGAGAGATTCTGGCAGCGCCAGAATTGACCCATACGGATCTGCGCCAATGATTTTGATGTCCTTGTTGTGCTTTCGTAGCCCTGCTGCTAGGCCCGTAATGGTTCCACCTGTGCCAACTCCTGCTACCATGGCTGTGATTCTGCCTTCTGTCTGTTCCCACACCTCCTCCGCAGTACCATACTCGTGAGCCAAAGGATTATCAGGATTTCCATACTGGTCCAGTATGTGAGCATTCGGGATCTCTTTCTGCAACCGCTTGGCCACACCGATATGCGATTCCGGTGAATCAAAAGCTGCTTGCGTAGGCGTCCGAATAATAGTAGCATTTAAAGAGCGTAGCACAGCAACCTTCTCAGGTGACATCTTCTCAGGAAGGGTTATGATAGTTTTGTAGCCTTTCACTGCTGCCACCAAAGCAAGCCCGATCCCTGTATTACCACTCGTCGGCTCAATCAACGTATCCCCAGGTTTGATCCTGCCCTTCCTCTCAGCCTCTTCAATCATACGCAGGGCTATTCGGTCTTTGACACTACCTCCTGCATTGAAATACTCGAGCTTTGCATAGACTGTTGCTTCTATTCCGAGGCTTTGGGGTATTTTGTTGAGCTTGACCATTGGAGTATTCCCGATCTGCTGTGTTATGGTGTCCATAACCACTGGAGGAATCTTGGGCTTGGTGAGGGTCGACATAATGACTTCTTGGAGGTTCTCTCACTTCTTAGAAAATTCCTGTATGTACTTTTGAAATGTAAAGGTTTTCGGAGAAATCTGGTTGCAACCGAATATCGTTATCGCCGACACCACCCGATGCTAGCCGTGGCTTGGCGCCACAAGGCTATTGAAATCTCGCCCATCAACGATGGCTTGATTTACAACTCACCTATTTTAGAAGTGGCTTTGAGAAATACTAAGCTCTAAAAGCGCCACTCATAACATCGACGTCCCAATCTTTCAGCCAGATCCCTTATTCCCTCCCACACAGCCCTCAATCCCACAGCCAAACATCCGCGTCCACCAACTCACAAAATTCGTCCCTGCGCCAGTATATACCAGTCTAGACATGATCACGAAACATTTCTGCCCCTTCCGCTTCTAGCCTCAGAGGTGAGTAGCGGCTGCTTTAAGGTGAGCCGGGGTGAGCGGCCCTGAGCCGTGCCTGAGCCGCAGTGAGGTCCCGCGGGGCAGTGCAGGGGCGCAGCAACGCCAGAGCCTGAACGGGTTCGCCTGAGCCCGGCTTCACTTGCTTTCGTTGGCGGCACGAATGCTACTGCCTAAGCTCCCCAATTGTTGCTGCCTGGGTTATACTCTCCGCCCAGCTAAGCAATTAGGTGACTTGGTACGGCCAAGCCCTTTGAAGAATAGTACATCACGTTTGCTTTGCTAGGATTAAGGTAAGCGAATTTGGCATCCGCTCAAACATAGAGCGTTGAGAAGAGCGTGAGAACTTAGCCGTTTGCAGTTCCCACTAGAATACGTATGATCCGCGAGCTTCTCATAGCTTTATTCTATCCTATATACGGATGTAGCATTTTATGTACTCATGAGGCTCCCCCAACCCCGACAAACCTGCACGCCACACCCTTAGCGAGTCCTGATAAGGGGGGACTCCATGGTGAGTAGTGCCGCCTCTACTTGCGCTTGCTAGTACCATCTTGATGTACATGAATTGAATCCACACGCGAGCCGCTTTCCTTGAGCAGGCGGACTGAAATTACGTATAGCGGATCACTGGGATCCGTGTGGGATTTATGTGGGTTAGCTCCCCTGCGAGTTACAGTCAACACAATCAATGATCTCTTTCTTGGCTGGTAAGACATACTTGATCTCTGCTCTCTTGATCTCTTGATGTTTGGATTCTAGTCACAGGTGTTTATTAGATCGTTATTTTCGCAATGAGGGCACAACTGAGGAGGTGAAACGTACAGCTTTCTCAGCAGCTCTCAGCACATCATCCACGGGCTTCTGCCATTCTTTAGGCAGTTGTTCGATCTTAACCTTGCCGACGTAGGAGATGAGGCGCTTGAATATTTGGCTCATTGTGGGACGAATAATGAGGCGATGAGTTGGGCTGACAGATTTCTTTGAGATGGGAAGGATTTCGACGGAGACCTGGAAATGTTTGTTGGGGGCGCCAAACGTGGGCTGTATATATGTTGATAGAAAGTGGGAACATGAATAGCAGTGCCCAGAATTTGAGGAAGGCATTAGCTTGACCAGAGATTTCTGGTAATGGAAGATCAATCGCAGATCTTCAAGATCTAGTCGACCTTGACTAGTTAAGCTCACATAGCCGATGGAGGCGCGCTCTGGAACGAGATGGCCCCTCCAGCCCTCAAGGGTATCTGGAGGAGCAAAGTTCCACATTCTGAGGAACTGACGTGCATATTCGCTTATCCATATTATCTCACGCGTATGGCAAGAGTTTAGTAGAGCAGGTCTAGTTTGAATAGTATCGGAAACTTGGGCTTCCCTGAGACGAATAGCGGTGAGAAAATGATTCAGACGCTAAGGGGTTGACCAATGAGGTTTAGCGTCCGAGTAGTTCTTTCTCAGCTCGACTCGCAGGCAGAATCCTTCCGGAATTTTGTCAACTCAGCAAACAATTAGTGCGTACATTCCTTCAATCATAACTCTATATATAAGCCCAAATACGAAAATTTCATGTCCTCATTATGGCTCATATGGGTCGCTGGGCGAGAAATGTGTTTACGCGTTCTGCTTCGACCCCGCGAAAATTTTCGAACAGCGGCTTCAAAGTGGTCAGCGATGTCGAGAAGTTGGAGGAGGAGAATTGGGACTGGTACAAGCCGGAGCTTTTCTACCCTGTTCGTATTAGTGAAGTCTTCCAATCGCGGTACCAAGTACTGGGAAAACTTGGATATGGTTCGCGCTCGACTGCATGGCTTTGTCGCGATCTCAGGTGGGTGCAGCAACGCCATCAGGCTCACACACCACTAAGTGCTAAATACTAGAGGACACAAATACGTTACTTTGAAAGTATGTGAGCAGGATTCTCCAGCAATTCGCCGCGAGCTTGCCGCCTACAGTCATCTTGACACGATTACGACGAGCTATCCAGGCGCGTTGCTGGTTCGGGAGCTTCTTGATTCTTTCAAAGCTACGGGGCCAGCTGGTGAACATCAGTGCCTGGTTCATGAGCCTCTTGGCATGAGCATGGAGACGCTGAGGCAGCTGAGCCCTGGACGAAAGATCCCCGAGAATCTTCTTAAAGTCTTCCTAATCCACTTACTGCAAGCTCTTAACTTCTTGCACACAGATGCCAAAATGATTCACGCAGGTATTAAGCATTTTGCTTGAGCTTTTGGCCTTTAATCCCGCCATTCTCCGCTGGAATCGTGCTTACTCCGTCTGCCAGATTTGCAAGCAAGAAACGTACATCTCAGGATCGAAGAGGACTCAATCCTTAAGGAATTTGAAGCGGCCGAGCTACGCACCCCAAGTCCTCGCAAAATTGATGGAGATCGGGTGATCTATGAGTCTCGGGGGCTCCAGCGACCCAAAAAGCCCGGCCGCCCAGTACTTTGCGACTTTGGCGAAGCCCGCTTTGGAAAGAAGACGTACACCGATGATATTCAACCATACGTCTATCGAGCACCGGAGATCATACTTGATATCCCGTGGACCTACAGTGTTGATGTATGGAACGTTGGGGTCATGGTGAGTGCATCCAATGCAAACGTCTGGTGTTTCCTTGCGCAACACTTTCGCCCCGGTCTAATTGGCCTCCATTAATAGATCTGGGACATTTTCGAGAACAAGCACCTATTCAATGCTCAGGATGGCAACGGCGAAGGCTCAAGCCTGCACCACATGGCTGAAATGGTTGCCGTGCTGGGACTGCCTCCGCTGGATTATCTTCAGCGTACTGAAACATCGTGGGAGTACTTTGATAGTACTGGCAACTGGAAAGGCGCGGTTGAGATACCAGATATCTCCTTAGAGGACTCCGAAGAACAGCTGGGCGGTGAGAACAAGGCTTTGTTTTTGGATTTTATGAAGAAGATGTTGCAGTGGGTACCGGAGAAGAGACAGACTGCAAAACAGCTGCTTAATCACTCATGGCTAAGCAAGTGAAGTGAAAGATTGAGACCACTAGTGGCCTTTTACGACGGGTCAACTACGGTCTATACTAGTATTAAATTTAATTTGTATCGTTCACTTTCTATTTATTCCGAGGACAGAATGAATAAGGATATCTCTTTTACGGGGCGTTTTTGTTTTCGAAGTCGCTACGGCCAAAATCGCGTTGCCAGGCTTTCGCATCCGGCTCCTAACCATAACACATTTACACATAAGGGTTGCATAATGCCCACTTGACCCGCCCCTCTGAAGTCACATTCAAAGTCAGCGCCAGTGGCGAGAGCGACCTCGCGAGCATCCACAGCCATTGTCATCTGCTCAACTATTCCTCTCCAATTAAGTCCTGTGACACCTAAAGTCGAACGTCAACAGTAAGAAACGTATGATACTTTTCTCTCCGCAATGGAGTAAAAACCATAAAAGCTCTAGACATAGGACGAACTGTTCGCGATCTAGCCGGCGCCGTTGTAGTCTTTCTGAAATTCTTTATCGAGGCCGATCACTACCTCCAAGTACGATCGCGATAATGGCACCATCTCTTCCACAGCGAGGGCATAAGTAGTAGTTATTATATTTTTAATCTAGATTAAAGATCAGTAAAGCTTTATATATCGAATTAATAGCGAACCTATCGGCCGTTCATTTCCTTCTTTAATAGCCAGTCGAGGTTATTAAATATATATTCCGTATAATCTTTAACTATCGTTATTTTCTTTAAGAAACTTTCTTATACCGTTTTCCTTATATTTAACCTTAAAGGACCGTAGTATAAAGCTATTAAGATTCTACTCTAAATCGTATCGTCGATATCTTTAATATGGTTAGTCGTAAGGATTATAGTTCCCCGATAGTATTTAAATATACGTAAAAACATTAATATAAAAGAGTTATATAGGTTAATAAAAGAGTGTAATTAAATAAATATATCGGCTTTATCTAAAAGTAGGATAACTTTCTAATAATAAACTAGGCGAAAAATAATTATTAATTACTTTTTAAATATTTTTACGTCCTAGCCGAGCTCCCTAATAAATATTTAAAAAGTTAGAATAACTAGATTAATAAAGAAGGGTATAACGTACCGCGTAGAGCGGCCTTTTAAGATATTCGGATAATCTTTTTATAATTAAGGTCTTATCTACTCTAGGCGATCTATTAAATATATATATTAATCTAGAGTTAGGGATCGAGCGCTAGAAATTATATTATAAAAATATTATTAAGCCTTAGCTCTTACCTTCTATAAAATTATCGATTATATTATTTAATATACGGGATATATAAGTTTTCGTAAGAGTAGTAATAATCTTTTTCTTCGCCGCGGGAATTACTAGATTATCGAAAAAAGACGGATTCTAGATAATAACTTTGATATCGTCGACTATAAATTCTACTATCTATATTAATATGATCTTCATTTAGGAGATATTTAGAAGAAGGTTTATACTACCGTTTATTATTAAAGCTCTAATTATAGACTATCTAGTTATAGATTATTAAATCGTCTTTACTTATAGTTTCCGTATCGAGGCCGTTACTCTTAACTTTATTTATTTCGGTATTAGACTAGAGGATTTAGAAACCGTCCGACGAGTTAGATCGGGTTAACTCGTTAATTTATAATCGGGCGTAATTCGGATTAACTTTACGGAAGTAAATAATATTAACTATAATATAATTATTTATAAGGACTTCGATATAATCTCTTTTCTCGATATAAAAGATATTACCTCGATATTAAACGTAATACTAACCTATTAAGGAGGCGAACTATCGATTATATTTTATAAAGTATTCTTTTATCTCTTTTTAGAGCCGATGAAATTTAAGGGGATATATCTTTAAATTATTAATTAATTTCGCCCCTTAAAATATTCGGATCCTAAATACGGTTGAAACTTCGTTAAATATTTATCCGTTAAAGTCTAAATAGCGGTATTCGATATAAAAATATAGAACGCCGTTATTTATTATTTTCTACTTACCGGAGTTATACCGGTAATAAGCTAGCTTTTCCGCGTCGAGAATAATTATATATATATTAATATTTGGCTTAAACAGAGCCTAGAGTAAATCGTATATAATTTTATAATTTTTAAGGAGCGATATTAGACGGGACGTTATCGATACGTAGGCCGAACGGATATAATCCACTAATAGATTAATATACTTAAGCTTCGTATCGTAGTAGGTACTTTCTTTAAACTCTATTAAATAGGCTTCTAGTTCGGGGATATAGTAATATAAAAGATTCTATTTAACTTATTTTTATCGTTAGACTTTATTCTCGTTAGATAAAGAAGATTTATATAATAATTTTATCCTCCTTAAGAGAGAGCCCGTTTATATTTTATAATATAATTCTTAAGACGTCTTTTAGTCCGTCTAATTTAATATTAATATAAAATACCTATTTAAAGGTTTATTTATCTAAAATTTCTTAATATTAATATATTTCTAGAGTCCTATCGACTTACCTATTCGAGCGCGAATAATAAATATATACTCGTCTAGGTCCGCTACCCTTTCTGGTAATATAGCCGAGTCTACGATCTTATACTTTAAGGTAACAGCGTTTTAATTTAACGGGAGAGGTTAGTACGATCGTTACTATAAAGTAAAGGATATATACTTCGTCGACTAGCTTATACTCTAATTTAGAGGCTCGAGTCTTTAGCTTTCCGTTTTTAGTATAATTTATAGGCTTAGATCTAATATCTTCGCGTTTAGTCGTAGCCTCTACCTTCTCTAGTGCTGGAGTCGATTTCTCCACCGCGTGCTTAAAGCATTCGACCATATCTACTCGCGGAGATCCGTACACGCGTGGGTTATTCGGAGGCGTACGTGAGGGGCTACCTAGAGGGGTCTTAGGTAGTCGTGGAGAGGTAGGCGGGTGTGGAACCAAGTCGATGGGTGCTATTATTTCTGCGTTTAAGCGATTACCAAAGACAGAGGTTTATAAAGCGAATAATATAGTCGCTTTAAAAGGACGAACTGTATGTTTATGGGGTATAGTCCGCAGAGTCTAGATATCTAGCTTGTGGTGTGAGCAAAAAGGACATAAAGAACTTATCATGTTCGAAAAAGAGTTGTTTTGAAGATGGTTTGACCGTTGAAGGAGAACGAGTCGTATTTGCGTGAGATTCCTTTGACCCAGGAGTGGCAAGATAAGAATTATAAGCCAGGAATATTGCGTATTGGAGGGTTTCAAAGCATAGCCGGGAAGCCTTATATATACACGTCCTGAGAGCTTAATCCATCCCCTCTCCTCCTGGACATCTCCGACGTATTCCGTTCTCCCCTTGGCACTGTTAACAGCCAGGTTGACCGTGCCATTGTAGTGCATAAACCCAGTGACCCGGATCGAGCATCGAAACCGGTGGAGGAAGTGATAATGATGCAGTAGTCGATTGTTTAGAGATCCGGATAGTATGTTCTCTCGCTGATGAAGGAGATCGCCAAGTCGATGGTCCCGCTGTCATGCATAAATGCGGACTCTTAACTGACGCCAATCTAATAGCCGCCTGGGTAGCTTGGCATTTTGGGGCCAAGTGTGGGGAGAGGACGTAAATAATTGGCCAGCTTCGCAGGCCAACGCTTTAAAATCCCTGCTCTGTCCCGAATCTTGCATGACCAAATTCGCTTCTAATTTCGAGGGTCCGTAATTCGCTAGGCAACTTTCTCTCCGCTCTGGCTTTAAAAGGTTCCCTAGTCGCTGCGTAACACCCCCGAGTCGAATGTGGTCCTGTATCGAGGTTCCAGGTTCATTTTCGAATTCGAGCCATGTCACAAGGAATTTGCCAAAAGCTGGATGAAATGAGTAAAAGGATTTTCCGGTCCCAGAACGTCGATGATACTATATTTGAAAGCGTTTACGGTAAGGCTTGCAGCCTTGTGACTCAAGTGGCGGTGTAAAGAAAGCTTGAATCGACCGCCCAGCTTGTGCGGGATAATGGAATTCTGCCAGTCCGACGAATCAACATCAATATTAAGAAGTTGTCGAAAAACGATGAGGAGCTTGGCGAGTAAGGACGATGGCTAAGGTTGTAGAGATAAGGCTGTGAAGCCTCGATCTTCTGTATGTTGTCGTTCAGCGGTTTAGTTTTACTGTCCGAGGAGTAATTCAGCTGGCTTATGGACAATGCCGGAGCGTATTTGAAGGCGCAATCTCTTCCTCCTGGCTGGATCGCACGAGAACAGATAAGGAACGTTATGGCAAGGACTCCGAGGCAAGCGAATACACGGTCTTTCTTGGAAAGTCAGTTTCACTATTGTTTCCCAAAAAAATATCGTCTTTGACCAGTTTTCAGGCTATCATAAGATTGAGATATACTATAACTCTGTTCCGGAGGTCGAACCTCCAAATAAACGCCCTCGTACCGATAATGGTTTTTGTCTTCAACTGGGGATGGAGATTACAGCGGTTCCTCCGTTAAAAGCCGTTTAAACCCTATCGGAGAATCAACCCTAACCTGATTATTAGGTTCTTTTGACCAATGGCGAGTAGAGCCTCGTATCAGACTTAGAGGAAGCTGACGCCAAACAGCCAGCCAAGATCAAAGAATGAATGACCAACCTCAAATGAGCACCATAAGTGCGCCAGGTAAGACCACTGCTTCCATATAGGCATTGAGCTAACTCAGCCCCGAAAGAAGTGCTCCAAGCCAATACGATCAGTCCGTCGTTTGGTCCGACCGACAAACCTAAGGTCTTCAATATCATAGGTATACAAGACGCTTCTACCTCGAGTAAATCAATTAATAATTCAAGACAGGTCAAGATCTATCCCTAAACAAGCATGCCCAAATATCGGAAAGTCATCCATTGGCCTTCGCCCAACGACATTAGGATATGGACCCAGACATTCCACACACACATACTCAGGCCCAAAATCAGCCCCCAGGTGCGTACGACTGTCCCATCCTCGACCAGTAGTTACTCATTCATACCAGAGTAAGACCGACCACAGGGAGAGCCCGCAGGAATTCCGGGCCGACCAGCCAACCAACCGCATGAATCTATCTTGAATCTTAAGTTTACAGAGCTCCTCAGCTTCTTCCAGCAGTATCAAGTCAATTGTCCGAATTTACAGATGATATGTCCATAGGTCGGGGCGCCGTTACCATCGATTATCATTCTTTTGGAACTATCTCTCGGATGGAACGCAAAGCTTGAACTCTCAAAGGAACTGAGTTCTGCATTGATAAAGTATATTCGTGCATTAAGAGCGGCGGCGACGAAAGTATCGCACTAAAGGGGTGCCATAAAACATTAAGCTCTGACCGGACTTAATAATAATAATTACGGATCCAGTCCCTTGCGTCGGCCCCGTTACTACGTTATCGAACGTACCGCCGGTGATAGCTCCGGCGCCACCATCTTTCCTAATAAGTATCGCGTAGACTGACGAGTCCACTATCTTAAAGTCCGTTCCAGTCGTTTCCTTAGGGTCTAGGACGAGATTCGCTTCATACTAGATTAGCGTTTAGTAAAGGATCTATCATTGTAAGCTTATGGATTCTCCTACCAACTCTAAAGCCTTCTCCTCGAGCTTCCGATCATCGTGTGTAATATTGTTCACCGGTGTGACTTGATCCTTGGCCATGCTCTCCGAGTATTTCAAGGATCGGGAGTATTGTAGGATTAGATGTGACTAAGAGATACGCTTTGTCGTGCCACCAACGCCACCTGACTTCGGACCAAGGCCTTCGTAGAAGCTGAGGCGAACGAGGGTCGATGAGGGAGCTTGGATCGTAATTCGTGGCTTACACCAGTCAATGGAACGAAAGCTCGAGAGTTCAAGTATTGTTGCGGAGGAAGGTATGATATGAGTCGCTGTTGGATAAGGAGTAGAAACGATGACATGCGACGGGGGGCAATAGAGGAGCGTGCAGAGTTAGGGATGTTCCTTCGGAAGGGAAAACGCTATAGTGAGAGTAGCTATTGTCTAGACGATGTGAGCAGACGGCCAGATGTGGTGGAGTGCGAAAAGGGTTCGTCTCCGGCTCACCGTAATGGGTTGCGAGGTTTTTAAGACAGGCGGTGGCGGAGCTAAGGGAGTGACGGCGGTAGCGTGCAAAGCCGAAGGAGACAGATTTGAGGTTTGTGATAAGGAGGGAGTTTACGCCTTTCGATAGAATTGCTTGCCAGGTGATGTAGAAATAATGGCTCGCGGCGAAAGAGGATGCGAAAATAAAACTCGAGCGTTGGTGCCCGAGGCTTTGCGGTGGGGGCGGAGGTCACATGTATGAATTCGCACGTGGCTTCACAAATATGTGGACCGCTTCTAAATTTTATATCGACGCGTTCAGACCGGAAGGCCCTGCTTCGATTCCATAAAGATGTCTACCATGTATTCAAGCATTTTTTTTTACTATCAGTATTGAAATGAGAGAGGAAGCTGTCCGAAGTGCGCCTGAGCTTCGCATTAAACTATTAGCATCAAAGTTGAGAGATAATCTCCTTCGAATTCCTTAGCATACTCCACTCTGTCGAGTCGGTCAATAGCTACCCTCTCGGGCAAATATAAGATTCCTCCCGCAATGCCCTCGCTCGACCATGCATTGAAAAGCGGGACTGCTCCTGCACGACTCCTCTCGATAAAGTCATAACCTTGGCCGATCAACTACCTGCCCTCCTTCCCGGACGGGCCCCGCCCTTCTCTTAAAGTTAGAAAATATGCCCAACACGTATACCGTAAGCTTCTCCAACAGCACAGATACTACGAACTCCTCCTTCTCCAATACCCACGATTGTCGCAGTCAGAGACAAGAAGATATAAACAGCCGCCAGGAATTATGATTTGCTTCTGCGAATCCTAAGGAAATACGCAACGAGGAGCTTGGGGCGATCTGGCTGGTAGGCGAGAAAAAACTTTTTTCCGTTAGAACACGAGCTCCAGGAATGCACGCCGGTGGGTGAGTCTGGGAGGAGTCGGATTGTGATGTGTCAGAAGGGGATGCACCCTCTGCATAGAAGACTTAGGCCGGGCTAGCGGGGTCAGAGTATCAGAAGGAACTGTTTACTAGCATGGCTTCAAGGCCTTCCCTCGCTGCAACAATGTAGGGGATAAAGAAAGAGAAAACGAAGAACCGTACCACTTGAACCGTACCACTTTAAAGGCGTCTCTAATATAAACAGAATTTCAGACATCGCTCCCAATGACCTCTCTATTTCCTCCTTCCTCTGCCGAAACTCCCAGCTAGTCCATATCGTCCTTTATACCGCCCCGTTTCTCGCCCTTTCCCTTACTCTTTCCCACATCTTTACCCTCTGTTCCTGCACGCCCAGCACTAAGGCTGCCCGTCTCCTCCTCCTTCAGCCTCTCCTTTCTCTCCTTAGCCCTCCTCTACGCCTCCATCAACCGTCCCCTCAGCCCCCTCTCTTATTCTCTTCCCTCGTCAATTCTTCTCTCAAGTCCATCGATCTCTTATTCCGCGTCCCCGCGTACCGCGCGTAGGTGCTAGGTCCAAGCATTAAATAATCCCTTAAAACTACTTAAAACCGTAAGGCCTTCGGTTTCTAATATTTTAACGCTATTACCCTATAACCCGCTAGTTCCTTAGCTTTTTAGATACTCGCTCGGTTATTTAGATAAATAAAATAATCGATATAACTTTTTACGAGCTAGTTATATTTAATTAATTATTAGCCTCCCCTAATATTTATACGGACTCGGCGTTTAATTACTAAGAACTCTAAGGGCCTGACTATAAGAAAGAAGTTAATTATAAAAGATCGAAATCTATATTAAACGATAATCCGTTAATAGCGGAGTAGATTCTTTTATATTAAAGTAGTATCCATATATCGTAGACGTTCTTTATGAATTTATAACTCGTTTATCTCTCTTTACTATCTAGGGCTATAAAGCTGAATTTATAGATTAAGTAACGGTAGAAGGTAGTTTTCTCTTCCTCGATAATAACGTAATAACCGTATATTCTCACCGACCTATAATCGTACGAAATCGAAAAGGCGAGGATCTTCTAATAAAGCTCTTTCTCCCGTTTTATTACTTTAAATAACTCTATAATCCCTTTTACGGTAATAATTATATTATACGCGTTCTAGCGATCGGTAACGTCGAGAGCCGCGGCGCCGTACTTAACCTTATAGGTAAAAAAGGGAAAGAATATCCGCGTTATAACTATAAAATAAATAGTAATTTTAGATCTAATCTTATTAATAAAAGGCTCGAGCTTTTCTAGTTATTCCTCTATAAACGTAGAACGCCCGAAACCCACCGAGTAGTCGGGTTATGGACGAGTACCATAAAAGGGGATTACGGTGTTCCAGCCTTCGTTAACACTTTTATACAGATAATTAAGATATTTAGCACCGTAGATTCTTAGAACTTAAGCAGAGGGGCAAATAAGTAGAAAGATATCCCGAATTATCATAGCCTCATTCCTCCCCTCCATACTCTCGCAGGTTTCGTCGAACAAATCATCACGAAATAATATATCCTGCGGGAATGTTTGCTCCTTTTCTAGTATGACTCGGCAGAGGCTCTTGCTTGTATCTGTGATACCTAAAGGAGACTTGCGCATGTGGCTGCCCTTTCTCTCCAATTCAATTGCATAGTCCGGATTCCTGTATTGAGCGCTTTTGACTTCCCGCGGTAGTTGATCGCTGGGTGTCTGTGTCTGAAGGGTTGATTACGAATTCTTACGGCGTAGGGAAGCTGAAGACTTCTTCCTCGTAAATAGATACTATAAAGGGTGAAAACCGTGCATTAGTCTAAATAGCTCTCTAGCGTAATACTCCTATAACTAATCCTTTTATATAAACTCTTCCGGAGACTTACCGCTTTTAAAATCTTCCTTAACCTGGTTATCTTATTCGAAATATTCCTTATATTACCTCCTAGTCTGAATCTAATATTAGAGAGGGTTAGGGCCGTTTTCGTTAGTGTTAATAGCCGCCCCTTAATGTAGTTTTTCCTCAATAGTATAACTCGAAGGCGATGTTCGTAGTCGCTTCGAAGGAGGCTGTTCTAGGGTTTAAGAAGAGCGATATCCGGCTTTTTATTCTTCTTGTCCTTGTTTCCGTTTTCGAGAAGAGGTCGATGGTTTGTAGAGGGTTTATAGGCGCTGTGGTGTCTCTAGTAGGTTAATACGACGATATAATAAGAGAAGCAAAGAGGGTATATACTTTCCTACTCTCGGGGATATTATTTACTGGAGGGGATAGAGGTGCCTATACTCCCTAGATATGATTATATTTAGATAAGGACTATTTATAAGTCTGTCGTATTACTTATAGACGTGGGCTTTTACGAAGGGTTTACTATTTCTTAACGCCTTAGGGCCGCTTTCCTATAGATAATCAACTTAGATATTTAAAGTACGAACCCTGAATACTTCACCTGGATCCTTTGATTCTGGAGGTTACCGCCGATTATTCTTGATGTTTGACTTTGCTCGACCGCCGGCCATATTGATTGGAATGAGATAGTAGACCTCTATGTAGCCGCTAGTGTGAAATAGGAAGAAAGTTGCAGGAGGATTAATGAAAGATAGTGTAGCCGACAGCGCGAAAAGTCTTGGTAATATGTATAGTGTTGAATTAGCGCCCACTTCGACCCCGCAGCTAGCCCTTTGGCGATAGTATAGTATGAGTCATCGTTAGTGAGGTAATAGTAAAGGCCCTTCCCGCCCCAACCTTCTTACGCTCTGGACGTAGTATGAGAACATTATTTATAGGACGACTAGACCGAGCTAGAACTATTCGATGAGTAGGGTACTATAGTAAGCTGTTATAGTCACCATTACTTCCCCTTTTACTTTAACGTAGTGGCGCCCCTACTTATAACTCTGATGACTGTTCTGTGTCTCTATATGAAATCGAACTCTAATAATATCAGGTCAAGGCCTGGTCCCTTAATCAAAGGCCTGGTCCTCACCCTCGAGGTCTGTTTCTTAGTTAAGGCCTGGTCCTCACCCTCGAGGCCTAGTCCCTCAGTCAAAGGCCTGGTCCTCACCCTCGAGGCCTGGTCCCTCAGTCAAAGGCCTGGTCCTCACCCTCGAGGTCTGTTCCTCACTTAAGGCCTGGTCCTCAGTCGAGGCCTGGTCCCTCAGTCAAAGGCCTGGTCCTTACCCTCGAGGTCTGTTCCTCACTTAAGGCCTGGTCCTCAGTCGAGGCCTGGTCCCTCAGTCAAAGGCCTGGTCCTCACCCTCGAGGTCTGTTCCTTAGCCTGTCTGAGGCCTGGACCCCAGGGGTAAGGTCCAGGCCTTGACCGCTACTACAATATCACAAAAATTGCGGGTCATGGGTAAATGCAAATATACTTTATTCTTCCATGTATAGATGAGCTTTGTTTCCGTCGAGCCTTTCATCTATATTCAATCTATTTAAAGTCCACTCACAAAGCTTCTTTACGATTAATAGTTTATAATAGTGAAGGAGTTCTCTTTAATTTCGTTCACGATTAATACTCTAGCTCCAGTAAGCTTACGCTCTCGTCCAAATATATTCTCATAAATTCTCGCAACTTATCCCGAATATTATTAGAAGTAGATACTACGGTACCGGTTAATATTACTTATAGTAGTATAGAATAAGTTTTACTTATTACGAGTATCCGCCCGCTCTTTTTCCCTGCCCTTACTTGCCGGGGATTAAGCTCTATTAAGACGTTTAGGCTAGTCTCTACTAATTCCTCTTATACTAACGTCTTTTTATTATAGCTATACTCTTGCTCTTCTCTTAACGTAGCCGGCGAACCTACTCCTACTACCTCCGCACGTAATAGGTCTACTAGGTTCATTAAACTAGGATAGAGGGAGACGCGCCGATATTACCCCTCTTTAAGTAAACCACGCTTAGCATTTCCAGAGGTATAATAGACCGAGATAGAGAGAATCTAGAAAAGAGGTTAGTAAAACGATTATAAGTTTAGGGTAGGATAGGCTAACGTAACCATTATCTAAAGTATTTTCCTTTAGTATTTAATTTAGTAAATCCTATGCCAAAGCCCCGTCCTTTATCTATATTAGTTACTGGTTACTTTGGGGGGATACGGTTCTACTTACCTAGGCTATCCAGCTACTAGATTAAATAAATACAACGAGTACGAACTTAGAAGTCGTTATAGCTACGAATTAAATATCGAAGATATAGTAATTAGGTAGTTATTCTAAGCCCCGAAGCCATTAAGAGAATTATTTTAAAATCCGTTAGAGGCGCGCTGAGTCCGTACGGCCCGTTAAAGAGCGCGAGACGAAGATCGCCTAATACTGAATTAAAGATATTAATACTATTATATAGGTACTTAGAAGTAAGTCCTTTTTACGGCCCGATTAAAAGCTCTAGAGTTATCTATTCTCTATCTATATAGGAAGCGACTATGAAAGGATAATTTTATAAAAAGGACTAAAAACTAATTAACGGAATCTAGAGGTTAATATACTACCCGGGTTTAATCTATAGTCTAGAAGGGACTATAATAGTGACTTTAATACTATTTCTTATCTTGGTCACCCGCGCTCACGGGAAGCCTCGTTGAAAACTTACATTACGGTATAGAATATTATAGACTTAGAGGAGCGACGTTAAGCCGAATATCCCCGTAGAGATATAAAGACAGATCCGAATAATTAGGGACTTCGAATTTAGATACCACTAGAGAGCGTATATATAAGTAAAAGTTAAGACTTAGTGAGTCTAGAGAAAGAATTCGTACGACGGCTTACGGAATACTAGTATAAAGAGTAGTATTAATAAACTAAGATAAGATCCAGCCTACGGGAACATTAATCTTTAAATTCGAAGGATTAAACGATTTAGCGACTTACTATAATAGCGTAGAGATTCTTCGGTATATCGCGTAAAAATAATAGATCGCCATGAACCACTACGAGTACGTGGACGAGACCGAGTAGGAGGGATATCCACCCCATTATATAATAGATTCGCCGGAAATTAGATAAGGAGATTCCTAAGATATTAGCTAAAAAACTCAAGTGAAACCCGAAGAAGAGCGGCGTTATATTAATTCATACTAGGGTTCCCGCTCGAACCCTAACCTCTTTTATAGAGCTAACGCGAAAGGTTAGGTAAAATATATTAATCATTAAATAAATAATTTAAAGAAGGATATCGGTACGACTCCACGGTCCTAGAAAACCGCGACGTCGTATAAAGGATGAATATATAAGGTGTTTAACCACAAGAATAGCGAGAGCACGGAGGAATTACTAAATAGCAGAAACGCTCTTTATAATAAATAGTAGGACGAAGACGCCGCCTGCGGTAATCGTATAAAATTAGGGAATATTTATAATTGTGAAGAGGAGATAGAAGATGAATAGAGGAGGTAGGGATAATAGAGGTATATAAAGGGTTCGAAAGCGCAAAGTAGGGCGGTGTATAGGGAATAAGAAAATATTTTCCTCGGTTATATTTGGATACCTTGGATAGCTATCAAAAACGGCTCCTCAAGAGATAACTCACTAAATAAACTTTTCTAAAGACAAAGTCTATTTCAATTCAAACGTGGCTCGCGACTAACGAATTCATAAGTCTTATAGTAAAGTATTACTATTGAAAGTAAAGAATATAAAGCGCTTATCTTTCGGCCTTCGTTGTCACGGGGCCCAAGAAATAAATTATATAACCCGAGTCGTAAAATAAAGAAGTAGTCTTATCCTAGACCTTATATTCCGGTGTCTTTAAGGTTACTATAACGAATTAAAGGTAAATTAGTTTCCTATGTATATACCGTGGGCGATTTATATAGGCCTCTCCTAAGGTTATTAGAGAGAACTTTCTAGAAAGAAGATATCAAGGTAGGTAACTATAAGCCAGTGTTTACTAACAATTCTCGCTGACATAGAGATTTAAGGTACCACAGCCTATATATAGTATACCGTAGACTCGTTACCGTTATATATGACTTCAAGAATACTACCGAGAAGCGCTTCCTCGGTTTATACCTTTTAACGCCGGACGGATTTCCTAACTCCGGTTATACTCTATTTTTAATCCTAACCCGGCTATATATAGTCCCACTAAATAGATTACTAGATTTCCTTTGGGTCCTCTATTTTTTCTAGATCTTTCTTTCTTTTAGGTCCCCTCGTCCTTTTAGGTCCCTTCTTCCTTTTAGGTCCCTCTTCGTTTCGGGTCTCCTTTCGGTTAATATAGAATCAATCTCACTTTCTATATCTCTTATTATTTCATCCCTGCGGTTATACTATTTTCGATCTAATATAATAGATCGGTTCGTCTACTATAATTTAAACGAGGTAAACTATTTAATTAAGATTTATTTATCTTATAGCTAACCGCCTATAATATTTAAATTCCGCGCTTTCGTCTTTAAATATACCCATTATAATCCCGACCGGTATAATACTATTTAATTAGTTTTAGAACTACTTATCTAATCTAAATTTATATTTTCTACGTCTAAGAGTTAGTAAGCGCTAGACGTGATACCTTCGAACCTATAAACTTATACTCTAACGAATATCTTTAATAACTTGGAGCCAAATCATAGTACTAATCGGTAAGGTAGACGTCGGAAAAGGTTTATCGGTTAATAATAAAATACGAGGGGTAGGCCCTTATCGATTATTATACTAGATACCGTTATACTACTCTCTTTAACCGGAGTAGGAGAGGATACCTAGGTTAAAAGAGTTTCGAAGCGTAAAAAAATTAAGACTATATAAAGAACCTCTTCTATAATAATTAGAGGGAACTCGCCGACGTACTCTATAGATTATACTTTTATTAATAAATCTTCTAAACGTCCTATTAGTTATTAGGGAAAAAAGAGGAAATTAGTTTCGGATATACTTCCCCTACCTAAAGCTTAAGAGGAGGTCTATATTATATTAACTTCGAAAGTAAATAAAACCTCTATATATATACCGCCTCATAAATTAAATAATATAGCGCGAGACGTCTTAACTATACCGTCTAATCTATTTAATAAACTCGGCCTTATTAGTAGTGTCGAGGTTCTAAGGGACCTAAAGTATATACTTTTCTATCTACGCTCTTATCCTACCTAACTTTCGCTGGTCCCCGACCGTAGGATCGATCCACTTTATACCGGTATTTTAAATAATATACTTCGCTTACTCTAAATAATTTAAATCCTATTAATACTTAGGAACGAGCTAGAGGTTATTAAAATAAAGGAATAAATATATAGATTCCGTAAAAGACTCGCTTTATTTTAATTCTTCGACCTTTATGAATTCGCCTAAAATAATCCGTTATCTCTCCTTTAAAGGGATACGAAGACGATATAAATACCCTTTCGTTATATCGCCTCTAAATAGGCTCCTTAATAAAACTCCCGAGTATTTAATTATATCGTGGACTTAATATTTCTTTATATAGTTTACCGGAACGAAGCTACGGGTCCGGCTAGCCCTAAATCCCGATAAATATACGAAGAAGTATAGAGAATAGCGGCTATCAAGAAAATTCAAGATTAAAGGAGGAGTGGGAAGTATTAATCTATAATCGTAAAACGTTTCGGTAAAGGAATTCTATTACTTTTACTAAAGAGTTTACCTAATAAGATATAAGTACCGAGAATTTTATTCCGATATTTTTTTCGCTTAATCTTTATCCTCTAACCTTACTAACTAGCCTAAGATCGATAAAGAAAGTTATATTCGAGGATTTATTAACTACGATAGAATCGATCCTATTATAGTCGGTAGTTTTATTACGATCGGCGACCGCGCTTTTATATTCCTTAATTAGAAACTAGGCCCCGGCCGAGATACTTAGGCTCGAAATCGATAATATATTACTCGATACGAACACGGAATATAGTTATAAGGACCTCGATAGACTTTTAGAACCCTACGGTATAATTACGCCTCTCAAGGACTGTTACGATAATACTCTATAAGTTCGGGGAAGCTCCGATAACCTTATTTTAGGCCCTTTACTTTCTTTAGTCCCGGCTATTTAGGCTTCCCCTTCTAGGTAGATTCACCTAATAAATCGAATAAACTTGTAATCTTCGACAGTAAGCGTAATTTTACCGGCTAAGCGTAGTATTTCCTCTATCTACTCGTACCTCAGCTCCCCGTCGTATTCCTTATTCCGGTCTAGTTATATTTCCGCTTCTTAGTAGAGTCCGTAGAGTAACTTTCCGCCTTTTAGAAGTCCGACAGTAAACTTTTCTAATTTGTTTTCGCCCGGTAAGTATGGAATCTTATCTATCTCCTCTAATCTCCGCTTTCCTACCAGGCTTCCCACTCCCGCCGTGATCAATAACACATGGGTTGCGACGGACCTCCGTACTCCCAGCCTGGTATCACCGGTGTGGTGAGAATTGAGTAGGCAGAACTTCTCTTTCCAAGTGAGCGTGGTCATGTACTATACATTTCTATCTTCAGATTGGACGATTCACAAAATGTGTATCGAAGGGGTACACAGATCAGGCCTGAATATAGCCGGTCTGGGTGGTCTAATGGATCCCGAAGCAAAGGGTGTGGTTAGTGACGGCTAACTAGCTGCCGGTATGAAAACAGGTAAGCGAAAGAATGAAGGGGTCAACTTTATTGCCAATACTACAACAGAAGCCGTTATTGATCGTCTTGCAGTACAGTTAGATTGAGATAGACAGAGAATACTTAGGAACGCGGTATAAGCTACACACAATGGTTTTATAACTAATGAAAGACGTGAAACAATAGGCGGACGATAGGACGAGGTTACAATCTTTATATCGATATCCTACGAGGTATATCAAAAATATATTTAGTATATCTAGATACTATAAGAGCTATTCATTTTTGAGATATATTTTAATTTATTTAATAGATCATCGATAGGCTGCCGCTTTTCAATATATTATATTCCCTCTTATTCCTTTAGCGTCGATATAGAGTTTCCTAGTAGATATCCATAGTTTATAGTTAATATTGATACTCCTCTTAGGAATCAAAAGTACCGTGTTCGTACTATTATTAATAACGGCCTCGAAGTATTCGGAAGGAGCTAAAGCTCGTAACGTAGTATTGAATAAAAAACGTCTTTTCCTTATATATTCTTCGGCGACTCGTTCGACCTAAACTAGACTAAAGGGATTAATTAATAGGTTTTCTTAATCTACTTAATTATTCTCTTCACGGAGGACGAACTTAACCTAGACTTTACTATTGTTAATGACTCTAGGTATATAATTTTCGTCGTTAATATAACCGAGGGTTAGTCCCTATAAAAAAGTTAGAACCTCTATCGAGTATTCGAGTGGATAACCTACCTGGAGCTCTTCGTTTTTAGTCGAGTAATAACTAAATCTAAGGATCGATAGCGCCTCGGAGCCTTAATAACTACCGCTTTATAACTCTACTCGCCTAATATTCTATTTAAGAATGACCTCCTAGTAGGGCGGCCAGCTTTTAGGTAGGGCCTCTTTATTAAAAATCGGGCGTACCTCTTCGCGCGTCTCTTCGGGAATCCACCGCTCTTGGTTTAACTACGGTGGAAGGTGGCCGACCGAAGCTGCGTCTCCAAGGCTTACGTTACCTTAATGTAAAGCGGTAGTGCGTTGCATACGCTTGCGCCCCGCCAAAGGCGCTAGTGTATTATATGCGCCTACGCCCCGCTACCTCTATGATATTATTATTTATCGATACGGGGTTCTAGCCTTAGTATCGCGGGGTTTTAACTTTTAGTAATCCTATATCGAGTTAATATTCCCCCGTTTTATTAGAATCCTTAGAGATTAGTTTTACTATTAAATCTAAGATTTAAGAACTACCTAATAATAAACCCCGTAATTACTTTATATCTTTTATATTATTATTAAGCCGCTAGCTCTACGCTAGCGGCTTTAGGTATTATAATTCTAATCTTTTAAATCTTTCTAAGGAAAAGACCTATTATTATTATAATATCGGGTTTAACCTCGAGACGTTTAGAAGAATTTAGTAATAATAATATTAATTAAACCCCCTCCGACGACCCCCGTCGTAAAGATAATAACGAATTCGATAGTATTATTACCCCCGAAGAGACCTTGGACGTATAGCTTAAAGTTACTAGGGAAGAAAACCGTCGCCTTAAATAATAATAAGAGTTAGGGGTATTATAAACTTAAAATTAAGAACTATATAATCTTATTATTTCTGCGCCCGCTAGCGGAGCGCTAGTAGAATCTACTATTTATAGTAGAGGTCCCCTAATTATTACACCTACCGGTAGAATAATAATAAGTTTAATTATACTTAATAGGGATATTCTTATTAGGGCGAAAATACTATACCTTAATAAAATACGTTCTTATAAGGGTACGAGCGAAGGTGAATATTTATACTAGTTCCGCGACGTAAATATTAAATTTTTAATTAGTCTTAAGTATTTCACTACCGACTATTTAAGGATCGTATATTATATGGATTTATTAGAGGGTGACTCTTTAATATAGTAGTATAGGTACTACGATTTATATAATTTAACTAGTATTACGTTTAGCTTTTTTAAGAAGTTTCTTTTTAATTTAGTAGTAGATTTAATTAACCGCCGTCTCTTTATTTATAAGAAGTAGGAGGAAGCTAAATAATAATTTTATTAAAAGATATCGTTATTTAAGGCCTATTTTAAAGAAATAAAGGCCTAGTTACCCCCGTTTTCGGAGGAGTATAGAGTAAATTTTTTTTTAGTTAAGTTTAAGCCTAAATTTAAGAATAAGATCCTTAATACTAGTAGTATATTTATTTAAAGGGAAGAAATTCTTGCCTAGGCTATTATATAAGAAAAGAATCTAGAGTATATATAGTTAGTAGGTGGCTCTAATTCTAATTCGGGTTCCTAGTTAAAGAACCTTAATAAAGGAAAATTTATAGTAGACCGAATTATTAAGTCTAATACCGGCGATAACGCTAAATAAGCGTATTTAAAGGAGAAGGGTAATAAATATAAAACTAATACTACTAATTCTTTATATAATAAGATTATTTATTATTATTATGAAGTAGAAGGTTATATTAAGCCTAAATATCCCGATATAAATAAACTAGTTATAAACGTCGGTATAATATTAATAGAAAATAATTAAGCCTAATTTACGCCTCGGAAGAAGGGTAAGAAAAACGATTAATAAAGATATACCCTTTTATTCTTTCTAAAGGTTAGATTATTCTTTCTAAAGATTAGATTATTCTTTAAAATAAGATTAGGTAGTTTATTACCTTAATTAACTTAAGAGCGTAAATTAATTTAATTTTATAATAATTCGTTATTAAAAACGATTTAGAACCTTATAACGCTACTTTACCGTTAACTAAAGTAATTAACGGGTAAAGTATATATTATTATAGCGCGTATTAATTAAATTATTAAATAATCGATAGTTAAGGTTAAAAGCGTAAATATAGTACTTTATTCTATATTATAGATTTTAAAGGTTTAGACGTTATTCTAGGTATACCTAAATTATATTAATTAAAGATATTAATTAATTCTAAGGCGGACTAATAGCGGTTTAAAGTTAATTTTAATAATTTATAAATTAAAGAACCGGCTAAGTTTATTAGTAGTTTTAAAAATAAACCGAATATATTCGCGGTCGTATACGCTACGGTATTATAAAGTAAATAAAAAAAACTTCCTAACCTAAAGGTTCCTAGGGAACTTATAGGGTTTTATAATATTTTTTCTAATAAGAAGGCGAGTACCCTACTTATTTTTAAATAAGAGAATTATATTATCGAGATAAAGATTAATAAAGAACCGCCTTATAGGCCTCTTTATAACTTATCTTAAACTAAATTATCGGAGTTACGGCGTTATTTAGAATCTTTATTTTATAAAGGCTAGATCCGTTATTTAATTTTATTAACCGGAGTACCTATTCTTTTTATATTTAAAAAGAATAGTAGGCTACGTCTTTACGTGGATTACCGAGGCTTAAATATAATAATTATTAAGAATCGATACCCGTTACTCTTAATCACTAAGATATTAGACCGTTTATATAATTTTAAAATCTTTACGAAGTTAGACCTTAAGGATACCTATTATAAGATCTAGATTAAGGAAGGCGATAAATAGAAAATTATTTTCCGAACTCGCTATAATTATTTCGAATATTTAGTTATACCTTTTAGGCTCGCTAATATACCGGTAACGTTTTAAGTTTATATTAACCGTACGTTTATAGGTTTAGTAGATATAACGTATATAGTATATCTAGATAATATCCTAATTTATAGTATTAAACCGGCGGAGTATTAGCGGTATATTAAATAAATATTTAAATAATTATATTAATTCTAGCTATTTATTAACCTTAAGAAATACCGATTTAATACCGAAACGGTCGAGTTCTTAGGTTTTATAATATTTATTAATAAAGTAGCTATGGACCCGGAATATATTAAGACTATTAAGGAATAGCCTTAACTAAAAATATATCGGGAGGTATAAGTCTTTTTAGGCTTCGTTAACTTCTATAAACGGTTTATTTATAATTATTCTAATATAACTACGCCGCTTACTAGCCTACTTAAGGGTAGTAAGGTAAATAAGAAAATAAATCCGTTTAAATAAATAAATAACGCTACGGAAGTATTTTAGATCTTATAAAATATATTCGTAAACGCGCCTTTTCTACGCTATTACGATTTAACTAAATAATTACGTATAGAGACGGATATTTCTAACTTTAGCCTTAGCTCTATATTATTATAATAAGATAAGAATCATTATTAGCGCCTTATAATATTCTAGTTACGGAAATTAAATCCCTTAAAATAAAACTATAAGACCTATAATTAAGAATTACTCGCCGTTATAGCGGTAATAAAATAATAGTAATACTACCTAAAAGGTAGCCTTTATTATATTAAAATCTAAACTAATTATAATAACTTAAAGGGTTTTATAAAATAGAAGGAGTTAAACTCTATATAGGCCCGTTAAATATTTAGGTTAATTACCTATAACTTTAAAATCTTTTATCGGGCTAGGAAATTAAATCCTATTAATATACCGTCGTAACGCCTTAATTATAAGGGAGTATCGCCGTTAAATATTAAATTATTATTAATACTTTAGAATAAACTTACTCTTTAGATTAATAATTAGTTATTAGAAGGAGATAAAGAAATAAGAGTAGCTATAGCCCCTACTTTTTAAATTATAGGGTTAAGAGTAATAATTCTAAGGCGGGATATTATAGTAGTACCTAAAATTATATATAATAATCCTAAAAGGCCTATTAAAACGCTAATTCGGGAATTATAAATTTATAATAATTAGGTAAGCTTTTTTCGAACTAAAGCGAATATATTAAAGAACCGTCGTTATATAAAGAATAAGGTATGGGCTATAAACTCCGAGGGACTATTAAGATATAACGGTCGCTTTTATATATTAAGGGATAAAGCTCTAAGGGAAGAGTTTATAAAGAGGTATTATAATAATCCTCTAATAGGCCATTTTAGCGTTACGAAGTCGTATAAATTATTTACCCGAAAATTTTTCTGGGAGGGTAACCTAAAGTAAGTTACGGACTATATTAAAATTTACGATATATATTAGCGGACGAAGGCGCCGCGATATCGCTTATATAGCGAATTAAATTCGCTTCCTATTACTATTTAATTATAGAAGGAAATGTTTATGGATTTTATAACTAGTTTACCGCCTAGTAAATATAGAGGTACCGTTTATAACGCTATTTTTATCGTAGTAGATCGATTTATTAAAATGGCTAGGTATATACCTATGATTATTAAGATCGATACCGTTTAACTAGCGGAAGTATTCTACTCTAAAATTATTTACCGCTATAGTATACCTAATAGTATCATTAGCGATAGAGGCTCTATTTTTACGAGCGCCTTCTAGTCGGTTATATGTTTTTATTCGAAAATAAAACGATACCTAAGTACTATTTTTTACCCTTAAACGGATAAATAGATAGAGCGCCTAAATTAGATATTAGAGTACTATTTACGTATATTTATTAATGATAAGTAAATAAATTAGGCTGGATTATTACCTATAATAGAATTTTTAATAAATAATAATTAGAGTGCCGCTGTCGGAACGACGTCGTTCTTCTATATATATAGTTACTATCCTGAAATCCGCTAGGAGGTCGAGGACGATTTTAGGGAAAGAAGGGTACTAGTTATAAATAATAAAATACGATAATTATAAGTTTTAAAGGATAAAGTTATAAAGCGCCTTTAAAGCGCTACCGAATATTAAGTTAAATAATATAATAAAACGTATAAACTATAAAGTTATAAGATTAGTGATTTAGTTATATTAGTAATTAAGAACCTAAAGTAAAAGCGCCTAAATAAGAAATTATCCTATAAGTTTATAAGGCTTTTTAGGATTATTAATAAAATAGGAGTATAAGTTTACCGCCTACTACTACTTTTTATATATAGAATCTATAATACCTTTTATATATTATTATTTAAGTTATATTATCTTCGCGACTACGTTAATACGACGGAATCTTTTATATAAGCCCCCGAATTTATTAATAATAATAAGTTATAGGAGGTAGAAGAGGTAATCGATAAGATTAAGAATAGGGAAGGTATCTAGTATAAAGTTAAATAAACTAGTTAGGGCGAAGAATATAATTAATAGTTATTAGACGAAGAGTTTATTAGTATTAATAAACTAACTAAAGTCTTTAAATAGGCGGGTAGTAAACGTAAGTATATAAATATAGCTAAAGAGGTTACCTAGCTATATAAGATAATAAGGTAGAATAAACGGAGCCGATATTAAAAGTAAGTATTACTACTTCTGTATTAATATTTATATAACGGATATTCTCCTCTATACTTATAATCTTATTATACGGTTTTAGGGTATAATTAAATTTAATTTATTATTAAACTATTTATATGCGATAGCGATAAGATATTATATTTATAAAAATACTTTTACTTTAGGTATAGTCTATATAGACGTTTAGAATATATTATTAAATAGTATATCTAGGTAAGTTTAGCCAGCGCCGATTTAAGAAAAAAAGAATTCGATATCGCTACTATATCGTACGAAAGATTTAGTTACTATCGGAATTATTAGAAGAAGATATAGTCTCCTTAATATAATCCTTAAGAATATTATTTTCCTCGGGACTCTTTAGGTCCCGTTTATATTAACGGAAACTCTCGATCTCTTCTTCGAGAACCTTATTTATCGCCTTTAATTCCTTAATACGTTAATTCGCCGCCGTTAATTAATTTTATAGGTTAGCGATTATAGTAGAGGTTTACCTATTAATTACTACCGTCTTATTATATATTTTACGTTACTAGGTAATTTCCTTACTTATTAAGTTATATTTACGTTCTTCTTTAGGAGTCCTATTACCGATACGGGTATATTAATATATAGACCTTTTTACCTTCCTTCGGAAAGGCTTAGGGATTTATTATTATTAGTATACACCGCCTTAAAGCTTACGGTTATAATTTACCTTTACGTAACGGTCGATTCCGTAGCGATTAATATAATAGAGCGTATAAGGAGGGGACGTACCTCGAATATAATTATTATTAAACTAGTAGAAATAGACCCGGTAAAGGAGCTATAAAGCGTAGTAAACTACTACTATAATTAATATTACGCAGTCGCGCTACTAGCGGACTAGCTATATTTACTAGTATATTTATAACTAAAATAAATTAATATAAATAAACTAATACTATCGGTAAGTAGGAGCCATTTATAGAGTTAGAAGAAAACTATATATAACGAGAGTACTATCTATATATTAGTTATAATACTAGAACGCTATTATAGAGTTAGAGTAATAATATATAAAAGAGGCTAAAGGAGTTACGAAGAGAGAAAATAATAAACGGGCGGGTTTATTTATATAATAAACCGTCGCGCTAAGTACCTTATCGTTATAGTATATCGATACGCGCCTCCGCTCCGCTACCTCGCTTTTATTAATAGATATAATCGTTACTATAGTAGTTATATTATTACTAATCTCCCGGCATAATATTAGGACTATACCGCTTATATATAATACTTTACTACTAGTGTTTATTATAGTATAGTAGGAGTATATAGTAAGGGTGGTTACTACTATTCCGCTACTAGTACTATGGGTACTATAGGAATGATCTAATATACTATATTTACTATAAGTACTATAAGCGCTGTAGGAACGACAGCGTATACTATTTCGCTCCGCTACTATTATATATAATGGCACTATAGGGACGAAAGAAACATTACTTATTTAATTACTATTACTATATATTAGCGCTGTAGGGATAGCTTTATGAATATACTATTCATTTACTACTAACACTACTATATAGTAGAGGTAGTTTAGTAATATTACTCTTCCGCTACTAGTACTATATGATAGTACTATAGGAAATGGTTTCGTATCGCTCCGCGACTAGTACTATATGTTAGCGCTATAGGACCGATAGTATAAACTGGAAGACTCTTTTCCTTTATTTTCTTTAGGGGGTTTTAAAGGTTTTTTTAACGAGCTTCGACTAATTAACTAAATATTATTCCGTGACTAGTACTATAGGTACTAAAGGATTAAATACGTAGCCTTATACTTAGGTTATTATATAGTAACGCCGTTATATTAGATAACTTTTTTCCTTTATTTCCCTTAGGGGGTTTAAAGGTTTTTTAATAAGTATTTTTTAACTAAAGTATTTAGGCACCTAGGGACCAGGGCCTAAAGAGGGAGGTAATTATAAAGTAGTAGTATATTATATACGCTTACGCCCCGCTAAAGGCGCTAGTATATTATATATACCTACGCCCCGCCACCTCTATAATATTATTATTTATCGATACGGGGTTCTAGCCTTAGTATCGCGGGGTTCTAACTCTTAATAATCCTATATCGAGTTAGCGTTCCCCCGTTTTATTAGAATCTTTAAAGATTAGTTCTACTACTAAATCTAGGATTTAAGAACCACCTAGTAATGAACCCCGTAACTATTTTACGCCTTTTATACTATTACTAAGCCGCTAGCTCTACGCCAGCGGCCTTAGGTATTATATTTAAATAGGATCTTTCTAAATTCTATCGTCTTAGCTTATGTCTTATTCGCTTATTAAATCATCGTATATCTTTTATAGATACTCCTCCACTGCCCCGGTGAGAGGTGTTCGTGGTACGGTCTAACCTATGAATAATAAATAACTAAGGAAGGCCAGGTAGATAGACCTCCTCACGAAGAAAGAGGTGATTCCGCGACCTCGGCTTTTATTTATACAGTGAACGTTATCTAAATAGAGAGTATACCGACTCTACTTATATACTAGGTCGAAAGGACGTCCGCTCCTACGCTTATCTAACTCTCCGGACTCCACAGTTATAAAGGACGGCTGCGCGCGTTCGGACGGGACATTAATATCGGTTGTATCCTAATATTTTAACGACGTAATCTCTATAGATACGAATCCAAGCCGATCCGCCAAAGCTGTAAATCTATACCATACGGCCTTATCTGGCGCCTCGGGAATATAGATACCCTTTATTAACTTCTTTTTCTCTTTAAGCTCTATCCTAGTTGACCTAGGTATTATCTCGCGATAATAACATATAACGTAAAGGAAGAGTTATCGGTATCCCCGTTCCACACGATCGGTAATAGTCCTAGGGATGGTCGTGAAAACGGACTCGGCGGTTTAGATAACGTAACGGTCGGTATACTAATTAGTCTCATCAAAGGCCTACTCTAACGCCGTAAACACCGTCCGACCTAGACCCTCGGGGTTAGGATTAACTCGTTTTAAGATCTTCGTGTATTAAGCCTATATACCTAGGTATTTAAAATCGTTAAAGAAGGTAGAAAAGGATAGGACGAGACCGTCAAAGGATTTTAAATTATTCAGAATCGTAATACGCTCTAGCTCGTTAAAGGTATGAAATATCGCTCCCTTACCTATTTTATTATATAAGAATATAAGATCGTTAATTAATGCCCCTAGAGTTTTATACTACGCCGCTTTCATAGTAATAGAATCCAACCGCTATATCTAGTGTCTATTATTTTAGAGCAGATTAGACTAAAACGCTCGTATATACTCGAGGTAGTAAAGGACTTCCTGGTTACCGGCCTAGTTAGCGCGTCCTGGACGTTAAGGGTAGGTAACCTACTTCCTCGTATTTCGCGTCTATTACCTTCTTTTATATTCTACCCTAGATCCCTTCCTATAAGGCGGGCAGGTCCAGGAGGGTATCTAAGGCCGGTATATATCTCTTATAGCGGAGCAATCTCCTTAAATTAAGTCTTTAATTGTTACTACTAAGGCGTGCCCACTATTACCGCTCGGCCCTGAAGTCATCTTGTAGGATATATAGGCGGATATTACGGAAGATCTACCCGGGAGAGGGTCGCCCTTCATTTAGGAACCCTTCTCTTAGAGCTTTTTCTAATTTTTAATTAATATCTAGTATAGAGTCAGCGTAGAACGGTACGCAGGTGTAAAACGGGATTCCTTTACCGCTGAGAAAGAGATCTACCGTCCACCACCGGTCTTTGGGCGGCAACAACTCCCAACCGGCTCGAAGTCGATCCCAGCCCCGCAAACATTTGAGTCGGACTCCTGGTGGAAAGCGTAAGGTAGGCCATTGGCTTTGTGCGTTGCTCGACAGTGCTGCATAGGAGGTGTTGGAAGCTGCAACAGCGCCATCCAGAAGTTCTTGGTCGATAACGGCAGATACGTGATACCTGCTGTCAAGCCGATAGCAGCCTTCACATTCGATACACAACTTCAGCCTCTCCGCGTTCTCGTTGGCTCCTTGTCGAGGGAAATCGAGAGATTCCAGTCTGATGCGTGCGGTGCCTTTGAACTTGACGCGCCTCTCCGCTTCGAGTTCCGCTTCTTACCGCTCTACCGGCGGTAGTCGCATAATTCTGGTCGACGGTAGATAGAAGCACCAACTTCGTTGTGCAAGTCAGGAATATTCACGGATGCTTGCTGGGAAGATGAGAGGAAAATGTTACAGATTATCGACTGGTCTGTCCCAGAGGACTGGATGGACACCAAGTCTGGAGGGGACCCGCCAAAGACCTTTCCAAAAGGGAGCCCGATTTGACGCCCTCCAGATATGGCTCCTGGGTCAGCTCTGGCCTTAAGTAAAGCTGCCCTTTATTCCACCTAGGCTCTACGTTTCATCGATATTGTTGATAATCAGCTTTGCTTTGTAGGTCCTCCATACCTGCTGCTTTCTACAAGAAAAATGGATCGGGGTTCCACGGATACCCAATTCAACTTCGATAATGCGGGACCTGCAGACCCAGTCCCTATGGCCAGTCGGTCACCCTCAAAGGACACCGTTCCTTAGTCTATAAATGAGTCTCCTCCTACTGTGCCAACAAAAGAGATTGCAGATGGATTGGTAAAGAAACGAAAACGGTCCTCGAAGGACGAAGGGCGTAACGATAAGAAAAGCAGATTTCAGAAGCCTTGTACCTCGAGATTTCTAAAAGGTGGAGTCTCTGCAAAGGCTGGCAACGGGAATCGTCCTTAGAATAGTGATTCTGTCGCTACATAGGCTTTGCCAGGCAAAGACCCTCTTAAGGGACCTAACGATGTGTCTCCTCTAACAAGGCCTTAAGTCGAGCCGTTTCTACTACCTCTAACGGCGAAGGATAAGTCCCTATGGAAGACGTATAATAAGGAATATACGATTAAGCTGGGTGGACTTATCGCTATGACGGAGCGGAAACATCCTACCTACGGACTGGTCATCGTTAAGGAGTTCTCGGGTTATAACGCTGAAAGCAAGTTCTCGAGACTCCGTTAAATCCCAGAAAACATCCAAAGTAACTATTTTATGAGCTGTATCGAGATTTTCAACTTTCAAAATGTCTCGCATATCATCACCGAATATATAACCATTTCCCTTCTTCAAATTGTGGCAGCACCTCGGTATCCTCGCGAGAATCAGGTTGCAGCGATCATTGGCCAGGTATGTTAATCATATTCCTCAATACAAAGCCGATGTTAAGTAAACATAGATTCTTGGTGGGATTGAATACCTAGAATCCCACGGATTGGTCTATGGTGATATCACCTGCTCCAGCGTTCTTCTCAGCCAGGAGGGAACTGCCAAGATTGGTGCGTTACGTTGAAGGCCCTTTGAACCTCCACTGACTCGAGGGCATAGCAAATCTCGAGTGCTGCAGGGCAGCCTCAGCAGACGATCGGCGAGATTATCCAGACTCGCAGTCACTAGGTGACATCATGATGCAGTTAATGGAAAAGCGCAGTCGACGTAATGAGACTGTCAGCGCAGACGATCTAAATCGCTGGCACCCTGCCGTTGCAGGCTTCCTTTCAGACATACTTTCTGCATCCGCAAAAGAGTTAACGCAGGTAAGTCCGATCTGCATCGCTTTATATACCTATCTGACCTTCGCAGCACGAATTTCTGCAAAATGGATGGCGAAAGGAGGATCTCCTCTCATTGATATCCTTTGCCCAAATTGCCTCACGCCGGCATTATAAAATTGAGCAATGATTGGTACCGGCCGATACGGAAGTGTTGGTAGAAGGACACCGTCAACATCTGAACATCTTCTTTGCTCTAGACCTGTGTATCCGTTTCCTTATTATGCTCGAGCTTGTATAGAGTCTTTCTTCCTATCCTAAAAATAGACCTTTGACATGTCAGAGTAGCTTTGCTCACCGGACAGTCTCGAGTCACGTTTGAAGGTCACGTGACTATACGGAAATTATGATTACGTGTTTCCTCATTACTAGTCAGACGTGAACCGAGTTTGAAGCTCAGTCCACGAAATTTCTATATAAAACGCGAGCGTACAATTATTCGTTTTATAATCCCGAGATTCGTTGCCTTATCGAGCTTGAGCGTTTATTATTTAAATGTTGCTCACTAAATCTCTATGATCGTTCAGAGAGCGCTCTGAACACCATAACCTCTTAACTACCCTTTCTGCCTCCTTTCGATTCTTCTCGAAATCTATCGTATATGCGCCTAGAATCTCCGCGACCCTTGTCATATAGTTTTCTTCGGCAGCGAGTTAGTTCAAATATACTTATTGTACTTCCAACAGGTATTCTTTAATATTCACAGCCATCGGATGGTTAGGGTTAAAAGCTAATTATTTCCTGCGCTTATCGCGCTCTATAAGCCTTTTACGACTGTACGTCTCTCGTTCGTATACGAGTTCCTTATCTCGATCGCTTTAGAATATTGTCCGAGGGCGCTTTCTAAGTTTATGAGTCTTCGTCAGCCTAATAGGTCCTATACTAGGATTGATACCGATTTTTAAAAAGCGAGGGGTTAATTCTAGTGAAGGGGATAAAAGGGTTGACTTTAAAGCTTCTATGTTCTAGCTAGTTATCTGGTCTAATTTTATAGAAGGAAGGTATAATGGAATAATGGTTACCACGGGGTTTCCAAGGGTCTTTATAAGTTGAAATCTATGAACATAGAATCCTTTTACTAAATTTGTTGTCCAAGTTGTAGAGCCAGAATTGGAGGTCATTTTGGAAGGGTGGTGGGAGTGAGCCAGAACTGGATCCAGAGGGACCAGAATTGGACCCGGCGAGCTCATCTCAGACTAAGAAGTCGAACACCCTTCAAATCCCCTTGTTTGCCTGCTTTAATAAAGAAATAAGATCCTTACACCCCTTCTGCGAACAGCAATCCACCTCATGGCTGCACTGCGAGTCAGTAATTTGAACCGCGCGGCTTGTAGAACAAAGTGCCGCAAGAAACTATCCGAGCATATTCGTGAGATCAAGCTATCTAATGTAGAGTATCAACGGCTGACAAAGTCTCAAGAGGCCAAACTCGGCATCACAGTTGAGCCAGCAGAAGTACGGCTCATCACAAACGCGGAAGATCCATATATCTGGCAAGCACTACCAGAGAAAAGCCACCTCTTTAAGAAACAATTAAGCAAGCATACTATTAGCGCTTACAGAGAACTGTGCCGAGAAGTTGGTATGTCGTTTGAAGCAGCTCTGGCACCCGAGTCAAGCTCCTCTACGGGAAGGGTACCAAATAAGGGAAGACAAAGCACACTTTCCATGCATTCGCTACGGGAACCCGAAACCAGCTTCACCGCAGTCATCGAACGATTGAACTCGGATATGCACACAATGGCTGCTGGGATAAATAAGTCAAAGGAGGAGGTGATAAAAGCCATAGAACTCAAGGAAATGGCGGAAGAAGAAACGAATCGATTAAGACTGGTAATACAAGCAGCGGAAATAGATAAGCGGCGATTACAGCAAGATGTCCAGAATCTGACAGGTGTAGTAGAATTATTGAGGATTACAACAGTGAAATCTGTGGATGAGTTCCTGAGCAGACTGAAGCTCGACCTGAATGGTACTACGGATGTGTGATTCATGGGTTGGAGGGTTCTGCTGTACCGTGGTAGCCATTTGTCAGATTCAATATGAAGCTGTGTTAGCTGAACGCTGGCCTGATTAGTAGTCATTTTTAGATTAAGCCTTACTTGGCGACCGAGTCTTTACATTGGGATGGTGATGGTGTGGGTATGAGCGACTGCGCTAGTAAAGCCCTTGCAGAGGGCCTTCTGAAGGGAGAGTCGCGAACATACGATGCCATATCCAAACGTAGTAAGGTCCCTCTCTCTACCATCCATCATCGTGCACACGGGCGACGCTCAAAAGAAGAGAAGGCCCAAAGTCAATAGTATCTTACTCCGTCGGAAGATAAAACCCTCGGAAGCGAAGAAAGCTTACCTACTTCTTCGAGCATTAAAAGATGCTCACGGCCGCCTTCCTGGCCGAGTCTGCCTGAGTGGACTTCTTCAGGGTGAAAAAATCGCCCAGTGCTAATATGTTCCTCTCCTCACGCACTATCGTCCACAAATCTGTTTAAGCTATACATATCCCTTATACTCTCTCAAACTCCATATATCGTTCACAACCCGTATGTGTAGTAGCACATCTTATCTCAAACTCTTCCTTCGTAGTCTTCTCCGTGACCCGCAACGGCCAAGACTCGACAATAGAATGCTTCTTCTTAATCTTCACTCCATACTTCTTCGTTAGCTTGTGCATCCAGACGTCCTTTAAGAAAGTGCCAAACGCCTTTTCGAAATCACCAAACATCGTATAGCATGAAGAGATTCGTATCATTTCTGGGCTGCTCATTGCACTCGTGTCATCGGCCATCATACTCATGATTGTCATTGGCGTTACGGGTATAAATTTCTGGATCAGTAGTCGAGACTCGTTAAAGCGATGCTTCCCGTTGGTAGGATTATTGTGATATACCTCCTCGACGGCGTTTAAGAAGAGCATTAGCAGTGTTGCTTTTGGGTTGCTGGTCTTTGATTTGAGGAGCGGGCTGAGCGTGAAGAGGATTTTTTCGGGTCCGACGTATCCGCGATCGCAGATGTTTGAGACCTGTATTCGTGTCAGCTGTTATTATATGCTTGCTAGTGTGGTCAAGAGTAAACTTATACTCACCTCGATGCGGTCGAACTGGGATTCCTCCTTGCTAAGATAATCCGGAAGCTCTCGAGCATCAACGTTGAAGAGCCGGAAACTGATATCGGTATCCTTAATGCGCTCGCAGAAACGCAAGAGCGTATCTCTTAGGAAGAAGAAGAAACTGCCAATGACATCACTGGTAGCTTTTGGTGCGAATTTGATGTACTCATAGTAGTCCCAGCCTTCAAGTGGACTCGCGTCATCTTTCATAGGCCAAATTCGATCCTTGTGAAAGAACGTGCTTATAAAGTCAGCCGGCCCAAGGACATGAAAGGATGATGAGGAGTGCCGCTCACGGATTGGGTGTGTCAAACTTCTCTCTCGATGCGCCATGCGGCAAAAGAATTCCATCTTCGCGAAACGTCACGGTTGCTACTCGGATCGGAGAAGGCTGATTGCATAACGCACGATGCAAATAATCGATCCTCTCCGAAGCTAACATGACGCTACGCCGAATTGCCTGCGCGCCCTCCTCCGTCAAGCCCCGTGGAACATTAAAATAGTCCTTCAGTTCGTCCCATTGGTACTTCTTTAGCACTAATCGCAGGGATCTCTTTCCGAAAGAAAAAGTCTTTGCTTGGAGGGAAGTCGATGGCTTATCCTTAATCTTCTCGCAGACTTCAACAATACGTCCCAGTACCACGTGGCAAAGAGTATCTATCATGATATGTGGTAGTAGCGCCGAATACCATACATGTATCATTATCGGGACTGCTTCGTCGGGTTCAAGGCTTAATGCGACGAATAGTAAGATGGCGTTGCGCGCGACGACCATGAAGTTGATATCGTTAATGACAAGCGTGCATCGGCCATCGTATCCATCCAAAAGACCCTGCGTGATAGACTCAACGATGTTTCGGATATCCCCTGATGCAGCGAAGAGTATATTCATATCGCGATGAATGTCGTAGGCACCCTCGTTCTCTTCCATGTTTAGCATATCCACGGCCGGCATGTTTCCCCAAAGATATTGGTTCACGCCAAATTGCGATGGGAGTTCGCTGTCGGAGACCCAGCTAGGAAGACGGTCTTGCTTGATCCATCCTGGAACGTATTTGCCCTTCACAAGGTCGGACTTACAGATCTTCTTATGGTGAGGCCAGTTCCCGATCTGGCATTCTTTAGAGCAATACTTGAAACGTCAGGCTTATACATGACGTAGATGGTTTTTCCGTAAGACCAGCCGGAGCGAAGCATCTTTCGAGAAGAGTAAGCAACATACCTGAACCAATTTGCAGACACAGACCAGGCTGGCTGCATTTTGGCATGGCGACTCCTTGCTATCAGCCTTTTGATCAGTGTTTGCGCAGAGGGCAGGATTCAGGAAGGCCACAATGTCAGGCCGAAACGACGGCACGAGGCCCATGTTGAGGCTTGCGAAGGTTGTAATGTCAGGATTTGTTGAAGCGGCAGCAGAGGGCTATGCTAGCCTAGCCTTACAAGTAAATCAGCCCTAGGACTCAGCTGTCTTGGCATGGCTTGGCATAACAGCTTCACAATATAGACTTGGTGCTTTGCATTCGTTGAAGTTAAGAGCACTCTTGCGTGCTCAGGGGCAAATGAGGAGAGAGGAACGTATAGAGAATTAACGGAGAATTGTAGAAGGCCTTGCGTAGTTTGTCATTTACTACTCATGCCCATTCGGCTCGACCATTTGGCTTGACCATTGGGCATGTCCCAGAGTAAGGCACCACGACTTGTGTTAAGTATCTACGATTTTTCTTGGCAACGTGGGGTTCTCGCCACCGAGGGAAGGGACATTAGACGAGAATCCTAATTACAACCCGCTACGTCATTCAGTCCCTAAGTTACCGCCTCGATCCTTTCCTACCTATCTTTACCTCCGTCTCGATTCTCTCAGCAGCTTAAAGGTCATAATCTAGCTCCAAATAAAGTAATAGATCCCCTTCTCTACCCGTATAACCGGCGCGAAAGTAAAGCGTACCGCTCGTTCTACTCTAGGCTAGAACTTTATTAAGACTAAGAAAAACGGTATTCTTCCCGTTTATATAAATAACGTTCTTCTACTTATTCTAACGCTTTCGCCTCTTCTATATTTATTAAATTATACTTATCTACCTTTAATTCGCCCGGATACTTATACTCGGAATATCGCGTATAAAAGTAGTTAACGTATAAACCCTCGGAATTAATCGTAGTAAACGATCGATATTAATAATACCGAATTAAATTTCGATCTATAGCGTCGCTTAAGGTCTACGTCTTAAATATCTCTATTTTATATCTCCGTTTTATTTTAAATTTACTAAATTTCTCGCGAACCTAATTTATCCCTACTTCGATATCTTAAATATTAGAAATATCGATCTCTATAAAAGATTAAGCGGAGGAAGGGGTTAATAAGTAGGTAACTAAAAAAATTATTAATATTAAATTATTCTAAGGCTCTTTTATTTTATTATTCGTATCTCGATAAAAAACCGAGTATATAAAGTATTATTAATATCTAGTTACGTTTTTCTTCCGGGTTTCTTCGCTTTCCTTTATTACTTTTATACTCCGTCGTTTACGGGTTTATTTTAGGGGGATTTAGAGTTTAGATATTTATATTAAGAATTTATAAACGTTAATATTCTTTTAGAAGTATTTAGTTCCTAGTATATACTCTAGAATAATTATTATTCTGTAAATATAGAGTATATAAAAGAAGGTTAGTCTACTACTATAACGGAAATAAACGAATAATATAAATTTATTAAAATAATAATAAAAGGTTTCTTCGTCGAGGGCCCTTATAAATAAAGAGAATTAACGTTAATAGATAGGACTTTAGCGCCTTTAACTATAGAATAAAATCGTCTATAAGGAGGCGTAGGGTTATTAAATTATATTAATTAATTTAAACCTAATCAAGTTCAAGGAGTTCTGTCCTCGAAAAGATTAAGTGTATTTATTAGTATAAAGATCGATTTAGGAATTACAGCTCGTTATATTACTCATGAGTTCACTTTAGTAAAACGATAAGCGTTGAGCTAGGGACGCTAGAAGCGATTCAATTACTAGATACACTCATAGTGAACCTATATATAGGGATATTGATACTTCCGTATATATTTAATATACCTACGAATATACCGATTATAGAGGATCTCTTCGAAGAAGACTAATAAATAACGAGAATAGTTACTCGCCCAAGCTTTTAACGATCTATATATATTATAATTTAGACAAAATGTCGTTGTAGTAAATACGTACCGGTGCGTCTCCGAGTATTTCTATCTTCGGTTTAAATAGATATTTTATCTAGAGTTTTCGGTCCACTAAATAAAATATATCTTCTCCGCCTCGGCGTTCGGGGCCGAGGTAGTATAGAGATATAATTTAATAGGACTATATCCTATAGGAAGTCTCGCTCTAGTTAATAATATACTTTCTCCTCGGTTATTTCCCGTACTTATACTTCTAATTTAGAAATATAGTTTGAAGTCTCTTACTCCTTCTCTTTACGTCGTTATCGGAAACGGTAGGAGATAGTAGTATTACGTTTATATTTTATATTAGTAATTTTAGATATAATTTAAATATTAAGAAATACCTAAATAAAATCTTATTTCGTCTCGAGTATTATTATTTAGTATTAACTCTAGCCCGAAATCTTTAATATTAGCGCGTCGAAGGCTTCTTTATTAAATACTAGTTACAATATCGTAGAAATAAGACCCGTTAAAGTAAAGGGTATAGAAAAGTTAAATTAAGATTTACCGGTAGAGGTAAATTAAAGGAGGGCCAAATATAGGCTAGAATTTCATAACGTAGGATTTCCCGTTTAACGGAACTAAGCTAGTATAGGAGGAACTAGAGGTAGATATATAGCACGAAGTATACTCGGAGCCGTTATAATCTCTAAGGGTAGCGGCGGACCCGATCCTATTAACGTAGACACCTAATCTAGTTACCGCGCTTCGATAGTAACGGTTAGCGGACTAGTCGTAATGAGATATAACCCTTAACTCGGAGGCGACGTAGGTGTCGTAAACTATAATAGCGGATATTTTATTAAAGCGGGTGTAATAGATAGTAGAGTAATATCTCCTAAAGGACGTCTTTTTATAGAAGTTGGAGATAAAGATAATATTATAGGTCGGGACGTTACTACTATTAATATAGTCTATAGAGAGTCCGTTCGGTCGCTATCGTATTAACGATTATTTATACTAGTAGTGTCCCTAGTTATAGGATTTAGTAGATACTCGATTCTATTAAGTCTTAGTAGTATAGACGATAATAGAAACATCGGCCGTATAATTATATTATACGCGGAGGGTATTTATTAAAGTATATCTTTAGGAGCCGCTAATGAGTTATCTAGCTAGATCGACGGTAAATTTCTAAATAAAATAAATACGGCTTCTAAGGCTATCTAATCTAATAGTAGATATTAAAACAATAATTGTTTCTTATTAAATTTATATACTATAGAGGTTTCGTCCTTTAATTAATAATTAGTCCGCCCTTCGGGTAAATTATAAGGGATAGTTAACTTTAAGCGGATAATTAATTCGTAACTCTACCGCTATAATAAAGGATTTATATAAAATTAAATAAACTAGGAAGTAAACCTAGCGGATATATTATTAATATAGAAAACGAAGTCCTATAGTAGAGAGGTCGGGTATATAAACTATTAAAAGGATTTATTCTATAAATAGGAAAGAAGGTAATATAAGTATATAAATAAAATTATAGGATATTAAGACTGAGTGTAGTAAATAAGAGGAGAGATATAGAAACGGTAATATATAAATAATTTTCTAAAGACGAGGCGGTAAGATAAATAGATTCTTTATAATAACTATATAGGAATATAATAATAGTATTCTCTCGTCTCCTTATTCGTAAATCGAATTTAGGAGAGAGTAAATATTAATAGGATTAAAGACGAATAATATCGATCTTCTAAATAATATATTATTTACGCGGTATTAGTTTAAAATTCTTTTACTTCCCTAATTTATAGTCCTACGTAAAACGGAGTTTTATCCTAATAAAGTTATAATAACTAGCGAAATAAGAATATTTAGCGCGCTAGATAAATAGATTAAACGGGGAGGAGGAACTATTATACTCGATATTTTATATTTTCATCTTGAAGATATAAGTAATTCTTTACTCGCGCCTTTATTTAATAATTAATCTTACTATATTAAACCGGTTACTACTAGGGCATTCGAGCCTATTAATAAACTACTAAGAAAATCTATAGTAGATTAAGAAATAACTCTCCTCCTACTAACTAACTAAATATATAATTCGGTATTATTAATACCGGTAACGGGCTTGTAGCGCTAGCTCGGAAAGAATCCTTAATTTCTAAACTATACTTAGTCTATACGCGCTATTTCTTTTTTGTAACTACGTTATAGTCGTAAATATAGAATAGCGCGGTCGGAGATTCCAGCCCCCGATTTCTATAAAATATTTTATATATACTTCCCATCATCGCCTTATTATAGGATAATAGTAGAGGATACCTAGGTAACTATCAAGAAAAGCCAGTTTAATTTTCTATACTAGTACTACGAATATTACCCTAACTTCCGTAAATAACTATAAGATTTATCGGATAATAGTATAGTAGTTATTTTTCTTTAAAACCTATTAGGAGAACCTTCTAAAAAACGAAAATATATATACGAATCAAATTCTTAAAAAGTATCGTAGTTATCGCACTCGCTATAATAGCCCGAACTATAATAGTTATCGTAGTTATTATAGGAGCCTAGATTATAACTTTTATCCTAATTATCAAATATCTCTTAATATAAAAACCTTGAAAACTTAAATATAAATAGGCTACGAAAGAGATTATAATAGAAACTACGAAAGATTAAAGTTATAGATTAATTCCTACGAAATATTCCCCCGGTTACTAAATAGCGTAAGAGATAGATCGAACTAGAATTAAATACTATAGAGTAGTATGAGGAAATTATCCGAGTTTTTACTAATCGCTCGGATACCTTAATTATAAGAAAACTATACTAAAGAGAAAAATATTCAGAATATAAGTTTATCGTCTTAGTAGAGAGGTTCGCTTTATTTACTAAAACTTCCCTTACGAATATTAAACGTTAGAGATTATTCGTTACGTTTTAAACTCTTATTTTACTATTATATTATAAAGTTCTAAGGAAAAGAGATATTTCTTACGAAACTATAAATCGGATAATTAAATATATTATTAGGGAGTATAATCGTCGAAGACTATTATATAGTACCTAGTAGATAAATAGTATTATTATTAACCTAGTTAGTTATAGTTAGACGATTTATCGGGCTATAGAATTATTCTTTATTAATATATTCTTTGAACCCCCATTTACGACGTTGAATTTATATCTTTTTTAGACGCGCTATTATTTATTAATTTTACTTATATCTATAATAACGAAAACTTATAATTAATCCTTAAATATCTTACGATAGATGAGTTTACGAAATATAATTACGACGATTATCTAAGACCTAAGTATATTATTCCTAGTTTTATTATATCTCTCCTCGATATATATAATATAACGGCCGATAAAATTCCGTATGGATTCCGGTACGATTATAAAAATAATATTAACGAGAAAGGAATAGAGTTAATAAAATTTATACCTCTCTTAATTATAATTTGGATCGTATACCGAAGTCTATCGAGAGTATATATAAAGTTTATATTATTTCTAGAAGTACCCCGATTACTCCGCGTAACCTAGATTTCGAGGTCTTAGTATTAAGTTCCTTCTAAAGTAATAACGGGTCTCTAACTTTAGGTAAAACTAACTAAATATTATTAAAATCTAAATTAATACCGAAATCTAATATTTAATCCCTATCCCACGATTACGATACCGGATCCGCGCTACTTATATACTAAAGGGAGCGGTCATCGAAGTATAATTTTTATAAATATAGTAACGGATAAATATAAAATTACTAATTATCTACCGTCCGCTATAGATCGCTCCAACGAGGATCTTAGGTATTTGGCGATATACTTTTAGGGAAATCATAGTTTATTATTTATATTAATACCTAGTTTACGGAACCCTCTATATAATACTTTATTAAGTATATTAAATATCCCGCCGAGAACCCGGACCTTCTCGGATTACGCGTAGTATAGTTCTATAAATATATCTTATTATATCTAATTATCGTGCGCGTCGCCGATATCACGTATTATACCGGTATCTATATCGCGTCTCTCGGTATCCTAGAATAAACGATTTCTAGAGTTAGAATAAACTTCACTAGATATAGCGATACTACTGAAATTTTTATATTTATTATAACCGGATAATATCCCTAAAATACTATTTTACCGTATATAAACCGTACGCGAATATTAGAGTTATAATAATAAGATCGATTATTTAAACATTTCGTTAAATAACCCGCTTATCGACTTTCTAATATATTAAACCTAATTTTATAGAGAAAGTTAATTTCTCGAATATCTTAGGTTTATTAATTTAGAACCCGGTACTTTAAATAAACGGAGATTCTTAATTAAACTAGACTTATAAGACTATATAGTAGGTATTACACGAAATCTATATAAACTAGAATAATTACGCTTAGTTTTTATTTATTATTTATTTCCTAAGAGACTTAAGGAGATTAAGTTAATATATAATACCCTTAACTCGATAAATTTATTAATTATTTACCGAATAACTTTAGGGATATAAGGAGGACACTACTACCCTAACTCCGATATACTTTTATATATTATTAAGGTTTTAGGAATAGGATATTTATATACCCTTCCGTTAAATATAATATACTATTAACTCTTCTACTATCTTTAAAACTCTACGATAAAGATTAGAAATATCGTACTATCGAATTAACCGAGGAGATCTTATCGGACCTTCTACTTCCGTCTTTTAAATATAGAATATTATATCTTCGGATATTCGTAAAGTAACGAAGGAGAGATCTTTTATATAAAATTCTAGATTTATTAATAGAAAGTATTTATAAAAAGTTATTTCCGATCGACCCTAGGATTAATACTCTCTATAGCGAGTACCTTCGATTAAATATATAGGACCGAATTATAGAAGGTTCTAGTAATCTTAATAATATACTCGAGGAATTAAGAAAATTTAAATATTTCTATACCGTTCGAACGACGATCGAGGAGTAAGAAAAAGATTATTATCTCTTTATTAAAGAGAAAATCTATCGTTAAAAAACCTTCTTCCTCGAAGTAAATAAAATATTCTATTAATTACTAGAGTCGAGAGTAAATCTATCGAATAAGATAAACTATAATTTTACTAGTTATTATATTATAACTCTTTATAAATAACGTCACCTAGCTTTTATAGAGAAAAATATATATTAAATAATCGCGAGTTATAAAGACTTCGATGAATAGGGCCTAAAGCGATAAGGTTTAAAGATATTCAAATCTTTATAACTCTCGCTAGTAGAAATCTTAATCTACTATACACTAGTTCAAATAACCGACGATCGAAAAGATATTAAAAAAATAAACTAGTAACTAGTAGAGTCCGAATATATATACAAGGGGATAAAAAGGAAATATAAATTAATTATAAAACGGGGAGAAGATATTTAGGGTTTAAGATTAAATTATTTAAAAATTCGTATTAAGAGAGCCTTAGTCTTATATCTAGCGAACCGTTTAATTAAAGTTTATAATCGCTAGTAGGATACGCGGGAGTCTACTAAAGTATATAAAGATAAAATTATAAGATTTATCCCTATAATTATTAATTATTATAATTATAATATTAATATAAAGTTTAGTAGATTAAAAGAAACGGAGAAACTTCTAAAGCGGGCGAGGAACTATTTTAGTAAAATAAGACGCGAATATTAATAGATAGGCCTCGGAACCTTTTTACTCGATTAACTCAAGACTTCGATTCAAGAGAGTAGTATAAATAGTAGAAGAGAAATCCTACTAAATTGAATCTTTGGTTTCTCGCTTCCTATTCTACCCTTTGATTTATCGTAGCGTGGGGTCGCTTTATGAGCTTGTTCGGTTTACCGCACACTTATTTCTTCGAATTACCGAGTTCGCGGTAAAGAGCGGGTCTCCTCGCCATATCCGCCTTCCTCCTACGACATCATTGCACCATGTTATTCTTAATATCATTACGATCCGCGAGGAGCCTTAGTCTTGCACGGATGCGCCCGACTATTCCCGTTATTAATTTTAAATCTTTTCTTCGTGGTACTGTCGGCGACCGCTAACGGATTACCTCTAAAATCGACGAAGCTCTAAGCTCCGTGGGCTTTATTTAGTTTCATAATTATAATATTAAATAACGTAAGGTATACGTATATTTCTAATAAATAAACGGAATTACTAACCCCTATAATACCTCCTAGCCGGTAAACTTTAAATATTAATTCGACCTCGATTTATAGAATAACGTTTTTTCGCCCTTTTAAAATCCGGGAAGGGATTAATCCGTTTATCTTCTTTATTATATAACCGCGGGTACTCGGGTATAGGAAACGAGAAAATCCGCGACCGGATTTATATAAAAGAGAATTTCGATTATAGTAATCTAAAGGACTATAAGCGATATAATAACTAACTAACGGAGGAGTTATTTTTAAACTTTCGTTACTTCGTAGAGGACTTTTTTTAGGTACGAAGTTCCTTATAAATATTATATAAGTCCGTAGAGGTCTAAAGGTCCTAAAAAAAAAAAAACTACGATTAATTTATATATTAATTACTTTAGTATTTATCTCTAATATTAAACCTATCTCTTAAAGACTCGCTTAGTTAATATTATACCCGTTCGCTCTTCGATTTAAGTCTTATTTACTACCCTACCGTATCCCTCCTATTTAACGGACTCGTCCGAAATCCGGTGTACTCTAACTTTAGAACCCTAACGCTTCTCTTTTAAGATATAATTAATGGCCTCGAAATAATAAATACGAGCTCTACGAATAATAAAATAAATACTAGGGTCGAAAGAAGGGGGGAATTTATATATATAAATCCGAAACTAGAGATAATTTTAGTTAACGTAGGGTATTTATTTATGAGGTAGAGTAATAGCCGCTAGAAAAATACGGTTTATAGGGTTTCAGAGCCTCTTTACTAGAAGGAACAGGGTTTATAGGGTTTAAATTATAACGATACTACTAAAAGAAGCAATATAGAAGCGATTCCCGAGAGATATAGTATCGCTTATTTTAGCGCTCCTGACCCTGCGACGGTCGTTAAAGCTCTTCCGGGCTACTGCGGAGACCAGGTACTAAGGAAGTAGAAGCCTATAAATACAGGTAAATACCTTCGCAGAAAAAGAGCGGCGATGTACGCTTAAGACGTATGAATGTATACATTGGAGAAGCAATGCGACCATCGAACGTGTAGACGTACAAGCAGGAAAGTTCATACATAGCCAGTGATGGCTTACACATAAGACTACCCTCATTCCTAGGAGGAATTTCCTAAGGACATCCCGCTTGTGGCCTGGCAATTGGATGACTTTGGAATTGCTCCTTATTTCCTTGCCTGCCTATGTTCCCAGGACAGACCTCCTAAGCCTCGCATCTACTGTTTCGACCGATAGCGGCTCATCCTAGGGATCCAAATACGGCCTCCTCAGGCTAGTTGCGTCCTAGAAGGGTCGTCCTGGGAGCATCAACTAAAGGAATTTCAAATCAAGTAGCAACGAGGCCAACATTCTGTCTGCCCCAGAAGAATTCTCCTAGGACACTGAGACAGAAATGGAGGGGGATGGCGGATGTCACAATGTCACTTGGAGTGGTTCCAAAGACGACGTCGCATTAACCTAGATAGTATCGATAGAACGGCAAAATTTCGAATAAGGTTGACCAGAAGGCTATAGAATACTATCGAGGAGTGCAGCAAAGACCACAGCTCCAGAAAATACCAGAAAATGATAAATAGACGAAAAAGATGGGAAGATGTTTGCTCTGCTAGCGCCGTAGATGTGAGATAGGATTGAGAACCTTACTCGTCGTGAAGTTGAGGGTCAAGCTTGTCGAATATATCGGTGCATACAGACGACGCTGGCGTCTCAGTGGCATCCGCAACCTCGTCCATGGCGGAGGTGTTAGATAGAGACGAATGTGCCGAGCTGATCGAAGGAGGTGTGGATGTTCCCGTACCATGTTGCCCACACAGCTTCGTGGTCTCATCGACGAACTCATATATAGATTGGGGCCATGAGTCGGGCTTTACGTCTGGGTTATGGTCCTCGCTCTTTCTGGACCTTTTTCTTCGAGGCGACATGGTGTCCACTCCGCTGGTAGACCTTCGTCTCTTGATGCCTTTGGTCAACTCGATGCAATGAATATCCTGAAGGTGAAATTTCAGCTCCAGGACGGATGGGAAGGCGTCGACGCATTTCCGTCGCGGATGTGAGCATTTGGTCGCTTTGCAACCGTCCAGCATCTCGATATATCCGTCAAGATGCGCTTTCCATTTCTCTCGGTCGAGAAATTACTGCATCCGCGTGGGAGCTGGAAGTGCCCTATCTCCTAGGCAGAAAGGGTAATACCCAGGGCAGGCGAGGGTTCCGCCGTAGATAAAAGGATTACATTGGATGGGAAGTGCTTCCGGCCTCCCCAGGTAGATTTCGCAGTGCTCGTTCCATTCGTCCTTGCCGACAATCCACTTACTGCATTCGAAGCACAGCTCGGCAAAGCCGTAGCTGGTCACGAGTTTCTTCTTGTGGCAGCCATAGATGTGCCTCCATCTCTCGGCGGCCGGTTTGCTATGGGGAAAGAATCTCGTTAGTCGCTGGACGTGCATGCAGAGGATACACAAGGCAAGGAGATCACGCACCTATCGAGCTCCAGTTTATGGTCTGCCATCAGGCACGTGCATTTCTCCGGCTCCAAGCCCGGGCGAAAGGGAACTTCGGCGTCCTGTTGACAAAGCGCGACCATGTCACGGAGGACGGATCGACCTTCGTCGCTACGGATCGGAGCGACAAGGAAGAGATTGGATGCCAGACGGTCCCGCTCCGGTATAAGGCGGCGGACGCGGTGGAATTAGGTGCGGTGGTATCCCATCAAGACGGCGTCGTCTAGGCTGGCCAGCAATTTACCCGGTTACTGCTCCTGGCACTTGCGGAGCTCGTCCGAAACCAGCTTTCGTTTTTGTGCCATCAACGTATTGCGACTGTCCTTGGCGGTGGAGTCAGTCTTGACCGTCGGAGCTAAGGCCTTAATCTCCTCTTCGATGGCGATGAACTCCGGGGTATTCTCCAGCTCGTACTGTTTCTTGGCCGGCAGCGCCTGCTAGAGTTCCGGGTTACGATATAGAGTCATCCCGCGAAAGCGATCATTCACGATACTGCGAAGCTTGCCGTCGAAGTATCCCCCTTGGAGGTCGGTTCCGGCATTATTAGGTATATAGGAGTCGCCAAAGGTCCGCTCGTCTTTATGCCCGCCATGCTTCATGCGCTGAGCCGTCGAATAGAGCTTGTCTATACCCGCCGGATCAGTTCAAGAATTTAGATAAAGGGAGAAGAAGGTAAGAATATACCGATAAGGTATAAACCCTCCGCCTGGAAGTCGTGGATAGTGGGGCACCGGAGGTATCCCGCACGGATGCCCAGTTCCCTCAGACGCCTGCTGAAGGTGTCGGCCTTTTCCATCTCGCCGGTCGAGATCACGTGGAAGAAGGGCTTATCAAGCACGCTCTCGTGCTACCGGAGATGGTATATCTCATCCTCCGGAGGCTCGATTGCCAGGAGCTCTTCCATGGTGCTATAGTCCCGGAAGGCCTGGTCCGCGATGGCTCTGGCGAGCATCGTCAGCACGGGATTATAAAAGAGCGGTCGAGGCTCCAAGCCCTCGTGCACAGAGTGTTCTGGCCTATTCATCGAGTCAGTAAGAAGGCGGTGGTGAGTGGTATCAGTCGAATGGTTAGAAACGAACCTTTTCTCCGGCGTCCAAGTCATGTTTTTCGTATCCCGCACGACTTGGATGGCGAACTCGGCTTTTCCATGTTCGTTTCGAAAGACGCCGAAGGTCATATCCTATACGAAGCGACTTCAGTGCGTGTTCTCGTCCATCCAAGGGTCACCTCGTTCTGTGGAGTATACTCACACGGTAATAGAGACCGCGACCGGAACCGGCACGGCACGTGGACTCGATGAATTCCCCCACTCTCGCTGAAGTAAACACGTAAAGCTGGATCTTTGCCCACGTGTCCACTCGCACCCGTGGCTTATCGTAGATCTGCCAGTCTTTCTCCCACAGCTGCGTTCCCAGATGGATGAAGTGGTTCGTGGTACCGTAGCTCCGGATCCTCTTTCTGTGAACGAGGCCCAGTTCTGTTCGCAGAGGTTCCTTGATGAACTACACGACGGTCAGTCTCGATACTTGTAGCAGAGGGGACAATGAAAGCCGTAGGGCACCAACATTTATGACGGAGAGTGTCGTTATAGGAGGTATGGTGGAGTTATGCCTCCTCCATCCGGCCGTGAAGTCTTTCCAGTATTGGAGGACGCTTTTTTCCCCGGCTTTGGGGTCGCCGTAAGCACTATCGATCCCGTATGCAACGTCCCTTACAAAGTCCTTCAAGGTCTCCAAGTCGTAGGGGTCAGCGCCAGGGTGATCCTGTGCGTATCTGTTGGGCGTGGGAAGGAGTGTCAGATAAGTAGGCTTCTTTGGAAACGCGCAAAAACCTAGGGCGGTGGACTTACCCATTCTATAGATCCAAGGCGCGCGCGTAGTTCTTCGCTGTCTTGGGTTGAAGGTGTTTCTGGACTTCAGCGCCATTGACAATCGCCTTGTTGATCCCAGAACCCTTCTCACGGGCTCGCTGGAAGAAATCCTCCGGGGACTTCTTCTTCGGCATTGCTGGCGGCACGGAGAGCAACTCAGGCGCAGTAAAGTGCGTGGGCAGAAGTGAAATGGAGGAACAGGAAGAGAGAGATACGAAAGGAGAGTGTAACTCTGTCCTGCTGGAAGCGACAAAAGCGCACTGCGAGTCGATTGGTAAAGTAACGGGGACAAGGTAGGCAGGTATAGAGGAAGAAATAGAAAGAGCGAGAGCAGTAGACCAGGCTTTATACGTAACAGACGGGGGAGAGGGTATGGCGGCGTCTATAGAGCCAGTTTTGCACCCCAACATCGGCAAAGCGGGAGACCGCACGAGAAGAGTCGAGGTACTAAATGCGCATTTTGCCAGCTTTAGGCGGAAAAATAACGAAAAGACAACGTCCAAAAAAAAAAAAAAAAAATTTTTTTTTTAATAGAAAACCTAAAAATAGTAACTTCGGATTTAAGATTTTAAATCTATAATTTTCTACTAGCGCCGGGTAGCTCGCTAAAGTTATATAGAGCGCTATAACCACGCTAATTTAGTTTAAATTTTAAATTACGTCGATTCATGAAAATTATATACGCGTATAATACCCCCTAAACTAGCGCGGTATTATAGACTATTTAATTTACTTATAATTATATATATCTAATTATTTACTAGTACTACTTAGACTAGCTTATTCCTATTTATTCAAAATTATTCAAAATAAATCGAGGTACTAAATGTGTATTTAGATACGAAAGTAGGTATTAAATCGATCTCTAGGGCTGGCACATGAGTTAAATAGATCTGAGCGCCTTTTCCGTCTTTTTCGGTAGAATGCGGGCTCACCGCTTTACCGATAAAGGGGCTAGCTCTGGCTCCCCTCTATCCTACTAGGGTTCGCCGTCTAAAGTTAACGAGTTCGAGTGGATAGGATATACTAAGAGTCACGAGAATAAGAGTACTAGAGGGTAGGGGCGCGCAGTGTTAGCGCAGTAAATACGCGACAGTAAATAGAGGTAAATAGTAGGTACGGAGGAGGTATATAATAAATACGCAGAGCGGCGATTACTAACTAACCCGACTAGGCGGGCGAATATATTCTCGTGGGCTACCCTACCTAGGTAGGGTAATTTACGAAAACCTATATTCGCTCCCGGTCGGGTTAGTTAACTATCGCCGCTCTTTTTACCTACTATATACTTTCGCGTTACCTACTATTTACTCTAGCTCACTTTCGTTTACCTATTATTTAGGTACTACTCCTTCGTACTCTTTTAATATATTATTCTCGTGATTTTTAATATATCCTATTAACTCGATTTTATTAAATTTAGACGACGAACTTTAATAAAATAAAGGGGAACTAAAGCTAGCTCCCTAGAGTATGAAATTAAATATAAAAATAATACTATACCCTCTCCCCCGATTATTATATATAAAGTCTTATTTATTACTCTCGCTTTTTTTATTTTATTTTTCCTACTTATCTACTTTAGTCCCGTTATTTTATTAATTATTTTATAATACACCTTATTTACTTCTAGTAAAATATAGCTCTACGATATTTATATACTCTCTCTTTATATCTCTCTTTTTTCTCTCTCTTTTAATTCTACCTTCGTTTTTTACTCCGTCCGAATCGCTCTTTACGCCGTCTCTAATACCGAAGAAGAAATCCCTAAAGGATTTCTTCTAGCGAGTTTAGAAAAAGGGTTCTAATATTAATAAAATAATTATTAATAATAGTATAGTTAAGAAATACCTTAAATTTAAAACCGAGAAAAACTACGCGTGGGTATTAAAGTTATAGAATAGGTAAATCTATCGCCCTAGGCCCTAGCGCGTTCTAAAAGAAACTAATATTCGTTAAATAAATATATATAAAATTACTCTAGTATTAACTTATATATTACGGCTATATTATATTTACTATACTAGGTTAGTTCCTTAATAACGAAAGCTACTAACTATCTTTATTTATTTAAAACGAATATTTAATTAATTAATTAATTATTATTATTAAATATATATTATAAATTTATTAATTAGTAATAATAGTAGAAGAACGTTTTTAAATACTATATTTTATTAAATAAACGTCTCGATTCACTAGCCTACTATAATAGCGGTACTAGTTCGTCGAACTAGAATTATTTAATAATATTTTTTTTATCCGTACTTTATTTCTCCTACTAGTTCGGTTCGGTAATAAAGAGTACTACTTTCTTCCTCCTAATCGAAGTAACTAGTTTAATTATATAATTATTATACTAACCCCGTTATACCTAGTCCTATTACGCCGGTCAAGAATACTATATTTTAAAATATTTTATTAAACTAGTTATCTAGGTAGTTTATTTACGGAAGTTTTTTATTATAATATATTTAAGTTATTAAAATAACTATATTTATAATTTAGACTTATTCGCCTATATAATATTCTACTTTATTATACTTTCTATAGTAGAGGTACTTTAATAAAATTAGTTAAAATCTACTTTTACTAGAAGTAGAGAAGTTAGATTATTATTATTTAATTTGGGTTAAAGCCGTACCTTATCTTTATAACCCGAACGAAAAACTACTTAATAGAATTTAAATATTTTAATTTAAATTTTATTACTTTCTATATAAATACTCTCTATTTTATTCTTATAGTTTATATATAATTATTATTATTTTATTATTAAAAGATTTTAATCTAGTAGAAAGAATTTATAGTAAAATTTCTATTATATTAAAGAGTACCTAGTAGAAGCTTTCTATAGTATAGTACTATAAAAACCTTCGGTATATATATTTGAATCGATATCGTCGATTATCTACTTCCGTAAAATTATTATTATAGTATCTAGTAATATCGCTAGCCGTAATACCGTAGTTTTAGTATTCTAGCTCGACGAATTTATATAATCGGGCCACGCTTTCGCCGGCGAGGTCGACGATATTACTCGTTATTACGTTATAGAATAAAGTAGGGAATCTCTTCCCTTCCTCGGCTAGGGAAGGGAACCGGGGAAAGAAAGAGAAGAGAACAAAGGCTCGGTAATTCCCTTCCCTAAAATAAAGAAAGAAAGAGAATAATAGGGAATCTCTTCCCTACTCTCCCTATAGGGCTGCCCTATATATAGTTTATATATATATATATATATATTTTATTACTGCCCCTATATATAATTATATATATATATATATATACCCTATTACTGCCCCTATATATGGTTATATATACGTGTATATATACCCTATTACTGCTCCCGTGTGGCCTATATATACGCGTATATATACTCTATTAAATAGTATAAAGATTAGGATAATTCGGAAAGCGGTTAAGAAACGCTAAACTTTATATCTAATTTAGACTAGCGTAGTAATACGCGGAGTAATAAGCTATATATAGGGGTATATATAGACTATATTTTAAAGTAGTAATAAATCATATTTAGGAGTAGTAATAGGTATATATATAGGCTATATATAAGAGTGTTAATAGGGTATATATAGGCGTATATATAACTATATATAGAGGTAGTAATGAGGTATATATACACGTATATATAGTTTATTATTACTTTTATATATGGCCCATTCTTGCCCCTATATATGGCTCGTTACTATTTATATATATAACCTATTCCTGCCCCTATATATGGCCCGTTACTATTTTTATATATGGCCCATTCTTGCCCCTATATATAGCCTATTACTATTCTTATATATGGCCTATTCTTACTCTTATTTATATTGTATTGGAATATCTTAAGCTTTCCGCCCAGCCCCTAGTAACGATTAGCTATGATTTGTCGTCAAGATAGTTCCTCACATGATTTTATTTCCCAAATTCTGGCTAATAGTATACCCCTAAATGGCCTCATTACTACTCTATACTATACTCCCAAATGCGCCTATTGCGACCCTATACTATGCCCCCAAATAGCCCCATTATTGCCCTATGGTATGTGCTCCTAAATGGCCCTATTACTACCCTATAGTATGCCCCCAAATGGCCCATTATTACCCCATGGTATATACTCCTAAATGGCCCTATTACTACCCTATGGCATGCCCCTAAATAGTTTATTATTACCCTATAGTATGCCCCCCAATGGCCCTATTACTGCCCTATAATATACCCTCAAATGGCCCTATTATTGCCCTATAATATATGCTCCGAAATGCCTTATTACTACTCTATAGTATACTCCTAAATACCTTTATTACTACCCGATATCATACTCTATTATTACTTTATAATTTACCTTTAAATAATCTTATTCCTACTTTATAATATATACTCCTAAATAACTTTATTATTACCTTATAGTATATACTCCTAAATAATTATATTACTACTCTATAATTAATTTTTAAATAATTTTATATTATATTAAATATCTTTATAATTATTTTATAATATATTTTTAAATAAGTTTATTAGTTTACTATTATTTATAATATACTCTTTAATAATTTTATTATTAGTTTATAATATATTTTGAAATATATCTAAAATAATTTTATAATTAATTTAATAATTAAGATTAGAATTAACTCTTTAATTAATATTATATTTATCTTTTTAATTAATATTATATTTATCTCTCTAATTAATTTTATAATTAATCTTTAAATAATAATATATTAATATATACTCGAGATATTAATTATCTATATATTGAATATATAATAAGATAATTTTATTGTTAGAAAATTAATAAGAAACTTATATAATATATAATATATAATAAAATAAATAAAATAAGTTTATAAATTATATTCTATATATTCTATATATTACTTTATAAATTAGATTCTAATTTTTACTATTTATAATAATATAGATATAAATATAGTATAGATATAGATATAATATAGAATAAAAAAGAATTTACTAGAATAATTCGTAATAAATATATACTAAATAATTTATATATTATTACTACTTTTTATTTCTATTTCTTTCTAAATATCTATATAAATATAAGAGAAATATATAAGGAAGTAATAATTAATATATAGATAATTTTCTTAAATATAATATAATAAACTAACTATATAAATTAAATTTAGTATTAAATATCTATATTATTAATATAAAACTTTCTATATTAAAATAATATAACTTTTATATATTAAGATCTTATTTCGAGACGTAGGAAAGTATATAAATAGAAAAGAAAGACTTTTCTTTTTCTTTTCTTTTTCTTTTTCTTTAGATTATATTTTATATATAGTTATTTAATTTAGATATTTATTATAATCTAATCTAAACTCCGATATATAAAGAGAATTAATATTATATTTAAATAATTTATTATATAAAAGTATTATTATTAATATTAAAATTAATCTAGATAATATTTATTTAGTAATAATTACTATTTTATAATAAAAGTTAAATATATAGAATTATAAAAATTATATCTAAAATAATAATAAATATATAAATATTAGAATTAACTTTATAATAGTTTTATAATTTATAAATAAATAAATAACTTTAAAATTTAAAATATCGTGAAATTATTTAAAAAAAATTACTTTATTAATCTATAATTATATATTACTATTAATAAGAAAGAGAAGAGAAATAAAAATAGTAAAAATAATAAAAATTATAAAAATATATTAAAATACTAGATTAATTATATTTATTCTAATATATTAAATTATTTTAGATATAACTAAAATAAATAATATATTAATTATATTATAAAAACTTAATAAGTATAATAAAATAAAATAATATATATAAAAAGTAAAGTAGACTTAATAAAGAGTATTAATAATAAATAATAAATTAAATTCTATAATATTAATCAAAAGTAATAATAGATATATATATTTAGAAAATTTAGAAAATTATATAAAGTAGTTTAGAATCTCGAGAAATAATAATAGTTATAATAGAAATTAATATTAAATAATAAACTATAGATAAATAGAGTAGTAATAAATAAATAAATAGAGTAGTAATAAATAAATAAATAAATAAATAAATAAATAAATAAATAAATAAATAAATAAATAAATAAATAAATAAATAAATAAATAAATAAATAAATAAATAAATAAATAAATAAATAAATAAATAAATAAA
>JAABUK010000121.1_pt1 | contig 166755 bp, 145 predicted proteins | sample 5559141 | NCBI WGS metagenome assembly JAABUK01 (sample SAMN10711869, study PRJNA513367) | rock metagenome | isolation source: Antarctica rocks | place: Antarctica: Victoria Land, Pudding Butte nord | collected 2016-01-03
CGGTTCGCCTGGGGCGTAGTCGATTTCGCCCATCTGGTCCATGTGCAGGAAGGGGTCGAGCTGCGCGACGCCGACCCCGGCGAACGCACGTCGCACGGGGAAGCCCTCACCTTCAAGGCCCTTGGGCGCCGTCGTCACGGATTGCACCGGCCGCTGACGCTGCAAATCGGGAGGGCCGACCACGCGGGGCAGCCGCCACAGTTCGCTTTCGGTGATGGCCGACACGTCAGTTCTTCTGAGCGGGAACGGCGAGCAACGGGTTGCGCAACCGCCGGAAGACGGTGGCCAGGACAGCTGCTTCGTCGTCGGTGAGCCGCTGCCCGAACTCTCGGTCGATGCCGGACATGTGGATCTTGGCGGCCGCCAGCAGTGCCGCCCGCCCGGTTGCGGTCAGGGTGATCACCAGGCCGCGTCCATCGCGTGGATCGGGTGAGCGGCCCACCAACCCGGCGGTGACCAATTTCTCGATCTTGCGGGACAGGCTTGGTTGCGAGATGACCAGGCGCTGAAGCAGATCGCGGAGTCGCAGTTCACCGCCGGCTTCGGACAATTGCACGAGTACGTCGTAGCTCCGCAGTGACACCTGGCCGGCGGCATCCAGGTCGGCTCCGAGTTTTCCCATCATCTGGGCGTGGGCATGCACAAATCCCACCCAGGCGTCCATCCGGTTGGGTTCGATGTCGATCGGCCCGGCCATCGGGTGCCTCCCTCGCAGTCGTTCATTCTTACCACTGTGTAGTTCCAACTGCGGGGTAGTTCCAACTGCCGGGGTAGTTCGAACTGTCGGGGTGGTTCCAACTGCCGGGGTAGTTCCGACGGTCTGGCGACAGGTGCTTGCTTCGGCTGTGGTCTTCCGAACGGTGGAGCACCTCCTGCCGTAGCGTTCCCGGCGAAGAGCGACAATCGGCGGCGCCTTCCAGCAGTACGCTTGTACTGGAACAAAGTTCGATGTCGCCGCGAACGGCGCGAGCAGGTACGACCGGCCCGGCAACGGCGGGGCAACAGGTTCAAGGGAAAGGCGTTTTTAAATGGCGAAGATCAAGGTGACCGGCAAGGTCGTCGAACTGGACGGCGACGAGATGACGCGCATCATCTGGCAGTTCATCAAGGACAAACTCATTCTGCCGTACCTCGATGTCGACCTGGAGTACTACGACCTCTCGATCGAGAATCGCGACGCGACCGACGACCAGGTCACCGTCGATGCCGCCAATGCCATCAAGAAGCACGGGGTCGGCGTCAAATGCGCCACCATCACACCTGATGAGGCGCGCGTCGAGGAGTTTGGTCTCAAGCAGATGTGGCGTTCGCCGAACGGCACCATTCGCAACATCCTGGGCGGCGTCATCTTCCGCGAGCCCATCATCATCTCCAACATTCCGCGACTGGTACCCGGCTGGACGAAGCCGATCATCGTGGGTCGGCACGCCTTCGGGGACCAGTACCGCGCCACGGATTTCCGATTCCTCAGTGCCGGCACCCTGAAGGTGGTCTTCACCCCGAACGACGGTTCCGAGCCGATCGAGCGTGAAGTCTTCCAGGCTCCGGGGGCGGGCATCTCGCTCTCCATGTACAACCTGGACGACTCGATCCGGGACTTCGCCCGGGCTTCGCTGAACTACGGACTGGCCCGTAACTATCCGGTGTACCTCTCCACGAAGAACACCATTCTCAAGGTCTACGACGGGCGTTTCAAAGACATCTTCCAGGAGGTGTTCGACGCAGAGTTCGCAGCACAGTTCGCTTCCGCTGGAATCACCTATGAGCACCGACTGATCGACGACATGGTGGCCGCCTCGCTGAAGTGGGAGGGCGGATATGTCTGGGCCTGCAAGAACTATGACGGCGACGTACAGTCCGACACCGTGGCCCAGGGCTTCGGCTCGCTGGGCCTGATGACCTCGGTGCTGTTCACCCCGGACGGTTCCGTCGTCGAGGCCGAGGCGGCCCACGGCACGGTGACCAGACACTATCGGCAGCACCAGGCCGGAAAGCCCACCTCGACGAATCCGATCGCATCGATCTACGCGTGGACCGGTGGGCTCAAGCATCGCGGCAAGCTTGACGGAACCCCGCAGGTCACCGCCTTCGCCGAAACACTCGAGGACGTCATCATCAAAACCGTGGAGAGCGGAAAGATGACCAAGGATCTCGCCGCCCTGATCGGTCCGGAGCAGGACTGGCTCACTACGGAGAAGTTCCTCGCCGCACTGGACGAGAACCTGTCCGCGCGACTGGACGCCTGAGCGGACAACGCAATTTAGCGTGCGGCTCAACACGCCTGACCGCGACCGGCCCCGCAGAGGACTCTGTCGGGGCCGGTCGGGCAATGGGTCACGCTGAGCCGGGAAGGCGCAACTCTCGGCGCAGGATCTTGCCCGACGACGACTTCGGGATCGCCGGGATGAATTCCACCCGACGCACTTTCTTGTGCGGCGCCACCCGTTCCGCGACGAAGCTCATCACCTCTGCAGCAGTGAGTTCCTGTTCTGGCTGCACGACGACGAACGCCTTCGGAATCTCCTCGCCGTCGTCGTCGTTGACCCCGACCACTGCGGCGTCTGCGATGAGCGGGTGGGTCAGCAGGATTGCCTCCAATTCCGCCGGCGGTACCTGATAGCCCTTGTATTTGATCAATTCCTTGACCCGGTCGACGATGGCGACAAAGCCTTCGGCCGAAACGGTTGCTACGTCGCCGGTGTGTAGGTAGCCGTCGGAATCCAGCGTCTCGGCGGTGGCCTGCGGGTCGGCGAGGTACCCGATCATGACGTTCGGCCCCTTGCACCACAGTTCTCCGGGAGCGCTGGATCCCGTGGCAGGGACGGCGATCTCCTCGCCGGTCGCCGGATCGACGATCTTGCACTCCATGTTCGGCAAGGTCAGACCGACTGTGCCAAGGGGGATGTCGTCGCGATCCTCCGGAATGGTGTGGCTGACCGGGCTCATCTCGCTCATCCCGTAGCCCTGTCGCACGGTGCATCCGAGTCGAATTGCCACCGCATTACCCAGTTCCTGGTCGAGCGGTGCGGCCCCGGAAAAAATTATCCGGATGGACGAGGTGTCGTAGGTGTCCACCATCGGGTGCTTGGCCAGGGCCACCGCTATAGGCGGGGCGATATAAAGATAGGTGGCCCGCAATTCGGCGATGATGCGCAAGAATTCAGCCAGATCGAATCTCGGCATGGTGATGATCGGCGCATGGCGGTAGAGGCCGCCGTTCATCAGCACATTCATGCCGTAGATGTGGAAGAACGGCAGCACGGCCAGAATTCGATCGTTCTGGGTGACGCCGATGACAGCGCCGCCCTGCGCGATGTTCGCCACCAGGTTGCGGTGGGTGAGCATGACGCCTTTGGCCCGGCCGGTAGTGCCGGACGAATACGGCAACACGGCCAGCGCAGTGGTTGGGTCCAGTGCGAGCTCGGGCGCGGGAACTCCGGTCGTCAGGAGGGATCGAAGACTGGTCCGGTCCGGATGATTGTCCGGTGAACCGTCCATCAGCACGACGTTGCCCGCCGGCATGCCGACCGCCGCTGCTGCGGTATCGGCCTGAGGAAGAAACGCCGAAATGGTGAAAAGGTGGGTCGCCTTTGAGTTTCGCAGTTGTTCGCTGATCTCGTGGGCGGTGTACAGCGAATTGATGGTGGTCGCAGTGCCACCTGCTCGCAGGATGCCGTGGAATACCGTGACGAACGCAGGGATGTTCGGACAGAGGATTCCGGAGACCTCGCCAATTCCGACCCCACGCGCGGTCAGCCCGCCGGCCAGCGCCTCGATCTGGGCTCGGAGTTCGCCGAAGGTCGTTGCGGCGCCGGTCGAGCCGTCTATCAGGGCCGGGCAGTCCGCCACGTCCGCTACGTTTCCGAACAAATAGTCGAACAACAGCACGTCGGGGATCGCTACGTCCGGAAACGGGCTGGTGAAGCTCATGGGTTCCTCCTGAGGGCGACATCGACCTACCGCGCGCTACTGCTGTGACGCGCTCCACAGTACGTCAGCCGACGGTTTTTCAGCCGAGCTTCCGCGGCCCGCGCACACCAGGGAGGCACTCCGATCACGCCGATGGCTACTTCATTCCAACCGAGGCGAGCCAGTCGTCGGCGACCTCCGGGTAGCTGCCCCCACCCTGCGCGACCCGCTTTCGCAGGCCGCGCAGGGCGTGCACGGTGAGTTTGGCCGATACGGCGTTGAGGAGGGACCGCATCGCTGGGGTGACGGTTTTGGACACCAGTGGGATGAAGTTCTCGGTGGAAAAGAAATGTTCCGGGTCGGTCAATGCCACGAATTTGTTGTCATCGATCTGGAATTGACTGGCCACCATCAGGCCGACGGCCGCGGTCGACCGAATGGCCGCAATGGTCTTCGTGCCGGCGAAATCGGTCCTCTTCGTGACCGGAAAGGTCAGCCCGTAATAGCTCGACAATTGACGGGTGAAAGTGCTTGCCGTGCTGTCGTCAGGCAGCAGCAGCGTCACGTCCTTCAAATGACCGGACAGATCGGAAATGGAGTGCAAACCGAACTTCGACGCCGTTGCCGCGCTCGCCGTGAGTTGCGCATCATCCGTCGCGGGTGACGAATCCAGCGCAGCCAGGCCGGTAGGCGCATCTCTCCCAATGGCGGCGTCCACTTCCGCCCGGCTGACCGCTTTCGATTCTTTGTCGAGATACCGGAGCAGCCCGCTGTTGTACTGCTGTACGAGATCCACCTGCCCGCTCTTGAGTGCGGACACCTGGATGGCGGTCGTACCGATCGTTCTGATGCCGACCTTCACCCCTTTGGCGACCAACGCCCGGGCCCAGATGGTGGTGACCATGACGCTCACCGGGTATCCGTCATCTGCCATCGTGATCGTCGGGCCGGCGCCCGGACTGGTGGATGCCGGATCACCGGGGGTGGACGGCAATTCGCTGGTGGAGTGATCTTCGATGGTGCCGGACGTCGCAGCCGTTCCGGTTCTCGGGCTGGGCGCAGTCGCCGACGCGGCGGTTTTTCCGATCGTCGAAACCTCCGCCGGCGATTCGCGACCTGATCCGGTCGCTGGTGTCGAGGACGAGGTGGCCGGCGCGGCGGAAGATGCCGCCATCGATGCGACAGCGGCCGCGTTCGGTTCTGCGGTTCCGGATACTTGGCACGCCGAGACGACCAGGGTCGTCGACGTGACCAGCGCAACTCCCGCGAACAGCTTCCGCCAATTCATCAATGCTCTGTTCCCCGTTTCGCCCGAACGACGACCGCTGGAGAACCCCGGACGGACAGGTTCTCCACGACGGAGCCGTTCTGGAGGAAACGGTACGTCAGGGCCACTGCCGCCGGGCGACGACCGGTGGCCCGGTCACCGGGGAATCGCGGCAGGACGCACCGGGGAATCGCGGCGGGACGCACCGGGGAATCGCGGCGGGACGCACCGGACGCGACGGGGCCCAGCCGAGCAGGTTTCATTCGATCGCCAGGCACGTAACATGAGGTGCTGTGGAACCTCCGCTATCCGGTGCGCCCGTGTTTCCTGATCGTCGTCGGTCGGCCTGATGGGCGTCCTGCTGGAAGAGATCGGCCTCGTTGCGCTGTTCATCCTGATCGGCGGATGTTTCAATGCCGCCGAAATTTCCATGATCTCGCTGCGGGAAAGTCAGGTTCGCCAACTGGCGGCCAACCAGGGAGCGCGCGGACGCAGGTTGGAGCGTCTGGTCGCCGATCCGAACCGCTTTCTGGCCGCCGTGCAGATCGGTGTCACGGTCGCGACCATGCTCTCGTCGGCATTCGGTGCCGCGACCGTCTCCGAGCGAGTCGCCGGCTGGCTGGTCGACCGGGGCGTCGACAAGGGCGCCGCCGCCCCGCTCGGTTTGATCGGCGTCACGCTGATCATCTCGTTCTTCTCCCTGGTGCTCGGAGAACTGACGCCCAAGCGCCTGGCACTGCAGCGGCGGGAGGCGATCGCCCTGTTCGCTGCCGGGCCACTTTCAGTGCTGGCCAGACTCTTTCGTCCGGCGGTCTGGCTGCTCGGCCACTCCACCGATGTGATGGTCCGGCTGCTGGGTGGCGACCCGAAGGCGACCGGGGACGAGATCACCGCGGAGGAGCTGCAATCCTTGGTGGCCGCCCACGAATCACTCACCTCCGTCGAGCGCCGGATGATCGCCGACGTCTTCGATGCCGAGGACACCCACGTTCGGGCGGTGATGGTCCCGAGGCCCGAAGTGGATTTCCTGTCGGCCTCGCTCACCATCTCCCGCGCGGCGCGTCTTGCGCTCTCGCATCCGCACTCCCGCTTCCCGGTGATCGGACGGGACGCCGACGAGGTGGTCGGCGTCGTACACCTGCGAGACCTGATCGTTCCCACTCATCCCCTCGGGCGGGCGGCGACGGTGGCGGACATCGCCACGCCGGTGGCCGTCGTTCCCGGAACGAAAGGGGTGCTGGACGCCCTCCACGAGATGCGCAGCGCCGGACAGCACCTCGCGGTTGTGGTCGACGAGTACGGCGGGACGGACGGCATCGTCACGCTGGAGGACCTGGTCGAGGAAATCGTCGGCGAGATGATGTTGCAGGACCGGCCGGGAGCGGCGCCGACCGCGAAGGCCGGCGAGGTCGACGGAATGCTCAATCTCGATGACTTCCGGGCGGCGTCGGGGCTGGAACTGCCTCCTGGGCCGTACAACACCGCGGCGGGATTCATGATGGCGCAACTCGGTCGACTTGCTCTCGATGGCGACACCGTGACGGTGCACGGCCGCACGTTGACCGTTGCCTCGATGGAGGCGCGGCGGATTGCCAGGATCAAGGTGGGTTCGGCCGTCCGGGCGCAACCGTCCAACGATCCGGTACTCCCCGGTGCCGATCCGCCGACGGAATCCATCGGTCAGGTTCCGGCCGGTGCCCTCCGGATCGCGCTGGCGCCGACGATGGCAGGGGTTCAGGACCGGAGCGTCGGTCTGGGTGCTGAAAAATCGTCGCGCGTGACCCCCCGGCGCTAGCAGCTCACGTTCGACGCGCTCGTGCTCGGCCGTCCCGTTCGGGTGGAAGGATCGTCCCCATGGCTCCTTCTCCACGTCGACCTCGCGTCCTGTCCGGCATCCAGCCCACGGCGGATTCCTTCCATGTCGGCAACTATCTCGGCGCGCTCCGCCAATGGGTCGATCTGCAGGCAACCCACGAAACGTTCTATTCCATCGTCGACCTGCATGCGATCACCATCGAGCACGACCCATCCCTACTTCGCCGACGCACCCGGATCGCTGCCGCGCAGCTGCTTGCCCTGGGTATCGATCCCGATCGATCCGCGCTTTTCGTCCAGAGCCAGGTGCCTTCACATACCCAACTGTCGTGGGTGCTCGAATGTCTGACCGGCTTCGGTGAGGCCGGACGGATGACGCAGTTCAAGGACAAGTCCGCAAAGGGCGGGGTCACCAGCGTGGGGCTCTTCACCTATCCGATCCTGCAGGCCGCCGACATTCTCGCCTACCAGGCCGACGCGGTTCCGGTGGGGGAGGACCAGCGTCAGCACCTGGAGTTGACTAGGAATCTGGCGCAGCGCTTCAACGCCCGCTTCGGGAAAACGCTGACCGTGCCGGAGCCCTTCATCCTCAAGACGGTCGCGAAAATCTACGATCTGTCCGAGCCTACCGCAAAGATGAGCAAGTCCTCGCCCGGCGGCTCGTTGGACCTGCTGGGCGATGTCAGGGCCTCGGTCAAGAAGATCAAGTCAGCGGTGACGGACACCGAGCGCGAGATTCGCTATGACGCGGAAACCAAACCCGGTGTCTCGAACCTGCTGTCATTGTTGTCGGTTTTCACCGGCACGCCGATCGCGGACCTCGAGACGTCGTACCAGGGCAAGGGCTACGGCGATCTGAAGAGCGACCTGGCCACGGTCTGGACGGACTTCGTAACGCCCCTGCAGACCGCAGTGAACGGGTACCTGACCGATCCTGCCGAACTCGACCGCATCCTGGCAGCGGGCGCCGTACGCGCGTCGGCGGTAGCGTCCCAGACGGTTGCGACCGTATACGACAGAGTGGGTTTCCTTTCCTGATTCCGGCTGTCCCGCTTGGACCCGAACGATTTCTGCAGCAAGAGCTGAACGGCCCACTGGGAGGCACAGGTTGTGACCGGAGTAGAGCTTCGAAAGGCAGAACCGGCGGGGGCGGCCGCCGACTCGCCGCAGACACCCGGCGTCCGACCACCGGCCGGTACGGTGAAAGCCCGGATAGCCGCTCTCACGGCGAAGAAATGGGTGACGCACGTCGTTCGGGCCGTGGGTCGGTTCAACGAACGGCTCGGTACGTCGTTCGCCGCTGCCATCACCTACTTCTCCTTTCTTGCCCTGATACCGATCCTGATGTTGTCGTTCTCCGTCGCCGGTTTCATCCTGTCGTCCCATCCGGATTTGCTGAACGGGCTACGGGAGGGCATCAGCAAGCAGATTCCCGGTGCGTCCGGCGGCCTCTCGGACACCATCGGGAAGGTGTTGGACAAGGCCGTCAGCGCACGGCTTTCCGTCGGTATCGTCGGTTTGGTGGTCGCGCTCTACTCGGGGATCGGCTGGATGGGCAATGTCCGCAGCGCGGTGCAGGCCCAATGGCGGCCCGACTTCGATGCCGACCAGGAGATGGCGAAGGACAGTTTTCTCAAGAATCTGCTGCGAAACCTCGGTTCGCTCGCCGGTCTTGGTCTCGCGATCGTCGTTTCCCTCAGTCTCACCGCCAGCGGGGCGTGGGCGCAGAAGCTGGTCCTGGGCTGGTTGGGCCTGGATGATGTGGCGATACTGAAGCCGGTCTTCACCATTGTTCCGATCCTGCTGGCCATGGCCGCCGATGTTCTGATCTTCATGTGGGTTTATACGATTCTGCCGCCGCGGGACATGAAGGGAACCCGAAAAGCACTGGTTCGTGGGTCGATCATCGCGGCGGTGGCCTTTGAGATCCTGAAATTCGCGCTGACCTTTCTGCTGCCGAAATTGACGACCTCCGCCACGGCCCAGGTCTTCGGCTCGATCATCGGCCTGCTCTTGTTCTTCAATCTCACCGCGACCATGGTGTTGTTCGTCGCTGCCTGGATCTCGACCGCCGACGGCGGCCCGCAGTCGAAGGCAGCCGGATCGGCCATTTCGCCGGAGAGCGGCGAGTCGGTGGATGCGGCACCGGCCGTTCGCCTGGACGAGGGGATTTGGAAACCGAAGGTCACCGGTCTGCTCGGGGTAGGCGCGCTGCTGGGCTGGGGTTGGGCGCGCCGCCGGCGCTGACCGGTTTTCCTCGATCTGGCAGTTGCGGCCGTTGGGAAGATGCCCGGGGCGGCTGCGCGATGCGCTCGTGTCGATCTGTCGGCAGGCCGGGCGACGCGTTCGCCTTCGCGGGTGGAACGCCGGGCGTTTCTCTCGCGTTCGCGGGTGGCCAGCCGCGCGATTCGCTCGCCGCGGCCTGTCGGTAGGCCGGGCGATGCGCTCGCCTTCGCGCGTGGCTATCCGGACGCTTCGCTCGCGTTCGCGGGTGGCCAGCCGCGCGATGCACTCGCCTTCGCGCGTGGCTATCCGGACGCTTCGCTCACGTTCGGCGGGTGGCCAGGCGGGCGATGCGCTCGCGTTCGAGACGGTCGCGCGCGTTGCAACCGGCGCGTGTCGGCAGCAACCCGCGCGGGACGCCGGTCGCGGGTGGCCGGCCGGGCGATTCGCTCGCCGCGGCCTGTCGGCAGGCCGGGCGACGCGCTCGCCTTCGCGCGTGGCTATCCGGACGCTTCGCTCACGTTCGCGGGTGGCTCGCCGGGCGATGCGCTCGCGTTCGAGACGGTCGCGCGCGTTGCAACCGGCGCGTGTCGGCAGCAAAGCGCGCGGGACGCCGGTCGCGGGGGTGTCCCCATGCCGAAGTGCTGTCCACAATGGCCGCGCCACCCTCGCCAAAATGCTGTCCTCGGCGGTCAGATGGATCGTATGAGGACCAATTCCGAAGTGTCGCCTACGATCCTGCAGCGCTCGACTCTGTTACAGATGGGCGACGACGATCGGGGAATCCGCCGGCTCAGGGCCGCGGGCATCGTAACGCCCGTCAGACGAGGTGCGTATTCCTTAACGGCTGATCAGGCCTCGATACAGCCATGGGAGCGGCACGCGCTCGTGGTCACCGCGACCGTGCCCAAGCTCGGCTCGGGTGCCGTCGTCAGTCACGTGTCGGCTGCGGCTTTGCACGACCTGGCGCTGTGGCCGACTCGTCTCCTTCCGGTCCATATCAGTAGAAGGATCACTGGCGGGGGGCGGCGGACTCGGACGCTGCACCTACATCCCGCATCGTTGGTCGAGGGGGACATCGTCGCGGTGAACGGGCTTTCGGTGACCTCGGTAACCCGCACCGTGATCGATGTGGCTCGGACCGAACCTTTCGAAACCGGTGTCGTCGCTGCTGACGAGGCGCTTCGTCGCGGTCTCACCACGCGAGAGGAGCTTCTGGACGGATTGGCGTCCCAACGCGGGCGGGCCGGGTGCTACCGTGCCGCGCGAGTTGTTGCCTTTGCCGATGGTCGCAGCGAAAGCGTCGGAGAATCGCGCAGCAGGGTAGCGATCCTTCGGATGGGTCTGGAGCCGCCCGAACTCCAGGTGAATGTGCACGACGTCGATGGCGTGTGGCTGGCGCGAGCTGATTTTGCCTACGTGCAGCGAAAAGTGATCGGGGAGTTCGACGGCCGGATCAAGTATGGCTCCACCCAGGCCCTCAGCCTTGGTGCCACCGACGCTTTGATCGCCGAGAAGAGGCGAGCCGAAGCTCTTGAGCGGACCGGCTGGATCGTCGTTCGTTGGATGTGGAGCGACCTGCAGAGCCCCGCACTGATTCACCACCGACTTCTCCAAGCGTTCGACCGCAGTGCGCGACTCTCGCCTACTCGATGATCGAGCGTCCGCCCAGCGACGCTCCGCGCGGGTTGTGTCCGGTGCGCGGTGGTTGCAGTGCGCGCGGTTGCGCTGCGATGCGCGCGGGTTGCGGTGGGCTGCCCTGCGCGCTCCGCGTGACCGATCCGTTGGACGCTCCCGCGCGGGTTGTGTCCGGTGTGCGGTGGTTGCAGTGCGCGCGGTTGCGCTGCGATGCGCGCTGTTGCAGTGGGCTGCCCTGCGCGCCGCGCGTGACCGATCCGTTGGACGCGTCCGCGCGGATTGTGTCCGGTGTGCGGTGGTTGCAGTGCGCGCGGTTGCGCTGCGATGCGCGCGGCTGCGCACCGCGATGCGCGCGGAGCTGCGCCCCGCGGTGCTGCAGCTGCGCTGGGGTCAGCGCAACCGACCGGGGTCAGATGCGACGGAACATCAAGGCGCGTTTTACTTCTTGGATCGCCTTGGTGACCTGGATGCCGCGGGGGCAGGCGTCGGTGCAGTTGAAGGTGGTACGACAGCGCCAGACCCCCTCCGAATCTGAGAGGATCTCCAGTCGCTCCTGTGCTGCCTGATCGCGGGAGTCGAAGATGAATCGGTGGGCGTTGACGATGGCGGCCGGGCCGACGTAGGCGTCCTCGGACCAGTACACCGGGCACGAGGTGGTGCAGCACGCGCAGAGGATGCACTTTGTGGTGTCGTCGAACCGCTCGCGGTCGGCCTGAGACTGGATCCACTCCCGGCTCGGCTCGTTGCCGTGGGTGATCATGAACGGCTTGACCGCGCGGAAGGCCTCGAAGAAAGGCTCCATATCGACGATCAAATCCTTCTCCAGCGGAAGGCCCTTGATCGGTTCGACGGTGATCTCGGTGTTCTTCGCCGTCACCACGTCCTTCACCAACACCTTGCAACCCAGCCGGTTTCGGCCGTTGATCCGCATCGCATCCGAACCACAGACGCCGTGCGCGCATGACCGCCGGAAGGTCAGGCTGCCGTCGATGTACCACTTGACGTAGTGCAACAGATTCAGCACCCGGTCGGTCGGCAGCGCGGGAATCCGGTACGACTCATTGTGCGGCGCGTCGTCGAGTTCAGGGTTGTAGCGCTGGATGTGCAGTGTCACCATGATCGCGCCCTCGGGCACGGGTGGCAGTGCCCCGGGGTGGCCCGCTTCTGGAGCGATGCCGGTGTCGCCGATGGTGGTGGTCATCAGTACTTGCGCTCCATCGGCTGGTATCGGGTCATCACGACAGGCTTGTAGTCGAGCCGGATGTCGCTGCCTTCCAGGCCGTCCGCGGCAGAAGGCATCTTGTAGGCCATGGTGTGTCGCATCCAGTTCGCATCGTCCCGGTTCGGATAGTCCTCGCGCGCATGACCGCCGCGGGATTCCGTGCGGGTCAGGGCGCCGACCACCATGACTTCGGCCAGGTCCAGCAGGAAGCCCAGTTCGACGGCCTCCAGCAGATCGGTGTTGTACCGCTTGCCCTTGTCCTGCACGGAAACCTGCTTGTACCGCTCCTTCAAGCCCTGCACGTCGGTCAGCGCAGTCTTGAGCGTCTTCTCGGTCCGGTACACGGCGGCATTGGCATCCATCGTGGCCTGCAAGGCAATTCGAATATCAGCCACTCGCTCGAATCCGGTGGAATCGAGTAGCGAAGAAACCATGTGCTCGACGAACAGCGACGGGGACGTCGTTTCCTCCAGCGCGTCGTGCACGAAGTCGGTGGAATTGGCGTATTCGGCGGCGGCAATACCCGCGCGCTTTCCGAAGACATTGATATCGAGCAGCGAATTGGTGCCGAGACGATTCGACCCGTGCACCGAGACGCAGGCGCATTCTCCGGCCGCATACATCCCGGGCACCACGTTGACGTTGTCCCGCAACACCTCACCGCGAACATTGGTGGGAATGCCGCCCATCGCGTAGTGCGCAGTCGGGAAGACCGGCACCGGCTCGGTCACGGGGTCCACGCCGAGATAGGTGCGGGCGAACTCGGTGATGTCGGGAAGCTTGGTCTCCAGCACCTCCGCGCCCAGGTGCGTGCAGTCCAGCAACACGTAGTCCTTGTTCGGGCCGGCGCCGCGGCCCTCGAGCACCTCCATCACCATGGAGCGAGCCACGATGTCGCGGGGCGCCAGGTCCTTGATGGTGGGCGCGTACCGCTCCATGAACCGTTCGCCCGAGGCGTTGCGCAAGATGGCGCCCTCGCCGCGCGCGCCCTCGGTCAACAGAATGCCAAGGCCCGCCAGTCCGGTCGGGTGGAACTGGTAGAACTCCATGTCCTCCAGCGGCAGCCCCTTGCGCAGCACCACGCCCATTCCGTCACCGGTCAACGTGTGCGCATTCGACGTCGTCTTGAAGACCTTGCCGGCACCGCCGGTGGCGAACACCACGGACTTCGCGTGAAAGACGTGAATCTCTCCGGTCGCCAATTCGTAGGCCACCGCGCCGGTGCAGATCGGACCGTTCTCGCCCTGGGTGAGCAGAACGTCCAACACGTAGAACTCGTTGAAGAACTCCACACCCTGCTTGACGCAATTCTGGTAGAGCGTCTGCAGAATCATGTGGCCGGTGCGGTCGGCGGCATAACAGGCCCGGCGCACGGCGGCTTCGCCGTGGTTCCGGGTGTGGCCGCCGAAGCGGCGCTGGTCGATTCGGCCTTCGGGCGTGCGATTGAAGGGCAGGCCCATCTTTTCCAGATCCAGCACCGCGTCGATGGCTTCCTTGCACATGATCTCGGCGGCGTCCTGGTCGACGAGGTAGTCGCCGCCCTTGACGGTGTCGAAGGTGTGCCATTCCCAGTTGTCGTCCTCGACGTTGGCCAGCGCAGCGCACATTCCGCCCTGGGCCGCGCCGGTGTGCGACCGGGTGGGGTACAGCTTGGTCAGCACGGCGGTACGGGCGCGTTGGGTCGATTCGATGGCCGCTCGCATCCCGGCGCCGCCCGCACCGACGATGACAACGTCATAGCGATGGAATTGCATGATGCTCCGTATTCACTTGGCCATGCTGGGATCGAACGTGAAGATGACGAACGTGCCGACGCCCAGCGTGAGGAGTACCGAGGCGGCCAGCAGGATGCTCAGCCAGAATCTGGTGCCGTCCTTACGGGAATAGTCGTTGATGATGGTCCGGAGCCCGTTCGCACCGTGGATCTCGGCCAACCAGAGCATTGTCAGATCCCAGATCTGCCAGAAGGGTGACGCCCACCGGCCGGCGACGAACGCCCAGTTGATGCGGTGCACACCGCTGTCCAACACGTTCATGATCAGCAGGTGGCCGAGCACCAGAACGACCAGCACGATGCCGGACAGGCGCATGAAGAGCCAGGAGTACATCTCGAAGTTGGACCGGCGCGCGGCAACCCGCTTCTTCGGCGCCCGGGGGGCCTCGATGCCGCGGGTGGCCGGCGGGTCATAAGCGGCGGTCATGACGCGTCCCCCAGCATCTTGCGGACCGTGAACTCGAGCATGAAGTAGACCGTCGGGATCATCACGACGATCCACGTTCCGACCACGATCCAGAGCATCTTTCGTTGGTGTCGGGCACCCCGCGCCCAGAAGTCGATCAACATCACCCGGATACCGTTGAGGGAGTGGTACAGCACCGCTCCGACGAGGCCGACCTCCATCAGGTTGACCAGCGGGTTCTTGTAGGTCTCGATGATCTTGTTGTAGGACTCGGGGGACACGCGGACCAACGCGGTGTCGAGCACGTGTGCGAACAGGAAGAAAAACGTCAGGACGCCGGTGACGCGGTGCGCGACCCAGGACCACATGCCTTCGGCGCCCTTGTAGAGGGAGCCTCGGCGTGGTTTCGGGACGCCACTTCCCCCTGGCCGGAGGACGGTGGATGAGGACATGGTGGTTGAGACCTCCGAAAGATGTCCGCCGAGAGGGTCCGGCGCCTGGAACTCGCCGTCGCCGTCGACGGCAGCGTCGGGTAAAGGATGTTCAGCGGCTCCAGCGATGCTAACCCCGGCCTTACACGGCCCGCGACCTTGCGTCATGTGACGCTGTTGACACACAGGGTTCATCTGAGCGAGGTATACCAAGGTTTGGAGAGCGCCGACCAGGTGAGTCGGCCGGTCCGGTCGCCAGGGCTGCGCCGGACGGGTCACCGCCACGGGCGCCTTTTCGTAGAGGATTTACGGTCGGTCGGGGCATTCGAGCACGATTCGGTCACGGAGCGGCGCTGGGTATGTCTGCGGTGGGCAGCGTGGCGGTAGCGTCCGAGCGGTATTGGCTCGTCGGGGCAAGTTCGCTCGATGCAGCACGCCCTCGACCGAGGGCGGGCCGGACAGGGAAAAGGGAGAACACGTGCTGCGCGTACGTAGCTTGACAGTGATTGCCGGGGTCGCCACAGCGGCTCTCGTGCTGACCGCCTGTGGCTCCAAGAGCACCCCCGCCGGCGGCGCAGGGACGAGTTCAGCCGCCACATCCTCCGCCGCCGCGACGTCCGGTGCGATGACCTCTGGCGCGAAGACCTCCAGTGCCATGACGTCCGGTGCGATGACCTCTGGCGCGAAGACCTCCAGTGCCATGACGTCCGGTGCGATGACCTCTGGCGCGATGACCTCCAGTGCCATGACGTCGGGTGCGATGACGTCGGGTGCGATGACGTCGGGTGCGATGACGTCGGGGCCTGCTGCGTCTACGTTCACCGGCGATCCCAGCAAGGTCAGTGTCGGCCTGGCGTACGACCTGGGCGGTCGGGGCGATCAGTCGTTCAACGACGCGGCCGCGCGCGGTCTCGACAAGGCCAAGAATGCGGGAGTCAAGGTCGCCGGCGAGTTGGAGGCGACGTCCGGGGAACCGGATTCTGCGAAGGTAGATCGGCTGAACCAGCTGGTCGACGACGGTGCCACCGACATCGTCGCGGTTGGGTTCGCCTACGCAGGACCGCTGGGAACGGTCGCCAAGGCGAACCCGAAGGTTCACTTCGCGATCATCGACGACTTCACCCCGGGCACCGATACCGGACCGAACATCGCCAACCTGACGTTCGCCGAGGAGCAAGGGTCCTACCTGGTCGGCGCCGCTGCTGCACTGAAGTCGAAGAGCGGCCACATCGGCTTCATCGGCGGCGTGAACACGCCGCTGATCCAGAAGTTCCAGGCGGGCTTCGATGCCGGCGCCAAGGCGACGAAGGCCAGCATCAAGATCGACGACAAGTACATCACCGAACCGCCGGACTTCGGTGGATTCAATGCGCCTGACAAGGGTCAGACGATCGCCAAGGGCATGTACGACGGTGGGGCAGATGTGGTGTACGCAGCCGCGGGTGGTTCCGGAGCCGGTGTCTTCAAGGCCGCGAAGGCCGCCGGAAAGCTCGGCATCGGCGTCGATTCCGATCAGTACAACCTGCCCTCGCTCGCCGACGTCAAGTCCGTGATCCTGACGTCGATGATCAAGAAGGTCGACGTCGCGGTCTTCGACTTCATCGCCAGTGGCGTGAACGGCAAGCCGTTGACCGGTCAGCACATCTACGACCTCAAGGCCGGCGGCGTCGACTTCTCGACCTCCGGTGGGCAGATCGACAGCATCAAGCCGAAGCTGGACGAACTGAAGGCGGACATCATCAGCGGCAAGATCAAGGTTCCGACCAAGGTCGGCTGATCTCGACGTTCTAGGGTCCGGGCTTCGGCAGGTTCGTCAACTGCCGGAGCCCGGGCCCTTTGCGATTTCCGGCAGTTCCAGCCGGCCTGCGCCGTGTCGCGCGGATCGGTGTCCGGGCAGGGCAGAATCGACGGATCTCTCCCACGCCAGAGCCTCGTCGAAGGGGACCGATGTCCAGTCAGCAGGCGTCTTCCGCACTCCCGGCCGCTGCCGCCCCACCTGCGGTCCAATTGACCGGAATCACCAAGCGATTTCCCGGTGTGATCGCGAACTCGGACATCAACATCACCGTGCGCCGGGGGACCGTCCACGCACTGGTCGGCGAGAACGGCGCCGGTAAGTCGACTCTGATGAAAACCCTCTACGGGATGCATCGGCCCGAGGAAGGCACCATCGCCGTGGACGGGCGCACGCTCGTCTTCTCCTCGCCTGCCGATGCAATTGCCGCCGGAATCGGCATGGTGCATCAACACTTCATGCTCGCCGACAATCTGACGGTCTGGGAGAACGTGGTTCTCGGCGCCGAACCGGTGTCCGGTGGGCGGCTGGACGCCAAGGGTGCCAGAAGCCGCATTCGCGAGATCGCCGAGAGGTACGGGCTGGGCGTGGATCCCGACGAGTTGGTCGAGACGCTCGGAGTGGGCGCTCGACAACGGGTGGAGATCATCAAGGTGCTGTACCGCGGTGCCAAAATTCTGATTCTCGACGAGCCGACCGCCGTGTTGGTTCCACAGGAAGTGGACGAACTGTTCGGCAATCTCCGGGAATTGAAGGCAGAGGGCCTGACCATCATCTTCATCTCGCACAAGTTGGACGAGGTGCGGGCCATCGCCGACGAGATCACCGTTATCCGGCGCGGGACGACAGTGGGAACGGCGGATCCGCGAACGGTGACGAACCGGGAACTCGCCGAAATGATGGTTGGCTCGGCTCTGCCCGTTCCCGAGCTTCGGGAATCGACGGTGACCGACCGGGTCGTTCTGCAACTGACCGGGGTGAACCTCGTCGGTTCGGACGGGCGCCCCCTGCTCACCGAGATCAACCTCACCATCCACGCCGGCGAGGTGGTGGGCATCGCCGGCGTCGAGGGAAACGGGCAGGCCGAGCTGGTCGACACCATCATGGGAATTCGGCACGCTTCGGCCGGTCGGATCGAGTTGGCCGGCCGCGATCTGACCGGCACGAACACCAACAGGCGTCGCGAAGCCGGAATCGGTTTCATTCCGGAAGATCGTCACCGGCAAGGACTCATTCTGGACGCCAGTCTTTGGGAGAACAGAATTCTCGGCCATCAGACGCGCAAGCCGTCGTCTTCCGGAATGTTCCTGAACCGCTCGCAGGCCAGGGCCGACACCCGGCGCATCGTGGAAAAATTCGATGTCCGAACGCCCGGGATCGAGGTGAAGGCGACGTCGCTGTCCGGCGGCAATCAACAGAAACTGATCGTGGGTCGGGAGATGAGCGAAGAACCGGTCCTGCTGATCGCCGCACACCCCACCAGGGGTGTCGATGTCGGCGCGCAGGGCGCAATCTGGGAACACCTGCGCACCGCTCGCGCCGCCGGGCTGGCCGTTTTGCTGATCTCGGCCGATCTCGAGGAGCTGATCGGCATGTCGGACACCCTGACCGTCATCCTGCGCGGGCGTGTGGGCGGCCGACTCGACCCCCGAACGGTTACTCCTGACGAGCTCGGCATCGCGATGACCGGCGCCGAGAACGGAAAGGTGGCCTGATGGGCAAGTTCTCGATTCGCCGCCTACTGCTCGGTGCGGCCGCTCCGGTCGGGGCGCTGTTGTTTGCGCTGGTGATCACGAGCGTCGTCCTGCTGGTGACCGGCCATTCACCGCCGCAGGCCTACAGCGCCATGATCCACGCCTTCGACAAGGTCAGGGTCATCATCGGTGCCGTCAACCAGGCCGGCACCTACTATCTGGCCGCGGTAGCAGTCGCGGTCGGTTTCAAGATGAATTTGTTCAACATCGGAGTCGATGGCCAATATCGTTTGGCGGCAATGCTTTCCGCCGCGGTTGCGGGTGCCGGTTTCATGTCGTCGCTGCCGGGATTTCTGCGCATTCTCATCACGATTGTGGTCGCCATGGTCGTCGGCGCAGCGTGGGCCGGAGTGGCGGCGCTGCTCAAGGTCACTCGCGGGGTGTCCGAGGTGATCAGCACGATCATGCTCAACGCCATTGCCACCTTCATCATCGCGTATCTGCTCAATCCGGCCCGGCTGGCGGTGGCCCAGGGCAACAACGTGGGGACCAAACAGATCACCGCCGGCGGGCAGGTCTCAACGATCGCGGTGACCGGTTCCACCACACCGATCTACACCCTGGTCCTGCTGTCATTGCTGGTCGGGATCCTGTACGCACTGATACTTTCCCGGACCGTGTTCGGGTTCTCGATTCGAGCGACCGGGCTCAGCGAATCAGCGGCGGTGGCCAGCGGAATCAACGTGAAGCAGATGGTGGTGGCGGCCATGCTCATCTCGGGAGCCGTCGCCGGTCTGGTCGGCATGCCGGAGTTGCTCAACGGAACCAGTGGTTCGTATTCGCTGAATTTCCCGACCGGAATCGGCTTCACCGGCATCGCCGTCGCCCTGCTCGGCCGAAATCATCCGCTGGGCATGGCATTCGCTGCGTTGCTCTGGTCAGCGCTGGATTCGTCCTCGAATGCGCTGCAAGGCGTGCAGGTACCCAGGGAACTGGTCACGATCATGCAGGGGGTCATCGTGCTGAGCGTGGTGGTCGCCTACGAATTGGTCCGGCGGTATCGAATCGTGCTGGAGCAGAAGGACGTCGCTCGGGCGTTGTCGGCGGCTCCGCCCACCCATGCCGGAATGGAGCTGGCGTCATGACGACCGCTCTGGAGATTCCGGTCACTCCACCCAGCCGTTCCCCGCGACCGTCGTTGCGACCTGGTCCGGCCGGCTGGATCGGGGTGGTGCTCGCAGGGTTGCTGCTCGTTTCGATCGTCCGAGTCTGGACCGGCGCCGACAATCTCACCAGCGCCGGCGCTGTTCAATCGGCGCTGACGGCCGCGGTGCCGATCGCGCTGGCCGGCCTCTCCGGGCTCTGGTCCGAACGGGCTGGTGTGGCCAACATCGGCATCGAGGGGATGATGGTCCTCGGCACCTTCGGGTGCGGCTGGATCGGTTATCAGTACGGGCCCTGGGCCGGGGTGCTGGCCGGCATCCTGTGCGGAGCCCTCGGCGGCCTCCTGCACGCGCTCGCGACCGTCACCTTCGGGGTCGATCACATCATCTCAGGTGTCGCGATCAACATCGTGGCGCCGGGAATCACGTTGTTCCTGGCCCGTCTGTTGTTCACCAACGCGCCGGGTGGCGGACAGAAGCAATCACCGCCGGTCAACGACGTCACCCGAATCACGATTCCGGGCCTGACGGACTGGTTGGATTCCCTGGAGAAGAAAGAAATTTTCTTCATCTCAGATCTGGCCGGAATTCTGCGTGGCCTCACCAGCGGGCTGTCGACCTTGACGATCCTGGCCGCGCTGTTGATCGTCGGATCTGGATTCGTGTTGTGGCGCACCAGATTTGGTCTTCGGCTCCGCTCGGTCGGCGAGGCGCCGCATGCCGCTGAGTCGCTCGGCGTCAACGTGTACCGGTACAAATACGCAGCCACGGTCATTTCGGGCGGACTGGCCGGACTGGCCGGTTCGTTCCTCGTGGTCGGCCTCAAGTTCCAGGACGGCCAGACCGGCGGTCGAGGATTCATCGGTCTTGCCTCGATGATCTTCGGCAACTGGCGCCCCGGTGGAATGGCAATGGGTGCGGTGCTTTTCGGCTATACCGACGGGGTCCAGCAGTACGACGCCTCGTCGCTGGCCATGCACGCCTTTTTGATCCTGCTGGCAATTGTGTTGTTGCTCGTGGCGGTGCTGCAGTTCCGCAACGGGCACCGGGTGGTCGCCTCCGTTGCGCTGGTGATTGCTGTGCTTTCGGCCTGGTGGTTCTTCGAGACCGATACCCTCCCGGACCAGTTGGTGAAAGCCGCACCGTATGCGATCACTTTGTTGGTCATGGGTCTGGCCTCGCAGAAGCTACGCATGCCCAAGGCCGACGGACTTGTCTATCGCAAGGGGGAGAGCTGATGGATTTCGACTGGGAGGCATTGCGGGCGTTGGCCGTCGAGACCGCACAGCAGGCCCATTGCCCTTATTCCGGTCTGCAGGTCGGTGCTGCGGCGGTGGTCGACGACGGCCGCATCATCACCGGTTGCAATGTCGAGAACGCCTCCTACGGATTGGGGCTGTGCGCCGAATGCACGCTGGTCGGCCAACTGCGCCTGTCCGGCGGCGGTCGACTGGTGGCGCTGGCCTGCCGGTCGGGTGTGGGGGACCTGTTGATGCCGTGTGGCCGGTGCCGGCAGGTGATCTACGAGTTCGGTGGCCCAGAACTGTTGGTGGACACCCCCTCCGGCATCCAGCCGATGTCCTGGGTGCTGCCGGATGCCTTCGGGCCAGAGCACCTGCCGGTGTAACGCCTGCCCTTTCGTCCGTCGATTGGTTCTACCTCTGAGGAGTTTCGTGGCCGGTTCGGGATTCGCCGCCGTTGATGTCATCGCAGCCAAACGCGATCGGGCCGTTTTGACGGATGCGCAGATCGACTGGACCATTGCCGCCTACACCGCAGGCGGGTTCGCCGAGGAGCAGATGTCGGCGCTGTTGATGGCGATCCTGCTGAACGGCATGACGCCGGGCGAGATCGCCAGGTGGACAGCGGCGATGATCGGCTCCGGGATCCGAATGGATCTGTCCGGCGTCGGCCGCCCCACCGTGGACAAGCACTCGACCGGCGGGGTGGGGGACAAGATCTCACTACCGTTGGCGCCGCTGGTCGCCGCCTGCGGAGCGGCGGTTCCGCAGCTGTCGGGACGCGGGCTCGGTCATACCGGCGGCACCCTGGACAAGATGGAGTCGATTCCCGGCTGGACCGCCGTACTGCCGCCGGATGCGATGATTCGCCAGCTGTCGGAGGTCGGTGCCGTGATCTGCGCAGCCTCTGCAGATCTCGCACCCGCTGACCGCAAGCTCTATGCGCTGCGCGACGTCACCGCCACGGTCGAATCGATTCCGATGATCGCTGCCTCCATCATGAGCAAGAAGATTGCCGAGGGCACCGACGCGTTGGTGCTGGATGTGAAGGTCGGATCGGGCGCGTTCATGAAATCGATAGATCGGGCAGCCGAATTGGCGCGGACGATGGTGGAACTCGGGAACGCCCACGGCGTTCGGGTGTCCGCGCTGCTGACGAACATGTCGGTGCCGCTGGGGGTGGCGGTCGGCAACGCTATGGAGGTGGCCGAATCGGTGGAGGTTCTCGCGGGCGGTGGACCGGCCGACGTGGTAGAGCTGACGCTGGCCCTGGCCGGAGAGATGGTCGCGCTGGCCGGTTTGGACGTAGATCCGGCGCGGGTGTTGGCCTCCGGCGCCGCGATGGACAGCTGGCGGGCCATGGTTGCTGCGCAGGGCGGGAATCCGGACGCAGCCCTGCCGGCCCCCCGCGAGCGGCAGATTGTGGTCGCGGAACGGGCCGGCGTGGTCTCCGAGCTCGACGCGTTGAAGGTCGGCGTCGCGTCGTGGCGGCTGGGCGCCGGCAGAGCACGCAAGGAGGACCAGGTCCAGGCCGCAGCCGGCATCCTCTGTCTGGCCAAACCGGGTGACGCCGTCGCCGTCGGGCAGCCGATCTTCGAACTTCACACCGACACGCCGGAACGATTCGCCGACGCACTGGCAGATCTGGCTGGCGCCCTCGCAATTTCGGTGGCAAGAGACACGGTCGGCCGACCCGATCTGATCATCGACCGCATTGGGGCCTGATCCGAGCAGCAGGCTGGTCGATGTCGTGCGGCTGGGATGCTGTGCGTTGCGGACAGATGCTGCGCGTTGAATGCACGGACGGCCCCCGAACCGTCGCCGACTGCACCACCACGTCCGGCAATCGCCCGTTCGATCAGCGCAACGCGCTTCGAAGATAGGTGCGCACCGCCAGGGGCACGAATACGACGAGCAGGACAACCACCCAGATCAAGGTGTAGGTGACGGGATGCTGGAGCGGCCAGACGTCCGGCACCACCAGGGCGGGCGCGGTGTTCCCGAACAGGTTCCGAACTGCCTGCGCTATTGCGGAGACGGGATTCCAGTTGGCAATCGCCTTCAGTACGGTGGGAAAGTGATCCGTAGGGACGAAGGTGTTCGCGATGAATGTCAGCGGGAAGATCACGATGAAGCTGGCGTTGTTGAACACTTCCGGTGTCCGCACCAGCAAACCGATGATGGCCATCAGCCAGGACATCGCGAAGGCGAACAACAGCAGCAACAGAATTCCCAGAAGCGCCTCGAAGAATGACGACCTTATACGCCAACCCACCAACAGGCCGGTGATCGACATGACGACAACCGTGACGATGTTCAGTCCTATGTCCGCCACCGTGCGGCCCACCAATACCGCCGACCGAGCCATCGGAAGGGACCGAAATCGGTCGATGAGGCCCTTCTGCAGGTCGTCGGCCAGGCTGGAGCCGGTGATGGTGCTGCCGAAGATCACCGTTTGCACGAAGATGCCGGGTAGCAGGAATTCGGCATAGCTGATCCCCGGGATAGGAATGGCGCTGCCGAAGACATAGACGAACAGCAACACGAACATGATGGGCGAGAGAGTGGCGAAAACAATCAGATCAGGTACCCGCTTCACCTTGATCAGATTGCGTTTGGTAATGGTGATACCGTCCGAAATGCCATCGGCAAAGGCGCTCATCGGGTGACCTCCTGCTTCTTCTTCGTCTTGTTCTTGTTGTCGACGACCTCCGCTTCGGCCCCGTGACCGGTGAGCGTGAGGAAGACGTCGTCGAGGTCAGGGCGCCGAAGCCCGACATCGGTCAACTCGATTCCGCTGCCCCGCCAGAGCTCCAGTGCCGACGCCAGGTCGTCTGCGCCTCGACTGACGGGAAGGCTGACCGACCGAGCCTGCTCGTCGACTGTGGGGGCGTCGATGGCCAGAGGTGCAAGGATCTCGGCCAGAGCCGGGAGGTCGGCGGTGTCGGCCACCACGAACTCGAGACGCTGGCCGCCGACCTGATTCTTGAGCTGGTCCCCGGTGCCTCTGGCGATCACCGTGCCGTGATCGATGACGACCATCTGGTGCGCCAACCGGTCCGCCTCTTCCAGGTACTGGGTGGTCAGCAGAATGGTGGTTCCATCGCTGACGAGGTCGGCGATGAAGTCCCACATGCCCTGGCGGCTGCGCGGATCCAGACCGGTGGTCGGCTCGTCCAGGAACAGCACTCGTGGACGGGCGATCAGGGACGCCGCGATATCCAGGCGCCGGCGCATGCCTCCGGAATAGGTCTTGGCCGGTCGCCGAGCGGCGTCGGCCAGCCCAAAGCGTTCCAGCAGGTCCGCGGACCGAAGTCGGGACTCCTTCTCACCGAGGTGGTAGAGCCGACCGACCATCTCCAGGTTCTCGAACCCGGTCAGATACTCGTCGACCGCCGCGTACTGGCCGGTCAGGCCGATGATGGCGCGCACCTGGTCGGCGTCGGCCACCACGTCGAGCCCGGCGACCTCGGCCCGGCCGGCGTCGGCCGTGAGCAGCGTGGTGAGAATGCGCACCACCGTCGTCTTGCCTGCGCCGTTGGGTCCGAGCAAACCGAGCACGGTGCCCTCCGCCACTGTCAGGTCGACACCGTCGAGTGCGGTGGTGTCCCCGAACTTCTTGACCAGCCCCTGCACCACGATCAGATCCGCCATGTACGGGACTGTAGGACAGCTCACCGACAATCGGCTCTACTTTTTCAGGCCCAGCTTACGGGCAGTCGGTTCCGACGGTCGGTTTCGGTGCCGAGTGGGGCGCGATCGAACAGGTCAGCGGCGGCGAGAAGACCAGGGAAGGCGGTCGACATCAGGGCTCGAGTGCAGTCCCGAGGTCGGGAACTGCTGGTCGAACAACTGGGCCGCTCTGGCCGCCGCGGAACTGGATCGCCGCCGGCGCCCTCTCGATCAACGGTGCGGCCGGCAATGTCGGCGCGGTGTCAGGCCGGTTCGTCCGGAATGCTCGCTCGCATCCGGCCATCGACTGATCGGCCGCGAGCAATCCGCGGTTCGCCGTGGGTTCGCCGCAGTGACGCCCACCCCGGGTAACGTCGGCAGATGCCCGTGAACCCGACTGCCTTGACTGCAGACAGCATCCGATCCGCACCAAAGGTTCTGCTGCACGACCACTTGGACGGCGGCGTTCGGCCGGCAACGCTGATCGAGCTGGCCCAGCAGACGGGCTACGGCCTGCTGCCCAGTACGGACCCGGTCGAGTTGGCCCGCTGGTTCTCCGAATCCGCGTATTCCGGGTCGTTGGAGCGGTACCTCGAGACGTTCTTGCACACCGTCGGCGTGATGCAGAGTCGGGAAGCATTGATTCGGGTCGCCTCGGAATGCGTGCAGGATCTGGCGGCCGACGGCGTGGTGTACGCCGAAGTTCGATTTGCGCCCGAACTGCACGTCGAACAGGGCCTGGACCTCGACGAGGTGGTGCAGGCGGTCCTCGACGGCTTCGCTGCCGGCACGCAGGCTGCCGCGGCCGCCGGCCACATGATCCGGGTACGGGCGCTGCTGACTGCCATGCGTCACGCGGCTCGGTCGAGCGAGATCGCGGCCCTCGCGGTCAAGTATCGCGAGAACGAGGTGGCGGGCTTCGACATCGCCGGCGCGGAGGCGGGATTCCCGCCCACTCGACATTTGGACGCTTTCGAATATCTTCGCCGGGAGAATGCGCATTTCACCATTCATGCGGGCGAGGGCTTCGGGCTTCCGTCGATCTGGGAGGCGTTGCAGTGGTGCGGCGCCGATCGGTTGGGCCACGGGGTGCGCATCATCGACGACATCAGCCTGGCAGCAGACGGAACTCCGCAACTGGGTCGACTGGCGGCCTACGTGCGCGACAAACGAATTCCGTTGGAGATGGCGCCTACCTCCAATGTTCAGACCGGCGCCGCCGAGTCGATCGCCAAGCATCCCATCGGCCTGTTGACCGAGCTCCGCTTCCGGGTGACGGTGAACACCGACAACCGATTGATGAGCGGTTGCACGATGACGAGCGAAATGACCGGCCTGGCAGAAGCTTTCGGGTACGGCTGGGACGATTTGCGGTGGTTCACCCTCAACGCCATGAAGTCGGCCTTCTTGCCCTTCGACGAGCGGCTGGCGATCATCGACGACATCATCAAACCCGGGTACGACTCCCTTTCCGGCTGACGAAGTCGTCGGGAGCAAAAGAATCGAGAACGCGATCTGTGTAACCCGGATTCGAGGTGGTGCGATACGAGCTCGATCTCGACACTCGAAGCCGCGGTGAACTGGTTCGCGGCGCTCGGCACGATGACTGCTATCGAACCTCAGGCGTCCTGGTCGTCCCATTCGAGCGTGGTGGCGAAACGATCGACCAGGATCGACCAAGCCGCCACTTCGTCGTCGAACGGCGGGGCGGGCGCCATCCGGTCGGCGTCCGGTTTCACGATGGAACTGACCAGACTGGCCAGCGGAGTGGCGGTCGAGAGCGCGTCCTGTGTTTCTTCGTCCTTGCGTGCGGCGGCAGCATCGGTCAGCAGTTCCACGGCCAGATCGAGCCGCTTCCGATTGACGGCGGAGGGACCTTTGAGCATCGCGTCGTCGAGACCGTCGAGGTTGTAGGTGTTCTCGGCCCCAGCCACGACGACGGCATCACCCGCTTCGATCGCATTCCGTACTTCCGGCCAGACAGCGAGGGAAGCCAGCTTGTGATCGGCGTCGGGCGCCGTCAGATAATTCTCGAGTTTCTCGTCCGAGGAAAAGACCTTGATGCGATTGGCCTTCGACAGAAACACTGGTTCGTCCTCGAGATAGCACCGCAGCGTCCAGCCCGTGCGGCCGCCGACTGTGATCTCCACACAATCGATGCCGATCTCGTCCCAGAATGCGAGCTCCGGATCCCGCTCGCCTTCCTCCAACTCGGGAACGATGTCGTCCTCGTCCTCGACGACCGCGTTCGTCGCGACCGCTTCGGCCTCGGCGGTCTCCAGGGTGGCGGCGTCGACGTCCGGCGTCTTGACCACGCCGTCGAGCGCCTCGATCACTTCATCCCAACGGGCAACCACCACCGCGCCGATTCCGTTCCAGAGCTTCTCACCCTGCCTGCCGGTGAAGGCCTGCTCGCCCGCCGAAAGCAGCGCAAAACCGTCGGCCGCGCCGAGAACCTCCTCGATCGCGGGGAGATCACAGACTTCCGCGAGCGAGTGAAGAATCGCGACCGTGTCGGACAATTCGGCGAGCGTCCAGATGTCAGGCGTCTCCGCGACGAGTTCGGGCACGCCGATGATGTCGAACCGATGGTCGTCGTCAGGCACCAGCTCGTCGGTCATGGCCTTGACGGCGGACGCCCACTCGGGGTGGTCGACCAAATCGTGCTCGTCGCTACTCCGGATGAAGGCGGCGAGATGAGCCGGAGTCGGGAACACGTAAAGATTCTCGTCATGCCCCAGGAATGCCTCCCATTCCTCGCCCTCTTCGCGCCAGCGGGGCGCCCACAGCGTCAGGCCGTTACCGGCCGTCAATCCGAGTTGGATCGGGATGATTTCGGCTGCCATGGGGCGTCCTTTCGAGAAAGCTTCGCTGTCAACTGCTGTTGCCCCACAGGAGCGGTTCGCCGGGCCAGCCTATCGGTCCTTGGCGACCGACCGTGTGCACGTCCTGCACCCGCCAGGGCCGCCGCTTTGGACCCTGCCGGACCGGCACGAGCCACCGTAGGGACGGAAGTTGGCTGCTCTGGTACGGGAGGAACGGAACAGCGCAACATGTCCCGCCTGGCTCGTTGATCGAGGCTCGTCGACTCAGGCACGCGCCCGAGAGCAGAGGGCGCAGAGCCGCGGAACGAGCCGGGCGGCGACGGCGGGTCCGGATCAGAGAGTGCAGACAGCGGCTTCCAGGACGTCGAGGCCTTCGGAAAGAAGCTGTTCGCCGATCACCAGCGGCGGCAGCAGGCGGATGACGTTGCCGTACGTGCCACAGGTCAGGATGACGACACCCTGGGCGTGGCAGGCCCGGGCGACGGCGCCCGCGGCGGCGGCATCGGGTTCGGTGGACCCGGCGATGGTGAACTCGAGAGCGATCATGCCGCCCCGTCCGCGAACTTCCCCGATTCGGCCGGTCTTGGTGGCCAGCGCTCGCATCCGGGGCATCGTCAGCGCTTCGATCCGGCGCGCGGCCGCGTTGAGGTCGAGTTCCTCCATGGTGGCGATGGACGCGAGCGCGGCCGCGCAGGCGATCGGATTACCGCCGTAGGTACCTCCCAGCCCGCCTGGGTGCACCGCGTCCATCAGCTCGGCCCGGCCGGTGACGGCGGCCAGTGGCAACCCGCCGGCCACCCCCTTCGCGATCGTGACGAGATCCGGGACGACGCCCTCGTGGTCGCTGGCGAACCAGGAGCCGGTGCGGCACAGTCCCGACTGGATCTCGTCTGCGATGAAGACGACGCCGTTCTGGGTGCACCATTCCGAGAGGGCCGGCAGGAAGCCATCGGCGGGGACGATGAAACCACCTTCGCCCTGAATGGGTTCGATCAGCACGGCGGCCACCTCATCGGCGCCGATCTGCTTTTCGATCATCAAGATTGCGCGCGCCGCCGCGTCTTTGCCGGTCATTCCCTCGGCATCGCGGAAGGGATAGGACATCGGCATTCGGTAGATCTCACCGGCGAAGGGGCCGAAGCCCTTTTTGTACGGCATCGCCTTGGCCGTCAGCGCCATGGTCAGATTGGTACGCCCGTGATAGGCGTGATCGAAGACGACCACGGCCGTGCGACGGGTCGCGATGCGAGCGATCTTGATGGAATTTTCCACCGCCTCCGATCCGGAATTGAACAATGCGGTGCGTTTGGCGTGGCGCCCCGGCGTCAGCTCGTTCAGCTTTTCCGCGACTGCGACATATCCCTCGTATGGCGTGACCATGAAACAGGTGTGGGTGAAGTGTTCCACGGCTTCCCGAACCGCGTCGACGACGCGCGGCGCACTGTTTCCCACCGAGGTTACCGCGATACCGGAGCCGAGATCGATCAGCGAATTTCCGTCGACGTCCACGATCACCCCCCCTCCCGCATCCGCGGTGTAGACCGGCAGCGTCGAAGCAACACCGCTGGCGACTGCAGCCTGCCGGCGAGCATGCAGGGCAATTGATTTCGGACCCGGGATCGCGGTGACCAAACGCCGTTCCTGAGGGAGGTCGGTGCGATGTGCGGGAGGTCCGGTAACTCGCATCAGCCCTGCTCCTCTGTTCCGATTGCCGACATGACGTGCTTGATACCCGTGTAATCCTCGAGGCTGTACAACGAGAGGTCCTTTCCGTACCCGGAATGGCCGAAGCCGCCGCGTGGCATTTCCGCAACCAAGGGAATATGGGTATTGATCCATACACAGCCGAAGTTCAATGCCGCCGACATTCGCATGGCCCTACTGTGGTCAGCGGTCCAAACGGAAGAAGCCAAACCGTATTTGGTGCCGTTGGCATAAGGCAGCGCCTGGCGTTCATCGGTGAATTTCTGCACCGTGATCACCGGGCCGAAGATTTCGTTCTGCACGGCTTCGTCCTCCTGATCAAGACCCGACACTACGGTCGGTTCGTAGAAATACCCGTTGGAATAGTCGCCGCCGGTCAACTTCGAGCCGCCGGCATTCAGCGCGGCATGGTCGGGAAGCCGATCGATGAAACCCCCGACATGGGCCAGCTGATTGGCGTTGTTGACCGGCCCGTAAAGAGCGTTCACGTTCGAGGGCGGCCCGGTGACCGTGTTTCGGGCCTGCTCGGTCAATGCCACGACGAAGTCGTTCGTGGATGCCGGGGGAGACCATCACCCTGGTCGCTGCCGTGCAGTCCTGGCCACCGTTGAAGTAGCCGGCGATCGCAATCGCCGCCGCCGCCGCTTCGACGTCGGCGTCGTCGAAAACGATGACCGGGGCCTTCCCACCCAGTTCCAGATGTACCCGCTTCACATCGGGTGCGGCGGCCTGGGCAACCTGGATACCGGCCTGGATGCTCCCGGTGATGGCGACCATCGCGGGTGCGGGGTGAGAAACCAGCGCCGAGCCGGTGTTCCGATCACCGGTGACAACGTTCAGGACGCCCGGCGGCAGGAATTCCGCGGCCAATTCCGCCAACAGAAGTGTGGTCACCGGCGTGGTGTCACTGGGTTTCACCACGATGGTATTGCCCGCAGCCAGCGCCGGCCCGATCTTCCAGATTGCCATCATCAGCGGATAGTTCCACGGTGTGACCTGCCCGACCACGCCGAACGGTTCGCGCCGGACGAACGAGGTGTGCCCCGCCAGATACTCGCCCGCTGAGCGGCCCTCCAACATCCGGGCGGCCCCCGCGAAGAACCTGAGCTGGTCGACGGCCGGTGGCAACTCCTCCGAAGCAGTGAGCGCCAGAGGCTTTCCGGTGTTCTCGCTCTCGGCAACGACGAACTCGTCCGCCCGCGACTCCAGGGCGACCGCAACCTTGAGCAGCGCGCGCTGTCGCCCGGCCGGGGTGGTGCGGCCCCACGATTCGAATGCTGTGGCCGCGTCAGCGTAGGCCCTGTCCAGGTCGGGCGCACCGGACAACGCGGCGGACGCGTAGGCCTGGCCGGTCGAGGGGTTGAACACCTCGCTGGTGCCCCCATCGAGCGCGGCGGTGAACTCGCCATTGATGAAGTTGCTCAGGACGCGCAGTTCAGAACTCATGACCTCTCCCTCTCTCGGGTCGCCGCGGAGTTCTGCGTCCGCGCGGGCGGCTCAGCTGCAGCGTTCACCGTCCGCTCGGGTCGGCGCCACCGGCCACCCTCTTCGGCGCCCCGGCTGACGCCGGCACTCCGAAATTGTGGTGCGGGTGCCGCCCGGTACCGGCAATGATAGGTGGAAAGATGGCACCAGCGAATGACCTCAGCTTTCCCACCACCGAGTTGTTCGAGCACCAGGAGGCAGCCATGACCGACAAGTCATCCCCGGAACCCACCCCGCAGGACGCGGCCGGAAACGTCGAGACGGAGGACGGCGCGGTCGCAGCCGAAGCCAAGGCCGCGTTCGCTGCCGCCCTGGAACGCAAGAAGCAGGCAGGCCAAGCGCGTAGTGCGCATCTGGACGGCCACGGCGGCGTCGGCGGATCGACCGCCAGCCACAAGGCGACCAGAACGTTTCGCCGCAAATCCGGCTGAGAGCCCATCGACCGCCCGGGCGGGCGGGTGAACTGGCCCCGACAGTGTGGACCAGACCACCGGCCTGCCTGGACCGGGCCGGGCCGGACCGGACCCTGTGCCGAGCCGCCCCGCGACCGTGCTGTGGACCCGGCCCGACCATGCGTGGCGACTGTCAGAGCACCACGACGCTGCGAAGCACCTCGCCACGGTGCATCTTCTCGAAGGCCGACTCGATGTCGGACAGTCCGATCTCCTCGGACACGAACTTCTCCAGCGGCAGTCGGCCCTGGAGGTACAGATCGACAAGGACCGGGAAGTCGCGAGAGGGCAGGCAGTCGCCATACCAGGACGACTTGAGCGACCCCCCTCGCCCGAATACGTCGATGAGCGGGATCTCCAGCATCACGGCGGGGTTCGGGACGCCGACAAGCACCACCGTTCCGGCCAGGTCACGGCCGTAGAACGCCTGCTTCCAGGTTTCTGGACGGCCGACGGCGTCGATGACGACGTCGGCGCCGAAGCCGCCGGTGAGTGCCTGAATCTGCTCCACCACATCGCCGGACGAGGCCAGTATGGTGTCGGTGGCGCCGAAGTCCTTGGCCCACTCCAATTTTCGCTCGTCCATGTCGATGGCGATGATCTTGCCGGCCCCGGCCAGCCGGGCGCCGGCGATGGCCGCGTCGCCGACTCCGCCGCAACCGATCACCGCGACACTGTCTCCCCTGGTGACTGCGCCGGTGTTGATCGCCGCGCCGAGACCGGCCATCACCCCGCAGCCCAGCAGGCCGGCAACAGTGGCAGGGGCGGCCGGATCAACCTTCGTGCACTGGCCGGCGGCCACCAAGGTCTTCTCGATGAACGCGCCGATCCCCAACGCCGGGGACAGTTCCGTGCCGTCCTCGAGGGTCATCCGCTGCTTCGCGTTGTGGGTGTTGAAGCAGTACCAGGGCCGACCCCGCAGGCAGGCTCGGCAGGAACCGCAGACCGCGCGCCAGTTGAGAATCACGTAGTCGCCGGGAGCGACGTCGGTGACGCCGTCGCCGACGGCTTCGACGATCCCGGCCGCCTCGTGGCCGAGTAGGTAGGGATACTCGTCGCCGATGCCGCCGGTCTTGTAGTGCAGGTCGGTGTGGCAGACACCGCAGGCCGCAATCTTCACCACAGCTTCGCCCGGCCCAGGATCGGGAACCACCACCGTGACGATTTCGACCGGAGCGTCCTTCGTCCTCGAGATGACGCCCTGGACCTTCTGAACCATGTTTCCTCCTGAGAATTTTGCAAATCTCGGCGCCCGCGACCTCGCCGTGCCGTCGATCCGCACAGTATCCAAGCAGGTGCAGCGGCCGTATCGGCGGGGCTCGGCAGCAGGCGATGGTGGACGTGGCGCCGTCGCGGGCCGTTCGGCAACCACACCATGATCGTCGACCCGACCGGGCATCAAGCCCACGACCGTGACCCAGCCGGCGGCGCAACACTATGCGCGAGCGCGGATGACGACCATGTTTGAGGATCGGCGGGCTCGACGGCGCTGGCCGGACTGCTCGCGGCGGGAATCGGCCCCGAGGTTGATCACGCAATCAGCGGTTGCCGGCCACCCTTGTCATGTCGTGGCGGGTGTGCACCTTGATGCGGTCCCGGCCGTTGGGTTCACCCAACGAGCGTTCGTGGTTGTCAAGTCGATCCCAGCCGGCGAAGTCGGTGACCGGCAGGCCCTTGCCGGCCAGCACCGCATGCACGGCGGCGCGATCCCGGACCGGAGCCGGTGGCAGGGAGGCCGCATCGGCGAGCAGGTTCGCGACGGTCTCGGCGGCATCGGACTTCGTATGTCCGATCAGCCCGACCGGGCCGCGCTTGACCCATCCGGTGGCGTAGATGCCAGGCAGCTGCTCACCGTTGAGGTCGAGCACTCGGCCGGCCTGGTTCGGCAACACAAAATTACGGGTGTCGAACGGCAGATCTTCGATCGCCTCGGATCGGTAGCCCACCGCACGATAGACGGCCTCGACGTCCCAGGTGGTGAATTCCCCGGTGCCGCGGATATCACCATCGCCGGTCAGCTCCTGATGCTCGGTGCGTAGACCGACGACCCGACCGTTCTCGCCGAGGATCTCGATCGGGTTCTCCAGGAAGTGAATGTGGATGCGCCGGTTGAAATTCGGGTCGGCGTCGCGAATCGCCCACTCCGACAACACATCGACGACCATTCGTAACGACTTGGACTTCGCCAGCGCCTCCTGCGAACCGGCGTCGAATTCCATTCCCTCCGGCGAGACGAGAACCTGCAGGTTGGCCGAATGATCCAACTCACGCAGTTCGACCGGGGTGAATTTCGCCTGCGCCGGGCCGCGGCGGGCGAACATGTGCACGTCCGTGACGGCGGAATCTGCGAGCACCTCGTGCACGTGCGCCGGAATGTCGGTGTACAGCAACTCATCGCCGGTTCGGGCCAGAATCCGGGCGACATCCAAACCGACATTGCCGACACCCAGGACCGCCACGGAGCGCGCGCCGGTCAGATCCCAGGTCTGTTCGCGATCCGGATGAGAATCGTAGAACGCGACGAAGTCGGCGGCGCCGTACGACCCGTCGAGGTCGATACCCGGAATGGGCATCGGGCGATCTCGCTCGGCGCCGGTCGCGAAGATGATCGCGTCGTAGAACTGCCGCAATTCGTCGACCTTGATGTCGGCGCCGACGTGGACGTTGCCCACGAAAGAAATTCGATCGGACTCCAACACACGGTGCAGGGCGACGATGATGGCCTTGATACGAGGGTGATCGGGAGCAACCCCGTAGCGGATGAGTCCATACGGGGTCGGCAACCGGTCGAGGATGTCGACGGTGACGTCGGGATCGTTCTTGGTCAGGATGTCGGCCGCATAGATGCCTGCCGGGCCGGCACCGACGACGGCGACCCGCAAGGGATGGGGCAGCGTTCCGGACGAAGGCGAGCTCACAGTTTTCTCCTCGATACAGGCAACCCTTCCAGGCTACGGGAGCTGGGCAGGCCCGGAGAATCGATCGTGAGCAATCTCCCAGCCTCCGGCGTCCGGGCGGTGACCCGCCACTGCCGAGCAGCGTCCGCATTGTGGACAGACGGGTCGGCCCGACTTGTGGACGGGCGGGTCGGCCCGGTTGTGGACAACTTGGCCGCGCCTACCGACGCAGGAACTAGGGTCCTGTTCAAGCGCCGCTCCAGGCAGCACCGGGCAGCACTTGGCGGACTCGGCGGCACCGAACTGCTCCGGGTGGGGAGTCCGCGGGCAGCGGGGCGGAACGGCGACCAATCGACATCAATCAACTCATCACGATGTCCATTCGACACCATGTCCAGTTATGACACCGATTGATCAATACGATGACCAATCGACACACCACCGCACAATGTCCAATCAATACGATGACCAATCGATACAACGGGGGAATTCAGTGAATCGCGTTCAAAGTGTGCTTGCGCTTCTTGGGGCCGCAGGGCTGCTGGCCGGGTGCGCGTCAACGGCCACCTCGGCGCAGGAGTCCGGGGCGAGTTCGCCCACCGCCGGCAGCACGGCCATCGCCACCAGCGCAGCAGGCCCCAACGCAGCAACCTCCGGAGTGCCGGTTTTCAACACGGCAGCTTCCACTGCGGCCGCTTCCGACATGGCGTCTTCCGAGACGGCAGCTTCCACTGCGGCCGCTTCCGACATGGCGTCTTCCGAGACGGCAGCTTCCACTGCGGCCGCTTCCGACATGGCGTCTTCCGAGACGGCGTCGACAGCGGTAGTTCCCAGCGGCGGCCAGACCAGTTCGAGCGCAACGGAATCGTCGATCACAGCGACACCCGATATCGCAACGATCTCCACGCCGGCGGCCACGCCCACCTCCGCCGAGGAACCCGGTGCGCTGGACGCGGAGAGCGTCAGATGGATGACGAACTACTGCACCACGATCCATCCGATCGTCGTTCTGGAGAACCTTCGGTCCGAGATGACCGCGGCCAGTGGAAACCCGTCGAAAAGGTCGGCGGTGGCAGTTCGAACCTTCCGCTCCGTTGGCAGCGCGCTGACAGCTACCGCCGAGAATCTGAAGGACGCCGAGGCTCCGAGTTTGACCGCGGCAGGGAGCGACCTGTCGCGGTTGCTCGGCAATCTGGCGAAAATAGGTACGGCATTGACGGCCGACGGGAAGAAAATAGCCGCCGTCGACCCGGTACAGAACATCTCAGAATTCAACAAGGTGCTCACGAGTTCCGCACTCGACCTCGACAAACTGGGACCGGCGTTGGGTAAGGGCTCCGGAATGAAGTTCCCGCCGCCCGCACTGTCCGAAGTTCAGCGCATACCGTCCTGCCAGGGCATCGTCTCAGCAGGCTGAGCGGCCACCGCCGGGGCCCGGCGGTGGCGGGACGCAGGATCAGTAGCCGCTTCCACCGGCCAGTGACACCGCGCCGGTGGGATGCCACACGGTCTTGGTCTCGAGAAACGCGCGCAGCCGGGCGGTGCCGGGAGCCCTGGCGAAGTCAGTCGTGTTCGGGGCGAAAACCCGCTTGACGGTTCCCGCGGCGGCGCGTTCCAGGGAGGTCCGGAGCTCGCCGGTGGCGCCGGTCAGGTCCAACGCGTTGACGTCACCGTGCGCAGCGAGGTGCGGCGCAATCTCCGCGGGGTCGCCGGTCAGGATGTTCACGACTCCGCCCGGCAGGTCAGAGGTTGCGAGCACTTCCGCCAACGCAACCGCGGCCAGCGGGTGGTCCTTCGACGCGATGACGACGACGGAATTGCCCGAGGTGATGATCGGGGCGATGACGGAAATCAGGCCCAGTAGGGAGTCCTGTTGCGGCGCGAGACCCGCAACCACGCCGGTCGGCTCCGGCGTCGAGAACGAGAAGAATGGGCCCGCCACCGGATTGGCGCCGCCGAACACGGCCGCCAACTTGTCCGTCCAGCCGGCGTAGTGCACGATTCGGTCGATCGCGGCGTCGATCGATCGTCCGGGATGCTTCTCGCCGGCGGATTCCAGTAGTTCGACGAATTGCGTACGGCGTCCCTCCAGCATTTCGGCAATCCGGTAGATCACCTGCCCGCGGTTGTAGGCGGTCGTTCCGGCCCAGCCGCCGAAAGCCTTGCGCGCAGCGGAGACTGCATCCCTGGCATCCTTTCTCGAACCGCGGACGGCATTGGCCAGGAACTGCCCGTCCGCGTCCGTCACCTGATAGGTGCGGCCGGACTCCGAACGTGGAAAGGCGCCACCGATGAACAACTTGTAGGTCTTGGCGATCGCCAGCCGTTCTTCGTCCGACATCAGAATGCTCCCTCGTCGTCGGTATCCAGATACGCAGCCAGCCCCGAGCGGCCGCCTTCGCGGCCGAATCCGGATTCCTTGTAACCGCCGAACGCCGCGGTGGGATCGAACCGGTTGAAGGTGTTCGCCCACACCACGCCTACCCGCAACGCCGAGGCCATACCCAGGATGCGAGAACCCTTCTCGGTCCAGACGCCGGCCGACAGGCCGTACGGGGTGTTGTTCGCCTTGGCGAGCGCCTCGTCCGGCGTTCGGAACGTCAGGACGGACAGGACCGGACCGAAGATCTCAGCCCTGGCGATCCGCATCGATTGCGAGACGGAGGTGAAAACAGTTGGTGGGAAGAAGTAACCGCGATCCGGTACCGGACACGGCGAGGTCCAGCGAAGGGCGCCCTCGTCCTCGCCGGTTGCGGAGAGTTCCGTGACCCGGGCCAACTGCTCCGCCGAGTTGATCGCACCGATGTCGGTGTTCTTATCCATCGGATCTCCCAGCCGCAGGGTCGAGATACGTTGCTGCAGCTTGGCGATGACTTCCTCGGCGACCGACTCCTGGACCAGCAGCCGCGATCCGGCGCAACAGACATGACCCTGGTTGAAGAAGATGCCGTTGACGATGCCCTCGACGGCCTGATCGATCGGCGCATCGTCGAAGACGATGTTGGCCGCCTTTCCGCCAAGTTCCAGCGTCAGCTTCCGGCCGGTTCCGGCGAGCGAGGCCTGGATTTGTTTGCCGACCTCGGTGGAACCGGTGAAGGCCACCTTGTCGATTCCGGAATGGTTGACCAAGGCGCGACCGATTTCGCCGTCGCCCGGCAGAATGTTCACCACCCCGGCCGGTAGATCGGCATCGGCCAGTATCTCGGCCAGCACCAGGATCGACAACGGTGTGGTCTCAGCGGGTTTGATCACCACGGTGTTGCCGGCGGCCAGCGCCGGAGCGATCTTCCAGGCCGCCATCAGCAACGGGAAATTCCACGGGATGACCTGCCCGACCACGCCGAGCGACTTGGGGCTCGGCCCATAACCGGCGTAACCCAATTTGTCGGCCCAGCCGGCATGGTAGAAGAAATGCGCTGCCGCCGTGGGCACGTCGACGTCACGGGATTCCTTGATGGGCTTCCCGTTGTCCAGTGTCTCGACCACTGCCAGTTCCCTTGCTCGCTCCGCGATTCCGCGGGCGATTCGGAACAGGTACTTTCCACGTTCGGCACCGGACATGCGGGACCAGACGCCGTCATATGCTCTGCGCGCATGACCGACGGCGTCGTCGACGTCGACGGCGGACGCAGTGGACACCACCGCGAGATGTTCCGCAGTGCCGGGATTCAACGTCTGGAGATCGTCACCGTTGCCGTCGACGAAGCTGCCACCGACGAACATCTGATAGCGGTTCCGAATCCGGCCGATCGCCGCGGACTCGGGCGCCGGCGCGTAGTCCCAATCGGGCGCGCCTCGCAAACCGGGGGAGTGCGGATCGATTCTCTGCAGCGACATCTAGTCCACCGTCACATAATTGGGGCCGGAATAGTGGCCGTCCGTCTGGGTGCGTCGTTGCATCAGCAGGTCGTTCAACAGCGAGGACGCGCCGAAGCGGAACAGATAAGGATCCAGCCATTCCGGACCCGCGACCTCGCGCACCGCTACCAGGTATCGCAGGGCGTCCTTGGTGTTGCGGATGCCACCGGCGGCCTTGACCGCGCGGCGCTCACCCGTCAGGTCGTACCAGTCGCGGACCGCTTGCAGCATCACGTGAATGACCGGCAAAGTGGCGGCCGGTGCGATCTTGCCGGTGGAGGTCTTGATGAAATCGGCGCCGGCCAACAGGGCGAGAACCGATGCTCTGCGGACATTGTCGTAGGTGGCGAGCTCGCCCGTCTCGAGGATGACCTTGAGACGGGTAGCTCCGCATTCGGCCTTGATGGCCTGGATCTCGTCGAACACCTTGCCGTAGTTGCCGATCAGAAAGGCCCCCCGGTCGATGACCATGTCGACCTCGGTCGCACCGGCGTCAATGGCCAGGCGCGTGTCGGACAATTTGACCGCCAAGGACGACCTGCCGGATGGAAATGCCGTCGCGACCGAGGCGACTCCCACGCTGGTGCCCAGCAGCTCTCGGGCGGCGACCTCGACCAAATCCGGATAGACGCAGATCGCGGCGACCGCCGGAACGTCGGGTCGATCGGGATCGGGTCGGCGGCCCTTGACCGCGAGCGTGCGCACCTTCCCGGGTGTGTCGGAACCTTCCAACGTGGTCAGGTCGACCATGGAGATCGCCAGATCGATCGCGCGACGCTTCGACACTGCCTTGATCGACCGGGTCGCCAGCGCCGCAGCCCTTGATTCCACCCCGACCGGATCGACGCCGGCCAGGCCGTGCAGAAACCGGCGCAGCGACGGCTCGTCGGAGGTTACGTCCGCAAGTGCGACGGGAACGGCGAACGCCGGTCCTCGGCGCTGCAATGGAGCTGTACTCATCTATGCGATCCTATGCGCCGCGGGTCGACGGGCTACGGTTCGTGGTCAACGTCCTCCAGCAGAAGGCGAGTTGCACCCATGCCCGTTCCGCACGAGATTCCCGCCGGCCTGGAGGTGGTCGTGGTGGACCATCCCCTGGCTGCTTCCCGCCTGTCGACGATGCGAGACGCCCGCACCGACAACGCCGCATTCCGGGCCGCGTTGCGCGAGCTCACCTTGATGCTGATCTACGAGGCGAGTCGGAGTTTGGCGACCGAGCGGGTTCCGATCCATACCCCGGTGGCACGGACGTCGGCGGTGCGGCTGTCCAATCCTCCGCTCCTGGTCCCGGTGCTGCGGGCCGGGTTGGGGATGGCGGATCAGGCGCACGCTCTGATCCCCGAGGCGCAGATGGGATTCGTCGGGCTGGCCCGGGACGAGGAGTCCCTGCAGCCCACGCCCTACATGGAGTCGTTGCCGGAGTCGCTGGCCGGGCGGCCGGTCTACGTCCTGGACCCGATGCTGGCGACCGGGGGTTCGATGGTCTACACGATCGAACTGCTCAAGGCTCGCGGAGCCACCGATGTGACCGCGATCTGCGCCCTTGCCGCGCCAGAGGGCCTGGCCGCGCTGTTCGACGCGGGGCCGGGAATTCGCGTGGTGACAGCGTCCGTCGACGAGCGGTTGAACGACTCCGGTTACATCGTTCCGGGGCTGGGCGACGCGGGCGACCGCCAGTTCGGTGCTGTCTGACCGAGCCGGAGTGGCGGCTCGGATCTTCGGTGACGGGCGGCGAGGCGTCAGAGTCCGTCGGCCACCAGCGCGGTGGCCTGCAGCCAGGCGTTCTTCGAAGCCGCGGACAAGGCGTTCATGTCGATCGGTCCACCGGAAACCAGCGCTGGATCGAACGGCACCTGCACAACGGCGCGGGTGAGGCGCCCGAAGTGATCGGTGAGCCTTGCCGTCAGGTCCGGATCGGGTCGCAGGCTGGGCGCAGCGAGCACCGTCACCGCGTTCGCGACCTTGTCCTTGAAGCCCTTCTCGTTCAGCGCGTCTGCCACCCAGGCAGCTGATTGGGCGGTGTCCTCCCGAATCGTCGAAACGATGACGATCTGGTCGGCCGCTGCCAGTGCGGCGTCCCAATTGGAGGCGCGCATGTTGTTGCCAGTGTCCACCACGATCATCCGGTAGAAGCGACTCAAGCTGCGGTGCAATGCATTGAACGCGTCTGCGTCGATTGCGGCTGCGGACGCTGCGTCCTCGTCACTTGCCAGCACATCGAACTGGGAGCTGCCCTGGGCGCGGACGAAGTTGTCCAGATCGCCGACTCGCGCCCAGCGGGCGTCGTCGAACCGGTCAAGTTCGCGCAACAGATCGACAGCGGTATTGGTGTGCCGGCCCTGGCTCGCCCGCCATCCCATGGTTCCGCGCGTCTCGTTGTTGTCCCAGGCCAGGGTGTAGCCGCCGCGGTGGATTCCGAAGGTGGCGGCGATCAACAAGGTGGCGGTGGTCTTGTTGGCACCGCCCTTCGGATTGATCACCACCACCGTCTTGGGAGCGGTGAGGCTGCGCTGCACGGCGGCGATCGCCTGCCGTTGGCTGATTTCGGCTGCGGCCGGACCAAGCGGGATCATGCCGCCGGTCAGCCGGCGAATCGCGGCCCGCCAACCCAGTTGGGCCGGTCCCGGTGGCAATGGCGGCCGAGTCGCCAGCAAATCGTCCAGGGTCGGAACCGCGGGTAATTCCGGTGCGACCTTCAGCGGGGCCGGCGACGGCGCGAGGGCTGGGCCCGCGGGTACGGGCGTGACGGCAGAAGCCGATGACGGAGCAAAAATCGGCGGCGCGACCGATGCTGGATCGCCGGACTCGGATTCGGTGGCGGCGTGGCGACGGGAGGCTCTGGTCCTCCCGGTCGCCGCTTCGTTGACCACTGCTTCGTGGATCACCGCAGGCTTGACGACGTGAGCTCCGGCCGCTGCGGCGCCGACGCCTGGTTCTCCGGTCGCTGCGGTATCGGTCGCTGCGGTAGCGGCTACTGTAGCTGCCGATTGCGGGGGCTGATCCGAAACGTTGCCCGCAGACCGCTGGGTCGAAGCGGGCGACGCTGCGGGTGTCGCCCTGCCGTCCGGATGAACGTGCAACCAGAACTCGGTGGGCGTCCCGATGGTGTCGATCGCATGTATCAACACCGGGCCGCCCGACTGCAAGGCGTACGGAACCGTCAGGGCGATGCAAGCGTCATGAATGGTGGGATGGACGCCCTTGGTGACCGCATGACCATTGACCGATCCTCCGTCCTCGCTGTAGGTTGAGATCTCCATCGGCGCGACAGCGTCGGTGAGAGGCCGGCCTTCTTCTCGGCGGACTTCGGCAGAATCGGAACCCGACCGCGCGGGTGAGGGCGATTGCGCGTTCAGTTGAAGATCTCCGTCGATACTCATCGGGCTCATCCTAAGTTGATCGGCCACCCACTTACGGACGGAAGAGGGATTCGACCTCCCGGCGCAGCTCCGTCATTGCCTGGCCGGCTCGGGCCCGTGCGGCACCCACATCCGGGAACTCGGCCGGAACCGGAGTGACGATCTCCAGGTAGCACTTCAACTTCGGCTCCGTTCCCGACGGCCGAATCACCACCCGGATCCGATCGGTCTGCAGCCGGATGCCGTCTGTGCTCGGCAGCAGTTCGGTGGTGTGAACATCCTCGCCGAGTAGCTTCGTCGGAAGATCGGCGCGCAGTTCCGCCATCCACCGAGCGATCTGCGTCAGATCCTGCACCCGCAGGGAGACGGCGCCGGTGGTGTGCAGGCCGTGGGCGCGAGCGAGATCGTCGAGCGCATCGTCGAGGGTTCGACCTTTCGCTCGGAGGGTGGCGGCCAGATCGCACGCGAGAACGGCCGCGGAGATCCCATCCTTGTCCCGGACCGCATTCGGGTCCACGGCCAGCCCAAGGGCTTCCTCGTAGCCGAATACCAGGCCGGTTCCCTCACCGTCGCCGGCCCGGACGATCCATTTGAATCCGGTCAGGGTCTGGCCATAGCGGACCGACCGGGCGGCCGCGATCTTGCCCAGCAACTGTGAGGACACGATGGTCGTGGCAACCAGGGCGTCCGGCTGTGCCGACCGATCGAGGCGGGCGAGCAGCAGGTCGCCGAGCAGTGACCCGGTCTCGTCGCCGCTGAGCATCCGCCAGACGTCATCGGCGCCCCGGATGCCGATGGCGCACCGGTCGGCATCCGGGTCGTTGGCGATCGCGAGGTCGGCGCCCACCCGTTCCGCCAGGGCCAGCAATTCCTCGCAGGCCCCCGGTTCTTCCGGATTCGGAAACGCCACGGTGGGGAAATTCGGATCCGGCGCCGCCTGCGATCCGACGATGTGGATGTCGTCGAATCCGGCGAGATGCAGGGTCTGAACGAGGGTCCGACCGCCGACGCCGTGCAAAGGCGTTGCAGCAACCCGCAGGTCGCGGCTCATGCCGGTGGCCAGCCCGGCCGCCCTTGCCGTGTATGCATCGAGAAGGTCCGCGGGCCACGGTAACGGTTGTCCGGCGGTATCGATCGACACGGCCGGCGGACCCGCCTCGATCGCGGCCTCGATGGCGACATCGGAAGGTCCCACCAGCTGGGTGCCGCCGCGCAGGTACACCTTCAACCCGTTGTCCTGCGGCGGATTGTGAGAGGCGGTGATCTGCAGTCCCGCGATGGCGTCGAGCGAGCGCACGGCGAAGGCGGTGATCGGTGTTGGTAGCGCCTCGCCCGCCAACAGAACGCGAAATCCCGCTGCCGCCAGGGTTTTCGCCGCATCCCCGGCGAATTCGGCGGACCGGTGCCGGGCGTCGTACCCGATCACGACGGTGCCACCCTCACCCTCGGTCGTCCGCAGATACGCGGCAATGCCGGCTGCCGCCCGCCGCACCACCGCGAGGTTCATCCCGGCCGGACCGGCCCGAAGAGGGCCGCGCAGGCCGGCGGTGCCGAACGCCAGGGGCCCCTGCATCCGCGCGGTCAGCTCGGTCAGATCCGGAGCCGATCCACCCTTGGCGGCAGCCAGCACGTGCTGCAACTCGGCGCGATCCGCGGCGCAGGGATCGTCGGCGATCCAACGCAGCGCCCGATCGCGCAGGTTTGCGGACAGGCCAGGAGTGCCACCGGTGGCCGCACTCATGCCTGCGCGACCACTTCGGCCAGCAGCGCTCCCATCCGCCCGGCGGCCGCGCGTCCTTCGGCGAGGACCTCGGCGTGATCGAGCGGTTCGCCCGTCATGCCGGCGGCCAGGTTGGTGACCAGGGACAGCCCGAAAACTTCCACCCCCGCTTCCCGGGCTGCGATGGCCTCCAGCACGGTGGACATTCCGACCAGGTCGGCGCCCATCGTCCGCAACATCCGGATCTCGGCGGGCGTCTCGAAGTGCGGGCCCGGCAGTTGCGCATAAACGCCCTGTTCCAGGGTCGGATCGATGGTGCCGGCGAGCGCACGCAGCCGAGCGGAATACATGTCGGTCAGATCGATGAAATTGGCGCCGGCGATCGGCGAGACGCCGGTCAGATTCAGGTGGTCCGAGATCATCACCGGCTGGCCGGGGCGCATGCCATGCCGCAGTCCGCCGGCGGCGTTGGTGAGCACGATGAGGTCGGCCCCCGCCGCCGCCGCCGTGCGGACGCCGTGGGCCAGGGCGGCCACCCCGCGGCCCTCGTAGAGATGGGTCCGTCCGAGGAAAACCAGAGCGCGCTTGCCGCCGATGGAGACAGACCGGATCGCGCCACCATGACCCTGGACGACCGGCGGCACGAAGCCCGGAACGTCCGCCATCGGGATCTCGGCGGTCGCGTCGCCCAGCGCGTCGGCCGCTTCCGCCCATCCGGACCCCATCACCAGCGCGACGTCGTGATGGAGCACGCCGGTCGCCTTCGCCAGCGCTGACGCGGCGTCTTCGGCTCTGACGCGGGTTTCGGTCGAGGTGTCCGGTGACATGGACGGGAGCCTAGTGGTGTCGCCCCGCAGTGTCGGCTTGCGCCGGTGACGATGCACCGGCCACCACCGGAACGCCGCTTTCCTGGTGCGCGATGAGGCGAACGCCGACGTAACCCGCTGCCGCCGCAGCGAGCGCCACCACTACGACAAGCACGATCAGCATCACCCGTCGGCGAGCGGCTCGGTCGGGCTGGCCGATCGGCAACGAGCGCAGCGCCGACGCGCCGGCATCGGCCCACGGCGGGGGCGGCAGCACCGGCGGCGACCCCGTCCACGGGGGCGCCCGGTAAGCACCGGACGATGCCCCGGCGGGACCCCCACCGGCGGTGGGGTGGCCGAGGTGGCCAGTAGGAGTTGCTCGCCATCGTTCGTCGGTCGAGCGCTGATCGGCGGCGTACTTCCCGGCCGCGTGTTGCCCAGCCGCGTGTTGCCCGGTCGAGCGCTGGCCGGTCGAGCGCTGGCCGGTTGGGCCGGCCTCCGCTCGTGGCGCAGTTCCCCAACGCGGAAGCACAGCCGGATTCGCGGCGGGGTGCGCCGGCGCAACCGAGCCGCCGACGGCGGTAACCGGCCGGGTCGGTGGTTTCCAGGCATGCGTCATCAGCTGGCCGGAATCTGCGGCCGTTCGGAGCAGAACCTGGTGCGCCGTGCCTACCGACATCCGGGTGGCCGGATCTTTTACCAACAGGCCGCGAATCACGCCGCCGAGTCGCCCGGAGTTCGGATGGGCCGGAACCGCGTCCTGGACGACGGCGGTCAGCGTGGCCATCGGAGTGCCGCGATCGAAGGGCGGCACGCCCTGGACGCAGGCGAACAACAGGGCGCCCAGCCCCCAGGCGTCAGATTGAGCGTTCGCCGGGCGCCCGGCCGCGACCTCTGGCGATATGTACGCGGGTGAGCCGAGCAACAAGCCGGTGGCGGTGATGGTCTGCTCGCCGGCACTGCGGGCGATGCCGAAGTCGGTCAGCTTGATCCGGCCGTCGTCACAGATCAACACGTTGCCCGGCTTCACATCGCGGTGGGTGATGCCGGCCGAATGTGCGGCCAGCAGTCCGGTCGCAACGGCCAAGCCGACCTTCGCGGCACCGAGGTCGTCCATCGGCCCTGCGACGCTCAGGATCTCGGCCAACGAGCGAGCCGAGAGCAGCTCCATCACGATCGCCGGACCGTGCGGCAGGCTCAACATATCGAAGATCGTCACCACATGCGGGTCCGAGACGGACGCGACCGCCCTGGCCTCCCGAATGGTGCGTTCGGCGAGCTGGTCCACCTCCGATTGCGGCATGCCGGCCGGGAAATCGACTTCTTTGATGGCGACCGGCCGGTTCAGAACTTCGTCATGGGCGGCCCAGACCCGGCCCATCGCACCGTTTCCCACAATTGCCAGCAGCCGGTACCGACCGGCGAGCACTCGCGGGGTTGGCTCGCCGCCGGGTTCACCAGGGCCTCGATCGGCTCCCGGGGCACCGGTCGAGGGGGAGGACATGATGTCAGTGTCCCAGCCTGACGGCGACGAAGCAGGATGGCGGTGGTTGCGCTTGTTTCCGCGGGACCGGAACGGGGCAACATCGAGGCTCCGTCAGGTACTTTCGACCGGTGGTGGACATCCGGATCGGCACCTCGGGGTGGAACTATCCGCATTGGCGGAACGATTTCTATCCAAAAGGGCTGACTCAACGACGCGAGCTCGAGTATCTCGCCGGCCGGATGAACACGGTGGAAATCAACGGATCGTTCTATTCGTTGCAGCGGCCTTCGAGCTATCGGCTGTGGCGCGCAACAACTCCGCCAGATTTCGTGTTCGCCGTGAAGGGCGGCCGGTTCATCACGCACAACAAGAAGCTGCTGGACGTCCGGATTGCGCTGGCGAATTTCTTCTCCTCAGGGCCGTTGGCACTGGAGGAAAAACTAGGACCCTTCCTGTGGCAGCTGCCGCCGGTGCTCCGATTTCTTCCCGAGCGCATGGAGGAGTTCTTCATGCAGCTGCCGCAGACAGTGGGCCGCGCCTGCGAGTTGGCGACCGAACACGACGATCGCCTCTCCAACCGGTTCGACCAGGAGCCCGTCGTCGCTACCGAAGTGCTGCTGCCGGATCAGTACCTCCGGCACGCCGTCGAAGTTCGCCATCCGTCATTCGTCTGCGATGAATTCTTCGACCTGTGTCGTAGGTTCGGAATCGCCGTGGTACTGGCGGACTCGGCCGGGCTCTTTCCCTGGATCGAGCGTCGCACCGCCGATTTCGCCTATGTCCGGCTGCACGGTTCACAGCAGTTGTATGCCAGCCGTTACACCGTGGCGGAGATTGGGACCTGGGCGGCCAGAATCGAGGGCTGGTGTGCCGAGCCGGGTCTCGAAGCCGTCTATGTGTATTTTGACAATGACTTCGAATCGAACGCCGGTTACGACTCGCTTCGGCTGGCCGAAAGCCTGGGCGCCGGCCCGGCTCTTCTGCGACAATGATGCCGACCTGCACTTGACAGCCGTTGCGGCCGACGATGAAGACGGGTCATCGACGCGAACGGGGATCGCATGCTCTATCTGGACGGCATTGTCGGGTTGGCACTGCTGGCACTGTGGGTCTTCTGCATCGTCGACGTCATCACCGCGCCGGACGGGAGCTGTCGCCACCTGCCGAAGATGCTGTGGCTCATCATCGTGATCCTGCTTCCGGAGATCGGCTCGCTGGTCTGGTTGGCGTTCGGCCGCCCCGTCGGTGCGCAACGGTCGTCGAAGACCGGCTTCTATGCCGGTGCGGAATCGAACGGTTTTCCTGAATACGAACGATTGGGCCGAGCTACCTCGGACAATGCGGAGAATGACGCAGAATTTCTGCGTTTGGGCCGAGAGCGCGCGGCAGAGCAGCGGCGCCGGTATGAGGAGCGGCAACGCGACGATCAGGCGTGATCGCAGTTCTGCACTGGTGGATCTGGCGCGAGCCCACGGCGTGGGCTGCGCCTGGGACGGAAGGCCGCGGCGTGAGGACGAGGCGAGATGAACAAAGTGTGAAGGGGGAGTGTCACGGTAGCTCCCAGGTATGCACCGGCTCATTCGAGTGCATGCCTGCGGAGTAGAGCCGGAGCATCTCGGTCAGGGCTTGATCGCGGTTCAGGCCGAACTCTTCGAGACGACGCACCGCCTCGCTCTGCCACCACGATCCGTTGCGGCGCAGCTTGCATCGGTCCTCCACGATGCCGAGGTACCGGTCCCGGGTCTTGACCGAGACACCCCAGCGGGACAGCCCTTCCTCCGCCAGTGGCAGCAGGTGCCGCAACAGCAGTTCGTCCCAGGTCACTTCGCCGAACCCCGGCCAGTAGAAGACCGCATCGGTGCCGTAACGGGCGCCCGCGTCGAAGTTCGCCTTTGCCGCGTCGAAGGACATCTTCGTCCAGACCGGACGATCTTCGGCGGCCAGCATCTTGACCGCTCCGTAGTAGAAGGCGGCGTTCGCCAGCACATCCGCGACCGTCGGACCGGCCGGCAGCACCCGATTCTCGACCCGCAGGTGCGGAACACCGTCGACCACGTCGTAGACGGGCCGGTTCCACCGGTAGACGGTGCCGTTGTGCAGTCGGAGCTCCTGCAGTCGGGGCGCTCTGCCGGCGGCCAACACGGCTTCGGGATCCTCGTCGGTCGTCTCGGGGAGTAGTGCGGGGAAGTACCGTACGTTCTCCTCGAACAGGTCGAAGATCGAGGTGATCCAGCGTTCACCGAAGAACACCGGCGGTCGGACGCCCTGGTTGCGCAACTCCGGCGACCTGGTATCGGTGGCCTGCAGGAACAATTCGGTGCGTGTCTCGGCCCAGAGGCGTTTGCCGAACAGGAAGGGCGAGTTCGCGCCAAGGGCAAGTTGCGGACCGGCCAGCGTCTGCGCCGCATTCCAGGTTGCGGCGAAGTCGGACGGGGAGACCTGCAGGTGCAACTGCACGGAGGTGCAGGCCGACTCAGGGGCGATGGTGTCGGCGAACATCTGGAGTGTTTCCGCTCCGGTGATGTCCAATTCCAGATCCTCGCGGCGCGCCTCGAAAATGGCGTCGCCGAGCGCTTGGTACCGAGGATTCGCACTGATCCAATCACCCCGGAGATGTTCGGGCCGCAGCGTGGGGAGGATTCCGATCATGATGATCTCGGAACCGGACTCGTTGGCCTTGGACTCGGCTCGGTCCAACGAGGCGCGCAAGGCAACCTCGAGTTCCAGCGTCGAATCGCCGGGCAAGGGGCGCGGTGCCACGTTCAGTTCGATGTTGTACCGGCCCAGCTCGGTCTGGTAGGCCGGATCGGCAATCGCCTTCAGTACGCGCTCGTTGGCCATGTCCGGCTGCCAATGCTGATCGACCAGGTTGAGCTCGATCTCGAGGCCGGTGAGCGGACGGTCGAAGTCGAAGGAATGCTCAGCCAGCATCTTCTCGAAGACATCCAGGCAGCGGCGGACCTTCTCGCGGTATCGCTGCCGCTGCTCGCGGGTGAAGTAACCGCTGGAGATGTCGTCGCCCATGATTCCTCCGCTGCGGTCGCCGCCCGCTCACGGGCTTCCGGAAATGGTGCCGCAAGCATCACACCGCCGGCGACACCGGACACAGCCAACCACACGGGTAACGTGGCGCGGGTGCCGAGACCGGCACGGACCGGTCAGTCCCTGATGGTGGCGCCGGCAGTGGGAACGGAATTGGAACAGATGGACGCATTTCCCAACACTTCTACCGAGACTTTTCCGGGGGCCGGCGCCGCGTGGGCTGCGGTCGACCTGGCCGCAGGCCGCGGTCCGGGGTGGCTCGACGACTACCTGCTCGAGGAACTGCCCGCGCTCGTCGCCGTTCGCCGGCAGCTGCACGCGCACCCGGAACTGGCCGACGCGGAATCGGCCACCACCGCGCTCATCCTGCGCTCGTTGCAAGCCGTCGGAATTTCGGGCGCGGTGTTGCCCGGCGGCACCGGAGTGGTTGCCGAGGTCGGCACCGGCGATCGACTGGTCGCTCTTCGCGCCGACATCGATGCTCTCCCACTGCACGAGGCCTCCGGCCTGCCCTTCGCCTCGACCGTTCCGGGCATCTGTCATGCCTGCGGCCACGACGTCCACACCACGGCGCTGATCGGGGCGGCCCAGGCACTGGCCGGCGCCGGTCCGCTGCCAGGCCGGGTTCGGCTGATCTTCCAGCCTGCCGAAGAGGTGATGCCGGGCGGCTCGCGCCGGGTGGTCGACTCGGGCGCGCTGCAGGGCGTCGAGCGGATCTTCGCACTGCACTGCGATCCTCGCCTGGAGGTCGGCAAGGTGGGGTTGAGGGTCGGTCCGATCACTTCCACCTGCGATGTGGTCGAACTGCGGTTGACCGGGCGCGGAGGCCATACCGCCCGCCCACATCTGACGGCCGACCTGATCTACGCGTTGGGCGTCGTCATCACCGGGTTACCGGCGCTGCTGAGCAGGCGGATGAATCCGCGCTCGGTGCCGGTGCTGGTCTGGGGCAATGTCCGCTCCGGCGTCGCGGCGAACGCCATTCCGGAGGCCGCGGTGCTGCGCGGCACGCTCCGACTGATGGACCGCTCCGGCTGGGATCTCGCCGAGCCATTGGTGACCGAACTGGTCACCGAGCTGTTGTCGCCCACCTTGGCCGGCTTCACCCTCAACTACGTGCGCGGCCTTCCGCCGGTCGACAACGACCCGCAGAGCGTGGAGATCCTGCGATCCGCCGTAGAGAGTGGGCTGAACCCGAATAGCGCTGCAGCAGCAGAACAGTCGACGGGTGCCGAGGATTTCGCGGTGTACCTGGATTCGGTTCCGGGCGCGCTGGCCAGACTCGGTGTGTGGGACGGAATCGGTCGTCAGGTAGATCTGCACTCTCCGGCATTCTGGGTGGACGAGCGGGCGGTCGGGGTCGGCGTGCGGCTCCTGACCAAGACGGCGCTGGCGGCGCTGGCAGCGCCGGCTCCTGCTCCGCGCTGAACCGTGTGCGCCGGCAACGCGTGGAACATCCGTTGCGCCGCGGCCTTCATCGCCGCAGTTGCCCGAACTCGTCGGCGGCGAGTTCAGCTGCCGATGGACCGGCACGGCCGGCGGCGAAGTTCCCGGACGTATTCCGTTGGCGCATCGGCGGCTTCGGCCGCATCCGCGATCACACCGAGGTAACGCGCTGAGGGAACGCCGCCCTCGAAAGCCTGCAGGGCGTACAGCCAGGCCAATTTGTCGCCTTCCAAGGCGTGCACCATCAGGCGGATCTTGTTGTACAGACCCAGGTCTGCACCCTCCCAGGAATCAAGGTTCTTCTCGTCGGACGCGGCCATGTCGTACAGCACCACGAAGACGCTGGAGCCCGGCTCTTCGACGACCATCGACAGCGCGCCCTCCCAACCCAGGGCCTCACCGCCGAAGGTGAGCCGCCAGCCCGGGAGCCAGCCAGTGCCGGCGACCGGCGACGACGGGCAGCGCTGCAACATCTGCGCCGGATCCATGTTGGATCCGTACGCCGCGTAAAGGGCCATGGTCGGCAGCCTATCGGGCGCGGGCGCAGTCGCGAAGGACCGTTCGGTGCCCGGCCCGCTCGTTGCGCCCACGCCATGGCCGATACGGTGGTACCGGTCGGAAACAGGCAGGGACGAGACCTACAGGCGAGGATCGATGACACGGATCGTGATCATGGGCGGCGGCCCGGCCGGGTACGAGGCCGCTCTGGTGGCTGCCCAGTACGGCGCCGAGGTGTCGCTGGTCGAGACGGACGGCGCCGGTGGCGGTTGCGTGCTGTACGACTGCGTGCCGAGCAAGACCTTCATCGCATCGGCCGGAGCGCGCACCTCGGTGCGCGAGGCGGGCCGGTTGGGCGTGAACGTGCCGCCGCAGAAGGTCGATGTGGACGTGTCGGCCGTGCATGCCCGGGTCAACGGGCTCGCCATCGCACAGTCCGCGGACATCCGGGCTCGGCTGATCGCCGAGGGCGTACAGATGATCGAGGGACGCGCCGAGCTGGCCGACTCGGCGCCCGGCTTGGCCGCGCACCAGATTGCCGTCACGGAGACTGGCGACGCGGGCGGCTCGGTTTCGAGGCTGGAGGCGGACGTCGTCCTGGTCGCCACCGGTGCGTCGCCGCGGGTACTGGACAGCGCCCTTCCGGACGGCGAGCGCATCCTCACCTGGCGTCAGCTCTACACGATGAGCGAATTTCCCGATCATCTGATCGTGGTGGGTTCTGGGGTCACCGGCGCCGAGTTCGCGTCTGCGTACACCGAAATGGGGGTCAAGGTGACGCTGGTCTCGAGCCGGGACCGGGTGTTGCCCAGCGAGGACGCCGACGCGGCCGCCGTCATCGAGCAGGTGTTCACTGCCCACGGCGGCGTACTGGCCAAGCAGGCCCGCGCGTCATCCGTGGTTCGGGACGGGGACGAGGTCGTCGCCACGCTCACCGACGGACGCCAGATTCGCGGGTCGCACGCTTTGATGACCGTCGGATCGGTTCCGAACACCACCGACATCGGCTTGCAGAAGGTCGGAATCGAAGTACCGGCAAGTGGTTTCATTCCGGTCGACCGGGTTTCGCGTACTTCGGTGGCGGGAATCTACGCGGCCGGTGACTGCACCGGGGTATTGATGCTGGCCTCGGTAGCGGCCATGCAGGGCCGGATCGCCATGTGGCATGCACTCGGTGAGGGCGTTCCTCCGCTACGGTTGCGCACCGTTGCGGCGAATGTGTTCACCCACCCCGAAATCGCCACCGTGGGCATCTCCCAGGCGGAGGTGGATGCGGGGACGGTACCCGCGCGCACCCTCAAGATGCCGTTGGCCACCAACGCCCGCGCGAAGATGAACGGCATGAAGGACGGATTTCTCAAGCTGGTGATCCGACCGGCGACCGGCATCGTCATCGGCGGGGTGGTCGTGGCTCCGGGTGCCTCCGAACTGATCCTCCCGATCGCCATGGCGGTTCAGAATGGCCTGACCGCAAAGGATCTCGCCTACACCCTCAGCGTCTACCCGTCGCTGTCCGGTTCCATCACCGAGATCGGCCGGCGACTCATGCACTACGACGGAGATCTGGGATGACCACGAACAGTCCAGCAGAAGTGCACGGTTTCCATCGGGCGTGGCGAATGGTGGCGGGTGCTGTCGTACTGCCGATTGCGTTGGTGGTGGGCTGGCTGGGCACCGAATTCTCCGGCGATCCCGGCGGTGAAGATCTGGCCAGGCCATTGGCATGGGCCTTGGAGCCATTTTTGCCCGGCACGAAGGGCGACCGACCCAACGGGCGGGACGCACCGATGAAGGCGCGTCCCGCCCGGTCCGCCGACGAGCTGGAGATCAGTCGCCGTCCTCGACCCAGTCGAACGTCTTGGTGACGGCCTTCTTCCAGGATGCGTACGCCTTGGCCCGAGCGCCTTCCTCCATGTTGGGCTCCCAACGCTTGTCCTCCGCCCAGTTGTTGCGGATGTCGTCCTCGGTGGCCCAGAAGCCCACTGCGAGACCGGCCGCGTAGGCAGCGCCGAGGGCGGTCGTCTCGGCGACCACCGGGCGAATGACCGGGACGCCCAGGATGTCGGCCTGGAACTGCATGAGTGTCTCGTTGACGACCATGCCGCCGTCCACCTTCAATGCCGTCAGGTCGACACCGGAATCGGCGTTCATGGCGTCGAGCACTTCCTTGGACTGGAATGCGGTTGCCTCCAGCACGGCCCGGGCGATGTGGCCCTTGTTGACATATCGGGTCAGTCCGACGATTGCGCCGCGGGCATCGGAGCGCCAGTACGGTGCGAACAGACCGGAGAACGCCGGGACGAAATAGCATCCGCCGTTGTCCTGGACGGACTTGGCCAGGGTTTCGATCTCCGGCGCCGACGTGATCAGCCCCAGGTTGTCGCGGACCCACTGCACCAACGATCCGGAAACGGCGATGGAACCCTCGAGGGCGTACACCGTCGGCTGATCGCCGATCTTGTAGCAGACGGTGGTGAGCAGGCCGTTCTTCGACGGAACCTTCTCGGTGCCGGTATTGATCAGCATGAAATTGCCGGTGCCGTAGGTGTTCTTGGCTTCGCCGACGGAAAGGCAGGCCTGTCCGAAGGTGGCCGCCTGCTGGTCGCCGAGGATCCCAGCGATGGGCACACCGGCGAGCACGCCGCGCGGTCGTACCTCGGCATAGACCTGCGACGAGGACCGGATCTCGGGCAGCATCGACATCGGGATCTTCATGTCCGAAGCGATCGACTCGTCCCAGGTCAAGGTGTCCAGATCCATCAGCAGGGTGCGTGATGCATTGGTCGGATCGGTGATGTGGATGCCGTTCTCGACCCCGCCCGTCATATTCCAGACGACCCAGGTGTCCATGTTCCCGAACAGCAGATCGCCGGCCTCGGCCTTTTCCCTTGCCCCGTCGACGTTGTCGAGGATCCACCGCACCTTGGGTCCGGAGAAATAGGTGGCCAGCGGTAGTCCGACCTTGTCCTTGTAACGGTCGGCGCCCCCGCCAAGGGCTCCCAGTTCCTGGCAGATCGCATCGGTGCGGGTGTCCTGCCAGACGATGGCGTTGTACACGGGCAGGCCGGTGTTCTTGTCCCAGACCATGGCGGTTTCCCGCTGGTTGGTGATGCCGACGGCGACGATGTCTGCCGCGTTGAGGTCGGCCTTGGCCAGCGCACCCGCGGTGACCTCGCGAGTGTTCTCCCAGATCTCGACCGGATCATGTTCTACCCAGCCGGCTTTGGGAAAGATCTGCTCGTGTTCTTTCTGATCGACGGCCACCACAGCGCCCTCATGGTTGAAGATCATGCACCTGGTGCTGGTGGTGCCCTGGTCGATGGCAGCTACGTACTGCTCGCTCATATCTGAATCTCTTTTCTCACGTCGTTGTGACTGTGCTGGCTGATGGGGATCAGGAGGTCGCAGACTTGATGTTCTTGATCAGGTCGGCGGCGTCGATCGATTTGAACAACAGGGCAGCCAGGGCTGCCCCGACCAACGGGGCAAGAACCGGCACCCACGCGTAGTTCCAGTCGGACGAGCCCTTGCCCTTGATCGGCAGAATGGCGTGCGCGATACGGGGTCCGAGGTCACGAGCCGGGTTGATGGCATACCCGGTCGGGCCACCGAGGGAGGCGCCGATGCCGATCACGACCAGTGCGACGCCGAGCGCACCGATGGTGGCCGGGGTGCCGCCGGACACCAGCACCCAGAAGATCAGGACGAAGGTGGCAATGACTTCCGTGACGAAGTTCCACCCGTAGTTACGCATGGCGGGACCGGTGGAGAAGACACCCAATTTCTTGCCCGGATCAGGCTCGGCGTCGAAGTGCTCCTTGAAGGACAGCCAGCACAGAACGGCGCCGAGGAAGGCGCCGAGCAATTCCGCGCCGAAGTAGACGAAGGCTTGGGATGCGGTGATGCCGTCGGTCATCCATAGGCCCAGAGTGACCGCGGGATTGAGGTGCGCTCCGGTCGGGAAGGCGACATACACACCGACGAAGACGCCGAGGCCCCACCCGAATGTGATCAGCAACCAACCGCCGTTCTCACCTTTGCTGCCCCGCAGAATGGCCGTCGCAACGACTCCGCAGCCCAGTAGCAGCAGAAGCGCGGTGCCCATCGTCTCGTACAGGAAGATGTGGCCGAGGCTGACGTCCTTGCCTGTCGGAACGGGGGCCGCCGCGACAAGGTCCCTAATGGTGCTCAACTTGGTCCTCCAGATGAGATGTGCCGGCACCGTTGCCGGCAATGGTGGGGGGTCTCTGACGTTTGAAAGTCCGGTGTGCGGAAAGGATCAGCTGCGCTGCCGGCAGTCGGCGGTGCCCGGTAGGCGTCATGGCGATTGCCGCTCATCGTGCTAGAGCCCCTGATCCTTCTTGCCCTGACCGGGTTCGGCGGCGATGGCGCCGCGCTCGTGCGGCGACTCCGCACCGACCCGAACCTCCGGCGCGCCCATCCGGGCCGCGTCCGCCGTCCGGTCGTCCGGCATCTGCTGCGACTCGACCTCAGCCTTCACCCGGGCACGGTAGTGCTCGACCTCGTTGCCGATCGCCGTCTCGTCCCATCCGAGCAGCGGGGCGACCAGGTCCGCGACTTCCTGCGCTGCTGCCGCGCCACGATCCCAGGTGTCCACGGAGATCCGGGTGCGACGCGCCAGAATATCGTCGAGGTGAAGCGCTCCCTCGTGCGAGACGCCGTACACCGCCTCCACTTTGAGGTATTTCGGCGCCGCGGTCAATGGTTCTCCGAGTTCGGGCCGTTCCGCGATGAGGGCCACCACCTCCCGGATCAGGCTTCCGTACCGGCCGAGCAGGTGCTTCACCCGCGGTTCATCGAGATCGATCTCCGCCGCAAGCTTGCGCTGATTGTTGGCCAGGGCCTGATATCCGTCGGCGCCGATCAACGGCACTCGGTCGGTGATCGATTTTCCGACTTTGCCCGGGAGTTGCTCGACGGCCTTGTCGACGGCATCCTTGGCCATCACCCGATAGGTGGTGTACTTGCCGCCGGCCACGATCACAAGGCCGGGAACCGGTGACACCACAGCGTGTTCACGGGAGAGCTTGCTGGTCTGATCCTCCTCGCCCGCCAGCAGCGGCCGCAGACCTGCGTAGACGCCGACCACATCGCCACGGGTCAAAGGTTTTTCGAGCAACCGGTTGGCGTGGTCCAGGATGTAGTCGATGTCGGACCGGCTTGCGGCGGGGTGCGCCAGATCCAGATCCCAGGGTGTGTCGGTGGTCCCGATGATCCAGAAGTCGTCGCTCCACGGGCACGGGATGATGAACAGCAGACTCTTCTCGGTCTCCGTGATCAATCCGGTGTCGGAATCGATGCGATCCCGGGGAATGATCACGTGGACACCCTTGGAGGCGGTGACCCTGAACTGCCCCTTGCCGCCGGTCATCTGTTGGATCTCGTCGGTCCAAACGCCCGCGGCATTCACCGTGGTGCGGGCCTTCACCGTGATCTCGCGGCCGGACTCCAGATCTCGCACCGTGGCGCCGATGACCCGATCGCGGTCGCGCAGGAACCCGGTCACCCGGGCGCTGGTGACCACCAGCGCGTCGTAGGAGGCTGCGGTTCGCGAAATCATCATGGTATGGCGAGCATCGTCCAGCTGGCCCTCGTAGAACATGATGCCGCCCTTGATGCCACCCACCTTGCCGCTCGGGAACGACTGCAGCGTCGCCTTTTTCGACAGGTGGCGAAGGTGGCTGGGCACTCCGCGGCCGGCACCGAGTACGTCGTACACACCCACTCCGGTGCCGACGTAGGCCCGATCCCAGACTGCTTTCTCCAACGGGTAGATGAACTTCACCGGGCGAGCCAGATGCGGGCAGAGAGTCTGCAGGATCAGCTTCCGTTCCCGAAGCGCCTCGAACACCAGAGAGAAGTTCAGCTGCTTGAGGTACCGCAACCCGCCGTGCACGAGTTTCGAGGATCGGCTGGAGGTGCCGGAGGCCAGATCTCTGGCCTCGACCAGGGCGACTGTCAAGCCCCGGCTTGCCGCGTCCAGGGCAGCGCCGGCGCCGACGACGCCCCCACCGATCACCAGTACGTCGAATTCTGTCTCGGCCAGGTGCTGCAACGCCGTTGCGCGGTTGTCCGGGCTCAGGGCTGTGGACAGGAAGCTCATGTCGCACTCCTCGCTAGATTTTCTGCAGATGGTGCCCGGCTGACGCTAGCGGTCGACCCTGCCGGCGACAACGACTGACGTTCGGCAATGCCGAACGGTGAGATGCGCGGCGCGTAGGGTGGGCGCGTGCCTGCCCCCGTGCAATCGGTCGAGCGAGCCGCGGCCATGCTGCGCCTGCTCGCCGACGAGAACGAGCCGGTGGCGCTGGCCCAGATCGCCGGGGCGCTGGGCCTGGCGAAGGGAACGGCGCACGGCCTGCTCCGAACGCTGCAAGATGTCGGTTTCGTCGAGCAGACCTACCCGACGGGTCCCTACCGCATGACGCCCGACATCTTCCGGCTGGGCTGGGCGCGGCTGGACGCCAACGAACTCCGCTCCAAGGCGTTGAACTGGACCGATGCGCTGGCCGCCCGAACCGGTGAATCGGCGAAGGTGGCGGCGTTCGCAGAGGGACGTGCGGTCGTCGCCCACCATGTCTTTCGGGCGGATCGCTCTGATCAGATCTTTCGGGCGGAGCGATCGGATCAGGTCCTGTTGACCGGCACGGTGGTGCCGTTGCACGCGAGTGCGCTGGGAAAGGTCCTGCTGGCCTTCGATCCGGGAGCCGCCCGCAGCCTCGTCGGCAAGGATCTGCCGAAGTACACCTTTCGTACCATCACCGAACGGATTCCGCAGCAGCGGGACCTGGCCGCGATTCGCGACCAGGGCTGGGCGGTCGCCGTGGAGGAGTCCGCTCCCGGCGTCTCGGCGATTGCCGCGCCGATCCGGGACGGCGGAGGCTACGTGGTGGCCAGCGTGGGTATCGAAGGCGACACACAGCGGATCTGCGACGAAAGATCCAAACCTCGGCCGGCCCTGGTCTCGCACGTCATCCGGGCCGGTCGCTCGATCTCCCGCGAACTGGGACACGGCCGGGAATGGTGACCCCCCGGTTCGTCGCCGCACTCGACCAGGGCACCACGTCGACCAGATGCGCGCTGTTCGACCAGCACGGCACCATGGTCTCGCTCGCCCAGCGCGAGCATCATCAGCACTATCCACGACCGGGCTGGGTCGAGCACGATCCGGCCGAGATCTGGTCCATCGTTCGCCAGGTGGTTCCGAACGCGCTGGCCGAGGCGGGGGTGAGTCCGCCCGACGTGGCGGCCCTCGGGATCACCAACCAGCGCGAGACCACCGTCGTCTGGGACCGGGTCACCGGACGCCCGGTCGGGCGGGCGATCGTCTGGCAGGACACCCGTACGGTCGATCTGTTGCCGGTGATCGCGCGTGACATCGACCCGGCCGTCATCACGGCCAGGACCGGATTGCCGCTCGCCGGTTACTTCTCCGGCCCCAAGCTCCGCTGGATCCTCGATCGTGATGCCTCGGTCCGGAACCGGGCGGAGAGGGGCGATCTGCTGTTCGGCACGATGGATTCGTGGCTGGTGTGGAACCTGACCGGTGGAGTCGATGGGGGCATCCACGTCACGGACGTCACCAACGCCAGTCGGACCATGCTGATGAACATCCAGACCCTGGACTGGGACGACGACCTGCTCACGGCACTGCGGATACCGCGGGTGATGTTGCCGCAGATCCGTTCCACCGTCGCAGCTTTCGGCCGTACCGTTGCGCCGGTTGCTGGCATCAAGATCGGTGCGGTCATCGGCGATCAGCAGGCCTCCCTGTTCGGGCAGACGGCTTTCGAGGCCGGCGAGGCCAAGTGCACGTTCGGTACGGGCAGCTTCCTGCTGCTCAACACCGGGTCCGAGATCGTGCGGTCACGCTCCGGTTTGATCACCACGGTGGCCCACCGGATCGGCGAGGAACCAGCCGTGTACGCGTTGGAAGGATCGGTCGCGGTCGCCGGCGGACTGGTTCAGTGGTGTCGCGACAGCCTCGGCCTGATCAGGACTGCGGCGGAGATCGAGACGCTGGCGGCCACCGTTGCCGACAATGGCGGATGCTATGTGGTACCGGCGTTCTCGGGTCTTTTCGCACCGCATTGGAATCCCGCTGCGCAGGGCATCATGGTGGGCCTGACCGCGTACGTCTCCAAGGCGCACATCGCCAGAGCGGTGCTCGAGGCGACAGCCTGGCAGACCAGGGACGTGATGGATGCGATGAACAACGACGCCGGAACCGCAGCCGCATCATTGGCGGTCGACGGCGGCATGACCACCGACAACCTGCTGATGCAGATGATCGCCGACGTCCTGGACATTCCCGTGGTGCGCCCGATGATGGCCGAGACAGTGGCTCTGGGCGCCGCATACGGAGCGGGGCTGGCGGTGGGCTACTGGCCCGATCAGCACGCCCTTCGGCAGAACTGGCAACGGGCCGCCGAATGGAGACCGCTGATCGATCCGAAGCGCCGCGATGCGGAGTTGGCGAGCTGGCGGCAGGCCGTCGAGTTGGCAGGCGACTGGGGGCGACGGACCCGTCCGGCCGCATTTCCCGGACCGGTGCCTACCCAGAAGCGACCTGGTGCCGTTTCGGTGGGAATCACCCGGCCCGAAGGCGGCTGATTCCGGGCGGCCCCCCGAACTGCGCGCGCCGTGCATGGCCCGCGCGCGTTTCAACCCGAGCGGGCCTGCATCAATCCGCGCGGCGGTGCTCGTTGGCTACAGGTCGAGATGTAGCCGCAGGGCGTCGTCGATCTCTGTCATGAGTGCCGGCGACAGGTGACCGAGGGCGGGTCCAAGTCGTTCGACCGCCACGGAACGGACCTGTTCGGCTTGGGCCTTGGATGCAGTGCGAAGGCCGCTGCCTTCCGCCGGTACCAGCACTTGGAAGGGGAACACGCGTGCTGTGCTGCTGGTCAGCGGTACGACAGCGACCACGCCTCGCCCGAGCCGTTGGGCGACGGCATTGGCCCGATCGTTGCTGACCACGACGGCCGGGCGCTGCTTGTTGGCCTCGCTGCCCCGGACGGGGTCGAGGTCTACCAGTCGAACCTCTCCACGGCGCATCAGGACAGCCCGTCGATGGCCGCGGCCTCCCACAGGTCACGTTCGCCCGAGCGGTCCCAGTCCTCCCAGGCTGCCTCGTAGTCAGCTTCGAGCCCGGACCGCCGCAACAATTGGATGGCCTGATGTACGGCCGCCGATCGGGATCGCAAGCCGGTTTTGCGAGCATGCTCGTCGAGTGCGGCCACATCGTCATCGGGAAGGCTGACACTGAGCTTCATACCGCAACGCTACCGGGGCTTCGTACCGCAACGCTACCGGGGCTTCATACAGCAACGCTACCGGGGTTCATACCGCAATGCTACCGCGGTAGCCCAACGAAAGGTTATCGGTAGTTGGAATCGTCCTACCCGGCGCAATACCGCGGTGCTACCCGCATAGGCAGGGGCTCGGCCGATTGTGCAAAAGTCCGGCACGCTCGTCCCTGATCGGCGATGATCACTTCCGGACGGAACCGACCACGGCGAGGGAGAAAAGGTTGGGAGCGGTCAGTGCGGGTCGCGACCGAGTCGGGTCGGAATCGGTCACATCGAGAACGGGAGCGGAATGACTAATCAGGTCCCCGCATCGCCTCGTTCGCCCGGACTATCGCCGGGTACGCGGGCCGGTCTGCTGGTTGCCGCCGGGGTGGTCCTGGTGGGCGCAGCCCTGTGGGCGGGATCGAACGGGCGGTGGACGGCGCGACCCGAAGGCGGCAGTACCCGGACACCGGAGCTTCCCAGTGTCAGCCTGCCGACGCTGCCGACGCTGCCGTCCGTCGGCAGTCAGCCGCCGGCTCACTCGTCGACCTGGGACCCGAGCATCATTCTGTACGTCCTGGGCGGTGTCCTGTTGGCAGCGCTGCTGGTGATGGTGGCGTCCACGATCAGGAACCGGGGAGAAACAGTCGGCCGCCGGCGAGTCGGTGCCGGTGCAACCGACGACATCGAGCCGTCCGCCCCGATTCCCGACCCCGACCGCCCCTTCGATTCCCGCGAGGCCGCCGACTACGTCATCGCTTGCTGGGATCAGATCGAACGGCTCGCCGCGTCGTTCGGCGCCGGTCGCCGCCGCGAGCAGACTCCTACCGAATTCCTGGATCGACTTCTTTCGGTCTATCGGATCGACAGCCGGGTGGCCGGGGAGTTGCTGGGCCTCTATCAACGGGCCCGGTTCGATCACGTGCGGCTGCAGGCCGATTCGGCCACCAGAGCCCGGATTTGCGCTGATGAGATCGGCAATGCTGTGGCCGGGACAGCTGCTGCGGACCGGACTGTGCAGTGAAATCCACAGGCGCAGCCCCTGTGCCGAGCCGGACTCCGGTCGGCACTCACCTGTGGTTGGCGGCAGCGATCGGAGCATTTTTCGCCCTGGTGCTGTTTCTTGTCCGCGCTCCCGTTCCACGGGTGGTGGGGGGTGGGTTCGTCCTGGCCGTTGTCGGCTTCGGGCTCCTGCGAGCGTTGGACGCGGGCCGGTTGGAGTGGCCGCGTCCGCCGCTCGGACCCGCAGCAAGGACGGCTGGGTCACCACGGTGGCGGCTCGGCGGCTTCGATTTCATGGTCGGCAAGGCTCCGCATCTCAGCCCGCAGCTGCGGCTGCGCCTTCGTGCCCTGGCAGCCTCGATTCTTGCGCGCCGCGGCTTGGTGGCCGGTACACCGAGCGCGATCGCGTTGCTGGGTGCCGCGAGTCATGAGTTGTTGTTCCCGGCCGAACGGGTGGCAGGACAAGGTCGCCCGGCAGATCCGACCGGCGCTGAACTGACCGCACTCGTTGACCGTCTGCTCGAACTGAGCGAACACCCCGACGCATCTCGACGCGGATTTCCCGGCGTTCCGCCGGCTCTGGACCAATCGCAAGCAGCTCCCTGGAAAGGCAATCGATGACCACCCATCACCCGCCGAACGACAAGTCGGCTCCGGCCATCGATCTCGGGAAAGTCTCGAGTCCATCATTGCCCGCTGTTCCGAGCGGCACCTCTGCTGTTGTCCGGCAGGCGATGTCGTCAGTTCCCCCACCAAACCTGGAAGAGCCCGGTCAGCAGGGGATTGCCTCGCCGGCCGAGATCGCTCACACCGCAGGCCGGCTGGCAGATGCCGTCGGAACCGCGGTGGTGGGCAACGGGTATCCCTTGCGGCTGGCTCTTGCAGCCATCCTGGCCGGCGGCCACGTGCTCTTCGAAGACAATCCAGGCCTTGGAAAGACTTTGCTGGCAAGGAGTTTGGCCGGCGCGCTCGGCCTGGAGTTCCGTCGTCTGCAATTCACTCCCGATCTGCTGCCGTCGGACATCACCGGTTCGTATCTGTACCACCCCGGTAAGGCCGAGTTCACGTTCCAGCCGGGCCCCGTCTTTGCGGGGCTGCTATTGGCGGACGAGATCAATCGCACGCCGCCCAAGACGCAGTCGGCGCTGCTCGAGGCGATGCAGGAGGGGCAGGTCAGCGTCGAGGGCAATACCCACCAGCTGCCGCGGCCGTTCCATGTCATCGCGACGGCTAATCAGATCGAATACGAAGGAACCTACGCGCTGCCCGAGGCTCAGCTCGACCGGTTCCTGATCCGGACTCGGCTCGGGTATCCGCCTCCGCAGGCGGAGGTCGAAATGTTGCGCCGCAGAATCTCCAGAGCGTCCGGCGATCCGACGGTGGCCGCAGTGACGAACCCCGAAAAGCTGCTCCGCCTGCAGGCCGGCGTCGAACGGGTCGAAGCTGACGCCGACATCATCGGCTATTGCGTCGATCTCGCAACTGCGAGCCGACGGCACAGCTCCGTCGAGGCCGGTGTGTCGCCGCGTGGAACCCAGGCCCTGCTGCTGCTGGCCAGGGCCTGGGCGGTGTTGGACGGCCGCGGATTCGTACTCCCCGAAGACGTGAAGGCGGTCGCCATCGCAGGACTGGGACATCGTCTGGTGCTGACGCTGCAGGCCAACGCCGAATCGGTGTCCGGCGAAGACGTCGTCCGTCATCTTCTGGCCACCGTGCCGACACCGCCGACTCTTCGCGCATCGGCCCGGTGACGGGCTTCCCTGCGCGGCCACCCGGAGCAACGGACCGCGATGCCGGTATTGCACATCGATCGTCAGGTCGGCGTCGGTGGCGATGACCACGGCCGGCGAGGAGGCGAAATGGCACCCGACCGCGGCGTTCTACCGGGCCATCGGATTCACGGTGCTATGTCTGGGAATCGGCATCGTGCTCGGACGGCCGGATGTCGCTGTGCTGGGAATCCCGATGGCGTTGGGATTGGTGATGGCGCTGTCGGTTCGACAGCCCGTACGTGCGCAATGTCCGGTGCCGATCGCGGGAACGCTCGGCGATGTGCACGGCGACCGACCGGTGACCGTCGTCACCGACGTTGCCGATCTGCTAGGCGCACAGTTCGTCTCACTGTGCACGCCGGATGCCGACGGCGATCCTGGCGGGGGAACCGTCACCATTCCGGGCGGCGTCGACACCTCGGTGGAGGTTCGTACCAAGGCTGTTCCCTGGGGCACGATGGTGCTGGCCAGGCCTGATCTTCTCGCGGTCAGCTCGGATGCGCTGCTGACGGCGGGTCCGTTCATCGGGCCAGAGCTACAGGTGAGGGTGCCGCCGATGGTCGAGAAGGTCGGCGCCTTCGAACTGCCGCCGATCATGGGCGGCTGGGCCGGGGAACATCGCAGCCGGCGCCCCGGGCAGGGTGGCGATCTGATCGACCTGCGAGAATTCGCCCCCGGCGACCGGTTGCGAAGCATCCATTGGCGCGCCTATGCGCGTCACCAGAAATTGTTCGTCCGGCGTACCCAGAGCGACGCGGACACCGATTTCGTGCTGTGCCTTGACACCCGGCACGAGATCGTGCCGAAGATCCGTGGGCCGCTGACGGATTGGCAGCGCTACCGGGCGACACTGGATCGAAGCCTCCGCGACCTGCGACGGTTCCTGATGGGACTGTTCCGGGTGGCGCAGCCGACGGACGGGCGCGACAGCTCGCTTCCCCGGTCCAGTGTGGATCTGACCGTCGCCGCGGCGACCGCAGTGGCCGCGGCTCAGCTCAAGAATGGTGATCGGGTCGGGGTGCTGGACCTTTCGAACGTTCGGCGGCATGTCCGGATGGGCAGTGGCTCAAGCATTTGCACCGGATGCGATATCTGCTGGCCCAGACGAAGCCCTCCCGGTCACGGTGGATGCCGAAGCCCGAACTGTGGGGGTTGCCGTCCTCCGCGGTCGTTGTGCTCTTCTCGCCATTCATCGACGACGTCGCGATGCAGGCTGCGATGGATGCGGGGGGACGTGGCCATCAGGTGCTCGTCATCGACGTGCTCCCGGTCGCGGATCTCCGCACAGCTGCTCGCCGAGATCCGCACCCCCAGGCAGGAACAGAAATCCGGCTGCTGCTGGCCGAACGTGAGATCCGCTTGGATCGGCTGCGGGCGCGGGGAATTCCGGTGCTGGCTTTCGACGGTGGGCAGATCGCCACCGACCTCACAGCTTTGATGAAAGCGCGCAGGCATCGCCGATGACGTCGGAGAGCGAGAATCAGCCGCCGCTGACGCGGGTGCTGAGCGGGCAGTTGGTGCTCCCCGGCGGCGGAGGCTGGTTGCGCATCGCACTTGCCGCAGCCTGTATCGCGACCATGGTCGCGTTGTGGACACCCGACCTTTCCGGCAGCCAACTCTTCTTCCAACTGTTGTTGATGGTCGGCGTCGGCGCCTGGGTGGTGCTGCGCCCCGGCTCGGCGGCTCCGGTCCTGCTGTTGATAGGGGCGCTGTCCCTGCGAGTTTTCCTCGGCGAGCCGGTGTTGAACGGCTCCCTGATCGCGCTGGCCCTACTGCTCCCTCTGGTACACCAACTTTCGGCTCTGTCGGCGGTGGTTCCGTTGCGCTCCAACGTCTATCTCTCGGCACTGCTGCCGACCATCTTGCGGTACCTCGGTGCGGTCCTGGCGACGCTGCTGGGCCTGATCGGTTCCCATCTACTCGGCTTGTGGTGAGGTTCAACGACGTGAGAGAGGGCCGCTGCCTGCTGAAACCGAACGGCGCTTCGTCCTGGTCCAACGCAACGGGGCTGGATCATCGGATCGATCATGGGCGAGTGAGGATTTCGATGGCCGTCCGGGTGACCTGTTCTCCGGCGGCCGCGTCCAAGGCCAGCGCCGGCACCGCGTGGGCGAGAGCGCGCTGGCCGATGACCATCGCCAAGGCGAGCCGGGCGCGGATACCCGCTTGGTCCGCCGGCATTCCGATCTGCCCCAACAGTGAGGCCACATATCCAATGCGCGCCTTGGTGACCCGAGTGAGCGCGGCAGCGATCAGCGGTTCCGTGGGGGCTGCGGCATAGAGCGCCGCCTCGCCCAGCAGACCGGGATCGACGACCGCGACCCGGCGAAAGAGCACCTGGATCCGTTGCTGAGCAGAGCCGGCAGCCGCTTCGGTCTCGTCGATCAGGGCTTGGGTCTGCTCCTTCGCCCAGCGGTCCAGTGCAGCCGTCAGCAACTCGGCCCTGGTGCGCAAGTGCCAGTAGAAGGAGCCCTTGGTGACCCCCAGATCGCGGGCCACGCCCTCCACGGTCACGGCTGCCGGGCCGACCGCGATCAACCGCTGGTGGGCGGCAATGACCCAATCGACTGACCCGACGGGATTCTTCGCCACAGCCGTACGGTAGCGTATGGGAAGACCCATACGCATCCGTACGGACTAGGAGGAACACCATGACCGAAGCGACTTGCGTTCCGACGTTCATTTCGCTGGCTCTGCGCGCCATCAAAGATCCGGACTATGCCGACGTCCAGCTGATTCGACTACCCGCCCAGGTGGCGGACCGGCTGCGGAAGGACCCGGCCCGAGCCGCACGAGATATGTTCTCGGTGCGCAAAGTGCCTGCGCCGATCAAGGCGCTGTTCGCGGTGCGGCAGGTCGCTGTCCGAGTGATCGGCCTGCCGGCATCTCCGCCGGATGTGTTCAAGGTTGTTGCACTGGAGGGTTCGGAGGCGCTGATCGCCGCGGACGAGGCGCACCTGGACTTTCGGGTCGGCGTAGCAGTGCAGGACAATTTGCTCCGGGTGACCACGACGGTTCGGCTAAAGGGCATGCGGGGCCGGCTGTATTTCGCCCCGGTCCGGTTGGCTCACCCCATCATCACCAGGGCCATGATGCGGGCGGCCATTCGCCGGTGGTCTACCGAGTAGCGGTTGGTCCTGGGCCACTGGTTCTTCGTCGGTGCCGATCGCCGCTGATGCCCACACACTCGACCTCTGATTCCCACACACTCGACGACGGCCGGTCGTTCGAAGCCGGAGCCGAAGCGGAAGCGGTCTGGGGCGGCGAGAAAAGACTCGTCAGCGAGCGATGGAGCTGATCGAATGAGCACATGCTCCCCGATCTCGTACATCCCCCGAAGGCCCGCCCGGGCGACAAGGTCGCAGTGCTGTCACCATCGTTTGCAGCTCCAGGTGTCGCACCGGCGGTGCACGAGCAAGCCATGCGGCGGCTCATCGAAGTCACCGGACTCGTGCCGGTCGAATATCCAACCACCCGACGGGTAGGCGCGAGAGCAGAGGACCGGGCTGCGGATCTCAACGCAGCCTTTGCCGACCGAGAGATCCGGGCCATCCTTGCCACCATAGGCGGCGAGGATCAGATCTCGGTCATACCTCACCTGGACCGCGAGCTCATACAGGCTGATCCGAAGCCGTTCTGCGGCTACAGCGACAATACAAACCTGCTGTCGTGGCTGTGGACGCACGGCGTTGCCGGGTTCTACGGCGGCTCGACGCAGGTGCATCTCGGCCCGGGCCCTGGCGTCGACGTTGCCCATCGCGTGGCGCTACGTGCGGCCCTGCTGACGGGTGAGCGGCTCGAGATCACCGACCCTGGCGAGTCCGAAGACATCGGCAGGGATTGGGCCGACCCGGCGGCGCTCACCGAATATGGAGACCGCGAACCCACCTCACCGTGGACGTGGGCCGGCCCGGAGACCACCGTGACCGGGCGAAGTTGGGGCGGTTGCATCGAAGTCATCCAATGGATCCTCACCGCTGGGCGCTTCCCGGCAGACCCAGCTGTACTCGAGGGCGCGGTTCTGCTGCTCGAAACGAGCGAAGAGGTCATCCTCGCTCGAGAGTTCGGCTGGATCCTGCGATCCCTGGGAGAACGAGGGTTGCTTTCGAACGTCGGAGCGGTACTTGTTGCGCGGCCGCCCGTGTCGACGTTCGACCGACAACCGACAGCGCCGCAGCGGGAGGCACATCGTGCCGAACAGCGCGACATCGCCATTGACCTGGTCGGTCGGTACAACCCCGATGCGGTGGTCTGCGTGGGTGTGCCGTTCGGCCACACCAGACCGCAGTGGATCCTGCCCTACGGCGGCCCGATCACCGTCGATGGCGCGAGCCGTAAAGTGTGGGCCGACTTCAGTTGAGGCGCGGGCTGTCCGACAGAATTCGTTCTCGTGCGACGGGAGGGTCGAGACTTGCCACAGCGATCGAACAGCACGCGCTGGTGCAGAGGCGGCTTGCGTTGGACTGGTCTGCGCAGTAGATCGCCGCTCAGCTGCTCGCGGATTCGGATTCGAGCTCTGCCAGGACGGTGCCGGTGGTCACTGCGTCGCCGACAGCGACGGCGACGGACTTGACCACCCCGTCACGCGGGGCGACGACCGGATTCTCCATCTTCATCGCCTCGATCACTGCGATCGTCTCCCCAGCTTGAACCGACTGGCCCTGTTGCGCAGTCACTTTCACAACGGTGCCCTGCATGGGTGCCCGCACCTGGTCGCCGGCGGCGCTCGGAATCGACGCTGCCGCGGTCGATCTCTGCCTGGTCGGCCGACGTACCGGGGTACTGGGCAGACTTGCTGCGGCGAACAGATCGCCGGGCAGCGTCACCTCCACCCGGCGTCCGTTCACCTCCGCCACCACCGTGCGGCGCTGCGGCAGGTCGGTCGCCGCTGCGACGGGTTCGGCCGCGGTGTCGAACGGCGGAATGGTGTTCTCGAACTCCGTCTCGATCCAGCGAGTGTGGACGGCGAATGCGCCATCGGGTGCGGTGAACGCCGGATCGGACACCACGGCCCGATGGAACGGCAGGGCGGTTGCCATTCCGGAGACTTCCATCTCGGCCAGCGCGCGCCGGGAGCGCTCCAGGGCCTCTCGACGGTCCGCGCCGGTGATGATCAATTTCGCCAGCAGCGAATCGAAGTTTCCGGAGACGACCGAACCGCTTTCCACACCGGAGTCCAGGCGGACGCCGGGCCCACTGGGCGCGACGAATTTCGTAATGGTGCCAGGAGCGGGCAGGAAGCCACGTCCCGGATCCTCACCGTTGATCCGAAATTCGAAACTGTGCCCGCGCGGATCGGGATCTGTCTGCCAGCGCAGTTTTTCGCCGTCGGCGATCCGAAACTGCTCCCGAACCAGGTCGATCCCGCTCGTCTCCTCGGAAACCGGATGCTCCACCTGGAGTCTGGTGTTCACCTCGAGGAAGGAGATGTCACCGTCGGCACCGACGAGGAATTCCACCGTGCCGGCCCCGCTGTAGTCCGCCCGACGGCAGATGGCTTTTGCTGCCTCGGAAATGGTGGATCGCTGGGCAGCGGTCAAAAAGGGCGCGGGCGCTTCCTCGACCAGCTTCTGGAACCGTCGCTGCAGGGAACAGTCCCTGGTGCCCACCACGATGACGGTGCCGTGCTGATCGGCAAGTACCTGCGCCTCGACGTGACGCGGCGTATCGAGGTATTTCTCGACAAAACACTCCCCACGACCGAACGCCGCGACGGCCTCGCGGACCGCCGAATCGAACAACTCCGGTATTTCCGCCATCGTCCTGGCAACCTTCAAACCACGGCCGCCGCCTCCGAAGGCCGCCTTTATCGCCACCGGCAGACCGTGCTCCTGGGCGAAGGCGACGATCTCGTCGGGGCCCGACACCGGGCCTGGAGTTCCCGGCACCAGTGGGGCACCGGCCGCGACCGCGATTGCTCTGGCGGTCACCTTGTCACCGAGATCGCGAATGGCGGCGGGGCTCGGACCGATCCAGATCAGCCCGGCATCGAGCACGGCCTGCGCGAAGTCGGCGTTCTCGGACAGGAAGCCGTAGCCGGGGTGGACGGCGTCCGCGCCCGATCGATGGGCGACGGTGAGAAGCTTCGAGCTGTCCAGATAGGTCTGCGCGGAAGTCTCTCCCTGCAGTGAATACGCTTCGTCAGCCGTTCGCACGTGCAGCGCATCGGCATCTGCATCGGCGTACACCGCAACAGATCGGAGTCCGGCGTCGCGACAGGCTCGGGCGACCCGAACGGCGATCTCGCCCCGGTTGGCGATCAATACGGTGTGCATTCAGCCGACCTCCTTCTCAGTTTTCTCGCCAGAGATCGACGACAGAAATGCCGACTCGGCGCAACAGCCGCCGGGTGAGCGGCAGCGAAATTCCGATGACCGAGGAATGGTCGCCGTCCAGGCCATCGACGAACCACCCGCCGTACCCGTCGATGGTCAGACCGCCCGCGACCAGCAGCGGTTCACCCGTCGCCAGGTAGGCATCGATCTCGGACTCGGTCGGGGTACCGAATCTGATCGTCGTACTTGCCCAATCCGCTGCGCGGGCAACGATCTCACCCCCACGCACCACTACGACGGCATGGCCGGTCAGCAGATCGCCGGTACCGCCGGACATCTCCAGCCAATCCCGGCGGGCCTGCGCAGCGTCGACTGGTTTGCCGCGGAGGCGGCCGTTCATCAGCAACATCGAATCGCAGCCGATCACCACCGAATTCGGATGGCGAGTGCACACGGTGGTCAGCACTGCGTCGGCCTTTGCTCGGGCCAGCGCGGTGACTGTGCCGGCCGGCACGAGATGTGCGTTCGCGGCCTCGATGGACGGTTCGTCGACGCCGGAGACCAGGACAACGGGATCGATGCCGGCCGCCTGCAGGACGGACAGTCGGGCCGGAGATGCCGAGGCGAGCACAGCCTGCAAGCGGCCGGTGCTGGGCTCACCCCGTCCGACGCCTCCGGGGTTCGACGTGTCGGGAACCGCCGGCGTCATCGCGGCAGACCAGAGGCCCACCAGGCCTGGGGATCCGGCGACCAGGAAATCGGCCGACAGCTCCACGACGACCGGGTGGGGATCGCCGACGCCGGTGATCGTGAAGTCGTTCCCGCCGATGTCGAAAGGGCCGCGAGAACGGTCAGTACGGCCGCGGCGTCTTCGTCGATTGGCTCCTCGGCATGCTCCCCGATCACAGCGGAATGTTCCCATGCTTGCGCGGCGGCAGTGTGCGACGCTTGTCCCGCAACATCTTCAGCGCGCTGGTGACGGCGGTGCGCGTCTCCCTCGGGCGAATCACGCGGTCGACGTAGCCGCGTTCGGCAGCCAGATACGGGTTCACCAGAGCCTCCTCGTAGGCGGACTCCAATTCCCGTCTGCGCGCCTGGACGTCCCCGCCGCGCTCCGCTTCACCGACCAACTCCTTGCGGTAGAGGACGTTCACCGCTCCCGCCGCTCCGACCACCGCGATCTGGGCGGTCGGCCAGGCGAGATTGACATCCGCACCCAGATGTTTGGATCCCATCACGTCATAGGCACCGCCATAGGCCTTCCGGGTGATGACGGTGACGAGTGGAACTGTGGCCTCGGCGTAGGCGTAGATCAACTTGGCGCCGCGATGGATGATGCCGTTCCATTCCTGGTCGGTTCCCGGCAGGAAACCGGGCACGTCCACGAACGTCAGGACGGGAATGTTGAATGCGTCGCAGGTGCGGACGAATCGGGCCGCCTTTTCGGCGGCTTTGATGTCCAGAGTGCCGGCCAGATGCATCGGTTGATTCGCGACGACTCCGACACTGGCCCCGTCGACACGACCGAATCCGGTGACGATATTCGGCCCGTACAATTCCTGAACCGGCAGGAAGTAACCGTCATCGAGCACTGCGGTGACGACGACCGTGATGTCGTAGGGCTGGTTCGCCAGGTCCGGAATCAGGGTGTCCAGCGCGAGATCTGTTGCCGTGCGGTCCTGCTCGCTCTCGGGTGGTTCGTTGGGGGCCAGGGACAGATTGTTCGACGGAAGATAGGACAGTAGTTCCCGGACATGGTCGATGGCCGCCATTTCGTCGGCCGCCAGATGATGCGCGTTCCCCGAACGTTCATTGTGCGTCCGGGCGCCCCCGAGGTTTTCCAGCGTGACGTCTTCGCCGGTCACGGCTTTGACGACCTCGGGTCCGGTGATGAACATCTGCGACGTTTTGTCCACCATCACCACGAAATCGGTGAGCGCGGGGGAGTAGACATGGCCGCCGGCCGCGGCGCCCATGATCAGCGATATCTGCGGAACGACGCCGGAGGCGTGGACATTGCGCCGGAAGATCTCGGCGTACAGGCCGAGTGACACGACGCCTTCCTGAATTCTGGCCCCCCCACCTTCGTTGATACCCACGATCGGTCGCCCTGTCGTGAGTGCGAAGTCCATCACCTTGACGATCTTCTCGCCGTAGACCTCTCCGAGCGAGCCACCGAAAACGGTGGCGTCCTGCGAGAAGACACAGATATCGCGCCCGTCCACGGTGCCGTAACCGGTGATCACACCGTCGCCGGTCGGATGGCTGTTCCCCATGGCGAAGTTGCTCGATCGGTGAACCGCCAGCGCATCGAACTCGACGAACGATCCTTCGTCGAGTAGTAGCTCGATCCGTTCGCGCGCAGTCAGTTTGCCCTTGGCCCGGTGCCGTTCCACCGCGGCGGCGCCACCCGGCTGCTGCGCCGACTCCAGGCGGCGTTCGAACTCGGCCAGTTTGTCCGCAGTGGTGACCGCGCGCGCTGCGCCGTCCGACACTGGCTGATTCGCCACCGGTCGCTCGTCCTCTCCGTTGCTCGCGCGTCGACGACCCCTTGTCGAGCGATCTGTGCACCCGACGACGGCTGCCACTCAGGCAACGAGCGCAGGGCCGGAGCCTACCGCCAGCCTAGGCTGGCCGGAATGACCACGGACCGGATGGACGAACCCGCCGCCGCTTCCCTGCGGGCGGCGCCGACACGCCGGCGCATGGACGCGCCGCTGGTGCAGTCGGCCTGTCGACACCCGGAGCGCTGGGACGTGCGACACGTCGACTCCACCGGTTCTACCAATGACGATCTGACCGCCACCCTGGGGTTGGACCGTGAATCGGGCCTCGAGGTCCGGGCCTGGCCCGCCGGTCGCCCGAGTCCGGTTCTCATCACCGAGGAACAAATCGCCGGACGTGGTCGATCCGGGCGTCAATGGGTGTGCCCGCTGGGCGCCGGTCTGATGTTCTCCGTCGCCTTGCACCTGCCCGCGATTCCGCCGGCTCGCAGGGGATGGGTGGGGGCCATCCTGGGTGTCGCAATCGTGCGCGCGCTCCGGTCGCCCGCCCTCCCGGCCGTTGCCGCGGGTTCCGCCGGCCCGGCAGAGGGCGCGCGGATGTCGTTGAAGTGGCCGAACGACCTGCTGGCCGACGGTCTGAAATGCGGAGGCATTCTGGCCGAGATGACGAACGATGCGGTGGTGGTCGGCGCGGGCCTGAACATCTCGCTCACCTCCGCGGAACTGCCGCGTCCCGACGCGACCTCGTTGTTGCTCGCCGGCCACCCGTCCGTCGATCGGAACGTTCTGCTGGCGGCGATCCTCGACGAGTTCGGAACCTCGCTGGACGCCTGGTGCGCAGCCGCCGGGAACGTCCAGGTGAGCGGACTGCGGGCGGAATACCTGCAGGAGTGCTCCACCGTGGGTTCCAGGGTCCGGGTGCAACTTCCGGGTGGCCGGGTGGTGATCGGAACGGCAGTCGACGTCGACGTCGATGGCGCCATCGTCGTCGAGACGGCAAGCGGCGGCAGAACCCGGTTTTCCGCAGGCGACGTGGTGCACCTTCGGCCCGACCCGTCGGCGGGCGCCGGGTAGCTCGTTGGATAGCCTGCCCCGGTGACCGACTCCGGAAATCCTGCGGGCGAGCAAGGCGATCCCGACCTCCCGAACCGGCTGTCTCGGATGGCCCGACTGGTGCAGGAGGCCACGGTGGCGGCCGGTCGTCCGGTGGCGGATGTGCGGCTGTTGCTGGCGACCAAGACCATCGAACCGGCAAGAATTCGGCAGGCGCTGGCGGCCGGCTTCACGTTGATCGGGGAGAACAGGGTCCAGGAGGTGGTGGCCAAAGCAGGCCTACTTGGCGATCTCGAACATGAATGTCATCTGATCGGACATCTGCAGCACAACAAGATCAACCTGCTGTTGCCGCATGTGACATGTGTGCAGACCGTGGACTCCGGTGAATTGGCCGCCCACCTCGACACCAGGATCACGGCACTGGGTCGGACGCTGGATGTCTTCCTCCAGGTCAACGTCTCAGGGGAACCCACGAAGTCGGGCGTGTCCCTGGCCGACCTGCCGGCGCTGCTGGAGCAGGTGAGCCGATGCCGAAATCTTCAGATCCGGGGATACATGACGATCGGTCTGAATTCGACCGATCGGAATGCGGTGCGGGCCGGGTATCGCGCCCTGGCGACTTTTCGAGATGACGCGCATCGTCGCGGGCTTCCGGGAGCGGAACGGGCGACGGAACTGTCGATGGGCATGAGTGCCGATTTTCCCGAGGCCATCGCCGAGGGCGCCACCATCGTGCGCCTCGGTTCGGCTGTGTTCGGCCCGCGGCCGTCGACCTGATCTGTGGATCGAGCGGATCTGACGGTACCGGCAGGTAGCGTGACCGAAGCTAGCTCGCTTACGAACTTTGAGGGGCACCAATGGCCTACCCCGACAACCTTCTGTCCCGCGGCGAGCAGGTCGTGCTGCACAAGCATCCGCATTGGAAGGTGCTGGTGTTGCCAACGTTGATGTTCGTCCTGTTCATCGGTGGGGGGTTCGCGCTGGCCGCCGTGCTGCGGAACTGGCAGAACCACGTGATCGCGTGGACCGTCATCGGCGCCGTCGCACTGCTCGGGTTGATCTTCCTGACGATCGCGCCGTTCATTCGCTGGCGGACCGAGCATTTCGTGATCACCAATTTCCACGTCTTCTTCCGCACCGGAATTCTGCACCGTCGCGAGCACCAGATTCCCCTGGGGCACATCCAGAACATGGAAACGTCGGTGTCGTTCTGGGGCCGGTTGCTCGGCTTCGGATCGTTGATAGTCGAGTCTGCTGCGGATCAGCCACTGGAATTCGAGAACGTCGCGTCGTTGCCCAAGGTGCAGGCCACCCTCAACCAGTTGATCATGGACGATCGGAACCGTTACCGCGTGAACTCCGACGGCGTGCCGGGCTGGGAAGGGCGCGCCGCAGCAGGCCCGGTCGGCGGAGCGGAACGAGCCGCAGGAACGGGATTCTGCACAGAGTCGTCCGATGCAGGATCACCCGACTCAGAGCTATCCGACGCAGAATTACCCGGCCCAGTACGGCGATCCGCAGGAGCGGCCGGGGGAGTTTCCACCGACCCCGCGGCGGTAGCCAACCGCGCAAACCTCCGCCACCGAGCAGTCCGGTGAAGGCCCGGTGACTTGGGCGGGTCAGTCGGATGGGCGGGTGAACGGCGGATCACCTAACGTTGGGCCCATGGATCAGCGCCCGACCGAACCGCCCGCCACTGATTTGTCCGCCCTTCGGCACCATATCGATTCAGGCGGTGCGGCCCGGTATCACGAGGCGAACGCAGCGAAGGGAAAGCTTTTCGCCCGCAATCGAGTGGACCTCCTGGTGGACCCGGAAAGTTTCCATGAGGACGGCCAATTGGCCAACGCACTCGCCGAGTTCCTGCCGGCCGACGGGGTGATCACCGGAACGGCGACCGTCGGGGGACGGCCGATCGCGCTGATGGCGAACGACTCGACGGTCAAGGCCGGCTCGTGGGGGGCCAGGACGGTCGAGAAGATCATCCGAATCATCGAGAAGGCTTACGCAGTCGGAATTCCCATGGTCTACCTGGTGGATTCCGCCGGGGCGCGCATCACGGATCAGGTCGACCTGTTCCCCGGCCGCCGCGGTGCCGGCAAGATCTTTCACACCCAGGTGCGGGCGTCGGGCGCGATACCGCAGGTATGCGCGCTGTTCGGGCCGAGTGCAGCGGGCGGCGCCTACATTCCGGCCTTCTGCGACCTGGTGGTGATGGTTGCCGGCAACGCGTCGATGTATCTGGGCAGCGACCGGATGGTCGAGATGGTAACCGGCGAGAAGACCACGCTGGAAGAGATGGGCGGCGCGAAGATGCACACCACCGTGTCCGGCGTCGGGCACCTGTTGGTGGACACCGAACACGACGCGATCGAGTCGGTGTCCCGATATCTGAGCTTCTTTCCGGCCAACTCCGCCGAACTACCCCCCGCGACGGCCCGTGACGTCGGACCTGGGCCAGGTGACCTGCGTGCGCTGGTGCCCGAATCGGAGCGGCAGGCGTTCGACATGCGCCGGTACGCCAAGGGACTGCTCGATGCCGGGTCGATGTTCGAGATCCACCCGGGCTGGGCCAAGGAGTTGCTGGTGTGCCTGGGCCGTATCGACGGGGGTGTGGTGGGGATCGTCGGCAACAACTCGATGTTCAAAGGTGGCGTGCTCTTCGTCGACTCCGCCGACAAGGCAACGCATTTCATCCAACTTTGTGACGCGTTCAACATTCCGTTGATCTTCCTCGCGGACGTGCCGGGGTTCATGGTGGGCGCTGCCGTCGAGCGGCAGGGAATCATTCGCCACGGAGCGAAGATGATCACTGCCGTATCCGAGGCCACCGTTCCCAAGTTCTGCGTGGTGGTCCGGAAGGCCTACGGGGCGGGTCTCTACGCGATGGCCGGCCCGGGGTTCGATCCTGATGCCACCATCGCGCTGCCCACTGCGAAGATCGCCGTGATGGGCGCAGATGCCGCCGTCAATGCGGTGTACGCCAACAAGATCGCCGCCATCGAGGACGAACATCAGCGATCGGATTATGTCGCTGGGTTGCGAGCCGAGTACGAGCAGGATATCGACATCGTGCACCTGGCGGCCGAGTTGGTGGTGGATGCCATGGTGGAGCCGGAAGAGCTGCGCGGCGAGTTGATCCACAGGCTGCGCATCGCGGCGACTAAGGACAGATCCTTTTCCCGGCGCCGGCATGGGGTTACTCCGGTCTGAGCGGCCGGTTCAGTTCTGCTGCCGATCAACGGGGATTCGGGACGTCGAATTCCGGTTCGCCGGGCGGAGTTCGGCCTTCGTCGACAAGTTCGTCCGGGAAAACCCATCGGCGATAGGCCCAGTAACGGAAGGCCATGGCCACCAGCGTGCCGACGATGTTGGCGGCGATGAAGTCGACGACGGTGACGGTGAACCTGGCGTAGTGCAACGGGTTGATGTCGAAAACATAGTGACTCAACCACAGCGGCACCAGGTTCAAGCCCAGTGCAATCGCATTGAACAGGAAGAACAACATCGCCTCGTGGTGCCGCTCGCGGCCGCCCCGATTGCTGAACGACCACTCGCGATTGAGGATGTAGCTCACGATCGTCGCGACCAGCACCGAGATGAATTTCGAGGTGATCGGCTTGCCGTCGAGCACGGTGTGCGAGAGCACCAGAAACAGCCCGGTGTCGATCACCCACGACGAACCTCCGACGACGATGAACTTCGCCAGCTCCCGATGCTTGGGAGGCAGTACTTCGCGGACGCGGTCGATCAGATTCACCGGCCAAGTCTACGGGCGCGCATGTGAGGTTCATGCTGGCTCGAGAGGGCCGGCTGATGCGAGGAGTGCGTCAGCCGCCGCCGGCCGACACTTCGATCAGCGCGGCTGCGGAGTACGAGTGCAAGCTGCTCGGTAGAAGGTTCCATCGGTACGTCACGGCCGCGCCGGCGGTGATCAACGACCCGTCCGGGACGTCGGCATCGACTTTTACCTCGAAAGACTGTTCAGTCGATGGTGTTCCGACTTCAAGGTTGGTGCCTGCCTCCCGGCGGCTGCCCGGTACGAATGCCGTATTCGCCGGAACGGCCGCCTCGACGACGACGCCCGAGGCAGCACCTCCGCCGACGTTCAGGACGTCGGTCCTGATGCGCAGGGTGTCGCCGGGATGCACAGTCCTGCTTCCGCTGGTGACGTCGGTGATGGTCGTCGTCGCGGTCAAGCACGGGGTGGTGCCGAAGGTGATGTCGTCGAGGAAGTTGCCGATGGTTTCACTGCCCGACGCTGTGGACACCGCGGCGAACTGAAACCGCGTGATTGTTTGCCCAGCGGGCACAACGTAGGTGCCAGTGTGTTGCGCCCAGGCACCTGACCCGTCTGAAATCCAACTGGGATGCTGAAGATTGGTCGGGTGGTCAGGAACGTCCGGCACGAGTACGTCTCCAGGCACACCGATTTGTACCTCCATGGTGTCGATGCCCGAGGATTTCGGCCAAGCTCGTCCACGGTGCCAAATGCTCCAGTGCATCACCTGACCCGGAACAGTTACGACATTTTGATACAACGCTCCGACGTGATTCGCATTGAGTTCGACGAATTGAACGCCGCTGTGCGCGGGAGGCGCTGTCCTGCGCCAGAATTCGATGAACCCGTCCTTGGCCGTCGTCCGCCAACCCAGACCTACGGTGCCGTTGCGGATGAATTTTCCTGATCCCTTCTGGACAAGCGGTTGCTCGAAGTCTCCGTTGATCAGTGCCGCAGGCGTTCGACAACCGCTTGGAGCGGGATAGATCGTGAAGTCAGTGACGGGGCCTTTGACGGTGGCGAGGGAAATCTTGTTCGGCAAGCTCGCGATAGGCGAGGCTAGCTGTCCGGGAACGACTGTGGCAGCGACCTTGATGATGAGCCGCCAGGTCGTAGCCTGACCGGACGCCAATGGCCGACACTGTGTCAGTATCTCTCCGACGTCGCATTCAGCCGCAGAAGTTGGCGAAACCCCGACGATGCTCACGCCGCTTCCGAGGTCATTGCGCAGCGACACCACTCCGGGATCTGCCACGCTCGCCACCGGTTTGCCGACCAACGTGAGCACCCTCGTCTTGCCGGCGACCAGGCCGCTCGTGCTGGCGCTGATCGAGGCGTAGCCGCCCCTGTTGACCACGACCACAGACTTCAACGACACGGAAAGAGGCGTGCCGACGCCGGGCATCGGCAGCGTGAGCGGGTCAAGGGCGCCACCGGCCAGGAGCGGGTCGACAAAGACGGTCAGCCAGACCACCAGGGGATTTTCGTCCTTCGGAGTGCAGGTGAAGTAGCCGCCGACCTCGACGGAGCAGGTGCCTGTATCGCCGGTAGCGACGCTGGTCACCGACACACCGTGCCCCAGGGTCGCCGGGATCTGCACCGGCCCGGCGTTCAACACATTGTCGTCAAGCCGAGGGAGACTGACAGTGATGGCGTCCAGAGTGGTGCCGACATGGAGTGCGCTACTTCCGGCGAGAATAGGAGAGCCATAACCGCCGGTCTTCGCCACAGCCAGAATGCCGCTCAGTGGGACGGGCCGCTTCTGGTCGTCGAAGACGTCGAGCGCCAGTGGGGTGGCGGCGCCGTCGATGGTTGTCGCGCTCGGAGCGACTCGAACGTCCAACACGACGCCATCCAGAACCGCAGCCGTCCCACACGTGAAAGTTCGCGGAGTCGCCTGCAAATCCGGGGCACAGCCGGGACTTTCCAACGCCTCTACGGTGAGGCCGTTGCCGAGGTCGAACGGGACCGTCAGCTTGCCGAGGAATTCTGGGTTCACGTCTGGCTTCGCCGTGGCAAGCAGTCGCATTCGGCTCAACGAACCCAGTGCCAATTTCGGGTGCGGATCGGCCGGCGAACCTGCCTTCAACGGGCTGGTGAACGAGATCGACTGGAAGCCTGTCGCAAGGGCGAGGTGAATCTTCACCGTGCCCAGTGGCGTGCCGTCCAGACTGACGCCGAGTTGACCGGCAAGGATCAGGTCCGAGGTCAGCACATCGGCGGACAGCACCACGGTCGCGGCCTGACCGCCGGGCAACGCGCGCGGCAGTCGACATGTCGAGACCTGCCCGGCGATCGTGCAGGTTCGCTCGCCCAGCATGTCGGCGAAGGCGCTGCTCCTCGCCGATGCCCGCAGACCCGAGCCACCCCCTTCGCCAGGGCTGATGGCGGTGATCCTCAACCCACGCGGCGTCGTGATAACGAGATCGGTACCTGCCAGGATGGGCGGGCCCGACTTGTTGGTCAGGGTCATCCTCAGCGCCGCACCGGACTGCCCGGCGCTGAGCGACGCATTCGCCTGGAGGTCCACCTGGACGGTCGGGGCAGGCGGCGGGGGATTCGTCGGGGGGGCGGTGGAAGGCGGTGATGTCACGGGCGGTGTCACGGGCGGTGTCACGGACGATGGGGGTTTCGGGGTCGTAGCGGTGGACGAGGTGGGGGGTGTGGGCGTCGTCGCCGGGGGGCGGGAGGGCAGGTTCGGAACGGTAGGAGTGGTAGCGACGGGAAGCGAGTGACCGTTCGTGGTCGGTGTGGATTGTGTGGTCGGGGAGAGTGGGGCGGTCACGGGCGAACCGTTGGTGGGCGGCACCACCGATGGAGCACTGCGCGTCGAAAGCGGCAGGACACCGGGGAAAATCGGCAGCGCCGAAGGAATGCCCGCCCCAGGAATGCCCGCCCCAGGAATGCCGCCCGACGGGTTCGTCCCGCCAGGCCCGGGAACCCCAGCGCCTGTACCGGTGGAATTGAGGCCGCCCGCCGCAGGGCTGCCTTGCCCGGCGCCGCCGGCGCCTTGCCCGGTCGCGCTGTTCGTGCCGTTGGTACTGAGCCCGCCGACGCTGTTGCCACTGCCGTTCGCGGCGCCGGCCGCGGTTCCTGCGCCGCCGGTGCCGGTGCCGGTGCTGCCGCCGCCGGTGCCGTTACTGGCGCTGCCCGTTCCGGGCACGTTGGCGCCGCCGTTCCCGGAGCCGGCCTGGTTTCCGGCGCCACTCCCGCCGCCCGGATTCGCTGCGGCGCCCTGGCTGCCGGAATTTGCGGCACCACCTGGGCTACCAGCACCGCCCGGGCTACCGGCACCACCCGGGCTACCGGCACCGGCCGGCCCACCCGGACTACCCGAACCGCCCGGATTCCCGGCGCCAGAGCCAACCGCCCCTGACCCGCCGCCTGCCTTCGAACCTCCACCATTGGTCACAACGGTCGAAGCGATCGCGCCGGCTTTTGCGGCCGTGTCGGGCGCATGGCCGGAATTGGCGAGCGCGAAGACGATGCCTGCGACGACGACCGCCGCGACGGTGACGGCCCCGGCAACGACCGCCCACGGGCCCGAAGCCCCGGCCCTGGCAGCGTGACCACCGAACTTCGTACTTCCGACGAACGCGGTCTGTCCGCTGGTCGGCTGGCCGCCGACCGCCGATCCACCGGTCAGTGCCCCCAGCTGAGCCAGCGGTTCGACCGGACCGAGAGTCGCGATGTACCCGGCCGCAGCACCGCCGAGCAGCAGCGGGGCCAGCAGACCGCGCAATCCAGAATTGACCTCCGACAACTCGGCAGCCAGTGCCGGACAGCGGTCACACTCCTGGAGGTGGGCATCCACCTGGGCCTTTTCTCGCTTGGACAGGCCACCGCGGGTCCACGCGCCCAGGCGATCCACCGTGGTGCGGCAGCGCTGCGCTGCGCTGTCGGCCAGGTGGGCCTGCAGATACGCCTCGCGCAATCCTTCGCGAGCACGAAAAGCCAGTGATGACACCGCGTTCGGGGCCATTCCAAGCAGAAGGCCGACCTCGACGGCCGACTGACCCTCGACCTGGAGATGCCACAGCACCGTTTGCCACCGTTCGGGAAGCCCGGCGAAGGCCTTGCCGATGAATCCGGACTCCAGATCGGCGATGACCGGATCGTCACCCTGCACGGCAACGTCATGGCTCTCGATGTCGTCGGTGAACTGCAGGCGCCTGTCCTTGCGGGTGCGGTCGTAAGCCGTGTGACGCAAAGTGGTGAACAGGTAGGCGCGGAAGGCCGTATCCGGTCCCTTGCCTTCCAGCATTCCGTCCAGCACCCGTGCGAACGCCTCGGAGACCAGGTCGTCTGCTTCCGCCGCGGATCGGGCGAACTGGCGCGCAAGTCCAGCCGCTGCTCCCGCGTGCCGGACGTACAGATCCCCGAATGCGCCACGGTCACCGGCGCGTACCCGGGTGATCAGTTCGGCATCGCTGGCAATCTGAGCGTTGTCCGGGACCGGTGCCACAGCGGTCCTCCAGTCGTTGTCCGGGTCCGCTGTGGAGCGGATCGGATATTGGTTCGAGTGTGCGCTGGTGTGCGCTGGCACTCCATGCGGGGCACTCGCCGGACCGCTGCCGAAGCCCGCCCAAACTACTTTAAGTTACTCATCAGGTGCCAAGGGTTACCTCGTTGCGACGATAGTCCTTCGCAGCGGGAACGCAGACTGACGGGTCAACCGTAGCCACGACTGGGCCGAAAAAAAACTTTGCGGTTTTGCGTGACGGAGGGCCAGGCTGCGCGTCTTCAATCCGACTGCCTCGAACAACCCAGGAGTTCTCGACTCCAGGGCGCGTCAGAATGATGAAAGGAGCAGTGGTGGCCATCCGTTCCGTTCTGGCCGACCGCAGCGCCACCGATCTGCGCGACCAGTGGGAAGCCAGAGCCCTCGACTATGGCTGGGCCTTCGCGTCGGACTGGCAGGTGCCGGCCGTAGAGGCAGTGTGCGACGCGATCACCGCCGATGCCGATGTCTGGGCGGCAGCCGAGAGGTTGGGGCGCAGTCGCGCAGCGGCCGGCGCTTCCCTCGCCGAAGCCCTCGTCGATGTCGACGGTCTGGCGGCCATCGCGCACAGCCGATATACCGATCCCCTCCGGCGCGCGGTGTCACTCGGCTGGGCGGACTGTGTCACCGCGCCGCCGGCGACCGTCACCGACCCGATGACGGGCCTGTGCACACCCGACTATCTGCGGGTCCGCCTCGGTGAGGTCTATCGAGCCGCCGAGGTGCAGGGGGATCAGATCTCGACCACCCGCGCCCTGGTGGTCCTGCGAATGGAATTGGACACCCGGAACTGCTGGCAACGCCCGCTGCCGATGATTTTGGCCGGTGATGGGATGCGGCGCGTCTTCGACGGCGGCGAAACCCTGGCCCTGCTGAGCGATGGGGTAGCCGTGGCCTTGTGCGAACGGAACACGATGCTGGCGCGCCGCGCGCGACTCCTGTGTTCGATGATCACCGATCAGATCGACCTCGACCCGCAGATCAGCGTTCCCGCCCCATCGGTATGGATCGAGATGCTGCCGCACCGATACGGCGCCGCACTCGACCTGATCTCCGGACTCGGCCGCTGAGCGGCCCATGGATCTGGTCGCCGCCGATCCCAGTGATAGGTGGCGGCCAACAGGATCGCCGGAACTCACCTCCAGGGCCCCCGACCCCTGGAAAAGTTTCCCGGTGACGAACGTGTCCCCGCTGCCCCCGATGCAGCGGGGACACTTTCGTTCCCGGTGCGGTCACGTTCGTCATCCCGCAACTTCCGGGCTCGCGATTGTGGCCGGTCCGGTAGCTGCGGCTACTGTCGTGCCTCGTGGATCCCCGCACCGGTATGCCCAGGGTCGGAATGGTCGGCGGTGGCCAACTGGCCCGGATGACCCACCAGGCAGCGATTGCGCTCGGTCAGGGTCTGCGGGTGCTCTCGATCGGTCCCGACGAGTCGGCTGCGTTGGTCGCCGCCGAGGTGGAGATCGGTTCGCATCTCGATCTGGGTGCTCTGCTGACCTTCGCGCAGAACTGCGATGTGGTCACCTTCGATCACGAGCACGTTCCCGGTGAACACATCCGCGCCCTCGTCTCGGCCGGTCACACCGTTCATCCGGGCGCCGACGCACTGCAATACGCGCAGGACAAGGCGTTGATGCGAAGTCGGCTGGCCGAGGCCCGGCTGCCGGTGCCGGCGTTCCGAAATGTGGCTGCCGGTGTCGGCGCGGCCGCGATGAGCGAGGCCCTGGCGGAATTCGGCAACGACCATGGCTGGCCGGTGGTGGTCAAGGCAGCCCGCGGCGGGTACGACGGCCGTGGTGTTTGGGTGATCCGGGAAGCCCGAACCGCTACCGGCGTGACTTCCGGTCTGCCAAACGACCTGCCTGACGACCTGGCCGGCGGCGTGGTGCTCGAGGAGTTCGTTCCGATGAAGCGAGAACTGGCTGCCGTGGTCGCGAGGTCGCCTTTCGGGCAGGCAGCGGCCTGGCCGGTGGTGGAAACGGTGCAGCAGGACGGAATCTGTGTCGAGGTAGTTGCGCCGGCCCCGGGCCTTGACCCGGACGTTGCAGCGGCCGCTTCGAGCCTCGCCCTTCGCATCGCCGGTGAGCTCGGCGTGGTGGGAGTTCTCGCCGTCGAACTCTTCGAGACCGAAGTGAGCGCGAACGCACCCGACGGTCTGCTGATCAACGAATTGGCCATGCGGCCGCACAACTCCGGCCATTGGTCGATGGATGGCGCCGTCACCGATCAGTTCGAGCAGCATCTGCGTGCGGTATTGGACTATCCGCTCGGCCGGACGGACTCGCTCGCGCCTTTCACCGTGATGCGCAATGTCCTCGGCGGCCCCGATACCGGCCCCGGTGCGAAGATCGGCATGGACGAACGGGTGCACCACTTGGCCGCTCGCTTTCCGCAGGTCAAGATTCACCTGTACGGCAAGGCATTTAGACCCGGCCGCAAGCTCGGGCATATCAATGTGCTCGGAGCGGACCTGCCCGAACTGCGTCGGGTGGCTCGGTTGTCCGGAACCTGGCTCAGCACGGGAATCTGGGATGACGGGTACGAGATACACAGCGGTGCAACAGACCTCGGTCCGCAGAACCGCGCGACGACAGCAGGGAGCCAGTCGTGACGACCGACGCCGCAACGCCCATCGTCGGCTTGATCATGGGCAGCGACTCGGACTGGCCGGTGATGTCCGGAGCCGCCGAGGTGCTCGACGACTTCGGTGTGGACTACGAGGTGGGCGTGATCTCCGCGCACCGCACTCCGGCGCGAATGCTGGACTATGCGACGTCAGCGGCGGAGCGCGGACTGAGGGTGATCGTCGCGGGTGCCGGGGGCGCCGCTCATCTCCCCGGCATGATCGCGTCCGCCACGGTCCTGCCGGTGATCGGCGTGCCGGTTCCGCTGGCGACTCTGGACGGCATGGATTCGTTGCTCTCGATCGTGCAGATGCCGGCCGGAATTCCGGTGGCTACGGTCTCCATCGGCGGGGCGCGCAACGCCGGGCTGCTGGCAGTGCGCATCCTGGCCTCTTCGGGCACTCCGGAGGGGCGAGTCCTGGCCGGTGAGCTGGCGGCATTCGCCGACGATCTGCAAGCAACCGTGCTCGCCAAGGACCTGGCCCTTCGGGAGCGCACCGGGCACTAGGCCGCTGCGTTCGGTGCGACGCCAGTCCGCGCGGCTGCCAACGCCTCACACGGAGCGAAGCACCAGCATGAACTGGCCGCCACCCGATTCTGCCGTCACCGCGACCTTCAGATCGGGGGCCAGCCTAGACAACCGGTCGAGCAGCCATTTTCCTGCTTCATCAGCATCGGCCTTCGTCGGACAGCGGGCCACCACTTCGCGGCCACCCTTGCGTCCCAGGCGCTCGACGGTTCCGATGATCGGGGCTGGCTCGACAACGAACAATCGGTCCGGCCACGGCACCACCGGCTTCACGGCACCCTTCTTGGTATTGCAGGCGCGATGGGCCAGTCGCTCCTGACCAGGCTTGCTCTTGCCGTTCTTGCCCGCGGCGTTGATGTTGTCGATGCTCGGCCCGCGCGAATCGTTCACCGACTTGTTCGGATCAACGGGCTCGTCGCAGAGCCAACAGCGCCATGCTTCCCGGTCGCCGACCTCTTCCAGCCTGCTCACCAGAGTTGTTCGGGCGCGGAGGAAGGAGTGTTCATCGTCATGACGCTACCTGGGATCGATCGGTCTACCATTCGAAGTTACTGACCAGTAGCAATGAGGCTGCGCTGGCTTGAACTTTCTGGGGACCGACGACAAGTGAGCACAGACCTCTTCACCTTGACCGATGACCACCAGGCCGTCCGGCAGGCGGTTCGGGAAATCGCCGAACGCGAGATCCTGCCCTTCGCCGCCGACGTCGATGAACGCGAGCGCTATCCGATCGAGGCGCAGAAGGCGCTGGATAGCTCCGGTTTTTCAGCGGTGCACATTGAAGAGGTCTACGGCGGGGCGGGGGCGGACGCGGTTGCGACCGTCATCGTCATCGAGGAAGTGGCCCGGGTGTGCGCCTCGTCCTCCCTGATTCCCGCCGTCAACAAGCTCGGCTCGATGCCGATCATTCTTTCTGCGTCCGAAGATCTGAAGAAGCAGGTGCTCCCCTCCATCGCGTCGGGTGAGGCGATGATCTCCTACGCGCTGTCCGAACGTGAGGCCGGCAGCGATGCCGCGGCGATGCGGACCCGAGCGCGTCCCGATGGGGACGACTGGGTGCTCAACGGTACGAAGGCCTGGATCACCAACGCCGGCGTCTCGTCGTGGTACACCGTGATGGCGGTGACCGATCCCGACCAACGTGCGAAAGGGATCAGCGCCTTCGTGGTGCACGCCGACGACCCGGGGTTCGAGGTCGGATCGAAAGAGCGCAAGCTCGGGATCAAAGGCTCCCCGACGCGCGAGATTCACTTCATGAACTGCCGGATCCCTGGTGACCGAATGATCGGCGCTCCTGGCTCCGGGTTCAAGACCGCGCTCGCCACGCTCGACCACACCCGTCCCACCATCGGGGCGCAAGCTGTCGGGATCGCCCAGGGCGCCCTCGACGTCGCGGTCGCATACGTCAAGGAGCGCAAGCAGTTCGGCAAGAGACTGGCAGAATTTCAAGCCCTCCAGTTCATGATCGCCGACATGGCCATGGAGATCGAAGCCGCCCGGACGTTGATCTACCAATCCGCTGCTGCCAGCGAGCGCGGTGACGCCAACAAGGGCTTTCTCGCCTCGGCCGCGAAGTGCTTCGCCTCCGACGTCGCGATGAAGGTAACCGTCGATGCGGTGCAGTTGCTGGGCGGGGCGGGTTACACCCGCGACTTCCCGGTGGAACGGATGATGCGCGACGCCAAGATCACCCAGATCTACGAAGGAACGAATCAGATCCAGCGGCTCGTCATGGCCCGGTCGTTGTTGCGCTAGTCGTGCCGAGTCGGTGCGCCGGGCCGTGCTGGGCCGGCCGTGCTGGGCCGGGCTGGCGGGGCCGTCGGGCCGGGCCGCACTGGCGGGGCCGTCGGGCCGCACTGCGCCGTACCGCGCCGCTGCGCCTCGCCCCGTGCCGCGCAGCCTCGGGCAGCGCCCGTGCTGGGCCGCCTCGGCTGGTGCCTCGCAGCCCCTTTGGTCACCGCGCAGGCGTTCGTCACGTGACGACGGGCTGCGCAGTGGCGAATAGGACTGCGCAGCTCTGCGCCCGCGCCAGGCGACCGCGACCGGCGACCGCCGCCCGCGACCGGCGACCGCGACCGGAGGACACGACGGGCACGGCGGGGTCAGCGGGGCATGCGGACCGGGGCAAGTGGTGTGACCGACCCGGCGATCCCGTTGACGGCGAGGGCGCGCGCCCCGCGGACGAGCATCGCCTGAATGCGCGCCGCCAGGCCGTCTCGGTTCTGCAGATCCGACCAGATCACCCGCAGCACCTGCCACCCGAGTTCGCGCAGGTCGTCCTCGCGTCGCTTCTCCCGAAGCACCGCATCCAGCGGCGAGCTGCCCGGCTCGAGACCATATTTGATCCGACCGTCGAACTCCATCAACACACCGTGCTCCAGATAGCCGAGATCGGCGCGCCCGACGAAGGTTCCGTGACGGTTGACAACATTGCACTGAGGTTGGATGACGGGCAGGCCCTGTGCAGCGCTGAAGATTCGCAGCCGAGACTCTCCGACGCTCTCGGCTCGGCCATCGGCGAACAGCAGCGCCCGACGTGCGACGGCAGCGCCGCGCAGGAATCGGGCACGCGCCAACGTCTCTACCAAGTCTGCGATGATGCCCGGCCGATGGCGTAACGCCGCGTCGGCCGCGATCACGCCGGCGTCGAACGGTGCCATACGCGCCAGATCGACGAGCGTCCTGGCGAGCGAAGTTGTTCTGGCACCTGAGATTTCGACGATCTCCGATTCGCGCAGCAATCCGGAATGCAGTACTCGCCAGTCGCTACGCTCGTTGCCTCCGCTTCCTGGCCGAGTGAGGTGCACCCGGTCGAGGGTCACACCGACAATCGGCAGGCCGTGGAGGAGTGCGGCCGAAACGTGGCTGACGACCAACGTCGGTGCCGCGATCGAGGCGGCCCTTGCTCGCAACATGTGCTGGTCCTGGGTTCCCAGCGCACGGTAGTCGGGCCCGGCCGAATACACGCCGCGGTTTGCACGCGTGATCGCACCGGAGCTCTGTTCGCGCTGAATCCAGGCGCTACTGCAGCCCTGCTCGAGCAGCTCAGCGCGCGTAGTCAGGATGCGGCCGGCTGGGTCGGGCATGGGAAACAACTTCCTGTTCAGGCCCTGCGCACCGAGGTCGGACGAATTCGGGTCGGTGACCGGCTGCTTGGAAGCTGGGGCCGGGGCCGGGGCCGGGGCCGAGGCCGGAGCCGGAGCCGGAGCCGGAGCGGGTGCGGAAGCCGGGGCAGGAGTGGGAGCGGGAGCGTAAGCAGGGGCCGAAGCGGGAGCCGGGGCGGAAGCTGGGTGCGGAGCGGGGGCTGGAGCGGAAGCGGGAGCGGTCACGGTGTCACGGTTCCGCGAGGCGCGGTCGGACGCCAGCGCCGGTTGATGAATTGGGGACAGCGGACGGCATGTGGATGGGCGGCCTGATCGTTGGCGCCTCTGGCTCACCGGCACCGCGCAGGTGCTGTATTCACTGCGCAGGTGCGCTGAACGCCATTCAAACGGCTGCGTAGTGAAGAAGGCAGCTGCGCAGTGAAGAAGGCGGCTGCGCAGTGACGGCGACTGCCAACGACGAGCATCGACAACGGCGGACGCGTGAGCGGGAACTGGGTCAGCCGAGCCGAGGCAGGCCGGGCGCGTCGAAGCCCACAGTCGCGGTGGCGCGCTCTGCGGCGATGTGATCGAGAAGTAGCTGGTCGGTCGAATCTGACTGCACCAGCGATCCGTCGACCGCGAGTGCCGCGAGCAGCGTGCCGACGACACCCGCCGGCAGGTTCCACGGCACGGTGGAGCCAAGCCGCGATCCCGCTGGCGGCGCGACAGCCTCGATCGCCGCCAACACTTCTGCGACGGTCATCGCACTGTGAGCTGTACTCAGCGCTGGTAGATCCGATGGCAATCTGCGGTTGGAGAACCGATCGGCCTGCGGAAGGACAGCGGTGGTGAAGTCGCGCTGGTGGGCGGCGACCGCCAGGCTGGGCGCACCGAGCGGATGCCCGGAGACGACGAAGACCTCGTCCGCGGCGCCGACCCCTGAGTCCGCGCCGTCCGGAACGAAGGCCGCCGCAGCGTCCGGCGTGTCCACATCTGTCACAGTGAGCCCGGCCCACCACGCGCCGAGCAGGATCGGGGCGCTCTGCCAGCCGGCCGGAACCCCCACATAGACCACGCTGCCGGTGGCGCAACCGAGTTCGTCCAACAACAGGCCGGCGACCTTGGCGGACCAGTTGGCCAGCGACGCGGTGGACAGTTCGGTGCGCAAGCCCCCCGAGTAGGTGGTGAGCCGTGGCCGGTGAGCATCGCCTCGTAGCAACGGGCCGAGCAACGCCGCGGTGACGCCTGCGTCGATAGAAAGCCTGCTCATCGGCCTGGCTCCAACCTACGCGGCTCGAACCTATGCGGCTCGAATCTACGCGGCTCCGACTTGGCCGATTCGAAGCTGCGCGGCTCGAAGCTGCGCGGCTCGAAGCTACGCGGCCGGCGCCCGTGCAGCGCCAGGCGAACCAGCGCAGGGCGTCGCGGCGCCAGGGAGCCCTGGGAAGGATGGAACCGCATCAGTTGATGCAGCCGGCGTTGCCGGCCGTGATCGGCGCGGGACCGGACGAGTTCGGCGAGGGGGCGGCCGCCGCTCCAGCAGCGAGCACGCCTGAGCCGAAGGCACGCAAACCGGAGGGTGCCGGCATGTCACGGCCCGCTGCGACCCGAATGTGCCCACCGGGAATTGAATCGTCTTCGACCAGTTTGCCCTTGCCGCCCAACGCTTTCTGTACCGAAGCAGCAGCAGCCTTTGCTCCGGCGGGGTAGGAGATCGTGGTGGTGGCGTGCTGGTTCGACGAGGTCAGGCCCGGGTAGGTAACCGGGTCTCCGGTCTTGAACCCGGCATCCCGGAGCTTCGCCGACAGGGACGAGGCCAGATTCTGGATCTTCGTGGCGTTCTGCACGTCGACAATGATGGACGCCGGATCGACGCTGCTGGTATTCGGGGTGGCGGCGCGGACGGTCGTGGTCGACGAGGCCTTCTTGCCGTCGATCGCCGAGAAGAAGGCCTCGATCTCCTTCGGGTCCGTAGCCAGAGCGTCGGTATTGGTCGAGCTTGCGCTTCCATGCGTCGGAATGGTCTGGAACGTCACATTGCCGCCCGACAGGTCCGCCATCTGGCCGGCGAAGGTGAGCAGGTCGAACCCCTTGTCCAGGATGAGAGCGCGGCTGGCGGCACCCATCAGATTGGACAGCTTGCTCGGCGATGCCAGTACCCCGGCGGACAGCATCTTGCCGGTGGCGCCGGCCATGAAGGCCTGCTGCCTACGCACCCGATCCAGGTCCCCGTTCGGCAGGCCGTGCCGCTGACGAACGAACGACATCGCGGCGCTTCCGGCTATTTCCTGCGGGCCGGCCTTGAAATCGGCTCCGGAGAACGGGTCCTTCACGGCTGCGTTCAGGCAGACCGGAACTCCGCCGATGGCGTTCGACAGTGTGTAGAAGCCGATCAGGTTGACTTCTGCGTAGTGATTGATCTGAAGCCCGGTGAAGGCCTGGACAATCGCCTGCAATTCCGTTCGGCCGGCGTTGTTGGACTCGCGCTCGCGCTGCGCCGCATCCTTGATGCCCTTGTTGACCAGGTATTTCTCGGTGTAGAACTTTGCGGTGCTGTAGAACGAGTTGATCTTGTTGGGCTGGTAGGGGCCTCTTGTCCCGTCGTCGTAGGGCCCCTTGACGCGATCGGTGACCGACTGCGTGATCCAGGTGTCCCGCGGGAGCGAGACGGCTGTCGCCTTTCCGCCACCCTCAGGAACGTGAACAACCATGATGGTGTCGGTGTTGACGCCGCCGCCGTCCTGGGTGGTGCTGACAGCCGCAAGTTCCGCAGCCGACAGGGGGTTGCCCTGCTGGTCGGTCCTGGCGTCCGACCCGATCAGCAGGATGTTCGTGCCGCCGCGGAACAGGACACCCGCGGTGCCGGCGGCCGAGGCCGAGTTGCCGTTCGCAACATTTCCGGTTGCCTTCCGAGCGATGACCCACACGACCGCGAGGGCCACCAGTACCGCAACCGACGTCACTCCGGCGATGATCCGCCCGGCGATGATGCCGCCGGACGTGCGCCGGCGCTGGTCCGGACGCGGCGAATCCGGGCGCGGCTGGTGCGGATCAGGCTGGTACTGACGCGGCTGGTTCTGACGCGGCTGGTCCGGACGCGACTGCGGAACCGCCGGGGCATATCCGCGGTCGGAGGACGCCATCGGCGTGCCAGGCGGACGAGGATCGCCGATCGGCCTCGGGCCCTGTTGACCTGCCGGGTCGAAGCCGAGGGCACCGGTGGGTAGCACGGCCGTGCGGTCAGGGTCCTGCGACCAGCCCTGGCGCGCCCTCGACCGGTCGGGGGGTAGAGATTGGCCCTGCGGCCGCCCGGAAGGCCGGGGCGATCCCGAGGCATGTTCCGGTGGCTGCTGTTGGCGAGACGGTTGCTGCTGCGAAGACGGTTGTTGCTGGCGAGGCTGTTGTTGCGGAGGCGGACCCTGCCACGGGGGGCGGGGTTGCTGGGAAGGCCCGGGTTGCTGGGCAGGCCGGGATGGCCCCGCCGGGCCGCCGGGCTGGTTCGAGCTGCTCGGCCCGTACCGCCGTGGCCCGCGTTGCGGATCGGGGTCGGGCGAGGAGTTCATCTCGGAAAACCTTTCTTCTCGAGCGTGACGCAGTTGCGCTGATGAAGGGAACGACGGCAGGACGCTCCACCCGGGCGGGCGGTTGCGCGTCCGGGCCGCACGGGTGGCCCTGGGCGCACGCTCGACGGCGCAAACGAGCGCCCGGTGAGCCTGTTTGCTGCAGTCGAGCCTAACGACCAGGGGCCGCGCCGTCGCGGACCGCTCGACGGGTGTCGCCCGGAGGTCCACGGAACTCCCACCGCCCGCGCCGGGATTTCCGTGCGAGGTGACGCGTGGGGCAGAATGACCGACCATGCGAATCCTCGTGACCGGCGGCGCCGGCTTCATCGGCTCGGCTTTCACCCGGAACGTCCTGGCGGACAACTATTCAGGGCTGGAAGGTGCGCAGGTCACCGTCCTGGACAAACTCACCTACGCCGGCAACCTGGCGAACCTGGAGTCGGTGAGCGGGTCCGACCGCTATCAGTTCGTGCACGGGGACATCTGCGATGCGGAACTCGCCGCCAAGCTGGTCGCAGAAGCGGACGCCGTGGTGCATTTCGCCGCCGAATCGCACGTCGATCGGTCAATTCTGGGGGGCGCCGATTTCGTCCTGACGAACGTCCTGGGAACGCAGACGTTGCTGCAGGCAGCACTGAACACCACACTGACGAAGTTCGTGCACGTTTCCACCGACGAGGTCTACGGGTCGATCGACGAGGGATCCTGGGACGAACTGCGGCCGCTGGAGCCGAATTCCCCGTACTCGGCATCCAAGGCCTCGTCCGATCTGATCGCCAGGGCCTACGCCAGGACACACGACGTGCCGGTGGCGATCACCCGCTGTTCCAACAACTACGGGCCGTACCAGTTCCCGGAGAAGGTCATTCCGCTGTTCGTCACCAACCTGATGGACGGCCGGTCGGTGCCCCTCTACGGGGAAGGCGCGAACGTCCGCGATTGGCTGCATGTGGAGGACCATTGCCGCGGTATCGCGCTGGTTCTCACCGACGGTCGACCCGGCGAGATCTACAACATCGGCGGCGGTACCGAACTCACCAACGCGGAACTGACCTACAAGCTCATAGCGGCGACCGGCCGCGACGAGTCCTACATCGAACGGATCCACGATCCGCGCGGTGGGGGACATGACAGGCGCTATTCCGTCGACATCTCGAAGATCCACGACGAGCTGGGGTACAGCCCGCTGGTTCCGTTCGAGCAGGGACTCGCCGAGACCATCGCCTGGTACCGGGACAACAGGGAGTGGTGGGAGCCGCTCAAGGTCGGCTCGGTCGACCGATGATCGGGCTGCTGGTCACCGGCGCCAGAGGCCAGCTCGGTTCGGACGTCATGAGAGCGGCCGACTCGGCGGGGTTCCGAGCCGTCGGCCTCGGCTCGGCCGAGCTGGACATCACCGATTCAGGCGCCGCCGAAGCCGCGGTCGCGGACCTGTCAGCGGCGTCGGACATCGAGCGGACGGTAGTGATCAACTGCGCCGCCTACACGGCTGTGGATGCTGCCGAAACCGACCAGGAGGCCGCCTTCGCGGTGAACGTCACGGGAGCGGAAAATCTCGCCAGGGCGGCAGCGTCGAACGGCGCGCGCTTCGTGCACATCTCGACGGACTACGTCTTTCCGGGAAACGGAACCTTGCCCTACGAAATCGACGACCCGACCGGTCCCCGAAATGTCTACGGTTCCACCAAACTCGCCGGCGAGCGAGCTGTTCTGTCTGCTCACCCCGACGCGCAGGTGGTGCGCACCGCTTGGGTCTACGGGGCATCGAAGACGAACTTCGTAAAGACCATGGTGTCGCTGGAGGCCACCCGCGACACCATCAGCGTGGTGGACGACCAGCTCGGATCGCCGACCTGGTCTGCCGATCTGGCCAGTGGTCTGCTGGAGTTGGCCCGGACCCAGGTGCCGGGCGGCGTTCTGCACGCCACCGGAGCCGGCCAGACGACCTGGTGCGGCTTTGCTCGAGCGGTGTTCGACGAAATAGGTGCAGACCCAGCCAGGGTGCTGCCGATCACGACCGATGCATTTCCCAGGCCCGCTCCGCGCCCGGCCTACTCGGTGCTGTCCGGGCGCGCCTGGGCGCAGGTGGGGCTGGTACCTCTGCGGGACTGGCGTGAGGCTTTGGCGGCTGCCTTCCAGGTGCACAGATCCGAGTTTTCGCCCCGCCCGTAGCGGCTCCGGGCGGCGCAACCCTTCCGGATCGGCGACGAAACGCCAACCCCGCCCCGATTGTCAGACAGGGTTCCCGTGTCACTCAGGGTGCGAATTTTCGTCACGATCGGTTCGCAGTCCCGCCGGCCTGTGCGGCATCACCGGAATTCGGTGTTCGTCGTCTCTCTGCGTCGACATGTTCGGAGCGTGCCGGCCCTCTCCGCCCCGGACAACTTCACTCTCGCACACAGTCACGTTTTGTATATCTCCGATTACACTCGGTTTAGGGATGAACCGGGTCGTCAGGGATATTGCGAGGGAAGGTACGAGTTGAGAACACAGCGCGTTCACATCAGAAGATCGTTGCAGCGCTGGGGCGCGGCCGCGGCGATGACTGTACTTCCGATCGCGATGACGCCGGCTTTCGCTGCCGCCGCGGCACCCGAGTCAGTCGTAGCCGGGTCTGCGATGTCGGCATCGGTGCAAACCGTCGCGTTCGACAAACAAATGATCCAGCTCGTGAACCAGGCGCGCAGCTGCGCCGGTGTGCAGGCGATGAACGAAGCCACCGGTCTGACCAGGCTCGCCCTGTTCTGGTCCGGCCGGATGGACGGCGGCGCGACCGGATACCAGTTGGCGCACAACCCTAATGCCTGGACGATGCTCACCACCTACGGTGCGTCGAACCGAACGAGCTGGGGCGAGAACGTGGCCTGGTCGTCGTCGACGGCCAGTACTGCGCAAGAGATCTTCAACGCCTACATGGCTTCGCCCGGTCATCGGGCCAACATCCTCAACCGGGCCTACCACTACATCGGCATGGGTACGGTCGGCGGGGCTCACGGGCTGTACAACACGACGGAATTCACCGACGCGGTTCAGTCCGGCCAGGCAGTCGTGCCGGCGAGCCCTGCGCCCAGCTGTGGATCGCCAGCCCCAGCCCCAACGCCTACCCCGACGCCGACTCCAACGCCTACCCCGACGCCGGCCCCGACCCCGACGCCGGCCCCGACCCCAACGCCTACCCCGGCTGTGGTCGTCGATGGTCAGTTCGTGACTGATACGAGTACGCATGCGGTGTATCGGGTTGTTGGTGGCGCACCGATCTATGTGTCGTCGTGGTCGGCGTTCGGTGGTGGGAAGTCGACGACGGCGGTGAGTCATGAGCGGTTGTCGGCGATGCCGCGTTTCCCGGTGAGTGGGACTTTCCTGCGGGCGACGGGTTCTGGGGAGGTGTATCGGATTGTTGGTGGTGCACCGGTGTATGTGTCGTCGTGGGCTGCGATGGGTGGTTCGAGGTCGACGTTCGAGGTTGATGCCGCGGCGATTGCGCACAGTGGTGGGGTTGGTTATTGGAGTCATCTTGCTGCTGTGCCTGCTGCGGGTACGTTTGTCCGGGCTTCGGGTTCGGGTGAGGTGTACCGGATTGCTGGTGGTGCGCCTTTGTATGTGGCGTCGTGGGCCGGTGTCGGTGGTGAGCAGTCGGCGGTGTTGGTGGATGCGGCGGCGGTGGCTCATGCGGGGACCGCTGGTCATTGGTCGCATTTGAATTGGTATCCGTTGACGACGACCTTCGTGCAGCCCGGTGGTTCGACGGCGGTGTACCAGGTCGTGAATGGGGTTGCCACGCATCTGTTGTCATGGACGTCGGTCGGTGGTCCGAAGCCTTACACGATCGTGCATCCGCTGGCGATCACCAACGCCGGCAAGGGTGGCCACTACAACCACCTGAGGTAATCAAGCGCAGCGTTGAAGAAGTCGATTCACCAAGACCACGGTCCGGCCGTAATTGGCCGGACCGTGGTCTTCGACGATTCGGCGGTCTACGCTGGCCCGACCATGGTTCTCGATCGTTCGCGTTCCACCCCGCCGCCCATTGTCGCGCGCAACGAACCGATGGCCTATTTCGGCGGCATGCTCGCCACCGGCCTCGAGGAGGTGGTGGATTTGAGCGTTGATCCAGAGGCCGTCGAAGAATCGGGTTGGTGGGCGATCGCAGCCACGTTCGAGGGCGTAATGAGGGCCTATCGATTCGCCGACGTGCGACCCTCAGCTCTTCCAATGACGGCCCCGGGCCCTGCGGACGGCGAATCGGACCGTTTCCGAGCCGAATGGGTCGGGCCGGAACGGTGCGAATGGCGCAGCTCACTTGATCGCCAGGAGTATCTGTCGGGCGTGCGAGCAATTCGAGGTGAAATCGCGGCGGGAAATGTGTACCAGGTCAACCTGTGCCGAGTGCTGTCCGCCCCACTCGGGGAGTCGGCGGATCCATTGGCGCTGGCCGCCCGACTCGCAGCCGGGAACCCGGCGCCCTATCAGGGCATCCTGAATACCGGAACGGAATGGATCATCTCCGCGTCGCCGGAGCTGTTCCTGTCCAGAACTGATCGCCTGGTGCGAAGCTCTCCGGTCAAGGGCACAGCACCCCCCGGAGAAGCGTTCCTGGACAAGGATTATCCCGAGAACATCATGATCACCGATTTGGTACGCAACGACCTTGGGCGAGTGGCGGAGTCGGGATCGGTGTTCGTGTCCGAATTGCTGGCTCGGCAGGAACATCCGGGAGTCGCGCATCTGGTGTCGACCGTCCGTGCTGTGCTGCGACCAGAGTTGGGCTGGCATCAGCTGTTGCAAGCGTGCTTTCCGCCTGGGTCGGTGTCCGGGGCGCCCAAGATCGCCGCACTGCGAGTCATCTCTTCGCTGGAGAACCGCAGGCGCGGTGTTTACTGCGGTGCGGTGGGGGTCATCGATGCGGACCACCGAAAGGGCGTTCTGGCTGTCGGCATCCGAACCTTCTTCACCGAGCGAACCGCCGATCTGCACACGATCAATTTCGGAACCGGAGCGGGGATCACGTATTCCTCGGACCCGGAGCAGGAATGGCTGGAAACCGAGCTGAAGGCCTCCCGTCTGATCGGGCTGGCGAGCCGATAGTTGTCGGCAAGATCGGCCACCGAAGTTTGTCCGTCCGAAGTCCGATCGAGCTGCTGTCAGAGGGTGACCGCATGCAATTGCCGGAGATGTCGCATTCATCCCTTTTCCCATCTCAACGGCGGTGTCCGCCCGACATTGCCGGCACTTTATTCGGTCGGCGTCACGTACCGTCACCGTACGGAAAAGATAAACCTCCTCCGGCTATATTCCCGAAGCGGCCTCATTTTTGTCGGTTTTCGTTGATATTGTTCAACGGTGATGACAAATACCAGCGCCTCGCGCACGGTGCCTATGGAACGTGCCTCTACCGGCGCTCCGATGCGTTTGTCGGGCAGACCCAGATTGCGGCGGCTGCTGGCGCTGGTGTGCTCGGTGACGATCGCCGGTTCCTTGAGCCTGACGGAGCCGGCAACCGCCCAACAACCGTTGGCGCTCGGAGTGGTCGGCGCCATGGCAATGGCGGCACCGACAGATAGCAGCACGGCGAATTCCGGCGATTTCGCGACCGACAGATTCGGCGACGCCTGGGATTTCAACAATGCTGACGACCTGACGCCGACCATGCGGGGCCTGAGCGTCGGCATGTCCGGTCTGGGTCTGTCGCACCTGACCACGTCGAACTCCGTGCTGACGGGGACCGCCACGTCGAACAGCTACCTGGTCCTCGGGGCCACCGGCCCGCGCGTGATGCCCTGGGGTCGCGACACTCGGAACTTTCCGGTCGACGCTGATCAGTACACCCAGCTGACGATATCGATGTATTCCACGAGATCGATGGGAATGGGAGTGTTCTACCAGCTCTGCGTCGACGGCCCCAGCACCTGTTACAACGGATCGCCCTTCGGCGTATCTCCCGGCTGGCACGTCTACACGATCGATCTCAAGAAGGCCACGACCTATTACCCGACCCACCAACGGTGGGGCGGGTCGGCCTCCATGGTCAGGCTCGGATTCAATCCACCCGCTGCCACCAATTTCCAGATCGACTGGATCAGACTCGGCTCCGCGGGAACGACCGGACTCAATCCCGCGCAACCGCAGCCGACGATCCTCAAACCATCTGCGGTGAGCGGCTCGGACTATGCGACGGCAGTCCGTGGTAGGCCGTGGAATGTGCACGCGCCCGGAGACGTTTCGTTGGGAGGCATTGGGGACGTCAGTTATTCGGCCACCGGGCTACGCGGCAAGAATGTTGTCACCGCGACGATTCCGCGTGGCAACGATCCTCATCTCCAACTGCCGGTGCCCACCCCGATCGACGGGTCCAAGTACAACCATTTCTCGGTGGACATCTGCTACGACGGTCAGTTCTCGCTGACCGACAAACCAGGCGGAGGAATGAATGGAAGGGTGATCTGGCAGATCGCCGGTGAAAACTTCGCCCGGAATTCGCAGGATTTCCTGGTCTTCCCAGGGTGCCAGTTGATCGATTTGGACCTGTCGGCGGCACCGAACCTGGTCGAGGACGAGACGGACGTATCCAAGCCGGGTGGCCTGCGCGGATTCAGCGGACATTCCATCGTGGCACTTCGATTCGACCCCGACGAGGATCCCGGCGCACGATATTTCACCGTCCGCAGCATCAAATTGACCGCAACAGATGCGGCCACAGGAGGGTCTCCGATCCAGTTCGCAGATCGGAACTGGCAGGCGGGAACGACAGCCGACATCTGGCTCGATCCGACAGGCGCAGGCACTGCGCTCCGACAGATCGCTCGCAGCATTCCCACTACGGCTGGTGGCAACACCTTCAACTGGCTGGGCCGTGACGTCGGCAATGCGGTCGTGCCCGCCGGAAGCTACTTCGTGAAGGTGCGTCTGAACAATGCTGCAGCCGGCACCGCCGTCTATTCGACGGGTCGCCTGGTCGTAACCACAGCCCCAACCCCAACGCCTACCCCGATCCCGAAGCCAGCCCCGACCCCGAAGCCAGCCCCGACCCCGACGCCGGCGGTGATCGTGGATGGTCAGTTCGTGACTGATACGAGTACGCATGCGGTGTATCGGGTTGTTGGTGGCGCACCGATCTATGTGTCGTCGTGGTCGGCGTTCGGTGGTGGGAAGTCGACGACGGCGGTGAGTCATGAGCGGTTGTCGGCGATGCCGCGTTTCCCGGTGAGTGGGACTTTCCTGCGGGCGACGGGTTCTGGGGAGGTGTATCGGATTGTTGGTGGTGCACCGGTGTATGTGTCGTCGTGGGCTGCGATGGGTGGTTCGAGGTCGACGTTCGAGGTTGATGCCGCGGCGATTGCGCACAGTGGTGGGGTTGGTTATTGGAGTCATCTTGCTGCTGTGCCTGCTGCGGGTACGTTTGTCCGGGCTTCGGGTTCGGGTGAGGTGTACCGGATTGCTGGTGGTGCGCCTTTGTATGTGGCGTCGTGGGCCGGTGTCGGTGGTGAGCAGTCGGCGGTGTTGGTGGATGCGGCGGCGGTGGCTCATGCGGGGACCGCTGGTCATTGGTCGCATTTGAATTGGTATCCGTTGACGACGACCTTCGTGCAGCCCGGTGGTTCGACGGCGGTGTACCAGGTCGTGAATGGGGTTGCCACGCATCTGTTGTCCTGGACGTCGGTCGGTGGTCCGAAGCCTTACACGATCGTGCACCCGCTGGCGATCACCAACGCCGGCGACGGTGGCCACTACAACCACCTGAAGTAGGTGGTCGGCGGTAGATGCTGCCGGCGGCCTGGAGTACGGGCTCAGCGGTCGAAACCGCCGAGCGCCGACCACGGGCCACCGAAAGTCGCGCCGTCATCAGGGCTGTCCTCAACGGCGCAACCGGGCCAGGCCCTGCCGGCGCAACCGGCCGCTCACGGCAATCGCTCGCTTCGCAGTGGCGACGACGCCCTCCTCGGTCAGCATCTCTCGGGCGGTGGTGGCGTAGAAGGCGACCAACTCGCGCGCCCCACGCTGGTCGAAGGGGCGAACACGGCCTCGGGATCGGATCTCCAGAGGTCCGTAGAAGTCGGTTGCGGCGATCATCTGCGGCTCATCAAGAGTGACCGGCAGCCAGTTCCGGAACGGCTGTCGACGGCCGGCCACCGCAACGTCGGCCCTGGCCCGGACGAGAATGTCCCGATATCGGTGACCCTGCTGCGCCGGGGACGAGTTGGTCAGCACCTGTTCACGGGCAGCCATTCCAACCCGGACCCGCAGGCCGGCGTCGTCGACCAATCGGAGCAGCGCATCGAGCCACTGGCCCCTGTCGTGCGCCAGGAGGCCGTTCTCGCCGTCGATGATGCACTCGCGGAATGGCTCCGACGGTGAAGCGATGGTGGGCGTACCCACCAGGGCAGCCTCCAGGTACTTGATGGCGCTCTTCGCCTCGTTGAAGCTGCGCCCGGGCTCGAGCGGAGCCAGGTTGATGTCGATGTCGCGCAGTAACGCGGGCAGTTGGAACCATGGCGTCATGGGCAGCCGTCGGATCCGGTCGGCATAGGGCAGCAGCGAGTCGGAGGTATCGAGCAGCCCACCGATCCACAGCTGCACGTCCGGTCGCTGTTCGAGCAGGTCAACGACGGCCGGCTCTACATGAGCCCAGTCCTGATTGTGAGTGTCCGTGCCGGAGAAGTAGCCGATGCGCACCGGCCCACCTGCTCGCGGACGACGCAATTGCCAATCGCTCACTCTGGCCAGTTCCCGGCCGACGCCGTTGGCGAATCGATAGGTGGGCAGACCGGTCAGTTCGGCGACCCGGTCGCACAGGTATCTGGTCGAGCCGATGTACCCGTCGCAGGCCTCGAGGGTGGTTCGATATCGCCGCACACCCTGCCAATAGAGTTCCAGATCTAGACCGGGCACAGCAGTCAGGATGGGATTCAATTCACCGGAGAGCTCGGGGTCGAAGATGAGATCGTCGATGTCGTACAGAATCGGTACATTCTCGGCCCGGTCCCGGATGGCCTCGATGAGCTCCAGCACCTGCACGGTGGCGGGCACCCGGTAGAGGACGACAGCGTCGGCGGTGGCTGCCAGTTCCGGCACCAGCGGGTCGCGGTACATCTTGACCTCGGTGAGGATTCCGAGGCCGGCCAGAGCTTCGGCCGGAAGGAAGCCACGATAACGCAGGGGGGCGCCCGTGATTCCGCTGATGATCAGAACCCGCTGCAACGGCCGCGGAGCGGCGGCGACCGGCTGCGGTCGATCGGCCAGAATACGGCGGTACGACGTTTCCAGACCGACGGCCTGCTCGCCCAAGGTCCGCAGCGTCAGGCTTCCTGGAACCGGCCGGAGCCGCTCCAGTAATGCCGGATCTTCCACCAGGGTGCGCATGGCTGCAGCCAACGCCTCCGCGTCCCCACGTGGAACCACGAGTCCGTTGTTCCCATGCCGCACCACCTCCACCGGCCCGGGATTGTCGCCGGATATCACCACCAGACCGGCGGCGAGTGCCTCACGGGTCAGCAAGGAGTAGGACTCCAGCATCACCGAGGACATCAGGAGCACGTCGTAGCCGGTCAGTACATCGCTGACCCGGTCGGCGGGATAGGTAGGCAGGATCCGGGTGTTCGGTGCGGCCGATTGTTTCGGATCTGCTCCGTAGAGGTCCAGCGACCAGCCGGGCAGCCCGGCCAGCCGGGCTGCCGCGGCCATCGCCAGCGGGCCACCCTTGAGTGGGTAGGGACCACCGGCGAAGACGAATCGCACCGGCGAACCGGCCGGCCGCCTGGGCCGGCGGACACCGGAGCGCACCGAGTCCGGCGAGGGGTTTTCGTCCAGCGCCAGCTTGGCCGGATCTACGCCGTTCGCCGCCAGCAGAGCCAACATCGGCGTCGAAGGTGCCAGCACCAGGTCGGCCGCGACCAGGTGGGCGGCCAGTTCGCCGTTACGGGCGCGGAGCCACGCGTTGTCGACCGAGCACGGGCACACGCCGGCCTCGACGACGGTGCTGCACGGCTTCAGATCCTCCTGGACCAGGAATTGGCGGGCGCACCACCACCACATATCGTGCATGGTGACCACCGTGGCTGCGCCGGACGCGGCCGCCAGGGGTACCAACCCACCGCCGAGACCCTGCAGCGTATGCAGATGGACGACATCGGGTTGCACCCGCCGCACAAAGGTGAGGAACAAGCCCTCGAGGTCCACCGAATCGTAGTTTTCGGGCGACTCCCATTTCAGCCGTCCGGCAATCGACACCCAGGTGATTTCGATGCTGCCGGTCGAGCTCGACCGCGGCGGCGCCACCCAGCCGGCCGCGTTCGGGCCGTCCAGGTCATCCACCTGGTGACCAGGTGGCACTCGCCCGACCGATGGCGAATCCACAGCCTCGGGCTGAAGCGGTTGTTGCTCGACTCGAGTGATCAGATCCGGTTGCCCTGGTAGCAATTCGCCGGCGAATACGAATACGGAATGGCCGCGAGCGGCCAGCTGCTCGGCGAGCCGTTGGGGAACCAGAGTTCCACCGGAAGTGAAATTGGGAGGGTAGTGGGCCGAGATGATCGCGATGCGCACGCGGACAGGTCCTCGATTCAGGCGGGCGGTCAGCGTCCGAGCATAGCCCGCAGTGGACGACGGATCGGGCCCGTCGCCTTGCCCAGTGCGCGGCGCGCGATGACCCTCCACCTGCCGTTGGTCAACACCCGCCGACGGGCCGCCGGATCGCGGTAGATCTTCATGTGGTCGATTCGCGTGTCGAGCCGGGCACCCATTGCGCCCCAACGTCCGGCAGGCCGTTCGTCCACTCCACCGTCTGCCGCGGACCACGGGTCGGCGCAGTAGTCGACCAGCGGTCGCAGGACCTTACGCCATCGAAAGGACGGCGCAGTTTGCTCCACCTGATCTCGGGCTGCAGCCATCTTTTCGGGAGATGTCAGGAGGTCGCTCAACGCGGTCGCCAATGCCTTGACATCGTTCGTCGGAACAGCGGTGCCCAGCGCATGTTTCGTCACCAGACCGGCGAATTCGTCACCCTCGGAGCAGACGATCGGCAACCCGGCCCACAGATAGTCGAGCATTCTGGTGCGGAAGCTGTACGCCGTCTCCACATGCAGGTAGTGGGTGGAGACCCCGATGTCCGCATCGGACAGGTATCTGCCGCGCTCCGCATAAGGAACCCAGCCTTCGAGAAAGAACACGTGCTTGTCGAGCAGTCCGAGTGTTCTGGACAGCGCGATGGCTTTCGCCAGCACCACCGTCGACAGGTCATCGACGGAAGGGTGCTTGGTGCCCATGAAGACCAACCGCAGCCGCGGCAGTGTGGGCACCAGCATCGCCACGGCCTCGACGAGAGTGATGGGATCGAACCAGTTGTAGACACCGCCCGCCCAGAGCAGCACCTGATCGCCGAGGTCGATCCCGGCGATTTCGCCTTTGATCGCTCCGGACCCGGTAGCCGGTGGAGTTTCCGGGATACCGAAGGGGGCCACGTCTATCAGTTTGCGCAGCGTGACATCCTGCCGGTACGAGGCGAAGTTGACTCTTCCCAGGGCGGACATGTGGCCCAGCCAGAGATCTCGTTGGCGCTCGGTCGCGCACAGGAAGAAGTCACCCAGTTCGATCTGGATGCGCAAGGCGTCCAGACCTCCCGAGAGCATGAAGGTCTGCTCGGCGGGGCTGTTGCCCTGACCGCCCTCGAGCATCTCCAGGTGGATCGGATCGTAGAGGTCGATCACCAGCTTGGCGCCGGTCTGCGCCAGCCACGGATTGTTCCGCAGGGTGAAACCCTGGAGCACGATGATCTGCTGACCGGCGGCCAGTTCCCGAAGCCGGTCACCCCTGCCGTCGCAGACCTGAAAGCTGTCCGCCACGCCACTGACCCGGCGCGTGGATGCGAGTTTGACGTCGTGCTGCTCGGCGAGAAGTTCGGCGACGTTCCAGGCGCGGATCGCCGGGCCGGCCATGCGTTCTCCGACGGAGTCGTCGGTCAGCACCAGAACCCGCTGCCGAGAAACATCGGTTCGGCCGGCTGCCGTCACCGGGTCGAACCGGCCGAGCGGCGCGTTGACGCCTCGGCGGGCAGGGCGATCGGTGAATCGTCGTCGACCAGCGGGTCGGTCGGCCTCTTGGTCAGATCCATCCTGGTGGGCGGCTGCAGGTTGCCCCACCGGCTGTGCATGGCGACCAGGCCACCGGACTCACGCGGGGTGCCGAGCACGACGTCGAACCGAACTGCCTTCGCCCACTGGTCGAACGAGTGCGCGAGATCGCTGTCGACGATGGACGAGTTGACGTCGAAAGTGCCGGGCTGCAACGGAAGGGCCGGAATCCGGACCTCGATCTGGCCTTCCCCCTGCAGCAACTGCGGAATGTATTCCGCGTCCCAGGTGTGATGCGACCAGATGTGCACGCCTTCCAGCGAGGTCAGTGAGACGGAGAACACCGGCCGATCGACCCCGCGGGGCGCCCGCCAGTGCAGCCTGACCGTCATCTCGTCACCGGTCTTGAACTGCCGCGAGTCCGAGTTGCGCCGATCGATCAGTTCGATCTTCTCCACGGTGATCTCGCCGCTGCCGTGCCGGGTCCCGCCGCTGACCACCTTCCGCGCATGGTGGCCGGCATCGATGTATCGGTCGACGATCAGCGCCGCGTGTCCGACGTCGACCACCTCGCCGTGGTCCAACCAGGCGGCTTGATCGCACAGGGTTCGCATCTCGCCGAGCCCGTGACTGACGACGACGATGGTGTGGCCCTGATCCTTGAACTCGGCGAACTTCTCCCGGCACCGCTCCTGGAACTGCATGTCGCCGACCGCCAGGATCTCGTCCACCAGGAGGATCTCGGGCTCGACGTGGATCGCGACGGAAAAGCCGAGTCGAACGTACATACCGGAGGAGTAGCTCTTCACCGGCTGGTCGATGAAGGCGCCGACGCCGGCGAATTCGGTGATCGCCTCGAACTTCGAATCCAGCTCCTTACGGCTCATTCCGAGGATGCTGCCGTTGAGATAGACGTTCTCCCGGCCGGTCAACTCGGGATGAAATCCGGAACCTAGTTCCAGCATCGCAGCCATTCGGCCGACGCTGGTGATAGAGCCGGTATTCGGTTGCAGAATCTTCGCAATGCACTTGAGCAGAGTGGACTTGCCGGATCCGTTGTGGCCCATCAGCCCGAAGGTCTGACCTTCCGGAATCTGCAGGTTTACCCCTTTGAGCGCCCAGAACTCCTCGAAAGTGGCCCGCTTACGGCGCAGTATCGTCGATTTCAGCGACTGATTGCGTTCCTTGTAGATGCGGAACGACTTCGACACGTTCTCGACCGAGATGGCGATGTCGCTCATAGCTCCTCCACCAGGTGCGAGGAGAACCTACGGAACACCAGGGTGCCGACCAGGAGCGCACCGAAGGCCCAACCGGCGGCGCCTGCCCAGTCCTGCCACCGTGGCAGGTCGTAGTCGTACAGCATTGACCGGAAGGCGTCGGTGAACCGGTACGCCGGATTCAGTCCCCAGAGGAAGCGAAGCGGGATGTCATGGCCCTCCTTCAGCAACTGTTGCTGCTGACTGATGATCAGGTTGTTCGAATAGATGATCGGAGTGAGATAGAGCCAGATCTGGATGAAAAGGGCCATGAAATGCTGAGTGTCCCGGAAGAAGACCATGGCCACGCTCAGGGCCAGCGCAACCCCGATGACGAAAATGACCATCAGCAACACCATCAGCAACATGAACGGGATGAAGATCAGTACCTTGGGGCCGCCGACGAATGCGACTACGACCAGTAGGACGCCCAATTCGGTCAAAAAGGTGGAAGCCGCGGAGAAGACGGTGGCGACCACCGGTATATAACGCGGGAAATAAACCTTGCTCAGCAGCGCCGCATTGTTCACGATGCCACCCATCCCACCCATGATCGACCCGGACAAGAAGTTCCACGGAATCAGGGCTGACGCCAGGAACACCGTGAACAGACCTATGCCGGAGTGCGTTCCCTTGGGGATGTCCTGCCGCAACAGGAAGCCGAACACCAGGGAATAGATGGCGATGATGGCCAGCGGATTGATGAAGGACCACAGCCGACCCAGTGCCGTTCGCTTGAACTGCGAACGGATCTCCCGCAACGTCAGGTTGATCAACAGTTCGCGCGAGCCGAGCCGCTCCGCCTTGCGACGCTCACCGAGCGTCTGCACTGGCACCACGCGCTTGGGTGGAGCGGACCCGAGTAGTCCAGGCAGCACTCGAGCCATGTGTGAATTCCTCCAGGGAGCGGGACCTGCGGGCCGGCCGAGATCGGCTCTACGGTCGTTCGAATCGACTACATCTTAGCTCGACCCCACGTGTCGCCGGTCGGTCCGGCGTCGGGTCGAGCGGCTATCATCTTGCTGGCGCGTGCTCGTTCGGCGCGTGATCTGCAGTAAACGTGAAGAGGTGGAGACAGGTGGCGGTCGAGTCCTCGAGCGGAATCGAAGACCCGTTCAGAGTCCTCCGGCGAGTAGCCCCGGAGGCTGCGCTGGTGGTCCGCGACTACATCAAGGGCCTGGAGGCCGAGGCAGGCTCGGCCCGCACGCTGGCCGAACGCGCGGAGGCCGACCGGAAGCAGAACGTCGAGCGGCTGGAGATCGAGAACCTCGAACTCCGGCAGGAGCTGCAGAAGATCAAGGACGAACGTGACCAGGCCGGGTGGGGCCGTCGGTCGGCGCGCCGGGGATCGTCGCTCTCAGCCGGTCAAGGACAGTGACCGACCCGGACGCACCGCCCGGTCCTTCCGCCGCCCAGCAGGATCCCGCCCAGCCGGATCCCGCCCAGCCGGATTCCGCAGCGAATGCGAACGGCCGGTCCGCGCGGGTCCCGTTCCTGTCCGTCCTGACCGTGGTCGATTCTGCTGACGCGCTGCGCGGCATCGATGGAACGTTCGCCTCGCTGGAGGAGCAGACCGACTCGGGGTGGCAGTGGTGCGTCGTGGTCACTGCGGACGTGGCGTCGGGTGCGGCCGAAATTCTCGGCCGATTGGTCGGCGGCGATCTGCGGTGTCCGATCATCGCCGCGCCAGGGGAGTCCCTGGCCGCTGCCAACGCCACCGCGCTGAGCGTTGCGACCGGCGTCAACGTCGGATTCGTGGACGCCGGCGATCAGCTGGATGTCAACACCGTCAAAGTGTTGCGTCGGGAGGTCCCGCCAGGTCGATGGGCGTATTCCGACGAGGCCAAGGTCAACGACTTCGGCGGGGTCACGCAGACCTGGTTCAAGTCGGAGTACTCACCGGAAATGCTGCTCTCCCAGCCTTATGCCGTGCGGTTGGCCGTACTGCCGAGGCGGATCGTCGAAGCGAACGGCTTCTCCGAGGAAGCCGGTTCCGCCTGCAACTACGACGTGGTGCTGCGGGTGTCGGAACAATGCGGCCCTGCGGTCCATGTGCTCGGTCCGTACTATCTGCACGGCCCGCTGACGCCGGACCACGCGCCGCCGTACGTGGAGGCGCTGCCGCAGGATCGCTGCCGGGTGGTGGCGAGGGCGTTGGAACGCCGAGGGCGGCACGTACTGGTTCGCCCGGTGGAGGTGGCCGGCCGAGCACTGGGCCAGCAGGTCGTCCGGACCCCGTTGCGGACGCCCAAGGTCAGCATCGTCATTCCGACCCGCGGCTCTTCGTCGTTGATCTTCGGGTTCGACCGCTGCCATGTGGTGGACCTGGTGACGGAACTGTGGTCCGCCGACCGGTACGTCGACCTGGAACTCGTTGTGGTCCATGACACATCGACCCCAGCCTGGGTGATCGAGGAAATCGAGCGGGTCACCGACGGTCATTGGGTCAGCGTCGAATTCCACGGCCCATTCAATTTTTCCCGGAAATGCAACGCGGGTGCCCTTGCGGCCGGCGGTGAATATCTCTGTTTCCTCAACGATGACGTCGAGATCGTCACCCGGAACTGGCTGGACCAGCTGGTGTCGCTGCTCGACGACCCGGACGTGGGCGCGGCCGGACTGCGGTTGAACTTCGCGGACGGCACCTTGCAGCATGCGGGGCACCTGTACGACGGCGGCAACGCCGGCCACCTGATGTTCGGCGAGGCATCGGATTCGCTGAGCTGGGGCGGCGCGGCGCACCTGGCCGGAGAACGATCCGGCGTCACGGCTGCGTGCCTGCTGATGCGGACGGAGGACTTCCAGGAGATCGGTGGTTTCTCGGAGCAGTTCCCCCTCAACTACAACGACGTGGACCTGTGCTTGAAGATCCGCTCGCTCGGCCGACGGATCGTCTACACGCCGCACGCCCAGATGTACCACTTCGAGTCACAGACCCGAGTACCTGTGGTGACGAATCAGGAACTGGTCCGCATGCGGCGGCGGTGGCTCCCGTGGTTGGAGACCGACCCGTTCCTGAACCCACTGGTACGCGCGAAGCCGCTCGTCGGCTGGGGCCGATGATCTCGCGACGCCGAACCGGCGGCATCAGCGCAAGCACACCGAAAGGCACGGCAATGACGGACGAGGTGCAGGGATGACGGACCAGGTGCAGGCCGCGAACGACGATCGGGCGGGGCTCGCGACCACCAGCAGTGACTACTCGGCGGTCTACTACCACTCCCACCTCGGGCCGGCCTACACCTACGAGGAGCCGCACTGGCGGCACTTCTTCGGTGCCGTCGCCGACGCCCTGATCGGCCTGTTCGACCCGAAGACCTTCTACGACGCCGGCTGCGCCAAGGGCTTTCTGGTCCGGGAACTGGCCGACCGCGGCGTGGATGCCCGCGGGGGCGACATCTCTGAATCCGCCATTTCCGAAGCACCGGCCGGCCTGGCCGAGCGGCTCGAGGTGCGAGACCTGACGCACCCGTTCGATCAGCACTACGACATGATCAGCTGCATCGAGGTGCTCGAGCACATGTCCTCGCAGGACGCCAGGGAAGCAGTCGCAAACATGTGTGCGGCAGCGGATCTGGTGTTGCTGTCCAGCACGCCCGAGGACTTCGCCGAGCCGACCCACGTGAACGTCCGTCAGCCCGCCGCCTGGGCGCAGGACTTCGCGGTACAAGGTTTCTTCCGTCGCACCGACATCGATGCGTCGTTCCTGTCCCCCTGGGCGGTCATCTTCCAGCGCAGCGAGCTCAGCAAGGCCGAGCTCGTGACGCGCTACGAGTCCTACATCGCCTCGTTGAGCCGGGAGGTGCTCGAGAAGCGGCGGGCTCTGCTGGACGCCCAACGACTCGTCGACGAGCAGAGTGCGCCTGCGCTGCAGGAGAGCACCGCGATGCGAGGACAGATCGAGGCACTGGAGACCGAGGTCGCCCGGTTGCGCTCGGCGGACGTGCTGGCCGATTCCGCCGCGAAGCTGGCGGTCCTGGACGAGGTGATCGGGCTGCGGGCCGAACTGGCTGAAGCACAGGTGGAGCAGGAGACCTACGCGGAGCCGCTCCGCCAGGAGGCGGCGGCCGCGGCAGCGGCGGTGACGACGCTCAGCTCTCAGCTGGCTGCTGCTCGGGCCGAGATCGGTCAACGACCTTCCGGCGCCTTCGGCGCGTCCCGAACGGTGCAGGACGCGATCGCGGCGAAGGAAGCAGAGATGAAGGGTGCGCGCACCTGGCGGATCGGGCGCATGGTGCTGGCCCCGGCCGTCGCGATGCGGAGGTTGATCGGCCGGTGAACAACGCATCGACTGCCGCACCGCCGATGTTCTCCGTGCTGGTTCCGGTATATCGAACACCGCTGCAGTACTTGAAGCTGATGGTGGACTCGGTGCTGGCGCAGACCGAATCCGACTTCGAACTGATCCTGATCGACGACGGGTCGGCGGACCCGGAGCTGACGGCGGAGCTGAATCGGCTCGCGAACCGGGACGAGCGGGTGAGGCCGGTGGCGCTGGAGGCCAACGGCGGCATCGTCCGAGCCTCGAACCGGGGACTCGCCCTGGCCGTCGGAACCTTCGTCGCGCTGGTGGACCACGACGACGAGCTGCTGCCAGAGACCCTGGAGTTGTTTCGCCGGGCCATCGACGCCGACGACCGACTCGACTACCTGTACTCCGACGAGGCGATCATCGATCCGGACGGAGTGGTGCTCGGGGACTTCCACAAGCCGGACTTCTCGCCGATCCGGTTGCTGGGGCAGATGTACACCGGGCATCTTGCGGTGTTCCGGCGCAGCCTGCTGGACCGGATCGGTGGCTTTCGGGAGGGATTCGACGGCAGCCAGGACTACGACCTGGTGCTGCGGGTCTCCGAGCTGGCCAGGGCCATCGGCCACATTCCGCGGGCACTCTACCGCTGGCGGACCCTGCCGACCTCGGTCAGCCACTCCGACAATAATCAGCACGTCTTCGCAGCCGCTCAGCGCGCACTGACCGAGCATCTGAGCCGCACCGACACTGACGCAACCGTGGTGCAGACCGACAGCACCGGCCGCTATCGCATCAACCGTGAGCTGCCGGATGGGGTGCGGGTGGACGTCGTGGTGCCGAACACCGGCAGCCGGACCTTTGCCAGGGGCGCCGACCGGCTCGCTCTGCCGGCGGTGCTCGAGGCGCTGACGCCGGCTTGCGCCGAGCTGTCGGGGCTCGGCGTGGTGGTGATCTCCGAACCGGGCCTGGAACCTCGGCGGCCCGCGTCCTGGTCGGGCGGCTGGCTGGCGCTGGAACATCCGCGTCCGGCATCGACGCCGGCCGCTGTCAACGCAGCCGTCGCCGCGAGCTCGGCGGACTTCGTCGTGGTGGCGCTGGAGGGTCTGGCCGAACTTTCCGGACCGGATCTGGCCCGGCTGGTGGCGCTGGCGGCCGATCGCCGTATCGGAGCCGTCGGACCACACCTTCTGGGCGGCAACGGCCGACTCGCGTCGGCGGGGATCACCTTCTCGGGCATGCGGCCCGAGCCGATCGGCGCTGGGTGCGAGCCACAGGATCCGGGGCCGTTCGGCGCGCTGCAGGTCGATCGCGACGTGCTGGCACTCGCGCCGGGAGTCGTCGTTCTCGCTCGGCCGCTTTTCCTGGAAGTGGGCGGTCTTTCGGTGCGGATGGACCTGGCAGCAGCCCTGATCGATCTGTGTCTCAAGACCGCGGCGGTCGGACGTCGAACCGTCGTGTGCGCCGATGCGACAGCGGTCTTCGATCGGCCGACGCAGCTGCCCTCCGCTGCCCAGTCGGCCGAGCTTGCCGCCCGGTGGCGCCGTTCGGTGTCCCGAGACCCGTTCTGGGTCTGAGCCGGCCGGGTCCCGAGTAGCCGCCTGAGCCGGCCGCCGCCTGAGCCGGACGCCGCCGGGTCCCGAGTAGCGGGTGCGATGACGGTCACCGGTAAGCGGGTTCAGTCCGGCAACAGCCAGGGCGTGATGAATTCGCGCGACATCGGCGCCCGTCGATCCTGCCGACGGCCGTCCGCCCGAACAGCCGGCAGCATACGGACGAGCTGGACCAGTGCGATGGCGCCGGCGGCGACCTGACTCCTGGCTGCCCGGCCCGAGCGCGGGAGCAGGCTGCGAAGCAGCGATTTGGTCAGATTTCCGAAGGTGCGCACGACGGCTCGAACGACCATGTCCCGCGGTCCGTTGCGAGCCGTCACCAGCACTCGGTTGCGGATGTTGTGGACGAGGAACAACCGTGAGGTGGTGCCGCTGGAAGCAGCGTGCTGGTGGCGTACGACCGCGTCCGGTGCGTACTGGATCCGCCAGCCGCGGCGCCGCAGTCGCCAGGACAGGTCCACGTCCTCGTAGTACATGAACAGTGCGCCGTCGAACACTCCGGCATCGGTCAGCGCCGCCCGGCGCAGCGCCACGGCGCCGCCGCAGAACCCGAACACCTCGGCCGGTGCATCGCCGGAATCCGCGGCGTCCAACCAGCTTCGATCGCGGGCGTTCCCGGAGCGGGAGAGCTGGCTGCCGGTGCTGTTCAGCAACTCGATTCCGGAGTCGAGCTCGGCCGGCACCCTGATCCAGCGCCGGCCGGTGGCCGAGACGTAGGCCGCGGCATCGTCGGGCGCCGGAACGAAGCGGCCGGTCAACACGATTCGGCCGGTCACTGCGGCCAAACGCTCGTTCTCCGCCTTGCGGAACGGTGCGATGATCGCCGCAACGAATCCCGTGCCGGCGATCGCGTCGTTGTTGAGCAGGACCACCAGATCACCGTCGCTGTTCGCGATCGCGACATTCACACCGCCGGCGAAACCCAGATTGATGGTCGAACGGATCAGCCGGACGAGCGGGAGCTGCTGCTCGATCAGCGTGTCGGATCCGTCGACCGAACCGTTGTCGACGACGACGACTTCGATCTCCGCGTCCGAAACCTGCTGTTCGAGCAGCGACCTGAGGCAATCGAGGACGAATGCGGCACCGTTGTAGTTCACCACCACTACCGTGCAGCGCAGACTGCTCGAATTCGACATCTCTCCACCTCGTGGTTCGGAGCGCATTGGATTCTCTCGCGCTGCCTCGGTTCGGCACATTTCAATCGCGGCTTGTCCTACTTGCGCCTGGTTACACTGCATCGACTGATTTTCGTAGAAGGATCGTACCGCTCCAGACCAGTGCGACAGGATGGCTTCGAATATGGTTCTGCTTTCGCTCGACCGCGGCGCTGTGTTGTCGGTGTGGATCGTCAATTACAATTCGGCTGATTACCTGCGCGACTGCGTCGCCGGCCTCACCTCGGAATGGGTTCGGCGAATAATTGTGCTCGACAACGCGTCCGGCCCCGGCGAGGAAGAGAAATTGGAGGAACTGGCGGCCGCCGACGAGCGGATCCAGCTGATCTTGTCGGACACGAATCTTGGATTCGGCGGGGGGCATCGCCGCATCGCCGAGGTTACTGCGAAAGACGCCGCGGTGACCGAGATATCTGTGGGCACCGACATTTCCGAGCTCCCTGAGATCTCCGAGTTCACCGATGCCGCCGGGGTTGCCGGTGGTCCGCGCCTAGAAGAGATCGTCTGGATCCTCAACCCGGACACTGTGATCACCGCGTCGGCGACCGCCGGAATGTGCGAGCTGATCGTGGCCGGCGAGGCGGATCTGCTGAGCCCGGTGCTGCTCACCGGCCGGCCGGACAAACCGGTCATCTGGTTCGCGGGCGGCCGTATCGATACCGCGTCCGGTCTGGTCACCCACAGCGGTGCCGGCCGGTCTGCTGTTGCTTCCAGCCCTGCACTGGTGCCGAGCGACTTTCTCACCGGAGCCGCTGTGATGATGACCAGAGCGACGTGGGATCGACTCGGGGGCTTCCGGGACGATCTGTTCCTGTATTGGGAGGACGTTGATCTCAGCCTTCGCGCCGGTGCGCAACATATGCGAATGGCGGTGGCCGGACAGATATCCATCTGGCACGCGGAAGGTGGTTCCACGAAAACCGGTTCAGGCGTGAGTGCGGCGACCTACTACTATTCGGCTCGAAATCGAATTGTGGTCTGCGGCGAATTCGCGCGCCGGCGCTCGCTGGTGGTCGGACGGGGGGCGCCCGTGCTCATTCGGTTGGCCGCCGTTGCATTCCTGAAGGGTGGCCGTGGCCGTTCGGCCAGATTGCGAGCGGTCGCGCGCGGAACTATGGACGGCCTACTCGGCCGGGTCGGCAATCGCGAAGCCGCACGGTAGGAAGGGTTCAGCCGACGGATCGTCGTCGGCGGCGGAGGTAGGCCGTCGACACCAGGACGGCCGCAACGATAGCGAGGCCCGCAGCCGTGATAGCTGCCCCGGTCTTGACCCCCTCCCCGACGTAGCTGAACTCCACCCGGCTGTGTCCGGATTGGACGAAGACCGCACCGAAGGCGTGGTCGGCATCGACGATGTCGTGGTCGTTACCGTTGACCCTGACCTGCCAGCCTGTCTGGATCGAGTCGGCCAGCACCAGATAACCAGAACCAGATGCGTCGACGTCGACGTCGACCTCGTCGCCGCTGTCCTCCAACTTCGTCAGCTTGGCGTCGCCGCCGGCGGGTGACGGGCCGTCCTTGCTCAGGATCACCGTGTCGTCCGGCGTGGCCGGGCTGGCCATGGCGGCCAATCTCGCGGCTTTCGCGGGCACCGTGATTGCTGCCGACGCCCAACGGATCCGAGGCAGTGCGGTGATCCTGGACCAGACGTCGATGGTGCTGTCGGCGTACTGCTCGGTCAGGCCGTCCGGCTGACTTCCGACGATTCGGAATCCGGGCGTCGATCCCGCACCACGGAAGAAGATGGTTCTCGGCGGTCCACTCGGTTCGGAGACGCCCAGCGTCAGGCGCAGTGGCCCTGGCACAGAGTCGAGCTTCTCGCCGGCCACTGGAATCTGTAGCACCTTTGCGGCGTAGCCGGGCCGCGTCACCTGTCCGGTGGCCCGTACTCGGCCGGTGGCATCCGCGATCGTGGCGGTGAGCGTCACGCTGCTGCTTGCCCGGCCGATCGCGGCTGCCAGCTGGATCTGGACACCGCGCACCTTCTGAGCACTCAGGGCAAGTTTTCCGATCGTCCGTCCGGTGCCGACCGGAACGCGGTCGGGGCCCAGGGAGGCACCGGGGGCCGGGTCCGGCTGGGAATTGGCGAGCAGCAGTGGCCCCGGCAGCCCGAACCCGGGGGCGGCGACGATCGTGTTGACCGCCATCCGGTCGAGCACGCCGCCGCCGGCTCCGAGCGCAGGGCTGGTCAGCGGCAGTCCGATCACCGGGTTGGTGGGGGATCGCCCGGCTCCGAAAGCGGTCGGGGCGGCTCCGTATGCAGCCGGGTCGACTGAAAGCACCAGGTCCTTCCAGGCATCGGGCTGGAAGGAGTGGCCGGTCAGGGTTCGAATACCGTAGGCCGCCGCGCTGGATCCTTCGAAGGCATTGAGCTGCAGGGCCCGGCCGGCGCCGACCTGGGCCTTGATTGCCGCGATGGCCGGAGTGCGTGGATAGAAGTTCTTCTCGCTGGACAAGGGCCAGAAATAGGCCACCGAGGTGCCTGCCTGGACGGCGATGAGGGCCACCGCGGCAACCACGACACCGGACAGCACCCCCCCGCGCCATCGCCCGGAAGATGCCGATCCTGCGCTGGCTCCGACGGAGGCCGACCTGCCATGGGTCGGCGTGGCCCCGGCCGCTGCGAACTCCGAACTGCCGGTGCTCGAGGTCGCAACTGCGCGAACCGCAGGGCTTGGCTGCAGCACGAGAAAAGCGATGGCGACGAGTGCAACCACGCCGAGGCCGAGGGCGGCATCCTGCACCAGCGTCGCCGTGCTGATGACGCTTTGATAGTGACTTCCGATCGCAACGGTGAACAGGGCACCCACTCCGAACAGGACCCAGCTGCCGACGACCAGCCGGCGACGAACGATGCCGGGCAGATCGCGCCGGAACAGCAGGTCGAATCCGATGCCGCCGAGCGCGCAGCCGGAGAGCGCTACCAGATCGCGCAGTCGTCCCGAGCTGTTCCCGCTGAAGATCGGGACGTGGCGCAGCCAATCGGTCCAGAACCCGTGGAACCACACCACGGCCGCCGACAGCGCGAAGGTGACCACCAACATCGTGGTCACCCCCCGTGGCGCCACGCTCCACCTGCCTGCCAGGACGGCGAGGACGGCCAAGGCGAGGGCACCGAATCCGACGAAGGCGTACGCCTCGATGGGATTGGACGGCACGTATCCGAGTGGATTGAAGGTGCGCGGGTAGAACAACGACAGAAACGATGTCAGAGGTTGCTGATAGTTGAACTGGGAATCGCGATAGGCCAGGTCGGTGCCGCTCAGTGCCCGTAGCTGCGGGAGCAGCTGGACTGCCGAGAGGCCGACACCCAGTAGGACGGCTGCAACTCCGGTTCCGGCTGTGATCGCCGTCGACCTGTTGCCGTGGCTACGGCGGCCGTTGAACAGCCGTACCAGGAAATACGCGGATCCGGCATAGAGCGCATGCCCGGCGGCCGCTGGAAACCCACTGAGCAACAGGAAGGCCACCACCGCCGCGATCGGCAGGGCCGACCTCGGCGACCGGATCTGCAGGAAACGCTCCACGGCCCAGAACAGAGCCGGGATGAGACAGGCGACGGAGGCCTGGGCGGTCCAGTTGGCCCACGACGTCATGAACCCCGATCCGACGTACAACAATCCCGCGGTGCCACCGGCAGCCCACTTCGTCCCGAGCCGGCGGAGCCACAGCGTCATGCCTGCGAAGGCGAGGAGGACTTCGACCAGCTTGGTGAAGCCGAGGGACCACGACGTCGGCAGCAGCACGAGCCAGACCGACGCCGGAGTGAGCGTAGGCAGGGTCGGTGAGGCCATCAGCTGTGTGCCTGCACCGCCGAGGCCGGACCACAGTGGAAAGTCGCCGCTGAAAAGGCGGGTGTGCATCTCGAGGTAACCGGGAAAGACTGCATCAAGGTTGTCGCCTATGAACGGGATCATCGGCGGTCGGCCGCCGGCACCGGTGTTCCACGGGGAGCTGGCCGTCAGCAGGTCAACCCCGGCGAACACCTTGAATCCGAGCAGCGCAGGCCCCAGGCGTACCGCAACGAACAAGAACAGACACACCAGGACGGCGATCAGTGCCAGCCGGGGCGACGTCCATCGGCCAGCCCACCGCGCGGTCGATCCGGGCAGTGCTACGGGCCGCTCGGACGCCTTCTCGGGGAGCCGGGCCGTGGCGTTCGCGTCAGTCATGCAATCCCTTCCAGTGCCGGCTGCCTGTTGTGGCAGTGCCAGCAGGACGATGTCGGTTCGCTGGAGATCATCCCAGACCTGCGTGAGGCGAAGATCGGTGTGGCAGCGACCGGCGCGTCGCCCCGGTCGCCCGATCGCCCGCTAGGCTGCAACGGCCACGGATTGTGGCCGACCATATTTCGATCAACAGTCACCCATGATCGACTGGCAGCCACCCGAGAAGGAGACCCAGCCGTGCGTAGCCGCACCGAGCCTCGGGTGCTGCTGGACGCCACCGCCATACCTGCTGAACGCGGGGGCGTCGGGCGCTACGTCGACAACCTGGCCGCCGCACTCGACACGGCGGGCGCGGCCCTGTCCGTCGTCTGCCAGTACCGGGATGCCGACGTCTTCGCGCAGCTCGCGCCACACAGTCGAATCGTCCCTATCGCCGAGAGTCTGGACAACCGCGCGACCCGGCTGGCCTGGGAACAAACCACCATGCCGCGGCTGGCCGCGCGCCTGACCGTCGACGTGATCCACTCACCGCACTACACGATGCCGCTGGCAGCGCGAATTCCGGTCGTGACCACCCTGCACGATGCGACGTTCTTCTCGGACCGTGGTCTGCACCTGGGTGTCAAGGGCCGGTTCTTCCGAGCGTGGACGAGAACGTCGCTGCGGCGGGCCGCGGTCTGCGTGGTGCCGAGTCAGGCCACCGCGGACGAGCTGATCCGGTACGTGCATGCACGGCCTTCGCGCATGGTGGTGGCGCATCACGGGGTCGACCTCGATCGGTTCCATCTGCCGTCGTCGGGGCAGATCGACGCTCTCCGGAAGCACCTCGACCTGGGCGACTCGCAGTGGGTCGCGTTTCTCGGCACGCTCGAGCCGCGCAAGAATGTGCCGGCGCTGATTCGAGCTTTCACCCGTGCCTGTCTGGGCAGGTCGCACCCGCCCGCTCTGGTGCTGGCGGGTTCCCCCGGCTGGGACACAGCGATCGCGCCGGCGCTGGCTGCGGTGCCACCAGCTCTTCGGGTCCTGCAACCAGGGCATCTAGCGGCCGACCTGCTGCCCGCGTTGCTGGGCGGCGCCCAGGTGGTGTGTTACCCGAGCCTGGGAGAAGGATTCGGACTGCCGGTGCTGGAGGCAATGGCCTGTGGCGCAGCCGTATTGACCACGCGCCGACTGGCTCTGCCCGAGGTCGGCGGTGCTGCGGTCGCGTATTCCGGAACCGGTGCCGGTGATATCGCCGCGGAACTCGGCGCTCTGCTGGACGACTCTGAACGCCGCCGCACCCTGGCGTCGGCGGCGATCGCCAGAGCCGGTGAGTTCACCTGGGCCGCGGCGGCCCGGTCGCACCTGGTCGCCTACCACACGGCCGCTCGGACAGCAGCCTCGTGACCCGCAACCTGGACCGATTCCGGGCGGCTGCATCGTGACCGGCGACCTGCCCCGAACCCCGTCGTCGCTGCCGGCGCCGTCCCCGACTGCCGGCGGCGACACCGTCGGCATCGTGATCGTCACGTTCTCGCCCGGTGAGACGCTGGCAGCCCTGCTCGATTCGGTACCGGGCGCTTACAGCTCGCCGGTGTCGGTGGTGATTGCGGACAACGGCTCGACCGACGGCTCCGTCGAGATCGCCGCCACCCGGACGGGCGTGCGTCTGCTGCGAACCGGAGGCAACATCGGGTACGGCGCCGCCGCCAACGCCGGCATGGCCGCCTTGGCGCCGGAAATCGAATTCGCGGTTCTGGTGAATCCCGACGTGGTCCTCGGAGCGGGCGCCATCGACGAGCTGATGGCTGCGGCGGGGCGCCATCGAAATGCAGGCGCCGTCGGACCGTTGATCACCGCGGAGAACGGCACCGTCTACCCGTCCGCGCGCCGGCTGCCGTCCATCGGCGCGGGCGTCGGTCACGCTGTGCTGGGGTGGTGCTGGCCGTCCAACCCCTGGACCCGCTCCTATCGCGTCGATGACGCGGCGCCGGTCGAGCGACCGGCGGGCTGGTTGTCCGGCGCCTGCCTATTGTTGCGCCGCAACGCATTTGCGCAGGTGGACGGATTCGACCCCGGGTATTTCATGTATTTCGAAGACGTGGATCTCGGCGACCGCCTGGCCAGAGCTGGTTGGCAGAACATCTATGCGCCGTCCGCGACCGTCGTACACCTTGGCGGCCGGTCCACAGTCAAGCAGCCCGGTGCGATGGCGGACGCGCACCACCGCAGCGCGTATCGGTACCTTTCACGTCGCTATCACCGGTGGTGGCAGGCACCGTTGCGACTGGTGCTGAAAATGGGCCTGGCCACCCGCGCCGCGGTGGCCAAACGGTCTGTCCAGGTTTCGGGCGGGGCGGCCCTGCCCGAGCGGAAGGCCGGTTGAAAGCGGCCGATCAGATCGGATCGGTTCCGGTACTTGGGGGACCGGTCGACTCCCATCTGCCTGTTCCACGGACCAGATCCTGGAGCTGGATCTCCCGCTGGGCCGAGCGGTCGCATTCGGCGATGAATTCGTGGCTCAGTTTCAATGTGCCGAGTCGGTCGGCGGGCGATTCCGCGTTGCCGGGGAGGCAGGAGCCTGGGCGGCGGACGCGCATGGCCGAGAGAACTCCCTCGGCCCGTTCGATGGCATCCATGATCGGCTCCCGTCTCGATGCTGATGTTCACGATAGGTGTGCAGCGCATCACTAGCCGGGACGACAGGCGGGGTGTCGCTGGAAGTCCGTGCTCGTCGCTGGAAGTCCGCGCTCATCGCCGGACGGATCGGGCGACCGCGGCTCGGGTAGGGTTCTGCTACTGCGCGGCAAGGAGTTGCGTGCGTTCGACAGCACCCCAAAACGGAACGAGGCAGCACGATGAAGGGCATCATCCTGGCCGGTGGCGCTGGCTCTCGCTTGCACCCGCTGACCAAAGCAGTGTCCAAGCAGTTGCTGCCGGTGTACGACAAGCCGATGATCTACTACCCGCTCTCGGTTCTGATGCTGGCCGGCATCAGGGAGATTCTGGTGATCACCACCCCCGAGGACAACTCGGGCTTCCGGCGGCTGCTGGGCGACGGCTCCGACTGGGGCCTGGAAATTACCTACGCGGAACAACCGCAGCCCAACGGGCTGGCTGAAGCCTTCATCATCGGCAAGGATCACATCGGCGACGACTCGGTTGCACTGGTGTTGGGTGACAACATCTTCTACGGCCAGGGGTTCTCGCACACGCTGCGCGACGCGACAGCGGACATCGATGGATGCGTCCTTTTCGGCTATCCGGTCCGCGACCCCGAGCGGTATGGGGTGGGCCAGAAAAACAGCGACGGTCGACTGATCTCCATCGAGGAAAAGCCGGTTACGCCGAAGTCCAATCTGGCAATCACCGGTCTGTACCTCTACGACAACGATGTCGTCAAGCACGCCGCCGAATTGACGCCGAGCGCGCGTGGCGAGCTGGAAATCACCGATCTGAACAATGTCTACCTGGCCGCGGGCAAGGCCGCGCTGGTCGATCTGGGTCGCGGCTTCGCCTGGCTCGACACCGGTACGCACGATTCCCTGCTCGAGGCGGGTCAGTTCGTCCAGGTGCTCGAACACCGTGCGGCGGTGCGGATCTCATGCTTGGAAGAGATCGCGTTGGCCGAGGGTTTCATCGACGCGCAGCAGTGCCGCGCACTTGGTCAGGCCTTGGCGAAGTCGCCGTACGGTGAGTATGTGCTCTCGGTGGCAGCGGCGGCGGGCGCTACCGGTTGATCCTTCGACCGGCCATTGCTCATCGATGTCGGTACTTCGGCCGCCGCCGACGGACCTGAAATGTCACGACTCGGAGGGGCCTGATGTCGAATTCCAAGAACGTCGCAGCGGTGGTGTTGGTCGGGGGACAGGGGACCCGATTGCGGCCGTTGACGCTGTCTGCGCCCAAGCCGATGTTGCCCACCGCGGGGGTGCCGTTCCTGACCCACCTGTTGTCCCGCATCCGGCAGGCGGGGATCAGAAATGTCGTTCTCGGAACGTCCTACCGGGCTGCCACCTTCAGCGACTATTTCGGCGATGGGGCAGCGTTCGGGCTGGAACTCGAGTACGTCGTGGAAACGGAACCCCTCGGCACCGGCGGCGCGATCCGTAACGTCCTGGATCACATCTCCGCGGACGATGTGATGGTGTTCAACGGGGACATCCTCTCCGGTGTTGACCTGACCGCCCTACTGGCCGCGCATCGGCGGAAGCGGGCGGATGTGACGCTGCACCTCGTCAAGGTCGACGACCCTCGGGCCTTCGGCTGTGTTCCGACCGATGACGACAACAGAGTGCAGGCGTTCCTGGAGAAGACAAACGCTCCGCCAACGGATCAGATCAATGCTGGCACCTACGTGTTTCGGCGTGATGTCATCGCCGGTATAGCTGCGGATCGGGTCGTCTCGGTGGAGCGTGAGACGTTCCCGGGATTGCTCGCCGGCGGTGCCCGACTTTTCGGGCACCTGGACTCCACCTATTGGCTGGATCTAGGAACTCCGGCCGCCTTCGTGAAGGGTTCGGCCGATCTGGTCCGTGGTCTGGCACCGACCGACGCGCTGCCCGGACCGGTGGCCGATTCGCTGCTGCTGCCTGGTGCCGTGGCCGACACCAGTGCGGTGATCGGTGGCGGGACCGCAGTGGGGCGCGGCGCTCGAATCGAAGCAACCGCACAGGTCGACGGATCGATCATATTCGACGACGCCCGAATCGGAGCCGGCAGCGTCGTCCGGCGGTCGGTGATCGGCCGAGGCGCCGTCGTCGGCGACGGAGCCGTCATCTGTGATGCGGTGGTGGGGGATGGGGCGGTGATCGGCGCCGGCTGTGAACTACTCGCCGGCATCCGCGTCTGGCCTGGGGTCACCATTGCGCCGGCCGGAATACGCTTTTCGGCCTGACCCTCTAGTCGTGCGAAATCTGGTTGGCTCGTCGCATGCCGGCAACGGTTGCCGCGATTCCGGCCGGTAGGCAGGTCAACGACCGCCGGTCCAACTGCGGCCAGCACACGGATCGCAACCGCAGGTCCCGCACCTGGAGTCGAGCCTGCGTCGACGTTCCCAAGACGAGTCGGGGGGGTCGTTTGAACACCTGACGGCAGACGGTGATCAAAGTGGCGATCGTGGTCGGCTGGCCGGAGGCGAGTACTTTGACGATCATCGCGACACCGTCCGGTTGATAGGCGCTCGAATTGTCGAGCATGTCCGCCACCATCGCAGCGCAGTCGTCGACGAAGAGATAGTCCCTGATGGTGTCGAGAGCGACGTAGATCGAAACCGGTTGTCTGGTCAGATAGCCGCGGCAGAGGTGGGAGATCAGTCCTTGCGCCTTGGCCAGGTCTTGATTCGGCCCGTAGAGGTTGGCGATCCGGCCGATCAGCACCTGGCTGCCGGTCGCTGCAGCGAACTCGCCGGCGGCACGCTCCGCAGCCAGCTTCGCGTGCCCGTAAGCCGAGATCGGCCTCGGCTCCACCGTCTCGTCGAAGGGTCCCTCCCGGCCGCAGCCGGCGTACAACGCACCCGCAGAGGAGGCCAGGAAAAACGTCCCGCGACCCAATCGCGGTTCGGCGGCCAGATCGGCCAGAAAACGGCTCAGCGTTTCGACTTCCTGGTCGAGAACGTCCTCGCCGGTTCCGGTCACCCCGGCACCGGCGCACCATGCGACCCGCCACGGCGACTGGGTTTCGGCGACAGTGTCGGCGAGTCGGCGAATCACTGCGCGCAGATCCGCGCCGGCCCGTCGGGTGGTCCAGGCCACTGGCGCTGCAGCGACGACGTGGTCGCCATGCGCCCGGAGTGCCGTGCTCAGGGCAGTCCCGAGCAGGCCACCGGCACCCACGACGAGGCTCACCCGTGCCCTGGGGGCGCTCATGCCCTGGCCGCGGGCCCGTGGGTGGAAACGGCATCGTCGATCGGTACGCCACGTCGGCCAAGCGGGCCGGCGGCAGGATCGCTGACGATGAGATACAACGGCTTGCCCATGGCCATGTTGACCGCCACCCCGATGTATTCGGCGATCACTCCGACGGAGAACAGGATCGCGCCGCTGCACACCAGCAGGACAACCATCAGGGACGGCCAGCCGGGTGGTGTCTGAGCATGCCAGAACAGCTTGGAGGTCGCGAAGTACATCCCGAGCAGCACCCCACCGAGGGCAAACAGGACCCCCAGCAGACTCACCAACCGCAGCGCCCTGGTTCCGCTGGAGATCACCATCCGCCAGAAGTGCGAGCTCAACGATCGAAGTGAATAGCCGGAGGGGCGTCTCGAGTCGTCTCGCAAAGTGATCGGAACAGTGGCAACCTTGCTCGCCACCCATGCCAGCGCGACGTCCAGATACACGCCGTGACCTGCGTAGGCAGCGACACTCCGGCCGATCTCCCCCAACACCAACCGATAGCTCTGGAAATGGGTGGCATCGATCTCGGCTGTTGCCAACCGCATCATCCGCTTGGAGGTCTGTGACGCCAGGTTGCGGACAAACCCGTGCGGTGGCGTATTGGTGGGCCTGCCGTACACCACATCGGCACCTTCTGCCATCGCGGCATCCAGCATCAGGGGCAGGTAGGCGGGATCGTGCTGGCCGTCCTCGTCCAGGGTGAGGATCCAGTCGCCGCCGGACGAGGCCATGCCGGCGAGCGTCGCCGAGTGCTGACCGAAATTGCGGCTCAGCCAGATCGCCCGCACGAACTGATAGCGATCGGACAATTGCCGCAGAACCACCGGCGATGCATCAGGGCCGTGGTCGTGAACCAGCAACACCTCACTGACGCGAGCCCGGTGTCCAGCCGGGCTGGTGAACACCTGGGCAAGCGGTGCCAACTCGGCCAGCAGGCCCGGAAGCGTCCGTTCACCCTGATAAACGGGAATGACTAAGGAGATCGAGTGAGGCCGCTCGACGCTTGACGTGTCGACCGATTCCATCTGCGTACTCTATCGAATTCTCGTCGGGATCCAGTGCTGACGCCGGAGCGCTCCGCTCTTCAGCGATGAACGAAGGCCTCCGCCCTTCAGCGACGGACGAACGCGTCCGTCGTCGGCGCGGGCGCACGGGGGACCAGCACGTCGTGCGGATGTCCGATGCCGATGGCGCCAAGGGGCTCCCAGTCCGGCGGAACGTCGAGTACCGCTCTCACCACCTTCGGGGCGAAGATCGTCGAGGAGATCCAGGCCGAGGCGAGGCCCTCTGCCGCCAGCGCCACGAGCAGAGCTTGCACGGCGGCTCCGCCCGCCACCGTGAACATCGTGCGCTCGGCATCCTGCCGCCGCTCGTCCGGATAGGTGTGACGGCCGTTGCCGGTGATGAACGGAACGACGATCTCCGGAGCGTGATGCAGGATCTGACCCCGCGCGGTCCGCCGGGCGATCCGGTCCTCGGTCCAACCGTCACCGGCAAGGTCGGCCTCCCATTCGGCCAGCATGGACTGCAGCAGCGCCTGCCGGTGCTCGCGTACCAGCACGAACCGGACCGGGCGGGTGGAATGCGGAGCCGGAGCGGTGAGGGCGACGCCAACGCAGCGTTCCACGATCCGTTCGTCGACGGGCGCTCGAGTGAACGAACGGATGGTGCGCCGCAGCAGCACCGCTTCCCGCCGGCCCTGCTCGATCGCCAGGTCCGTGCCGAGGCGGAAGAGGTCCTCGGCATAGGGGCGGATCAGGGCCCTTGCCGTATCGGCCGCGGAATCGCCGGCGAGCCCATGCGCATCAATCCCAGGCGCATCGAGCCCCCGTACCACCGCCACCGGAACGCCGGCCAACTTGCCCTTCACCAGGTCCGAGGCCGCAGCGATCTCGTCACCGAGCCCGACCTGGGTGACGACCAGTTCGTTGCCGAACGCGTCCACGCCGCCCCGGTGGTCCTCCAGCACCTGCACTCCCGCGGCTCCGATCGCCACGTCGGTGACCCCGTTACGCCAGGCCCGCCCCTGCGTGTCGGTGATCAGCACCCCGACCCGTCGACCGGCAGTCAGGAAGGCGGCTCCGAGCCGCGCCGCCGACGCGTCCGGATCCTCCGGTAGCAGCGCGATCTCGTCCAGCCGAACGTTGGACGCATCGATACCGGCAGCGGCCGCAATGAGGCCGAGGCTGTTCTCGACGATCTTGGTGCGGCCGATCTGAGCGACCAGGCGGACGGTGTGCGCATCCACCAGCTCCCGCCGGAAATTCTCTCTGGCGTTCGGATCGCTCGGGGCCGGCACCAGTCGGCCCTCCACCTTGGAGATCGCCTTCGACGTCACCACCAGCACGTCTCCGTCGACGATCCACGGAGCCGCAGCCAGAATGGCGCCGGGCAGGTCGTCGCCGGGCCGGAAGTCGGGAAGTCCGAGAACCGGCAGCACCTGCAGTCCGTGCGGGGCCGCAGCGAGCCCGTTCGAAGCTTCGGCCTCCGGGTCGGTCATCCGGCCAGCTCGACGCAGGCCGCCACCATTGCCGCGGTGGCCGCCGGATCGGTCATCAACAGCGGAGCCGAGCGCACTGCGACCCCCGGAATCTCGACACTCTCGCCCTCGGCGACCAGGAAACCGTCGAGCAGGCCGCCGCCGGACCTGGCGCCGTAGTGGCGCCCGACGCCCTGTGCCGTGCATTCGACGTCGATCGCGGCCAGGCAGGCGTCGGCGTGACCCCGGAGCGGCTTGCCGGCGATCAGCGGTGAGACGCCGATCACGGGCGCCGACGCCTTGCCGATGGCATCCCGTAGGCCCGGGACCGCGAGGATGGTGCCGATCGACACCACCGGGTTGGACGGTGCCAGCAGAATCAGGTCGGCGCCCGCCAGAGCCTCGAGCACACCGGCCGCGGGGTCCGCCTCGTCGGCGCCGACGAAACGGAAGCTCTTCGCGGGGATCGCGGTGCGGTAGCGGGTCCACCATTCCTGGAAATGCAGCGCCACATCTTCCGGCCGGCCGGATGAGTCGTCGGGGTCCGCAACCACGACGTGCGTTTCGACCCGCTGGTCCGACATCGGCAACAAGGTCACCCCGGGCTGCCACTTCGCGCACAGCGCCGCGGTCACGGCCGACAGCGGGTATCCGGCGGCGAGCATGCGGGTGCGGACCAGATGAGTGGCGATGTCCTTGTCGCCCAGCGAGAACCACGGAGCTTCCGCTCCGTAGGAGGCCAACTCGGCGGCCGCTGTCCAGGTTTCGTCCTTGCGGCCCCAACCTCGTTCGGTATCGGCCACGCCGGACAGCGTGTAGAGGCAGGAGTCCAGATCGGGGCAGATCTGCAGGCCGTGCAGTCGAATGTCGTCGCCGGTGTTGACGATCGCGGTCACCTCGTCCGCACCCATCGCACCGCGCGGGCGGGAGGCGTCGACAGGACTCGGCCCGGTCGGGTTCCAACCCAGATACGCCTTGACGCCCAACAGGAACTTGGCTCCGCCCACACCGCCGGTCAGCACCGTGATCTTCACTCCTGCGATCCTGCCACGTGGGCGGTGGGGGGTCGGCGGACTCGTCAGCGCCAGAACTGGAAGGAACCAGCTCCCCGCGCGGCGGCGAAGGAGGTGAACTGATCGCCGAACAGGTCCATCAGCCGGTAGGCCGGATCGAACAGATAGGTACTGGCCTGCGGAATGGAGAACAGAATTACGAAGATCACCAGCGGTGCCCATGGACGGAATGGATCGATGGCCCGCTGGGTTGCCGGTGACAGGTGGGGTGAGATCACGCCGAAGCCGTCGAAGCCCGGCACCGGCAGGATGTTGAGGATGGCGGTGACGAACTGCAACAACGCAAGGAACGCTATCGCCTGTACCAGCCCGTTGGGTGAATAGAACTCGTTCGTGTACTCGTGCGGGAGCGCCTTTGTCGTCAGAGCGAGGACTATTCCCAGCACCAGGTTGGTGGCCGGGCCAGCGAGGGACACCAGGCTTGACCACGCGCGGGAGCGCAGGCGGTGGTTCTCGATGAGCACGGCGCCGCCGGGCAACGGGATACCGCCGATGGCGAGAATGACCACCGGGATGACGATGCTGTAGGTCGCGTTCAGGTAGCGAAACGGATTCAGCGTGAGGTAACCCCTTGTGCGGACGGAGATGTCACCGCCGGCCAGCGCGGTGGCCGCATGGGCGAACTCGTGCAGACAGAGGGTGACCACCCATCCGGTCAGCACCACGACGAAGATCCACAGCCCGAGGGGAGCGGTGCCGACGGCTGCTGCATAGCCCGCCGCGAGAAGAATCGCGATCAGGCCGGGGAACACCCATCTGCCGGCCGCCTGCTTACTCAGAGGTCCACTCATGTCACCAGTGTGCGGTACCGAGTAAGGCCTGATAGCACGGACAGCGCTTGACGGGACGCGGGACACACCTGTGTAATCACATCGGTGTGATTCGGATCGACGGGTAGCTCGCCCGCCCCCGGCACTCCCCCTGTTTGCTGCTCCTCGTTCTTCGGCTGTTCGAATTTCGGCTGTTGGTTCTTCGTGCGAGGTCGTGGTCGACCGGTGGTTCCGGCCAGGCACGGCCGAGAACGAAGAAGTATGAACCGGTGCCTGCTCCGGTGCCGAAATCTTTGAAAGGAATCGACTCGTGTCGAATCTGGTGGATTCCTCCGCGGTGGCGGTAGGGACCGATTTACTCGCTACGGACGAAGCCGACTGGCACGACCGCGCACTGTGTGCCCAGACCGATCCCGAGGCCTTTTTTCCGGAGAAAGGCGGATCAACGCGGGAGGCCAAGCGGATCTGCACCGGCTGCGAGGTGCGGTCCGAATGCCTGTCCTACGCGTTGGCGAACGACGAACGGTTCGGAATCTGGGGTGGCCTGAGCGAACGCGAGCGGCGCCGACTCAAGCGCAGCGCGAGCTGACCTCTCGGCTGCTCCCGATTCTCTCGGCGGCCCCCGATTCCTGTCGGCCGGCCCCGAGGCTTGTCAGTGCGCCGCCCTTTGAGCGCCAGACCCGCTGCGCGGCACCGTCATCCGCTGCGGCACCGTCATCCCGCTCCGCCTTCGCCGAGCACGGCCGTCAACTGTTCGCCCAACACCTCTGCCACCAGGTCACCGAGATCTCCCGAGTCCGTGGCGCGGACCTCCAGCGGACGTCGGTAGATCACCACCCTGGCCTTGGTGGCTCTGCCCCTCGCGTCCACTCCTGGAGGGGAGAACCTGGTCAGCGGAACTCCGCCGTCGAGGACCACATCAGAGGTCGGAACCACCGTTCCGCCCGGTAGCGGGGGCACCTCGTCCACGGCGAATTCGATGGACCCCAGTTCCGACGGCCAGCGCCCTTCCAGCTCGGCCACCGCCTCGAGGACGGCGTGGTCGAACTGCTGCGCTCTGGTCTTGGCGGCCGGCAGCTCTGCCGGCAGCAACGGTGTCCGCAGCCCCCGCCCACGGCGATCTCGAACACCGCGCCGAGCGGGGCTGCCGGCGGCCACGGTCGGTAGCGCCGTCTGCTGCCGTTCCGAAAGGCTGTCTTTTTCTGCCATGACCGGCTCAGTCTAGGAGTTGCTCGGCGCGTCGGAACCGCGGCGCTGTGCCGCAGGGATACTGTCCGCGAGTGGTCAGATCGCGGCGGTGCTCGCGGACCGGGTGCACGGACCCGGCCGTTGCCACGCTGACCTATGCCTACGCCGAGTCGACCGCCGTGGTCGGGCCGCTGGCCACGGCTGCCGAGCCGCACTCCTACGACCTGTGTTCCGGCCATGCCGTGCACCTCACCGCGCCGCGCGGCTGGGAAGTGGTACGGCCTGATGCCGAGTTCGCCGACGATGCGCGCAGTTCGGATGATCTGGAAGCGCTCGCGGATGCGGTTCGCGAAGCCGGCCGGGTCGAGCGCACCCACGAGCCGTCCCCGGCGACCACCGGCCGACGCGGACACCTGCGGGTATTGCGCTTTCCGCCGGATTGACCCCGGCCGGAGCGCCTGTTGCCAGGCGCGGTTCCGGCGGCGGATCGGGTGGTACTTCGTCACACAGCAGCAGCTCGGTCGCCGGGCGCAGGTTAGGGTCGGCCTGGATCAGTGCCGCACTCCGAGCAGCCGCTGCCGACCGTCCGGAACGCCCGTCAACGGACGACCGCACATCGCCGAGGAGCACGACACCATCGACATCCACAGCACCGACCTCGACATCCACAGCACCGACCTCTTCGAAAACGAAAGGTGAACGACATGGCCGTCCAGCTGGATCCGGTTCTGCTCGAGGTGCTGGCTTGTCCGGCGCCGCATCACGCAGCTCTGGAGGTCGGCACGCCCGACGATCCAGGGGCGTCCGCGCTCACCTGCACCGAATGCGGACGCATCTTTCCGGTGCGGGACGGCATTCCGGTACTGCTGCTGGACGAGGCGACCGGCGGGCCGACCGGGAAGACCGACCCGGAGGCTGAGGCGTCATGACCTCGCCGGGCCCGGAGATTCTGCGTCGACCGGGCCTGGCCGAGGCGGACCGCGTCGGTCTGCTCCCGGCTGTCGCGTCCGCCGGCGCCCAGGTCCGATCGGTGCTGTCCGCATCGGCGGAACTGCCCCTGATGGAGCGCCCGCGCGCGATGGTGGTGGTGGGCGGTCAGGCCGGCGGCGACGCGGCGTTTCTCACCGCGCTGGTCGGGCGCACCGCACCGTCGCCAATTCTCTGGGCTCCTACCCTGCCACCCTGGGTGGGCGCCCTGGACCTGGTCGTGGTGCTCGCGGCACACCCGGAGGATGAACTGGCGGCCGAGGCGGCCGGTGTCGCCCGTCGTCGCGGCGCGACCACGGTGGTCCGCGGGGCAGAACACGGCCCGGTCGCCGATGCCGCCGGCGCTGCGTTGCTGGCCCCCGTCGTCGCTGTTCCGGAGTGGCTCGCGGCCTGCGCTCGCTGGGCGCTGCTGGCGGTGGTGGCCGGCCGGGCAGGTCTGGGACCTGCAGTCGAACTTTCCCGTACCGCCGACCTGCTCGACGCCACCGCGTTGGCTTGCCATCCCCAAGCTGAAACCTTTCTCAATCCCGGGATCAACCTGGCTGAATATCTCAGTGGGGGAACGGGTCTGCTTGTCGGATGTGATCCGCTGGGTGATGCGTTGGCCGCGCACGGAGCCCGCGTGCTCGCCGACATCGGCGGGGTGGCAGCCGGTGTGGTGCCGGCGGCGTCGGCTGGTTCGTCCCCGGCGCTGTTGCGTCGGATCGGTGGCCCGGCGGATCTGTTCGCCGACCCTTTCACCGACGCCGAGCCCGGACAGCTGGTCAAGCCGTTGCTGGTATCCACCAGCGGCGGAAATCGGCCGGGACCGGCCGGCTTCGCGCCTGACGCCCCCGACCGAAGATTCTTGTCCGAATTGATGAGGGCCTTCACCGGAGCGATGCATCTCGACGGCTCGGCGGACGCTCTTCCCGTCGTTGCCGGACCCAGCGGCCGGCTTGTACCCGATGCCGCCAGCGGCCGGCTTGCACCCGATGCCGGTCCCGACGATCGTGGTGGCCGCTCCGGGGTGGCGGGCGCCGACAGCTTCGATGCCGCCGTTGCGGCCGGCGTGCGGCTCGATTTCGCTGCTGTCTATCTCGGCATCGTGACTGGTCAATTAGCCCCGCCGGACTTCCCGGACGGCCTCGGGCGGTCTGCCGGAACCCGCTGGGCCGTTCGGCCAGCTACCGTCGGAGGCGTGGGACGAGAGCAGGGCGTGGACACATGGAACTGATGGGGAATCGAATCCGACCGTACGCATGGGGTTCGCGCACTGCGATCGCCGAGCTGATGGGGGCGCCCAGCCCGGCTCCGCATCCGCAGGCCGAACTCTGGATGGGTGCGCATCCCGGCGACCCGTCGATGCTGATCGGCCCGGCCGGCGAGCGCTCGCTGCCCGATGCCATCGCCGACAAGCCGGTGCTGATGCTCGGCGAACGGGTGGAGAAGGAATTCGGCCCTCGACTGCCGTTTCTGTTCAAGGTGCTGGCGGCCGCCGAGCCGCTGTCGCTGCAGGCGCATCCCTCGGCCACTCAGGCGGCTCGAGGGTTCGCGCTGGAGGAATCGTCCGGTGTGCCGATGAGCTCCGCCGGACGCAATTACAAAGATGGCAGCCACAAGCCGGAATTGATCTGCGCGCTCACCGTGTTCGAGGCCTTGTGTGGATTCCGCGAACCGGCGCTCACCGTTCGACTGCTGGCCGATCTCGGCGTGCCGCAACTGGATCACTACCTGTCGCTGCTGTCCGGCCAGCCGGATCAGGACGGCGTTCGGGCGCTGTTCTCCTCGATCCTGACGATTCCGTCCTCGGTGCTGGAGCCCTTGCTGTCGGCCGTGCTGTCGGCCTGCGTGCGGCTGGTGCGGCAGGGATCGCCGTTCCCCGCCGAATATCGGACGGTGCTGGAACTCGGTGAGCGATATCCCGGGGATCCCGGAGTGCTGGCCTCGTTGCTGCTCAATCGGGTCACCCTGCAGCCGGGAGAGGCGTTGTATCTGGCCGCAGGCAATCTGCATGCATATCTCGCCGGTGTCGGCGTGGAGTTGATGGCCAACTCGGACAACGTCCTGCGCGGCGGGCTGACTCCGAAACATGTCGATGTTCCGGAGCTGATGCGAGTGCTGGACTTTCGCGCCGGGAACGTCGACGTGCTCCACGGTGATCCGATCCGCCCCGGTGAGGAGGTCTACCGGACCCCGGCGCCGGAGTTCCGCCTGTCTCGGTTGACGCTGACGGCGGAGCCGCTGGACCTCACCCACGACGGGCCGCAGGTGGTCCTTCTCGTAGCGGGGTCCGGCACCGTCACCGACGCCGACGGCCGGGAGGTGGGCATCGAGCGCGGTCATTCCGTCTGGGTGGCGGCGGACGACTCGGGCGTGCAGATCAGCGGATCGGGAATTGCCTTCCGGGCCACCGACGGGCTCGCCACGGCCTGACCTTCCGCGCGGATCAATTAGGCTGGCGCGGCTCAACCCGGTGAGTGTCCGGGGTGAGGCGTGACAACGAGTTCATCCGCGCGCCACGGGTCGCGGGTCGCCTGCTGGAAGGACCGGAAACGGAAATGTTCGACTCATTACTGGTGGCCAATCGGGGCGAGATCGCCCGCCGGGTGATCCGGACCGCGAAGCGAATGGGCCTGCGCACCATTGCCGTCCATTCCGAGGTCGATGCGGGGCTGCCCTTCGTCCTGGAAGCGCACGAGGCGGTGCTGATCGGTCCGGCCAGCCCGGCAGAGTCGTACCGCAACGCGGCAGCCGTGCTCGCCGCCGCGAAGAGGACCGGTGCCGCAGCAATCCATCCCGGGTACGGATTTCTCTCCGAGAATGCCGATTTCGCCAAGGCGGTCGTCGATGCGGGGCTGATCTGGGTGGGTCCGAGCCCGGCCGCGATCACCGCCATGGGGAACAAGATCGCAGCGCGGAACCTGATGGCGGCGGCAGGTGTTCCGGTCGCGCCGGGAACCCAGGAGCCGGTGACGAGTGCCGCGGCCGCGGGCGCCGCCGCGGCGGAAATCGGCTACCCGGTCATGATCAAGGCCTCCGCCGGCGGCGGCGGGATGGGCATGGCGGTTGTTCCCGACCCGTCGAGCATGGCTACCGAGTTCGAAAAGGTCACCGCGTTCTCGGCCCGCCTCTTCGGCGACCCGTCGGTCTTCGTCGAACGTTACTTCCCTCGGGTCCGCCACGTGGAGGTGCAGATCCTCGGCTTGGCCGACGGTCGGGTGCTGGCCCTGGGTGAGCGCGACTGTTCGGTGCAGCGCCGCAACCAGAAGGTGGCGGAGGAGACCCCCTCGCCGGCCCTGACGGCATCGCTGCGCACCGAGATGCTCGATGCCGCCCGCGCGGCCGGCGAAGCGGTGCAGTACCGGGGAGCGGGAACGGTCGAGTTCCTGCTCGCCCCGGGCACTGGTGCCGATGCCCCCGCGGAATTCTTCTTCCTGGAGATGAATACCAGGCTGCAGGTGGAGCACCCCATCACCGAGGCGGTGCTGGGGATCGACCTGGTCGAGGCGCAGCTCCGAGTGGCGGCGGGGCAGGACCCGGGGTTCGACGTCGACCACCTGAAGGTGACCGGACATGCCATCGAGTTGAGGATCAACGCAGAGGACTCCAAGCGGTTCCTGCCCGGTCCCGGAGTCATCACCGAGTGGGTGGAGCCGGCGGGGGACGGCATTCGAGTCGACGCCGGGTATGCGGTCGGTACCACGGTGACGCCGTCCTACGACTCGCTGATGGCCAAGGTGATCGTTCACGGCGCCGATCGGGAGGCCGCGTTGGCGCTGGCCCGGACGGCCGTGGCCGGATTCACAGTGGTCGGGCCGAAATCGAATCTGGCCTTCCACGCCGAGCTGCTGGACAACGCCGAGTTCGTGTCCGGCGACTACGACACGGCGCTGATTGCGCGGATGAGGGCCTGATCGCCCGGTTTCCCAGCTGTGGCTACGGTTCGCGGCCGCGTCGGCCCGGCCTCGGGCGCGGCCTGCACGCGGTTATAGCGCACGCTTTCGGACGGACCGACGACCGGGGTCTCGTTTGCCCGGGTTGTTCCCGCTGGGTAGGTTCACAACCGGTCCAACCTGGCCAGAACTCCCAGAGTGTGCGACGAGAACCCTGCCCACGGCCGTCGAGACCATCCGCCCGGCCCGATTGACGATGTCCGTTCCGAACGATTCAAACCCGAGAAGTGAGGCCGAAGTGGCACTGCCCCAGTTGACCCCCGAGCAGCGATCAGCGGCATTGGAAAAGGCCGCCGCCGCCCGCCGCGTCCGCGCAGAGCTCAAGGAGCGTTTGAAGCGAGGCGGAACCACGCTCAAGCAGGTTCTCATCGACGCCGAAACCGATGAGGCGCTCGCGAAGTTGAAAGTCTCCGCCCTGCTGGAAGCGCTGCCGGGGGTGGGGAAGGTCCGGGCCGCGGCGCTGATGGAACAGTTCGAGATTGCGGCCAGCCGTCGCATCCGGGGACTCGGGGAGCGCCAGCGTCAGGCGCTTCTGGCTGAATTCGGTTCCTGAGTTCCACGGTTCAGACGCTCTGCGCAGATGTGCTCTCCGACGGCCGGGAGGCGCACCTGGTCTCCTGGCCATCTGTGCGTTCGTTCTCGACGCAGGAGAGGAAAAGTGGGCACTGCGATGACTGGGAAGCGCGGACGCGGACGCCTGTTCGTGCTGTCCGGCCCCTCCGGAGTGGGCAAGAGCACCGTGCTGGCCAGACTGCGCCGCGACGTTCCGCAACTCTGGTATTCGGTGTCCGCAACGACAAGGGCGCCGCGGCCGGGTGAGGTCAACGGCACCAACTACCACTTCGTCAGCACGGAAGAATTCGTCGATCTGGTCGCCGGCGGACAGATGCTCGAACATGCCTTCTTCGCCGGCAACCATTACGGCACCCCCAAGATTCCCGTCGAAGTCCAGCTCAGCGCCGGGTGCGATGTGCTGCTGGAGATCGATGTCCAGGGTGCCCGCCAGGTTCGGGCTGCGCCGGATCTCGGATCGGACGCCGTGCTGGTGTTTCTGGCCCCGCCGTCGTTCGACGAGCTCGCCAGGCGGCTGGTCGGTCGGGGAACCGAGGACGCGGCGGCAACGGCGGCTCGATTGGACGCGGCCAGAGCAGAACTCGCCGCGGAGGGCGAGTTCGACCACACCCTGGTGAACACGAGTGTGGAGGATGCAACCGCCGGCTTGGTAGCATTGTTGGCGCAGCCGTGTTCGCCCGGCCCTCCCGGTTGATGTTTCGCACGACATGACCGGTCATCGGCACCACCGGTCATCCACAATGAGGAGTCCCACCTTGAGTACTGCGTCCGGAACCCAGGCCGAGCCGGTCCGCTCGGCACCAATGACCGCGTCGCAGATCGCCGCCGCCGGTATCACCTACCCGCCGATCGACGAGCTGCTCACCCGCACCAGTTCCAAGTACGGGCTCTCGATCTTCGCGGCCAAGCGGGCGCGCCAGATCAACGACTACTACGCCCAGCTGGGCGAGGGGCTCCTGGAGTACGTCGGTCCGCTCGTCGAGCCGTTGGCGAAGGAAAAGCCGTTGTCCATCGCGCTGCGCGAAATCAACGCCGGTCTGCTCGAGCACACCGAAGGCGAGTGACCCCGCCGGCCCCGGCGCCGGGCCAGCCGATGGAGGGTCGGCCGCCGAGGGTCGTACTTGGGGTCTCCGGCGGCATAGCCGCCTACAAGGCCTGCGAAGTGCTTCGCCTGCTGCGAGCAGCGGGCATGGAAGTCACGGTCGTGCCGACCGCAGCGGCCCTGAAGTTCGTCGGCGCGGCGACTTTCGAGGCGCTGTCCGGGCGCCCCGTCGCGACCGAGGTGTTCTCCGATGTTCCGCACGTTGCTCACGTGACGACCGGACAACAAGCCGATCTGATCGTCGTCGCGCCGGCCACCGCGGACCTGCTCGCAAGAGCAGCGTCCGGACGTGCCGACGATCTGCTGACTGCCTCGTTGTTGGTCAGCAGGGCTCCGGTGCTGCTGGCTCCGGCCATGCACTCGGAGATGTGGAGCCATCCGGCGACCGTGGCCAACGTCGAGCTTCTCCGCAGTCGCGGTTCCACGGTCCTGGATCCGGCAGTCGGCCGGTTGACCGGAGCCGATTCCGGAATCGGCCGGCTGCCCGAGCCCGAACACATCGTCGCCCTGGCCACGCTGTTGCTGCACCGTCCGGACGCACTGCCACGGGATCTCGTCGGACGGCGGGTGCTGGTCAGCGCGGGTGGCACTCGGGAGCCGCTGGACCCGGTCCGATATCTGAGCAATCGATCGTCGGGCAAGCAAGGGTTCGCCGTCGCGCTGGCCGCTGCCGCCAGAGGCGCCGAAGTGACCCTGGTCGCAGCCAACACGGCGTTGGCCGGTCCGCCGGGTGTCACCGTCGTAGCAGTGACCGATGCCCGGGGCATGCTCGCCGCGATCACCGACCTGGCCACCAGCGTCGACGTCATCGTGATGGCAGCCGCGATCTCGGACTACCGACCGCGGCACGCGGCCGCAGAGAAGATCAAGAAGACCGCAGGCGCCCCCGGCATGTCGCTCGACCTGGTTCCCAACCCTGACATCCTGGCCCGACTCGGCGCCGGTCGTCGCGGTCGCCAACCGGTTCTGGTCGGATTCGCCGCCGAGACCGGGGACGCGCACTCCTCGATCCTCGATCACGGCAGGGCGAAGCTGGCAGCCAAGGGTTGCGATCTACTGGTGGTCAACGGTGTCGACGCGGGCCGGGGTTTCGAGGTGGACGAGAACGCTGCCGTGATCCTGGCGGCGGACGGAACGGACCCGATCGAGGTGCCGTTGGGGCCCAAGACGTCCCTGGCCGCCGTGATCTGCGACGAATTCTCGCGCCGGCTGGTCGTCGCCGATTCGGGCTGACCCGAGGCGGCCGCGTACCCTGCACCTGGATCCATTCCACCTGCGGGCGCGGCCCGCTCTACCCGTAGGAGTACTTCCGTCGTGACTTCCCGCCTGTTCACGTCCGAATCGGTCACCGAGGGACATCCGGACAAGATCTGTGATGCCATCAGCGATTCCATCCTGGACGAGTTGTTGCGTCAGGACAGTTCGAGCCGGGTGGCGGTAGAGACGCTGGTGACGACAGGGCAGGTCCATGTCGCCGGAGAAGTGACAACGACCGCGTACGCCGACATCCCGAAGATCGTGCGGGACACCGTCCTGGCAATCGGGTACGACTCGTCGGCGAAGGGCTTCGACGGCGCGTCGTGCGGAGTCAACGTCGCAATCGGCGCCCAGTCGCCCGACATCGCGCAGGGGGTGGACACCGCACGGGAGTCGCGCGTCGACCACGCCGAGGATGAGATCGACCGACAGGGCGCGGGCGACCAGGGCCTGATGTTCGGCTACGCCTGCACCGACACGCCGGAGCTGATGCCGCTTCCGATCGCGCTGGCGCATCGGCTGTCCCGCCGACTGACCGCCGTCCGCAAGTCCGGTGCCGTGCCCTATCTCCGGCCCGACGGGAAGACGCAGGTGACCATCGAGTACGTCGGCGATCGGGCAATTCGGTTGGACACGGTGGTGCTTTCGACCCAGCACGCAGAGGACATCGATCTGGAGAAACTGCTCGCCGTCGACATCGCCGAGCAGGTCGTCGCACCGGAGTTGGCCCTGCTCGACATCGATGTCGCCGACTACCGGCTGCTGGTCAATCCCACCGGCCGCTTCGTCATCGGTGGCCCGATGGGCGACGCCGGCGTGACCGGTCGGAAGATCATCGTGGACACCTACGGGGGCATGGCACGTCACGGCGGCGGTGCGTTCTCCGGAAAGGATCCGTCCAAGGTCGACCGCTCGGCCGCCTACGCGATGCGCTGGGTCGCCAAGAATGCCGTCGCGGCGGGCCTGGCCGATCGGATGGAAGTACAGGTCGCCTACGCCATCGGTGTAGCAGCTCCGGTTGGGCTGTTCGTCGAGACGTTCGGCACGGAACAGGTCGATCCGGACAAGATCGCGGACGCCATCAACCAGGTCTTCGACCTTCGTCCCGCGGCGATCATCCGTGACCTCGATCTCAAACGACCCATCTACGCTCAGACCGCCGCGTACGGCCACTTCGGTCGCACCGACATCGACCTGCCCTGGGAGCACTTGAACCGCGTCGAAGCGCTGCAGGCTCATCTCGGCTTCTGAGCGCAGCGAAACCCTGTTTCCGGCCGCACGCGGCCGGGGTGCGGTCCCTTTCCAGTCCGCGTGCGGAGTTCGCGAGAATGACGTCGCTGTCGCTGCCGTCTGATATCCAGAAGGTATGAGTCGCGCGCCCGCCCGAAGTCAACGGGCGACGGCCGGAGCGAAGCTGCCCGCGGCGGTGCTGCCGATAGCGAGAGTGGCAGTGGACGTGTCGTTGGCCCATCTCGACCGGGCGTTCGACTACCAGGTGGCGGCGAGCGACTCCGAAGCGGCGCAACCCGGCACCAGGGTCCGGGTCCGCTTCGCCGGCCGGTTGCTGGACGGCTACGTGCTCGAGCGGGTCGCCACGTCCGATCACGAAGGCCGGCTCGGCTTTCTCGAGCGGGTGGTTTCCCCGGAGCCCGTACTGACCACCGAGGTGGCCGCGTTGGCCAGGGCGGTGGCCGATCGCTATGCCGGCTCGATGGCCGACGTCCTGCGACTGGCGATTCCACCCCGTCATGCCAGGACCGAGGCATCGGCGGAAGTGGTCGAAATCCACGACGACACCGGCGACCGACCACCCGACGCCGAGGTCGCGGAGCCGGACGGAACCTCCTGGCAGTCGTATCGGTCGGGAGCAGCCTTTCTGACAGCCGTCCGGAACGGCCGGCCCGCCCGCGCCGTCTGGCAGGCGCTGCCCGGAGAGAACTGGCCGCTCAGATTGGCCGAACTGGCGGCGACAGCGGCCAGAGTTGGTCGTGGAGCCGTGCTGGTGGTGCCGGACGCCAAAGATCTGCAGCGCCTCGATGCAGCGTTGGCCGGGGTGTTGCCCGCCGATGGCTACGTGACGCTGGCCGCTGATCTCGGCCCGGCCGAGCGCTACCGCCGATATCTGCGACTGAGTCGGGGCCTGGTCAAAGTTGCGGCCGGAACCCGAGCGGCAGCGTTCGCCCCGGTGACGGATCTGGCGGTCGTCGCCGTGTTCGACGACGGCGACGACCTGTTGTCCGAGCCGCGAGCGCCCTACCCGCACACCCGCGAGGTGCTGATGTTGCGCTCGTCCGCGGGCCCTTGCGCATTGCTGATCGGCGGTCATTCTCGGACCGCCGAATCGGAGCTGCTGGTGCAGAGCGGATGGGCGAAGCCGATCGTTGCCGACCGGACCGTGGTGCGAGCAGCCGCACCGCATATCGAAGCAGCCGGCGACGAGTATGCGATGGGCGCCGACTCCGCAGCAGCCGGGGCGCGGCTTTCGCCGGCTGCCTTCGCTGCCGCCAGAGCAGCGCTGCAATCGGGGCGGCCGGTGCTGGTCCAGGTGCCTCGGCGCGGTTATCTGCCCGCTCTGTCCTGCGCGAGCTGCCGGCGGCCGGTGCGATGCCGGCACTGCTCGGGACCGCTGGCTCTTGGTGGTCCCCGGCGTCCGCTGACCTGCCGCTGGTGCGGCGTCGCCGAGGCGCATTTCAACTGTCCGGCCTGCGGTTCCGTCGAATATCGGACGACCGTCGTCGGCGCGCGTCGCACCGCCGAAGAGTTGGGCCGAGCCTTTCCGGGCGTGCCGGTAATCATTTCGGCCGGCGACACGGTGCGTACCGTCGTGCCGGCCGAGCCCGCCCTCGTGGTAGCCACGCCGGGGGCCGAGCCGTTGGCCCAGGACGGCTACGGCGCGGCGCTACTACTGGATGGCTACGCGCTGCTCGGGCGGGCCAGCCTCGGCGCCGCGCAGGAGGCGCTGCGTCGATGGATGGCCGCCGCGGCGCTGGTGGTGCCGGCAGCGGCGGGCGGCCGGGTCGTTGTCGGATCCGACACCTCGCTTCCGACGGTCCAGGCCCTGATCAGGTGGGATCCAGCGGGTCATGCCGCTCTGGAGCTCGCTGCCAGGCAGGAGCTCGGATTTCCACCGACCGTTGCCATGGCTTCGATCCAGGGGCCGGAGGCCGAGGTCGGTGCGGCGGTCGGAAGCCTGCAGCTCCTGATCGGAGGCCAGATCCTGGGCCCGGTGTCCCTGGACGATCTGCCGTCGCCGTCGGGCTCCCGCGGTGGCGCCGCCCCACCGACGGCCGGAATCGCCAGGGTGCTGCTCCGGGTGCCGCCGACGGGCCGTAGACAGTTGGCGGTCGAAGTGAAGCGACTGGCCTCCGCGCGGTCGGCCCGCAAGGACGAGCAGAACCTTCGGCTGCGCATCGATCCGGTCGAACTGTTCTGATCCGGCGCCTCGGTCCACCAGCAGCGGCATCCGGACCGGGTTCGATCCGCTGCGGTGCCCAGAGCAGCGAACTCGGCGAACGTGCTGGTGGTCCGTAGACTTCACGGGCGCTACCGACCGGGCAACCATCCGCCCGCTCGATCGGCGATTCCCACGTGCCCACCTCACGCCCGCCGGGTCGCCCGGACGAGACCAGCAGCAGATCGGAGGACCGTCGTGCGGATCGTCTTCGCCGGTACGCCGGCGGCGGCCGTTCCCTCGCTGGCGGCGCTGCTGGAATCCGACCACGAGGTCGTCGCCGTTCTCAGTCGGCCGGACGCGCCGGCCGGACGCGGTCGCAGGCTCGTCACCTCGCCGATCGGCGCGTTGGCACGGGAGGCCGGAATCGAGCTTCTGACGCCGGCCTCCGCCAGAGATCCAGAATTCGTCGAGCGGCTGCAGGCGATCGCGCCGGATGCCGCCGCGGTGGTCGCCTACGGTGCCATTCTGCGTCAGAACGTTCTCGACATTCCCGCTCACGGCTGGGTCAACCTGCACTTCTCGCTACTTCCCGCCTGGCGCGGTGCCGCACCCGTTCAGGCCGCGATCCGGGCCGGTGACGACATCACCGGTGCCACCACCTTCCGGCTGGAGGCCGGCTTGGACACCGGGCCGGTGTACGGGCTCGTCACCGAACCGATCCGGCCGACGGATACCTCCGGTGAGCTGCTCGATCGACTGTCGGTATCCGGCGCACGGTTGCTGGTGGCCACCATGGACGGCCTCGCCGCCGGGTCGATTTCCGCCGTGCCGCAGGCAGTCGACGGCGTCAGTGCCGCGCCGAAGATTCGCACCGAGGACGCCGAGATCGATTGGACCCGTCCGGCGACGGCCATCGATCGGCTGGTGCGGTCGCTCACCCCTGCCCCCGGCGCCTGGACAGCGTCACCGTGGGGCCGACTGAATCTGGGCCGCCTTCAGGTCACCGACGTATCCGATCTGCAGCCGGGAGAGCTGACGGCGCACAAGTCGCAGGTGCTGGTCGGTACCGGCACCAGCGCGGTGCAACTCGGGTACGTCCAGCCGACAGGCAAGCGCCCGATGGCGGCTGCCGATTGGGCCCGAGGTGTGCGTCCGGCATCCGGCACGCTGCTCAGAACGCCCGACCGGCACCTTTGACCATCCGAAGGTGCGGCGCACCTGCACTCTCCGTACGCAGAGCAGTTCTACCCGAAAGTGCTGGCCGATGAACTTCGCAGACAGGAACGGCCACGGCAGCGGGCGTCCCAGCCAGGGCCCTCGGGCCGGACGGGCCGCTGACAGCCGGCACGGCGGCGGCCCGCCCGGGCGTCCGCAGACCAGACGGCCGCCGGACGTCGACCACGCCCGGCAGGCCGCATTGGACCTGCTGGCCGCGGTCCGCTCCCGCGGTGCGTACGCCAACCTCACGCTGCCGGGGTTGCTCAGCGACCGCGGTCTCTCCGGCCGGGACGCCGCGCTCGCCACCGAATTGGCCTACGGCGCCTGCCGAGCGCTCGGCCAACTGGATGCGGTGATCGGCGCCTGCTGCGATCGGCCGTTGGCCGAACTCGACGGACCGGTGCTCGATGTGTTGCGGCTCGCCGTCTACCAACTGCTGCACACCAGGATTCCGGACCACGCCGCTGTCTCGGTGTCGGTGGATCTGGTTCGGGCCGGCCCCAATCCAGGTGCTGCCGGTTTCGTGAATGCCGTGCTGCGGAAGGTCTCGCGCAACGATCTGGCTGGGTGGATCGCCGAGATCGGACCCGACCGGAGAACCGATCCGCTCGGTTATCTGGCCCTGCTCACGGCGCATCCACGGTGGATCACCACCGCAGTTCTGGATGCGCTGGGTGCCGGGGACAAAGGAGCGGCGATGACCGAGCTGGAGGCCGCCCTCGAGGCCGACGACGTACCGCCGCAGGTGCATCTACTGGCCAGACCTGGGCGGATCAGCCAGGACGAGCTGATGATCGCCGCGGGTGGCAGGCGCGCCCGGTTCTCACCGTTCGGGGTCTATCTGCCGGCCGGTGATCCGGGGCGGATCTCCGCGATCGCCGACGGTCGAGCCGCCGTCCAGGACGAGGGCTCGCAGCTGGTCGCGCTGGCACTGGCCAGCGCCGAGCTGGACGGTCCGGATCGTCGATGGCTCGACCTCGCCGCCGGGCCAGGTGGTAAGGCAGCGCTGCTCGGCGCCTGGGCAGCGCAGAGCGGCGCCAGGGTCGACGCCGTCGAGATCACGCCGCACCGGGCCGAGCTGGTTCGGCAGGCCGTCGCCGGGCTGCCGGTCGCAGTTCACATGGCCGACGGGCGGGATCCGGGATTGCCCGCCGGTGGGTTCGACCGGGTGCTGCTGGATGCTCCGTGTACCGGTCTGGGAGCGCTTCGGCGCCGGCCGGAGGCCAGATGGCGCCGGCAGCAGAGCGACGTCGCTCCGTTGGTAGAACTGCAGCGGGAGCTGCTGCGCTCGGCTGCCGACCTGGTCCGGCCCGGCGGACTCGTCGCCTACGTCACCTGCTCGCCCCACCTCTCCGAGACCGCCGGGGTGGTCGACACCCGGCCGCCCGAGCTGGAGCTGATCGACGCCCGGCCCTACCTGCCCGGAGTGCCGGACCTCGGCACCGGGCCGACGGTCCAACTCTGGCCGCATCGGCACGGCACCGACGGGATGTTCCTGGCGTTGATGCGCCGGACCGGATGATCCGGCCAGCGCCCGCGACCGGCGCGCTCCCGCCAGTCGTCCGGGCCGGATCACCGGTGCTCTCCCAGTGACCCACGCCTCGTGCGGATGGGAAAGGCAGCGGGTTCGGCATCGTTAGGCTGAGCCCCGTGGACCCCCTCATCGCACCGAGCATCCTGGCCGCCGACTTCGCCCGACTGGCCGACGAGGCAGCGGCCGTCTCGGGCGCGGACTGGTTGCACATCGACGTGATGGACAACCACTTCGTGCCGAACCTCACGCTGGGTCTGCCGGTCGTCAAGTCGCTGCTCCGGGCGACCGACCTGCCGTTGGACTGTCACCTGATGATCGACGACCCCGACCGCTGGGCCATCGCCTATGCCGAAGTCGGGGCGTACAACGTCACGGTTCATGCAGAGGCGGTCGCCGATCCGGTCACGATGGCGGTCGAACTCCGCGCCGCAGGGGCCAAGGCCGGTCTCTCGTTCAAGCCGGGCACCGAACTGGACGACTGGATCGACGTGCTGCCGCACTACGACACGCTGCTGATCATGACGGTCGAGCCCGGTTTCGGCGGGCAGTCGTTCCTGCCTGACATGTTGGACAAGGTCACCAGGGCAAGGCGGATGGTCGAGACGGGTCACCTGCGGGTGGTCGTCCAGGTCGACGGCGGCATCGATCTCGAGACCATCGAGCGCGCTGCGGAAGCAGGAGCCGATTGCTTCGTCGCCGGGTCGGCCGTGTACGGCATGTCCGATCCCGGTGCTGCTGTCGCCGGTCTGCGGGCCAGGGCGATGAAGTTCGCCCGCCCGGCCACTCCGGTTTCATAGGTTTGACGTTCCGGCCGAGGCGTTCATGCAGGCGCCGGCTCACCCACCGTCAGGAACCCGAGGAGTTCGACGTCGGCGCTGACGCCGGTGCATCGGGGGATGATGACAGAGCGTGGATCGGAGAACCGGTCGCGCGGGCGAAAGGATCGACACATGTTCACCGGCATCGTCGAAGAGCGGGGCGAGGTGCTGGCGCTCGAGTTGGCGCCGGGCGGCGCGGACGCGCGCGTCACGATCCGCGGTCCGATCGTCACTGCGGACGTCCACCACGGCGATTCGATCGCGGTGTCGGGAGTCTGTCTGACGGTCGTGGACTCGCAGGGCTCGACCTTCACCGCGGACGTCATGGCAGAGACGCTGCTGCGGACCAACGCGAAGGACTGGACCCCTGGGCGCCCGGTCAATCTGGAACGGTCCGTGACGGCGACCACCCGCCTGGGTGGCCATCTGGTCCAGGGACATGTCGACGGCGTCGGAACGATCGTCTCCCGCACTCCGCACGAAGGCTATGACGAGTTCAGCATCTCGGTCGGGAAGGATCTCGCCCGATACATCGCCGGCAAGGGAGCCGTTGCCGTCGATGGAATCTCGCTCACCGTCATCGAGGTCCAGGACTCCGCGGGCGGGGGCGGCGGAGCCGTGTTCACCCTGGGCATCATTCCGCAGACCAGGGCTGCCACCACCCTGGGCACATCGACGGTCGGCTCCGCGGTCAACGTCGAGGTCGACGTGATGGCCAAGTACGTGGAGCGCCTGCTTTCTTCCCGCGGGGCGGCTTCGGGCAGCCCGGTCCCGGCCGTCGGTCGGGCCTCATCCACCAACTCGGAGCGGTCATGACCATCAGCACCAGGGCGGACCGGGTCCGCAACGAAGCCGGATTCGACTCGATCGACTTCGCCGTCTCGGAACTGGCGCAGGGGCGCGCGGTCATCGTCGTCGATGACGAGGATCGCGAGAACGAGGGCGATTTCATCTTCGCCGCAGAGCTCGCAACACCGGAGTTGGTCGCGTTCGTCGTTCGGCATTCGTCCGGCATGCTCTGCGTGCCGCTGACCGGCGAGGACTGTGACCGCCTCGGGCTGCCACCGATGTTCCACATCAACCAGGACCGCAAAGGTACCGCCTACACCGTTTCGGTGGATGCCAGGAATGGTGTGAGCACAGGGATCTCGGCGCACGACAGAGCTCTGACGATGCGCGTGCTGGCCGATCCGGCCAGTACTGTCGGTGACCTGACCAGACCAGGCCACGTGTTGCCACTTCGCGCCCGCGAGGGTGGCGTCCTGGTTCGTCCAGGGCATACGGAGGCCGCGGTCGACCTCGCCAATCTGGCCGGTATTCGGCCCGCGGCCGGGATCTGCGAGGTCGTCAGTTCGACGAAGGTCGGCGAGATGGCTCTGCTTCCGGAGCTGAAGGAATTCGCCGCCGAGCACGACCTGGCGCTGATCTCGATCGCTGATCTCGTCGCCTACCGCCGCGCCCGCGAGATCCAGGTCACCAAGATCGCCGACGCCAGACTGCCTCTGCCGCAAGGGGATTTCCGCGCCATCGGATACCTGAGCCACGTCACCGGGCGGGAACTCATCGCCCTGGTGCACGGCGATCTCGGCGACGGCGAAGACGTTCTGGTCCGCGTCCATTCGGAGTGCCTCACGGGTGACGTGTTCGGTTCACTGCGGTGCGACTGCGGACCGCAGCTCCACGCGGCCCTTGGCGCCGTCGCCGCGGAGGACCGCGGTGTGGTGCTGTACATCCGTGGACACGAGGGACGGGGAATCGGGCTGCTCGACAAGCTGCGTGCCTACGAGCTGCAGGACAGCGGAGCGGACACGGTCGACGCCAATCTCGCCCTCGGTTTGCCCTCGGACTCCCGCGAGTACGGCACCGGTGCACAGGTTCTGGCAGATCTCGGTATCAAGTCCATGCGGCTGCTGACGAATAATCCGGCCAAGCGCGCCGGCTTGGAAGGCTACGGCCTGCGCATCGTCGGGCGCGTACCGTTGGCCGTGTCGGTAAATCCGGAGAATGTGAAGTATCTGACCACCAAGCGCGACCGGATGGGCCATGACATCGAAGAGTTGGGTCATGCCTGATCGGGACGTCGGCGAGCGGCGCACCGCGCCCGGGTTCTGCGGGCGAAGTCGGCGACGTGGGCGAGGGGGTACCAGATGAGCGGTTCCGGCCGTCCTGAGCTGCGCGTGCCGAGTGCGCCGGGCCTGCGGATAGGCATCGTGTCCACCAGCTGGAATTCCGACATCACCGACGTGCTCCTCGAACGCGCACTGTCCGTCTGTGACGGGGCAGGGACAGCCGATCCTGACGTGGTCCACGTGCCCGGCGCACTGGAGCTCCCGGTCGTTGCTCAGCAATTGGCCTCCGACCATGACGCGGTGGTGGCCCTGGGCGCGGTGATTCGCGGCGGCACGCCGCATTTCGAGTACGTCTGCGACTCGGTGACCGCAGGACTCACCCGGGTGGCCCTTGATTCCGGGGTTCCGGTCGGAAACGGAGTTCTGACCTGCGACACCCTGGATCAGGCGGTCGCTCGCAGTGGCGGCCCCGGCGCGAGTGAGGACAAAGGCGGCGAGGCGGCTGCGGCTGCTGTGCAGACAGCCCTGGTACTGCGGCAATTGCGCGGCGCCGCAACCGGAATCGGTTTCGGATCGTGAACAATCCGGGCAACCTTGGCAATGTAGGCGAAAGCGCCAGACCGTCGACAGATCCGCTCCTGGTGGTGCGGCCCCGTCGGATCGCCATTCTGGCAGTGATCTCCGCGACCTCGGTGGTGATCACCATGGTCGTGATCGGGCTGCTGCTGCACGGCACGAACGATGGCGTCTCCTTTCGGGTGTCGGACCAGATCGGCTTGATCGGGCTCGGCGTCCTGCTCGGCATCGCCATCCTGATGATGGCCAGACCCAGCCTGAAGGTGTTCGAGGAGGGCGTTCTGGTTCGCAATATCCTCGGTGAGAATTTCTACCAGTGGCCGCTCGTCTACGGAATTTCGTTTCCCGAGGGAGCCCAATGGGCTCTGCTGCGGATGCCGGACGACGAGACCCATCCGGTGATGGCCATCCAATTGTTGGATCGAGCCCGTGCCGTCGAGTCGCTGCGGGCCGTCCGAGAACTTCACGCCAAATACGCTCCCACGCCGCCCAAACCGGCTGTGGCCGACGAGGTGGCTATGCGATTGCTGTTGGAGCAGGAGAACAATCGACCGCTGGGGCGGCTGGAGATCATCGACCGGCGCAACGCCTCGCAGAACGAGCCTCCCGGCAACCTGTGAACGAGCGGTCGGCCGCTACGGTGGTGAGAGTTTGATGGCCGTCGATGGTGGAAACGAAAGAGACGGAGGAAAAGATGACGCTGGACGCGCTCGCCGAGCGTTTTCGAGAGATCGAAGATCTTTGGCTCATCGGCTCACCGGAAGAGCGGCAGGAATACCTTGCCGAGTTGGCCGGGATGACCGCCGAACTCCGCACCATGACCGGCACCGATGCGGACCGCGCCGTCTGGCTCGGGCGGACGGTGGATCGCCTGTCGCGCAATATTTCCTCGGCACAGGATCGGGACTGATCCTCCCGATTGACAGGTTCGTCCACCTCAGACGGCAGTAGCCCTGGAAGTCCGGCCATTCCGATGGGCCGCAGCCGCGTGGGGGACCACTTCGATCCGGCCATACTTGCTCCAACCGACGTGGGTAGGATGCCCGGAGCTCCGCGATGCACCCGGCGAAGGGTAGGTTTTCGAACGTCGAGGGACAGCCGGTGAGCGCTGTCCGTTGCACCACCTGATCCCGACGGCCAGAGGAGAGTCATATGTCCAGGACCGACGATCACAGCGCGGGGGACGGCCGCCACCCGTACTCCGAGCAGGGCGGCACGCAGGCGCGGCACGCGCAGACCCACGACGTCCGGCGCGAGGAAGCTACCCGGTCCAAGGCACAGGACCAGGGACGGGACGAGTTCGCTGATGATCTCGTTTCCGACCGGGGCCGTGCGGACCAGGACCGGGCAGGCGAAATCGGCGACAGCATCCCGGCCTCGGACGACAAGCAGCTGCGGACGGAAATGCCAGGCCTGCACGCCGATGATCTCAAGCGGCTGTCCATCCTGAAGGCCGGAACCCAGCTGGATCAGGGCAGCGTCTACGTCGATCTGAATGATCTCGAGCGGGGTCCGTTCAAGGCGATGGGTGACCAGGAAGCCAGCGATGACACCCGCTACGTCGCCAAACGTGACACCGACTATGAGATGTGGGGCCGCCTGGTCGGCCAGGGCCGCTCCGCCGTGGTCGAACGACCGGGAGACCACGGCTGACGGCATCATCCACCGGCCATGCCGGCTACGGGCACATGCGCATGTCGGGATTCACGGTCGGGGTTCTCGGCGCACATGCTCACCGGGCCCCGCTCCCGGCTCGTCAGGCACGATCGAGTATTCCCGGAAGGCGCCCTGGAGTGCCTGCAGTCCGTCCCGGAAGGCCGCGGCATGCGGACCCAGATCCGGCAGCGACGCGCGGAGCAGGCCGGCCAGGGCGGTGATCAAGGTGCGGGCCTCGTCCAGGTCCCGGTGCTCGGGAGCGCTGACGTCCTGGGCGCTGAGCCCCAGTTGCTCCGCGGCGGCTGACATCAGCAGAACCGCAGCTCTACTGATCACCTCGACGGCGGAGATATCGATCAGGTCCCGTCCTTCACGGTGTGAATCGGGGTGTTCGGGGTGCTCCTGGGTATCGGCAGGCGGTGGTTCGGGGCGGTGGTCGGGTGATGGTGGGGGGATGCTCACACCGTGTAGAGTGTCAGGCGCGACCAGCCCTTGTTCTTTGGGGGCTATGCCCCCGTGTCGAACGGGGACCGTTCCCCATCCGACCGTCATCGATGGTCGGCAGGGACACCAAGTGGAGCCCGACTCCCACCCGCGTCTGCAATATCCGCCGATCGATGGCGGGTGTGGCGTCCGGGTCCCGGTCCATCGAAGTTGCTTCGATGGAGTGCGCCCCCTCACGGGGACGAGTCGACCGATCGTTTCGGGCTCCGCGTGTTCGCGCCGCGGGGCCTTGTTCTTTTTCAGGGCCGCCGGGCGCGGTCGTGCGGCCCTGACCGGGGCGCTGCGCACGATGGTAGGCCCGCTACACACCCGCAGGAACTCAGGAGGATTCAATCAGCGTCGAGCCACGTATCAACGACAGGATTCGCGTCCCAGAAATTCGCCTCGTCGGGGCGGCCGGAGAACAGATCGGCATCGTCACCGTCACCGAAGCTCTCCGGATGGCCCAGGAGCAGGACCTCGACCTCGTCGAGGTGGCGCCAGAGGCGAGGCCGCCGGTGGCCAAGCTCATGGACTACGGCAAGTTCAAGTACGAGAGTGCGCAGAAGGCCCGCGAAGCCCGCCGTAATCAGGTCCTGACGGTCATCAAGGAAATGAAGCTGCGCCCGAAGATCGACTCGCACGACTACGAGACCAAGAAGGGTCACGTCGAGCGGTTCCTGAAGGCGGGCGACAAGGTGAAGGTCACCATCATGTTCCGGGGCCGCGAGCAGTCGCGGCCGGAGCTGGGCTTTCGACTGCTGCAGCGGTTGTCCGTCGACGTGGCCGACCTGGGATTCGTCGAGAGCGCGCCCAAGCAGGACGGGCGCAACATGATCATGGTGTTGGCACCGCACAAGACCGTGAAGGTCAAGCCTGTCGCGACGCCGGCGCCAGCCGTGGCCGCGGAGTAACAACTCAAGACCAAACGTCCGCCCGACCCTACTACCGGGCGTCGCGAAGAGCGATTGCCCGGCGGCGGACTCCTGGCGTCCGCGTTGCCGTCGAGCGGCTCGCGGAGTCAGGTCCGGGTAGTTCAACGCAGTTCGAATACTAGAAGAGCAGAGGTCAGTCATGCCCAAGATGAAGTCGCACTCCGGGATGAAGAAGCGGGTCAAGGTCACCGGTACCGGCAAGCTCGTGCACCAGGGCTCCGGCAAGCGGCACAACCTGGAGAACAAGTCCACCAAGCGCATTCGCCAGATGGACAGCCACACCGGCATTGCCGACGTCGACGTTCCGCGCGTCAAGCGCATGCTCGGCATCTGACCCAGCCTTGCCTCTCGCCGGTTCGACCGGCCCCGAATTCGTCCCCCAGGCTTCGCGAGCGCATTCCTCTCGCCGGCCACCGAAGTAGAAAGTCAGGTGTCCCGTGGCACGCGTCAAAAGGGCAGTCAACGCCCATAAGAAGCGCCGCGTCATTCTCGAGCGGGCCAGCGGTTACCGCGGCCAGCGTTCGAGGCTGTACCGCAAGGCCAAAGAGCAGGTGCTGCACTCGCTCAACTACGCCTACAACGATCGCCGCAAGCGCAAGAACGACTTCCGCAAGCTCTGGATCGCCCGCATCAACGCCTCCGCCCGTGCCCATGGCATGACGTACAACCGCTTCATGCAGGGTCTCAAGCTGGCCGGCATCGAGGTCGACCGCAAGGTGCTGGCCGAACTGGCCGTGCACGATGACACCGCGTTCGCCGCCCTTGTCACCCTGGCGCGCGAAGCTGTTCCGTCGGTCGCCGACACCAACGCCGCGCAAGCTGCTGACGCGGAAGCTGCTGACGGAGACGCAGCCTGAACCCGCAAGAGGATCCTCGCCGACGCCCCGCCAGGGATGCCGCTTCCAGCGGTTCTGCCCGGGTGGGGCGCTCGGCTGCGGGGCGCGCTGTCGGAGGTGCGGGCCGTCGCACAGGTAGCGAAGACGGCGGTCCGAGCGGCCGCGCTCCCGGGGTTCCTGATCCGACGGTGCCGGCCCGCTCCACGCCGAGAAGCCGCCGCGCCGAACAGGCCGCGGTCGATCGCCGCCGCAGCGCTCCCGGTAATTCCGCGGAGACCGCTGTTGCGACGGCAGAGTTCAAAGAGGGTGTGCTGACCGAAAGGTCCAGCCGCATCGCCGCCGCCCATCGGCTGCTCCGCAAGCCGCGTCGCGCCGAGTCCGGAGAGTTTCTCGCTGAAGGAGTGCAGGCCGTCGCCGAGGCCATAGCTGCGGAGTTGCGCAGTCCTGGCACCGTCAAAGAGCTGTACATCACCAAGGATGCCGGCGCTCGAAACGTGGAATTGGTCCGGGCGGCCTACGCAGGCCGGATCGAGGTCACCCAGGTCACCGACCGGGCGGCCGCCGCGCTGTCGGACACCGTCTCCCCGCAGGGCATCGTGGCGCGCTGCGCCATGTCGCTCACCGATCTCGGACACGTCATCGCGGCCGAGCCGCGGCTGATCGCAGTGCTCGTGAACACCAACGATCCGGGCAACGCCGGCACCATCATCCGACTGGCCGATGCTGCCGGCGCGGACGCCGTCATCTTCGCCGGTGAATCGGTCGACCCCTTCAATCCCAAGGCGGTTCGCGCATCCACCGGAAGTCTGTTCCACCTGCCGGTCGCGCAGGCGGGCGACGTGGGTGCCCTCCTGATGGATCTCGCCGAAGCCGGAATGTCCGTGCTGGCCACTACCGGTGGTGACGCCAACACGGATCTGGACGCTGCGGCGGACGATGGGATACTGGATCTGCCGACGGCCTGGCTGTTCGGCTCGGAAGCGCACGGCCTACCGGACGAGATTCTTGCGGCAGCGGATGAATCGGTCAAAGTGCCGATCTATGGAGCCGCGGAATCGTTGAATCTCGCGACCGCGGCGGCGATCTGTTTGTATGCGAGCGCGCGCGCTCACCGGGCGGACCGCGTCGCCACCTCCGAGAACCGGGAACCGACGACGTAGGTACGCCACCTGCCCACCTCGTGTCGGCCCGTGGTGCTTGCCCCGGGTCGGACCGCGGCCCGAGTGATCAGTTCCAGCCGTATCGACTGCGCAGGCGATCTGCCACCGTCTGGAACGGAGTCTCGGGGAGCGCCGCGGCTTCCCGGCGCATACCGCTCGGATGAACTCGGAGCACGCGCTCCAGGTTGGCCCACGACTTCCGGTGCGAGGAGTCCCAGTCACCCGCTCCGACCGAGGCGAAGTCACTCTCGCCGTTGTGATCCTTGCTGGTCAATTGGACGACCAGCACCGTGCCGCCGGTCTCGGCGGCGACCACCAGTACCGGCCGGTCCTTGCCCTGTCCGTTGTCCTCCTCGTACGGCACCCAGGTCCACACGATTTCTCCGGGGTCCGGGTCGCCGTCGGTGATGGGGCAGTAGGACATCCGTACCGGGCCGATCGACTCCGGGTCGACCTCGACCGTCCGGTCCGGGCCGGACCTGCCCGGCGAGTCCGCCGGCTGGGTGGATTCGCGATTCCGATGCGAAGGAGTGGCGCGGATGGAGGCAGACGTGGGATCCGGCGGCCGGTGACGCACCGCAGCGGTCCGGGAACGCAGCACTGACCGGAGCGCGGGCACCGCGGAATCAAGGAGCTTCGAGAAGAATGACACTGGCGAACCTTACGGCCGCTCAATCGGTTGGCGAGTTCGCTGAACGCGCCCGCAACAGCTGGTTGACGACCCCTACGTGGAATTCGGTCGGGTCCAGGGTGATCGAAGGCGTCGAATTCGAGGACGGCGGCAGCCGGCCACCCTCCGGCTGGAACGGGTTCTGGATTTCGGCCAACAGGGCCCGGTAGCCCGCCGGTCCGCCGCAGTCCTCCGGCGGAGCGGCCCTCCGCCCGGCAGTGCATCGCGGCAGCGGTCGGTTCCCCGGCTCCTGCCGCACCTGTTCGACGACGATTTCATGCACCCAGTTGTCCCCGAAGTCGTACCGGTACTCGAAGGTGCAGGCGGGCGCGGCCGCAATATCGGTGAGCGTGAACCGACTTGCGTCGCGTACTTCCGAATCGGGGTCCGGATCGCCGTACTCGCCGTCACCGCCTTCGAAGGTCCACAGATGCGATCCCGTCCACCCGAAGGCATCCTGCAAGAAGAGGTGCAACTGAGCCAGGCTGCAGGTGGACGCCAGCTGGAGACGCCGCCAGATCGGCGGCTGGGTATCGCGCAGAGTCACCTTGATCTGGTGCACCGAGGGCGCCGGCCCACGACGGCCGACAGGCCGAATCGGGATCACCTGTGCGCAGGCCAACAGCCGGGTCCGGGCGTTGAGCATCGGCAGATGGACGCGGACGTGCGCAGCCTGCTCCGAATTCGACGGGCACGGCGGCGCAGCGAGCGCATCGTTCAACAGGATTCCGGCTCGTCCGCCCTCACATTCGGTCAACCGGGCGCCATTCGTCGCTGCAGCGAAACCCGCGTTCTCGGACAGGCTGGTGGGCTCGGCCACCCACCAGCAGTCCCGCACCCCGCCCCCTGCGGCGTGGTCGATCACCACAGCCACGTTGTGCACCCTTTGATCCAGCCGAAATCGCAGGGCGAGCACCTGCCGGCGATCGAGCGCATCGACGTACGTGGAGGCGCCGACGAATTCGTCGGCGCCAAGGCTCGATGCCCAGACCTGATCGGCCACCCCCGAGCCGACAAGGTGCTCGGCGGCCGCGACGGCGGCCGAACGGATTGCCGCCGGGCCGATCTGCGCCAGCACGCGGACCATGGCCAATGCCTCGGGCCGTCGCGACTCGACAGCCTCGGAGATCAGCTGTTGCAGGGAGCCGATACCCTCCGGATCGATCAGGAGATCCTCGTAGGTGGCCAGAAACCTGTTTCCGAAGATCTCGGCGTCGAGGGCGTCCGCGCCGGGTTCGAGCAACGCGGTCCAACGGTCCAGCAGATCGCCGGCCCACTGCCGTTCGGAGAAGACGGGACCGTAGTCGCGCAGCCACACCGACAGGGCCTGGACATCGTCGCCAAAACCGGTCGCGCGGTCCAGGAAAGGCTGTGGCGCACCGAGTTCGGTCAGTCCCTTGATCAGGTCGGCGGTCGTGGTGCCCGCCGGCAGTACCACCGCGACCGGCTCGGTGATGCCGTGGTCCCGCTGCGGCGACTCGGAGTCCACGGCGTACAAGGCCGGCGTTCGGAAGTGGCGGTCAATCAGGTGATCGGACGCGCCGGGAAGCGCAGGCACCACGGAGAGGTGTCGCCTGCGGTGTTCAGGCGGCATGGTCATATTTCTGATGATGCCAGCATTCGGCGTCGTTCGGAGGGGTCGTCCCCCGATCGTGGTCGTCGTCCCGAACCTTGATCTGGCCGCTTTCCCGGCACCGAGTCGGCCGCGCCGGGAAGAAATCACCTTTCACGCCGGGCCGAGCAGCGGCCTCACCGCGACGCAGTCGCCAGATCGGCCATGAGACGATGGCACCGTGATGACATCCGGTCCGGCCCCGACGACGCAGTTTACCGAGCCCGTCGGCGGGCCGCGCCGCTGATCGGTGCGCACCGCAGCCGCCGGGCGACTCCGATCCGCCGAGCCTCGCAGCGGTCAATACCGAACCAGCTTCGCAAACCACCGGGCTATCGCGTACGAAAGCCCGAGTCCGGAAGGTAGTCGACATGCCAGACCAGGAAACCCCGACCGAAAATCCGGCGGTTGATCCTCCCCATGCGGTCGATCCCACCAGCGCGGTCCAGGTGGAAGCGACCGTCGCGGCGGCGCTGACCGCCATCGCGCAGGCGCAGAATCTCGACGAGCTCAAATCGGTTCGATTGACCCACACCGGCGACAGGAGCGCGCTGGCTCTTGCCAATCGCGCGATCGGCGGCCTGGACAAGGCGCAGAAGGCGGTCGCCGGTCAGCTGATCGGACCGGCCAGAGGTCGAGTCAATAAGGCTGTGGCGAGCCGGGAAGTGGAGTTGGCGGCCGAGCGCAACGCTCGGGTGCTGGCGCAGGAACGGGTCGACGTCACCCTTCCGTTCGACCAGCGGCCGGTCGGCGCCCGCCATCCCATCTCCGCCGTCACCGAGGATGTCGAGGACATCTTCATCGCCATGGGATGGGAGGTTGCGGAAGGACCCGAAATGGAAGCGGAATGGTTCAATTTCGACGCGCTGAATTTCGGCTCCGACCACCCGGCCCGGGCGATGCAGGACACCTTCTACGTCGCCGGCCCGGACGGTCGGGAATCCGGGATGGTGCTGCGGACTCACACCTCGCCGGTTCAGATACGCACCATGCTGACTCGACAGCCGCCGATCTTCGTCATCTGCCCGGGTCGGGTCTACCGAACCGACGAATTGGACGCCACCCACACGCCGGTTTTCACCCAGGTGGAAGGGTTGGCGATCGACAGGGGTCTGACAATGGCGCATTTGAAAGGGACGTTGGATCATTTCGCCAGAGCCATGTTCGGTCCGGGGTCGAAAGCCCGACTACGCCCTTCCTTCTTTCCGTTCACCGAACCGAGTGCCGAAATGGACATCTGGTTCGAGGGAAAAAAAGGCGGTGCGGGCTGGGTGGAATGGGGTGGCTGCGGCATGGTCGACCCGGATGTGCTTCGTGCGTGCGGAGTTGATCCCGGGGAATATTCGGGATTCGCTTTCGGCATGGGTATCGAGCGAACCCTGCAGTTCCGCAACGACATTCCCGATATGCGGGATCTGGTCGAGGGCGATGTTCGCTTCACGTCGGCTTTCGCCGCGCCGGCCAAGGAGGCCTGAGCACCATGCACGTTCCCGTGGAATGGTTGGCCGAGTATGTTTCCCTATCGGAGGGAACCTCGGCCGTGCAGGTGGCCGATGCGTTGTTGCGAGTGGGATTCGAAGTCGAAGACGTTCACACCGTGCCTGAAACGACCGGTGACCTCGTGGTCGGCCGGGTGCTGGGCATCGAAGAGCTGGCCGAATTCAAGAAACCGATCCGATTCGTGACCGTGGATGTCGGTTCTGGGCACGGACCCAACGGCTCGGACGAACCCCGCCAGATCATCTGCGGAGCGCAGAATTTCGCCGTCGGCGACTTCGTCGTGGTTGCTCTGCCCGGTTCGGTGTTGCCCGGCGGCTTCGAGATCGCGTCTCGGAGCACCTATGGCCGGATCTCGGACGGAATGATCTGCTCCGTCCGCGAACTGGGTATCGGAAGCGAGCACGACGGCATTCTGGTGCTGGACGCGGACGCCGAGGTGGGGACCGATCCGCGCGGGCTGATCGGGGCTGACGACGCAGTGATCGAACTGTCTGTCACGCCGGATCGCGGATACGCCCTGGCCATCCGTGGCATCGCGCGAGAAGCCGGTGCAGCACTTGAGGTGTCGTCAGTGGACCCGGCAGCCGTCCAGGTGGTGGAACGAACGGCCCCCGGCTGGCCGGTCACGATCTCGGACCCGGGGTGCCGCAGGTTCGTGACGGTTCGCGTCGTCGGGGTCGACCCGAACGTTGCATCGCCTTTCTGGATGCGTCGTCGGCTGCAGGCTGCTGGGGTACGCAGTATTTCGTTGACGGTGGACGTCACGAATTACGTCATGTTGGAACTCGGCCATCCACTGCATGCGTTCGATGCTGCGCGGTTGACCGGCTCGATCACGGTGCGCAGAGCCCTGGCGGGGGAGCGACTCAAGACCTTGGACGGTTCCGTGCGCACGCTGGTGGCCGATGATCTGGTGGTTGCCGACGAGTCGGGACCGATTTCGATGGCCGGCATCATGGGTGGCGAATCGACCGAGATCTCCTCGGCCACAACCGAGGTCGTGATAGAGGCGGCGTACTGGGATCCTGCTGTGATCTCGCGCGCGGCCCGCCGCCACAAGCTACCCAGTGAAGCGTCCCGACGCTTCGAACGCGGCGTCGACCCGGCGATATCGGCGATCGCAGCCGAGGCGGCAGCGGCTCTGCTGGTCCGGTACGCCGGTGGATCCGTCGTCGGACGGTCGGACGTTGCGGGCGCGCCGATGTCCGTGCCGACGATCGAGCTCCCGTTGGGTGAGGCGGAACGGCTGGCCGGGCGGCCGTACGAGGCCGCCGTGGTCGTTCGCAGACTCGAGCAGGTGGGCTGCGCGGTTCCCGATGATCGGTCCGATCCGCTGGTGGTAACCCCGCCCACGTGGCGCCCGGACCTCACCAGAGCTGCTGATCTGGTGGAAGAAGTGGCGCGGCTGGAGGACTACGCGACGATTCCCACGATTGTTCCGGGAGCACCTGTCGGCACCGGACTGACCGCGCGTCAGCGTCGGGTCCGGCGGATCTCCGATGATCTGGTGTCCGCAGGGCTGACCGAGGTGCTGTCCTTCCCGTTCGTGGGTCAGGCTGATTTTGCTGCTCTTGGTATTCCCGACGGCGATGTCCGGAAATTTACCGCCGCGTTGGTCAATCCTCTTGACACGAATCGGCCGGCCCTTCGCACGACTCTGCTTCCCGGTTTGCTCGACGCAGTGGTGCGCAACATCTCCCGCGGATCCAGGGACCTCTCGTTCTTCGAGATCGGGCAGGTCTTCCTGCCCAGCGCTGATGCGCCGACGCCGTCGCCGGTGGCGGTGGACCGACGCCCGAGCGACGCCGAACTCGCCCGGCTCGATTCGAGCCTGCCGATGCAGCCGCGACATATCGCGGTGGTGTTGGCCGGCGCCCTCGACCGGCGTGGTTGGTGGGGAGATCCTCGCGACGGCTCCTGGGCCGACGCCATCGAGTTGGCCCGTCGGATCGGGTCCACTGCGGGGGTGCGGCTGCGGATTGTTCCCGCCGAGCAGCGACCGTGGCATCCGGGACGCTGCGCGTCGGTCCGGGTCGGCGATTGGATCGTCGGGTACGCCGGTGAACTGCATCCGGAGACGGTCGAACGCCTCGGTCTACCGCCGAGATCCGCTGCGCTGGAACTGGACCTGGATGCGCTGCCCGACGAGGTCACGCCGACGGCGCCGCACGTCTCCCCGTTCCCGCCGGTACACCTGGACCTCGCGGTCGTGGTGCCGGCGGCCACCAGAGCTCAGGACATCACCGACTCGCTGGTTTTCGGCGGTGGTGATCTGCTCGAATCCGTGCGGCTGTTCGACGTCTATGCGGGAGATCAGGTGGGTGATGGACGGAAGTCGATTGCCTTCGCCCTGGTCGTGCGCGCGCCGGATCGAACTCTCACCGCAGCCGAGGCCCTCGCCGTGCGCGACGCCGCGCTGGCATCGGCCGCCACCCGGACGGGGGCTGTACTTCGTTGAGTAGGCGCCGAACTGGCTCATCCGACGCGGGAGATGCCAAAATGACTTCCATGCCATCGCAGTTGCCAGCCGACCTGTCCCGCAAGATTCTCAAAGCGGGCTACTACCCGGCGTTCGTGACCGACGTGCTGGGAATGGCGTTGGCGGAGGAGACGGTCGAGACGCACCTGGTACACCTCGAGACCACTTTCGACATCGAGACGATCAGGCGGCACCTCTCGGTGGTCGTGCTGACCTCGACGAGATTGATCTTCGTCCATGCGGACGACCACGGCGGGGACGACGAGCACGGGGAGGAGGCGCATGGCATCGCGACGAGCGAGTCCGTTCCGCTGTCTGCCGTCAGGACGGTGATGGTCACCCATGTCGTGCCGAACCCGGAGAAGTACCAGGCGGGCAGCCTGGGCCGTGAGGTCACGGTCACCATCGGATGGGGCGCGGTTGCCCGGCTGGACCTGGAGCCTGCTACCTGTGGCGATCCGCAGTGCGAAGCCGATCACGGCTATACCGGTTCGATCACCGGAGATGACCTGTCGCTGCGGATCAGCGCCGACGCCGAGGGTGAGAATGCTCTGTTCGATGCCCTGGCGTTCGCCAGAGTCCTCAGCGCGGCGACCGCTTCGGCGCGCGCGTGAACGCCGGTGCTGTTCTGCCCGCCGCTGAGCCACTGATTCCTGCCTACGGTTCGCGCGGCCTGGCGGCAGTGCTGCCGGGGGCGGCGGCTGCGCTCGGCGCGCCGACCTCGCTGCCGGCCGTGCCACTGGCTCCTGCGGAGCGGGTCTGCGTGGTTCTGATCGACGGGTTGGGCCTTGACCTGTTGCGCGACAACGCCGCGGACGCCCCGTTTCTGGCCGCGATGCAGATGACTCGGTTGGTCGCGGGGTGCCCGAGCACCACCGCTACCTCGCTGGGCTCATTGGGCACCGGTCTGGAGCCTGGCCGTCACGGTCTGGTCGGGTACCGGGTGATGGATCCGGACCGCGGCCTGCTGCTCAACGAACTCCGGTGGGACCCAGAGGTCGACCCGATTCGTTGGCAGCCGTATCCCACCGTGTTCGACCACCTGATGGCGGCCGGAATCGCTTGCACGTCAATCGGAAAGCCGGAATTCGGCGGTTCGGGACTGACGGTCGCCGCCTTGCGGGGAGCCAGATTCATCGGAACGGACAAGATCCACGATCGGGTGGACGCCGCGGTGGCGGCGCTCGCCGAACCTGGCCTGGCCTACCTGTACTGGGGTCAGGTGGATGGGGCTGGTCATACCTACGGCACCAGTAGTCGCAATTGGCGGGGTGCGTTGCGGGAGACGGACGAAGCGGTGAACCGGCTCGCCCGCATTTTGCGGCCGGGGACGCTCCTGCTGGTGACCGCCGATCACGGCATGGTCGACGTGCCGCACCAGTATCGGGTGGACCTCGCGCTACGCCCGGATCTGCAGCCGGGAATCGACGTACTCGCCGGAGAAGCACGCTTCGCCCAGGTGTACTGCACCGCGGGCGAAGGACCTGTGGTTGCCGCTCGGCTCGCTTCCGCCTTTGCCGAACAAGCCTGGGTTCGAACCAGGGACGAGGCCATAGCACAGGGCTGGTTCGGCAACGTCGACGACCGGGTCCGCGGCCGGATCGGCGACGTCGTGGTGGCCGCGGCCGGGCGGTTCGCCTTCGTCGACTCCCGGACGGCGACGCCCAGCGAGTTGAAGCTGATCGGCCAGCACGGATCGTTGACCGAACAAGAACAGATCATCCCACTGCTCCAGTTGGTCACCTGAGCCCTCGCGCTCAGGTTGTGAACACCTCGTCCAGGTTCCAGGTCAGGAGCTCCCGGTTGGGTCGATCCAACAAGCGGTTGCGAATAGTCATGCACTGGAGTGTATAGTCCTGCCCTATGACTGACAGGACCTATCGGGTGGCCGTCGCCGGCGCGAGCGGTTATGCGGGCGGTGAGATTCTACGGCTGCTGCTTGCGCATCCGAACGCGGAAATCGGTGCCCTCACTGCGAATTCGAGTGCCGGCGAGCGGCTCGGGTTGCATCAGCCGCATCTCTGGCCATTGGCCGACAGGGTGCTGGAGGCGACCAGTCCTGAAGTGCTCGCCGGACATGATGTCGTCTTCCTTGCGTTGCCGCACGGGCACTCACACCAGGTGGCCGCAGAACTCGGCCCGGACGTCATCGTCATCGACTGCGGCGCCGATCACCGACTCACCGACCCGGCCGCGTGGCAGAAGTTCTACGGCGGTGACCATCCCGGCTCGTGGCCCTACGGAATGCCGGAGCTACCAGGCGCGCGGGAGCAACTCATCGGAGCGCATCGCATCGCGGTTCCCGGCTGCTATCCGACAGCTGCGTCACTGTCGATGGCTCCGGCGCTCTCGGCGGGGCTGGTCGACCCGGACATCGTCGTCGTCGCCGCATCAGGCACTTCTGGCGCCGGAAAGTCGCTCAAGGCAAGCCTGTCGGCTTCGGAGGTTCTTGGATCGACGTCTGCCTACGCCGTCGGCGGCGGACATCGGCACACACCTGAAATGATCCAGAACCTCTCCGCCGCAGCAGGTTGCGCCGTCAAGGTTTCCTTCACTCCGATACTCGTGCCGATGTCCAGGGGCATACTCTCGACCAGCAGTGCTGCCATCAAGCCAGGAGTGAACGTCGCAGAGATCCGGGCGGCATTCGAGACTGCTTATGCAGACGAACCTTTCGTTCATCTGCTCGAAGAAGGGCAGTGGCCGACCACCAGTTCCGTGCTCGGCGCAAACATGGTGCTGCTGCAGGTGGCCGTCGACGAGGCGGCCGGTCGACTGGTCGTGGTGGCGGCCGTCGACAACCTCACCAAAGGCACGGCGGGCGCAGCAGTGCAATGCCTCAACCTTGCCCTCGGTCTTCCCGAGACAACAGGTTTGTCCACCGTGGGAGTGGCGCCATGACAACGGTTCCGACTGCACAGGGACAAGGCGTGACCGCGGCCGCCGGATTCCGCTCCGCCGGCATCACGGCAGGTTTGAAGGCTTCCGGCAAGCCGGATCTGGCCCTGGTGGTGAACGACGGTCCATCACGTGCCGCCGCCGGCGTCTTCACCGCAAACCGGGTGAAAGCCGCGCCCGTTCGGTGGTGCGAGCAGATTTTTTCCGGCACCGGGAACTCCGCACCCGCGGTGGCCGCGGTCGTACTCAACTCGGGTGGGGCGAATGCGTGCACCGGGCCCGCCGGCTATGCGGACACCGTGGCCACAGCCGAGCACCTGGCGTCGCTGCTGGACCTCGGTCCGACGCAGATTGCCGTCGCCTCGACGGGTCTGATCGGTGAGCGGCTTCCGATGGACAAGATCATGTCGGGTTCCGCTGCTGCGGTGGCAGCTCTCGCTGACGACGGCGGGCCGGCGGCTGCGACGGCCATTCTGACCACGGACACGGTCCCCAAGCAGGTGGCCCTGACGGCAGGCGGATTCACGGTGGGTGGGATGGCCAAGGGCGCCGGCATGCTGGCGCCGGCGTTGGCAACCATGCTGGTGGTCCTCACCACCGATGCGGTCGCCGACAACGCGGCGCTGGACACCGCATTGCGGGCTGCCACCAGGGTTTCGTTCGACCGGCTGGATTCCGACGGGGCGATGTCCACCAACGACACAGTGCTGCTGCTGGCTTCGGGGGCTTCCGGCGCCCAGCCATCGCAGGAGGTCTTGACGGCGGTGGTCACCAAAGCGTGCAAAGAACTTGCGGTGCAACTACTTGGCGATGCCGAAGGCGCTACCAAGGAGATCTCCGTCGAGGTGGTCCACGCTGCCTCCGAGGAGGATGCGGTCGAGGTCGGCCGGGTAGTGGCCCGAAATGGTCTGGTAAAGACCGCCTTTTTCGGCGGTGACCCGAACTGGGGTCGCATTCTGGCTGCGGTGGGTACCAGCAAAGCTGCCTTCGACCCGGATTCCATCGATGTGGCCATCAACGGCGTCTGGATCTGCAGGCAGGGGTCCAACGGTGAGGATCGAGCCCTGGTGGACCTGTCGGCGCGGAAGGTCCACGTCGTCATCGATCTCCATGCGGGTGTGGAAGTTGCGACCATTCTGACGAACGACTTGTCGCACGCCTACGTGCACGAGAATTCGGCGTATTCGACGTGACCGGATCCGCGACACCCGCATCCGGCCTCGAGCAGCGCAACGCCGCCGATCTGCGCAACGCAGCGGCCAGAGCGACTGTGCTCGCCGACGCACTGCCCTGGCTGCAACAGTTCGCCGGCGCGCTGGTGGTGATCAAGTACGGCGGCAACGCGATGACCGATGACGCGCTGCAACGTGCGTTTGCCGCCGACATGGTCTTTCTGCGGACCGTCGGCCTCCGGCCTGTTGTGGTGCATGGTGGCGGTCCGCAGATCAGCGCCATGCTGACCAGGCTCGGGGTCGCCGGTGAGTTCAAAGGTGGGTTCCGGGTGACAACGCCGGAAACGATGGACATCGTTCGGATGGTGCTGGTCGGCCAGGTCGGACGGGAACTTGTCGGTTTGATCAACAAGCACGGGCCGTTGGCGGTCGGCATGTCCGGCGAGGATGCACAGTTGTTCACCGCGGCTCGGCGTACCGTCGCCGTCGACGGTGTGCAGACCGACATCGGGCTGGTGGGTGATGTTGTCGACGTCAATCCGGCGGCCGTGCTGGATCTGTTGGCCGCTGGTCGCATCCCGGTGATCTCCACCGTCGCGCCCGACGTCGACGGCGTGGTGCACAACGTGAATGCCGACACCGCCGCAGCGGCGCTTGCTGTCGCGCTGAAGGCAGCCAAGCTGGTGATGCTCACGGACGTCGAAGGCCTTTACTCCGATTGGCCGGACAGATCTTCGTTGCTGTCCAGGGTTTCGGTCTCGGCCCTGGAAAAGATGCTGCCCGCCTTGGAATCTGGAATGGTTCCCAAGATGGAGGGTTGCTTGCGGGCCGTCCGCGGCGGAGTGGCCGCGGCCCACGTGATCGATGGGCGCACTGCGCACGCAGTGTTGTTGGAGATCGTGACCACTACCGGAATCGGCACCATGATCGTGCCGGACGCAGCCGAGACGACAAACCTCGATGGGCAGGACGCACATGAGCAATGAACTGGCCGCCGGACGGTGGGCCGATACGATGATGAACAACTTCCCGGTTCCGCAGGTGGAACTCGTTTCCGGCAGCGGTGCAGTGGTGGTCGACGCAGACGGGCGCGAATATCTGGACCTGCTCGGTGGAATTGCGGTCAATGCGCTGGGTCATGCGCATCCGGCCGTGGTCGCTGCAGTGACGCAGCAGATCGCCACACTTGGCCATGTATCCAATTTCTTCACCCACCCGAAGGTGCTGGATCTCGCCGAGCAATTGCTACACATCGCCGGAGCGGACCAGGACGGTCGCGTACTTTTCTGCAACTCCGGGGCAGAGGCGAACGAGGCCGCTTTCAAGATGGCCAGGCTCACGGGCCGGCGGCGGATCATCGCCGCGCAGGGTGCGTTCCACGGTCGCACGATGGGAGCTCTCGCTCTCACCGGTCAACCAGGCAAACGAGCGCCTTTCGAACCGATGCCACCCGGTGTCGAATTCGTTCCGTTCGGCGACGTGCGAGCCCTTCGGGCCGCGGTCGACGACACCGTCGCGGCCGTGTTCCTGGAACCGATCCTCGGTGAGGCAGGAGTCGTGCCGGCGCCTGATGGCTACCTTGCCGCCGCGCGTGAGATCACCTCCGCTCGAGGCGCGCTGCTCGTGCTCGACGAGGTGCAGACCGGCATCGGGCGTACCGGAACCTGGCTGGCGTACCAGCGTTCCGGTATTCGGCCCGATGTCGTCACCCTGGCTAAGGGCCTGGGTGGTGGCCTTCCGATCGGCGCGGTGATCGGCATCGGCGCGGCGGCAGAGCTGCTGTCACCGGGCCAGCACGGGTCGACCTTCGCCGGCAACCCCGTCTGCGCGGCCGCCGCGCTTGCGGTGCTGTCGACGATCAGGTCGGAGCACCTCCTCGACCACGTCGATGCTCTCGGAAAGCACCTGTGCACCGCCATCGAAGATCTGGGGCACCCCCTCGTCGAGCAGGTGCGCGGCGCCGGTCTGCTACTGGGAATAGTTCTCACCGAAGCGATCGCGACCGAGGTGGCCCGAGCGGCCATGAAGGCGGGCTTCATCCTCAATGCCCCGGCGCCGGACGTGCTGCGCCTCGCCCCGCCGCTGAATCTCAGCACCGAACAAGGCGACTCTTTCGTCGCAGCCCTGCCGGCGATTCTTGACAGCGCAGTGGTCCAGAGCAAGGCCACCAAGGAAAAGGAAGAATTGTGACACCTGTCAGACACTATCTGCGGGACGATGACATCTCGCCGGCCGAGTTGATCGCGCTGCTGGATGTCGCCGATGCATTCAAGGCCGACCGCAATGGCTTCAAGCCGCTCGCCGGCAAGGTGATTGCTGCGCTTTTCGAGAAGAACTCGACTCGCACTCGATTGTCCTTCGAGGTGGGTATCGAGCAACTGGGCGGCCAACCGGTCATCGTCGACGGCCGCACGTCCCAACTCGGACGGGAGGAGACGATCGAGGACACCTCCAGGGTCCTCTCCCGCTACGTGGACGGCGTCGCGATCCGCACCTTCGCCCAGCGACGGATCAACGCCTTGGCAAGTGTGTCAACGGTTCCGGTGATCAACGCGCTGACCGACGAATTTCACCCCTGCCAGGTGCTGGCGGATCTGCAGACCATTCGGGAACGGTTCGGGCGGCTGGCCGGGATCAATCTGACCTATCTCGGTGATGGCGCCAACAACATGTCGCATTCGCTGATGCTGGGCGGAGCGAATGCCGGTCTCAACGTGCGTATCTCCTCGCCACTGGGCTTCGATCCACAACCGGACATCCTGCTGGCAGCGAAGGCCAGGGCCACCGTGACGGGCGGCTCCGTCGAACTGATCACCGACCCCGCGGCAGCCGTCGCCGCAGCGGATGTTCTGGCCACCGATACCTGGACTTCCATGGGCCAGGAAAACGACGGCCTCGATCGCATCGGGCCGTTCCGGCCCTATCAGATCAACCGGCAACTGTTGGCCGCCGCCAACCCGGGCGCGATCGTCCTTCATTGTCTGCCGGCACATCGCGGCTGGGAGATCACCGATGAGGTTCTGGACGGTCCGTCGTCGGCGGTCTGGGACGAGGCAGAGAATCGGCTCCATGCACAGAAGGCGTTACTGGCTTTTCTGATGGGGCCGGCCGGCGAAGCCGCACAGGGCGCGGCGGCCGAATGACCAGTACCGTCCCGGCGACGAAAGCCGCCCGACACGGCCGCATCGCGGAACTGATCCGCGATGGTGCAATCCGATCGCAGCAAGAACTGGCTGCCCTGCTGCAGGCCGAGGGCGTGCACACCACTCAGGCGACGCTCTCACGCGACCTCGAGGAAATGGGCGCCCTGAAGTTGCGCGGGGTAGCCGGTGGTGCTCCCGTCTACGTCATTCCCGAGGACGGTTCGCCCCGGCCGATGGCAGGCGGAACATCGCGACTGGCAAGGCTTCTGAGCGAACTGCTGTTGTCGCAGGAGACCTCCGGCAACCTGGTAGTGCTCAGGACGCCCCCCGGAGCCGCACAATTTCTGGCCTCGGCGATCGACCGCGCCGCGCTGCTCGACGTCATCGGGACGATCGCCGGTGACGACACCATCCTGGTGGTGGCTCGGTCCGGCCTGTCCGGCGAGGAACTCGGCCGTCGCCTGTCGGGTCTGGCCGCACCCGCACCGCCCACCGAACCGAATCCGTGATTTGTTATTCCACCGCACCCGAAAGATAGGCTCCGCCCGTGTCCAAGGTCCTGAAGTCCCTGCCCGTCGATCAACGAGTCGGTATCGCTTTCTCCGGCGGGCTCGACACCTCGGTGGCAGTGGCCTGGATGCGCGAACACGGCGCCGTGCCGTGTGCCTACACCGCCGATCTCGGGCAGTACGACGAGCCTGATCTGTCCGGCGTCCCGGAACGTGCGAAGGAGTACGGCGCCCAGATCGCCCGGATCGTCGACTGCCGCGCCGCTCTGGTCGAGGAAGGACTGGTCGCGCTGGCCTGCGGGGCCTTCCACATTCGCTCCGGCGGACTGCCGTACTTCAACACCACACCGCTGGGCCGGGCTGTCACCGGAACCCTGCTGGTTCGCGCCATGCAGGCCGATGGCGTCGAAATCTGGGGTGACGGTTCGACGTACAAGGGCAACGACATCGAACGGTTCTACCGTTACGGACTGCTCGCCAACCCGCGTCTGCGCATCTACAAGCCATGGCTGGACGAAGATTTCGTCTCAGAGCTGGGCGGCCGCACCGAGATGAGCAAGTGGCTGCTGGCCCGGAAACTTCCGTACCACTCCTCGGCGGAGAAGGCGTATTCCACCGACGCGAACATCTGGGGCGCGACCCATGAGGCGAAGAGACTGGAACTGCTCGACACCTCGATCGAGGTCGTCGAGCCCATCATGGGGGTCGCCTACTGGGACCCGGCGATCGCCATCGACACCGAAGACGTCGAGATCCGGTTCGACAGAGGCCGTCCGGTGTCCCTGGACGGACAGGAGTTCACCTCCGACGTCGAGTTGGTCAGGGCGGCCAACGCCATCGGTGGGCGGCACGGCCTCGGTATGTCCGACCAGATCGAGAATCGCATCATCGAGGCCAAATCCCGCGGGATCTACGAGGCGCCGGGCATGGCGTTGTTGTTCATCGCCTATGAACGGCTGGTCAACGCCATCCACAACGAGGACACGCTGGCCACTTATCACGCAGAGGGTCGCCGCCTTGGCCGATTGCTCTACGAGGGACGGTGGCTGGATCCACAGTCGTTGATGCTCCGCGAGTCGTTGCAGCGCTGGGTCGGCTCGGCGATCAGCGGCTCCGTGACGCTGCGGCTGCGTCGGGGCGCCGACTATTCGATCATCAACACCACGGGGCCGGCCCTGAGCTATCACCCGGAGAAACTGTCGATGGAGCGCGTCGAGGACGCCGCTTTCGGTCCTGCAGATCGGATCGGCCAGTTGACGATGCGCAACCTCGACATCGCAGACACCCGATCCAAGCTCGAGCTCTATGCGGGTCTTGGCCAGTTGGATACCGAGCAGACGCTGGTCGGTTCGCTCCGGCCCGGTGGGGCTGCGGCGATCGCGATGCTGCAGGCGTCGGCTCAGCCCGACGCGGCGGTCGACGCCGCCGGCGACTCGGCTGCCATGGAAGCCGGCACGGACTGATGGCGCCGCCGACGCTTCCCGGGCAGCCGGCCGTCTCGTTGTGGGGCGGCCGTTTCTCCGGTGGTCCTTCTCCCGAGATGGCCGCGCTGTCGAAGTCGACGCATTTCGACTGGCGGCTCGCGCAGTACGACATCGCCGGCTCCAAGGCGCACGCCCGGGTGCTCCACCACGCCGGCTTGCTGACCGAGGACGAGCTCGACGGGATGATTCGCGCCCTGACCCAGCTGGCCGCGGATGTCGCGGACGCCTCGTTCGGTCCGGTGGAGGCGGACGAGGACGTTCATACAGCGCTCGAGCGGGGACTGCTCGACCGGGCCGGCCCGGAGCTCGGCGGCAAGTTGCGTGCCGGACGATCCCGCAACGATCAGGTGGCGACGCTCTACCGGCTGTACCTGCGTGATGCGGCCCGCCGCGTGGTGGAGTTGCTCCTGGAGTTGCAGGAAGCCTTCCTGGCGCAGGCGGAGGCGCACCCCGGAGCGGCGATGCCCGGTCGAACCCATTTCCAGCATGCGCAGCCGGTGTTGCTGGCCCACCACCTCGCCGCCCATTCCCAAGCACTGGTCAGGGACATCCACCGCATCCGGGATTGGGATCGTCGGGCCTCTGTATCTCCGTACGGATCGGGCGCCCTGGCGGGGTCGTCGCTGGGCCTCGACCCTGAGGCGGTCGCCAAGGAGCTGGGACTGGACGTCGCCACGGCCAATTCGATCGACGGCACGGCGTCCAGGGACTTCGCGGCCGAGCTCGCATTCTGTCTGGCAATGATCGGGGTCAACCTGTCGCGGTGGGCGGAGGAGGTCATCATCTTCACCACCGCCGAGTTCGGCTATGCCCGCCTGAGCGACGCTTTCGCGACCGGGTCGTCGATCATGCCGCAGAAGAAAAATCCTGACATCGCGGAATTGACCAGAGGCAAGGCGGGTCGGCTCATCGGCAATCTGACCGGCCTGCTGGCGACCTTGAAGGGCCTGCCCCTGGCGTACAACCGCGACCTGCAGGAGGACAAGGAACCGCTGATCGACTCGATCGAGCAGCTGGAGCTCCTGCTTCCGGCGCTGACCGGATTGACCGCCACCTTGACCTTCGATGTCGAGCGGCTCGGCGCCATGGCCGGGGCCGGCTTCTCGTTGGCCACCGACATCGCAGAGTGGCTGGTGAAGCAAGGGGTTGGGTTCCGAACAGCGCACGAGGCTGCGGGCGAATGCGTATTCCTGGCCGAGTCCACCGGTCGGGACCTCGACCAGCTCACCGACGCAGAGTTCGCCCGCATCTCGCCGGCCCTGACGCCCGCTGTGCGGGCGGTTCTGACGGTCGCCGGTTCGATGGCTTCGCGCGACGGCCTCGGCGGTACCGCACCGCTTCGGGTCGCCGAGCAACTCGCCGGCCTGCGCGCGGTGATCGCAGCCGATCGGGCCTGGGTCAACCGCCTCTGACCTGCTGCGAGGCTCGCGCCGCCCCACAGCACTCGTCCGCCCCACAGCACTCGTCCCGTCCCACAGCACTCGTCCCGTCCCACAGCACTCGTCCCGTCCCACAGCACTCGTCCCGTCCCACAGCACTCGTCCCGCCCCACAGCACTCGTCCCGCCCCCGCACCAGTCGTCCCGGCCGATGTCGCCGCCCTGCGTGGATCACGGCAGCAGCCATCAGTGGTCGCGATGCTTCCCCCCGAACTGCGAACCGAGCAGTTCCATCCCTGCACCGTGCACCGAGGGAGCGCAATGCCAACTATCGGCCGCCGATTGGCCAGGTCAACGCTGGCGGGTGACTCGGTCGTCCTTGCGCCAATGCTGCTAGGACGCGTGGTCGTTTCCGACTCGGCCGAAGGCAGGGTCGCGGTACGCCTCACCGAAGTCGAGGCCTACCGCGGTGCCGACGACCCGGCGTCACACGCATATCGCGGCTTGACCCGGCGCAATGCGAGCATGTTCGACGAGCCGGGCCACCTCTACACCTATTTCGTCTACGGAATGCATTGGTGCGCAAACGTCGTGACCGGTCCGGTCGGGTGTCCTTCGGCGGTGCTGCTGCGGGCCGGAGAGGTCGTCCACGGCCAGAAATTGGCTGCCGGCCGTCGATCCGAACGGACGAATTCGGAGCATCTGGCTCGGGGGCCTGCCGGCCTGGCGTCAGTACTGGGCCTGGCCGCTGAGCAGAATGGCATCGACCTGTGCCGATCGGATTCCACGATCTCTGTCCGGACCGGCGTCCGGACTCCGGCAACGCTGATCGCCAACGGTCCCCGCGTCGGCGTCAACGTCGCTGCCGAGCACCCCTGGCGGTTCTGGGAGTTGGGTGCACCGTCGGTTTCAGCCTTCCGCGCCGGCGTCAAACGAGCCAAACGGGGGTGATCGCGCCGCTGGGCGCAGGCTGGCGCTCCCGCGCAAACAACCGGGCCAGCGCGTCTGCGACCGGAGCACGTGCCGGGCTCGGTCCGTACTGCTCCGCGGGAGCTACCTGGCGCTTTGACGCGGTCCAGCGGCCGTCCCGGGTGCCGCATCGGCATCAACGCATGCCTGGCAGGACTCCGCATTGGCTGGCGGCGACGGAGCCACTTCAGGCGGACGAGTTCGGATCGCGCAGCGGCCGGGCAGAGAGGTTGGGTGCGCCGGAATTTCTCAGACGTTCGCTGCCCACGTGCGCACAGGCTTCGCCGGACGTTCGCCGCCGACGCGACGCGGAGCGAGTGGGAATGCGCAGGACGAGCGAGCGATTGGAATGCGCACGACGAGCATCGGCGGGTCGGCGAAGGTGCCTGTGATCACAAAAGCCCCGTTCGCGCACTGCGCCCGTAGTGCGCCGTGGTCGATCGGCTGATCTGCGCCGATCTGACACCGCACGGCCCTGACCTGGACATTTGACTTGCTGGATGGCTGCCCGTAACTTTCTCGTTGTTGCCGACGGAGATCTGGACAGGCTGCAGGGTGACCTGCGGTGCCTGGTTGGAGCCGGGTAGCAAAAATTCTGAGTATCGGCTCCGGTGACGGGGTGGCGGAGCACGCGTTCCGCTTGGTGGTCGGGAACCGATTGTG